>JAESGW010000457.1_pt1 | contig 39440 bp, 30 predicted proteins | sample 9269791 | NCBI WGS metagenome assembly JAESGW01 (sample SAMN16773120, study PRJNA677053) | algae metagenome | isolation source: Aphanocapsa lilacina HA4352-LM1 and co-occurring heterotrophs from near cave... | place: USA: Maniniholo cave, near Haena, Kauai, HI | collected 2009-07-28
CGACCTCGTCGACCACCACTACCGCCAGGCCATCACCGCCGCCGGCACCGGCTGCGCCGCGGCCCTGGACGCCGAGCGGTTCATCGCAGCGCTCGACCACGAGGCCTCCACCGCCGGCGACGCCGCCGCGACCGTCGAGACGATCGAGGAGCAGAAGGAGACCGCTCGCGCCTGAGTGAGAACTTTCACTCACCCGCTCCCGTGCAGCCGGGTGCGCCCCCGGATCCGGGCGGGACTGACAGACCCGCTCGCCCGACCGTTCAGTCCCCGGTCGCTCGGGCCTCCAGGGCGTGGAAGTCGCTGTGGGAGTCGAGCCAGTACTTGTCGGATCCCACGCGGTGCTGCTCGCCCAGTGCGTCGGGGGCCGGCGTCCCGACCTGGAACCACGTCAGCGGGTCGGTCGTGGTGGCGTAGTTGGTGACGTGCGGTGCGGCGAGGGGCACGCCCGCCGTACCGACGGCGTACTCCAGGAGGCTGACCTCTCCTCCGCCAGCCGTGGATGCGTACAGGTGGTCCCCTGCACTCACCCCGGCCGCGTTGAACGTCACGGCGCGCGCGCCCGTCGCGACCGATGCGAGCGCAGCGTTACGACCACCCAGCGAGTGACCGGTCAGCACGAGGTTCTCCGAGCCGACGTGGTCGCGCAGCGCCACCGCGAGGTCGACGCCCTGCTCGCCCTGCCGCGAGAGGGCGTAGTGGTTCGCACCGACGACGTCGCTCTTCCAGTCGCCGCCCTGATCGGGCTCGGTGCCGCCGAAGGCCACGATGAGTCGACCTGCGCCGTCCCGGTAGACCTTCGCGTCGAATCCCGTGCTGGCATCGTGCAGGGTGGCGGGATCGATGCCGAGATCGCGGAGCTCAGCGTCCGTCAGCGCGGTGTAGCCGTGTGACGTGATGCCTGGTCTGTCGCTCGAGGCCGAACGGGCGAAGGCCACCAGGTCCCGGTCGCTCAGGCGGCCATGACCCAGCGGGGCACTGGTCACGCCCGCGCCACCGCCGGTCGTGTGCGCCCGGCTCGCCTGCTCCTGCTGGTCGGCCTCCTGCCGCAGCTGGCGCGCCTGGGACGCGAGCGCGGCGGCAGCCCGGGTGAGCTTCACGGAGTGCTCCGAGTCCCAGGTCTTCCGGAAGCGGACGGCGAACGGTCCGACCCACGCCGAGATCTGGATGCCGTTGCGCACGGTGGTGCTCGTCCGGCGGAGCTCGGTCGCCGCGCGGTCGAACGACGCGGCCAGCGAACGGAGCTCGTGGAGGTCGGCGCCGACCATGCGGCTCATGTCGGGAGCTCCGCCTCGGCCGGAGCCGTGTCGAGCAACCAGCCTCGGAGGAAGGCACCTCGCTCCTCCTGGGACACCGCGTACGCGCTGGGTTGTTCGCCAGGCCGCCCGTGCAGCAAGCGGTCGCCTTCGGCGACGACCATCCACTCGTCTCCGGTGGTGGAGGTCGCCCCCAGTCGGACCGGCCCCGCCGACGACAGGAATCGGCTCTGGAGTTCGAGCTCGTCTGCGAGCGTGTGCGGCACGGCGCGGAGCCACATCGACTCGCGCAGCAGCAGCAACGCGGCCGTCCATCCCGCCCGCTGCCCCCAGATCAACGCGCGGTCATGCAGCTCGGCGAGCACCACGAGCTCTGCGGCCTGGAGCACGGCGGCGCCGACGAAAGCGGTCGCGGCGACCAGTTCACCACCTCCCTCCGACCCGGCGGTGCGAGACCGTCCCTCCAGGATCGTCGCGCCGCGATCGGGGTCGGAGTCACGTACGCCGAGCGCGAAAGCAGGTGCCGCACGCCACAGCGCGGACTGTTCGTCGTCGAACGGGCCGCACGTCCTCAGCTCCGGGACGGACGTCTCCACCCAGGTGCCGACCAGGTCCTCGTCCATCAGAAGCCCCACCCGTTCTCGAGCCGCCACCTACGGAAGTCGGCACCGGCCTTGGCTGCTGGATCTCCCAGCCACGCCATCTTGTAGTCGATGCCGTCCGAGACGCTGTTGAGCGCCCCACCGACCCCTTCGTAGCGTCTGCTCAGCCAGTCCGCTTGGTCCATGGTGACGTCCGCCGGGTCGTACGAGCTGCCGAATCGCTCCCGCATCACGCGGTCGACCGTCCCGTCGAACTCCGCCTGTGTCGTCGGCAAGGTCGCACTCCCATAGAGCTCTGCCGCCGCCGAGGCGATGCCGATCGGCGGCCACTTCGTGGCGAGACCCGAGCTGATCAGTCCACGGAGACCGGAGTTGGTGCGCGCACCATCTCCGGTGGTGAGGCCGACAACCAGGTCATGGGTGGATGCGACCGCTCCGAGGACTCCCGACCACGTGGCGACGCCGTTGAAGAACTTGCCTGCGCCGGAGTTCGCCAACATCTCACCGATCGCCGTTCCCTTCAGTCTGCCGAGTGCAGCCGCCGTCTGGAGCTGCTCGGTGCCGCTGAGGATCGCGAGCCAGTTGAACGCGTCGTCCTGCCCCGCAAGTGGATCGAAGGACTGCCACCACGGTTGCTGGCCCCGGTCGCTCCCCGCGCCCCCGGTCGGCACCGTCGAGCCCCCGCCCGCGCTGCTCGCCTGCCGCTGCTCCTGGGCCTGGACCCGGAGCTGCCTGGCGGCGGTCCGCAGTGCCCCCGCGGTCCGCTTCAGCATCGGGCCGTGGCGCTGGTCCCAGTCGTTGCGGAACCGGGTGGCCCTCGCCCCGGCCCACGGGTTCGCGTGGACGGACGCGCGTACGCGACCCGCGGTCGACTCGAGCACGCGTGCGCTGCGGTCGAAGTCCGCTGCGAGACGGTCGAGCGCATCGGGGTCGGCTCCGACCATGCGGCTCATGAGTCCTCCTCAGTCCTGGTCTCGGATCTCCCGCGGTGCGTGGGCCCGAGCACCACGCACCGGCGACGGCGTCAGCGGGAGATCTGCTCCTGCTCGTTGGCGTTCTGCTGGGCGGCCTGCGAGGCCTGCGCGAGCGCCTCGGCGACGTTGCGGAGGTTGGTGGAGTGGGTGCCGTCCCACTCGCTCTTGAAGCGAGCCTGGTCCTGGCCGACCCAGGTCGTGCCGCTGAGCTTGGAAGTCAGCTGGGACTGGAGCTGCTTGACCTGCTCCGAGGCCTGCTGGAGCTGCCGCGACAGCGTCCGGACTTCCTCGACGTTCATTCCGATCATGCCGGCCATGGTGGTTCTCCTTCTGGTGTGGTGTTCGGTGTTGCAGGAATCGTGGGCGCCCGGGAGCCGGGCGTCGATGGGTTGGGCGACCCATGGGGTCAGGACGGGGTCAGGACGGGTAGGGCACCTGCACCTGGGTCGCGACGCCGCTGCGCACCCAGTAGCCGCGGCCGACGACGAAGTCGGCCTGCCGGACGTGGGGCAGTGAGGTCTTGGCGAGCGTGTCCCCGTCGTTGCCGTCGGGGCGCAGCAGCAGCGCCGTGCGGGCGGCCTTGAGGGCGTCGCCGGTCCCGCTGTAGGCCGAGCTCCAGGAAGCGGTCTCCCCCTCCGCCACGACGAGGTGGCCGTTGCGCCTGGCTGCGGTGACGAGCTCCTCGAGGCCCGGGTCAGCGACGGTCCCGAAGAGCTCGGGGGTCGCCTCGACGACGACCATCACCGGCGCGACCGCCCCGTCGGCCTCGACCAGCGGCCTCAGCACCTCGAGCAGCTCCGCCACCTCGTCGGCCCCCGCGGCCGACCAGTCCCAACCGCCGGGCACGGCCAGGACCGCACGTCGCGGAGTCAGGAACGCGCGCCGCACCTGCGGGCAGCCGCGACGTACGGACTCGGCCAACCACCGCACGGCCGTGGTCCGCCCCGAGCCGGGCGGGCCGGCGAGGACCATCACGGAGGCGAGATCGAACCCGACCGGCCGGAGGTCGTCGTACGCCACCCCCAGGACGGGGCGTCCCGCGACCGTGGTCGGCACGGACTCCTCGGGGATGTGGTCGGCCAGCACCTCGACGGGTGCGGGCCGCGATCGCACCCGCTCGGCGAGCTCGGGCGAGATCTCCTCGATCAGCCGTGCCTGCGCGGCCACGGTGACGTCCTTGCCGAGGATCGCCAGCTGGAGCTCCTGGTGGTTGTCGGGCTGGACGCTGCGTCCCGGCGGGCTGTCGGGGCCGAGCACGTCGCGGGGGACGTTGAGCGCGAGGTAGCTGTCCTCGTCCGCCTGCCGCATGACGACGCGTCGCTGGAACGACGCCTGGACCGCCATCGGGACCGCACCCTCCCGGTCGGCCGTCATGGCGACGTGCACGCCGACGGACCTGCCGTCGGCGAGCACCCGCTGGAAGTTCATCCAGGTCCGCTGGTGGCGGCTCGCCGCCTCGTACGTCTCCCGCATGAGCGCGAAGCCGTCGATGAGCAGCAGGATGCGTGGCTCCTCGACCCGGCCGGCGAGCCTGCGGTACTCGTCGAGCGTGGCCGCGTTGGCAGCGCGGTAGCGCTCCGACCGGGCGTCGATCTCGCGGACGAGCCGCTCGAGCAGCCGTACGACGCGCTCCTCGTCCTCACCCGCGACGATCGGCGCGACGTGGGGCATGGGCTCGATCAGCCGCAGGCCGCCGCCGGCGAAGTCGAGACCGTAGACGTGGGCGTCGCCGCCCTTGGGGGAGATGCCCGCGACCACCGCGAGGGTGCGCAGGGCGGTGGTCTTCCCGCACCCGCCGGTGCCGACGAAGAGGATGTTCCCCTCGGTGTCGGGCCGGAAGTACTCGTAGACCTGGCGCTGCTCGTCGGGGTCGTCCAGCACGCCGAGCAGGAGCTCGCCGTCGGAACGCTGCCGCATGCTGAGCAGGTCGTAGACCGGGGCGAGCGAGTCCAGCCACGGCTTGCGCGGGGTGGGCACGGCGGCACGGCGGCACGCCTCGCGCAGCGTGCGCACCAGCCGCGTGATGTCGGTGTCGAGCCCGTCGAGGGAGACCGTGGGCTTCGGGGTGGTCCACGAACGGCCCCGGCCGAAGTCGAGCTCCTCGACCTGCACCTGCGCGGGCGGCACCTCGGCCGGCGTACGCGCACCCGGGAACCCGGACTGGAAGGTCGCCACCCGTCCGGGACCGGTCTTGGCGGCGCCGCGTCCCGGGATCGACGGGTCGAAGTGGGCCGCCATCGGCGTGTCCAGGACGTCGGAGGAGTCGACCTCGTCGGCCATGCGCAGGGCGACGCGCAGGTTGGTGTTGGCACGCAGGCTGTCGCTGATCACGCCGGCCGGTCGCTGCGTGGCCATGATGAGGTGCAGTCCGAGGCTGCGTCCGCGCTGCGCGATGTCGATGACGCCGTCGACGAACTCCGGCACCTCGGACTTGAGGGCCGCGAACTCGTCGATGACGATCACCAGGCTGGGCGGGCAGTCCGGGTCGCCGGTCTTCTCCAGCTCGATCAGGTCCTTGGCGCGCTTGCTCCTCAGGAGTCGCTCGCGGCGGTGCAGCTCGGCGCGGAGGCTGCGCAGGGCGCGTCGCACGAGGTGCGGCGACAGGTCCGTGACGAGGCCGACGCAGTGGGGGAGCTCGGTGCACTGCGCGAAGGCCGCACCCCCCTTGTAGTCCACGAACAGGAACGTCACGCGGTCCGGGCTCAGGGCGTGGGCGAGCCCGAGGACCCAGGCCTGCAGGAACTCGCTCTTGCCCGCGCCGGTCGTGCCGCCGACCAGGGCGTGGGGGCCCTGGAGCCGCAGGTCGAGGGCGAACGGCTCGCTCCCGGCGTGGCCGACGAGCGCGCGCAGACTGACCGGCTGGTCGCGTGGCTCGGGCGGCGCCGAGCGGTCGGTGAGGGAGCCGTTCTCCCGCCAGCGGTTGACCACCACCGCGGCGTCGTCGCTGGCCTCCTGGCCGAGCAGCGAGACCACGGCGACCGACCGGGGCAGGTCCGACTCGTCGTCGACCGGGGTGCCGGCGTCGACGACGGGCGTGAGGATCCGGGCGAGGTGCCCCGCGTCGTCGCGCGCCATGCTCTCGACCCGGAGCGGCGTCACGCTGGCCCCCCGCCTGACCATGCCCGCGTGCGGGGAGGCGCTGTCGGCCAGGTCGACGAAGGTACGACAACTGGCGGGCAGGTCCTGACGGCGCGCGGCGCACCAGACGACGTGCACCCCGGCGTCCGGCCCGAGCTCGGTGAGGCGCGTCAGCCGCGCCAGGTCGGTCGTCGGGTCGTCGACCACGACGACCACGGACGGCACCAGCGCCGCGTGGTCGAGCGGGTCTCCCCCGGCGGGTCCACGACCCGGTGCGTCCTCCGTGCGCTGGGCCGGGCGGGCGTCGACGAGCTGCTCGAGGCGGTCGAGGAGAGCTGCCCCGGACGCGGGGTCGGCGGCGAGGTGGCTGCCGGTCAGCGGGCTGTGCGGCGAGCTCGCGTGCGGCAGCCACTCGAGCCACTCCCAGGACGCGCGCGACCCGGGGGAGGCCAGGGCAGCGAGGACGACCTCGGAGGGCGCGTGCAGGATCGCCAGCTGCGCGACGACACCTGCGGCGACCCCTCGCGTGGCGTCGCCCCCGCCGCAGACGCCGAGGTTGCCGACCGACGGGAGGTGGCAGGTCACGGCGGCATCGGGGATGACGGCGTGCCGCGCGCGCAGCTCCTGGCCCAGCGCGACGAGGTCCGCGATCCCGTCGCTCGAGGGGTCGCGGTCGTCGAACCGCACGAACGGCGCCACGTCGCCGGTGCCGAGTCGCACCGACAGGAACTCCGGGTGCTCCGGACGACGCGACCACAGGACGTCGGTGCGCCGGTCCGCGGCCTCCACGCAGCGCGCGAGCGTGGGGTGGAGCTCCTCGAGGGCGGCGCGGTCGGCGACGCGGGCCTGCTCCATCTGCTCGTCGAGGCGGTCGAGGGAGGCTTCGTACGCCGCGCGCACCGCCGCGAGCTTCTTGCGGGTCTGCCGGCGCTGGTCGAGGTAGGACCCGATCATCAGCAGCGGGCTGAGCGCGACGAACACCACGGCGACGGCGGAGCGGGTGAAGGCGAAGAGCGCGGCTCCCATGACGAGCGGGGCCACGAGCGCGAGCACCGGTAAGTGGGCCGGGTCCGGCTCACCCGGGGCCGACGGCAGCTCGCGCTGCCGCTCCTGCGGACGCCGCAGCACCCGGGGCGAGCGGACGAAGGCGATGTCGGTGCTGGCGCCGGTGGCCAGACCCGCGGCGTCGACGGAGATGGTGATCTCGGTGGCCCCGAGTCGCGCCACGTCGCCGTGTCCCAGGGCGCTGCGGGCGACGCGGATGCCACCCACGAGGACGCCGTTCGCCGAGTTCTCGTCGAGGATCTCGACGTGCGAGCCGATGTTGAGGCGCGCGTGGTGCTTGGACACCATCGTGTCGCTGAGCCGGACGTCGCAGTCGGCCGCCCGGCCCACGCTGACGCTCCCGGTGGGCAGGTCGACCCGGAGGCCTGCGTCGGGACCGGCGGTGACGGTGAGCACGGCCGCCGCCGGTCCTCCCGATCCCCCGTGGGTGGCGGAGGCGAGCTCGATCCGGGCTCCGGACCGCAACCCCGAGTCGATGAGGGCGAGGTCGGGGTCGAGCACCAGCTCGCGCGCGCCGAGCACGCTGCGGAGCGTCAGGTCACCCCCGGGCACGTGGCCCTCGAACTCCTTGGCGCCCGCCAGCGTGTGGGCGAGCGTGCCTGCGGTGGTGGTCGCGTCGGCCGTCACCAGGAGGTGTCGCTCCGGCGACTGCGAGCCCGGCTGGCGGAGGGTGAGCTTGAGCTTCATGAGACGCCTCCTGGCGCAGTCGTACGGGTGGCGTCGAGCAGCGGCAGGTCGGCGGCCGTGACCAGCAGCGACGAGACGGCGTACTCGACGAGGCGGACGCGGCGGTTGGCCGCCGACCCCGCCCCGCCACCGTGGAGCCCGCTGACGCCGGCGCGGCTGAGCTTGTCGCAGACGTTGTCGAGCTTGCGGTTGAACCGGGTCTGCACCCACCCCAGCCGCCGGGCGGCCTCGACCGCGCTGGGGACGCTCGAGGCACCGGAGCCGACCCGGCGCAGCACCGGCTCCGCGAGCGCGAGCACCACCAGCAGCTGCGACTCGGTGAAGGTCGTCGGAGCGATCGTCGTCTCGCCCGCGGCGTCGAGGGCGAGCCCCGCCGGGCGGTACGACTCCTGGGCACACTCGAGCAGCACCTCGTAGCTCGTGGTGCCGGCCGCGAAGGTGAGGCTCGTGCGGCCGAACACGACGGGGAGGCTCGCGCCGGGCGACAGCGTGCTGCGCATGAGTCCGGCCTCGTCGGTCAGCCCGGCGGCGAGGCGCGACCCCGAGTTGTGGACCCACCACAGCCCGTCGTGGAAGGTGACGACCAGGAAGGTGCGGTGCAGGTAGGGGTTGTCGTCCAGCCTCAGGTCGCCGTCGCGACCGATGGTGAAGCTCTCGCCCGGCTCGAGCCGCGTCACCTCGCCGGCGAAGTCGATCACGAGCGTGCTCTCCTGCGCGCTCATATGCGTGCTCACCGGGTGCACTCCGTGACGCCCGTGGAGGTCTGGCCGTTGCTGCGCCGCAGCATCACCTCGACGCACGTCCGTCCCTGCTCGGCCGGCAGGGTGATCGGACCGGACTCGACCGGGCCCTCGAGGGGCCGCTGGCGCGACGGGTCGGCCACCCGGTAGAGGAACGAGTCGCCGTCCTCCGGGGCGGGGTTGCGCCACCGGACCACCACCTCGTCGCCGCGGCGCACGAGCGCCAGACCACGCGGGCTCGGCACCGAGTCGCCGACGGCGTCGGCCGGCCGGCTGCTGTCGGTCGGCTCGACGTCCTGCGTGGTGCCCTCGGTCGCCGCGCCGCCCAGCAGCTGCCAGGCGACGAGGCCCGCGACCAGCGCCACCCCTGCGCCCGCGAGCACGGCCGTCCGGGCGGTCCTCGTCCCGCGCTGGGGCTCGGACGGGTCCGGCCCGCCCGTCGTCACGACGGGCGAGTGGTCGGCGACCGGGGCCGCCTCGTGCCCGAGCACCGTGGCGTCGTCGACCGGTACGGGGACGGCCGGGCCGGTGAAGTCGCGCGGGGCGGAGGTGGTGACCGGGGCGGAGGTGGTGACCGGGGGGACGTGGGCAGGCGGCAGGGCCGGTGACGCGGCCGCGCGGGGCGGTGGCGGACGGGTGCCGGCCGCACCGTCGGGGTCGATCACCTTGAAGGTCGAGATGCGGGTGGACCCGACCTCCTCGCTGCCGAGGTCGTCGGCCACCAGGTCGTCCTGCGAGTCCTCGCCGACCTCGATGGGCGTCATCGGCAGGTGCAGCGCCGCCTGGATCGCCTGCAGGGCCCGGCCGAGCTCGAGCGCGGACCCGAACCGCTGGTCGGCCCGCTTGGCCATCGCGGTGACCAGCACGCGCTCCAGCTGCTCGGGCACGTCCTCGCGACGCAGCGGCGGCACGGGCTCGTTCCTGGCTCGCGCCATCAGCGCCAGGTTGGAGTTGTCACCCCCGGGCACGATCATCGGGCTGCGGCCGCCCAGCATCGCCCAGCAGGTCGCGGCGAGGGAGTACACGTCGCTCGCGGGCACCATCGGCTGTCCCTTGGTGACCTGCTCCGGCGGCGCCCAGGCGGGAGACACGCCGACGCCGACGCCCTGCTGGCCGTCCTGCGTGGAGACCGAGATGCCGAAGTCGGTGAGCGCGGCCCGGCCGAACTCGGTGAAGAGGATGTTGGCCGGCTTGATGTCGCGGTGCAGCACGCCCATCCGGTGCGCCGACTCGACCGCCCCGGCGATCTGGATGGTGATCTCCAGCGCCTTCGCGACCGTCAGCGGGCGCGCCTTGATCCGGCTCTCCAGGGTCTGTGGCTGGCAGACCTCCATGACGAGGTACGACCGACCGTCGGCCGCCGCGCCCGCGTGGTAGATGCTGACGATGGAGGGGTGGTTGGACAGCCGCGCCATCTGGTTGGCCTCGGCCTCGAAGGCCTGCTGCGAGTTGTGCGTCAGGTCGGCCGTGAGCACCTTGACCGCGACCGTGCGCCCGAGCTGCTCGAAGCGGTAGACGTCGGCGAACCCGCCCACCCCGAGCACCTCGATGAACCGGAGGCCCGGGATCTCGGGAGGTGCCGCGGCCTCGCGCCGGCTCACGGGAGCGCCTCGAACCGGAGGTCCACCCCGTGGCCGAGCTGGACGACGTCGTCCGACGTCAGCAGCTGCGGCGACCGTGAGATCCGCACGGTGGGCTGGCCGGGGCGCTGGAGGAAGGTGCCGTTGGTGGAGTCGAGGTCGGCGACCATCACGCTCCAGCCCTCGAGCCGGATCTCGAGGTGCGTGCCCGAGACGTGGCTGTGCGGCAGTGGCAGCAACCGGGGAAGCACCGGACCCTGGATGCGTGAAGCCTGGGGGTTCCGCCCCGCCAGGACGTCCTGCACCAGCTCGATCTGCTCCCCCGCCGACGTGACGAGCCACCCCAGACCAGGGCGCGGCATCCGGACACCCTCCCCCGCCAGCCGCTGCCCGCACACGCGGCACTCGGTGCGGTGGGTCGGGTTCGCGTGCCCGCCCGGGCACCACACCCCCAGGACGGTCTCCCCGCCGTCCGGGGACGCGCCGCCGGAGGCGAGGTAGGCGTCGATGTCGGTGCTGTCGGGCGCCTCGAGGAGCGTGTGGCCGTCGTGGTGCTCGCCTCCCCCGTCGTCGCCGGGGCCGACCTCCTGCACGGGCGGAGCCGGCGCGGCCGACGGCACGCCGGAGATGAACGCCGCCGGAGCCGCCGGCGCCGCCGTGGGCTGGGCGACGTTTACCGGCCTGCTCACCGGCGGTGGCTCCGGGGCCGGGGTGGGGGACACCGGGTCGGCGACCGGTGCGGGACGATCCAGCCCACCTGCCGCGAGGTCGTCCTCCTCGGCCGCACGCACCGCGGCCTCCTCGATGTCCTGGAGGACCGTGTGGGGCGTGTACATGTGCGCCAGGTGCCCGGACGGTGCCGCCGGCTCCGGCTTCGGCTCCGGCTCCGGCTGCGGGTCGGACGCGGCGTCGACCTCCGGGTCGGGGTCCGGGTCGGGGTGCGGGTCGGGGTGCGGGTCGGGATCCGGGTCGGGGTCCGGGTCGGCCAGCGTCTCGGCCGAGGACGGGACCGACGCCGGCACGACCGGGTGCGGTGCGGTGCGCGGCTCCTCGGGCAGCTCGTGGTCCGCCACGAGGAGGCGTACGGCTCCCGCCGGGACGACGCCGCCGACCAGCGGCAGCCAGCCCCCTCCGTCCGTGTCCGCACCGAGGCACACGTGGGCCGTCGACGCGGCGTCGACGTTGCGCTCCAGCCAGGTCGAGACCTCGGCACCGTCGAGGTCGAGCTCGGTCCCGTCCGTGTGGACGACGCGCACGCGGCAGCCACCACGGGCCGCGACGTGCAGCCCCTTGTCGTCGAGGACGGCCATCGCGAAGTCGGGCAGGGACGACAGCGGCGCCCCGGTCACCTCGCCGAGGACCTCCAGCAGCGTGCCGAGGCCGGTGACCTCGCTGGCCGCCAGCCGGTCCCACATCGCGACGAGCTGGTCGCGGTCGACCCCGGCGTCGACGAGGAGCGCCACGCCGTCCAGCACGAGCGCGCGTCGGCGTCCGGCTGCCCACTCGACGCGCCTCACGACCAGCCCTCCTGCCCGGGCTCGAGCGCGTCCGGAAGGGTGTCGCCGCCGTCCTCGAGCGCGGTGTCGAGGTCGGGGTGCGTGCGGTGGCCCGGGTCGGAGCGGCGCGGTCCGTCGAGCTCGACGACGTCGACGACGACCGCCGTGACGTTGTCGCGCCCACCCGCCTCGACCGCCTCGCGGACCAGGACGTCGGCGGCGACCTGCGGGTCCGCGATCTCGAGGAGCGAGGCGGCGATCAGCTGCTCGCTGAGCTCTCCGGTAAGTCCGTCGGAGCAGATCAGCAGCCGGTCGTCCGGGCCGGCCACGAGCAACGACCAGTCCATCCGGGTCGGGCCGGCGCTCCCGGCACCGATCGCGCGCGTGATGACGTTGCGCTGCGCGTGCGTCCTCGCCTCGTCAGCGGTGATCCGTCCGGACTCGACCATCTCCTGGACGCGGGTGTGGTCGACGGTGACCTGCTCGAGGCGACCGTGCTGGACGCGATAGGTCCGGGAGTCGCCGACGTTGAAGACGAGCCAGCAGGGCATCCCGTCCTGCTCGGCGAGCGCCACGCCGCTGAGGGTCGAGCCCGGTGCGGCCGCGGACCCCTCGGCGAGATCGGCGACCCGGTGGGCCGCGCGCTCCACCGCCGCCAGCACCTCGCCGGCCTCGAGCCACGCCCCGTGCCCGAGGGACGCGAGCTCCTCCACGACCAGCGCCGAGGCCTCGGCGCCTCCGGTGTGCCCACCCATCCCGTCCGCGACGGCGAAGACCGGGCTGGCGACCACGAAGGCGTCCTCGTTGCGGTCGCGGATCCCCTTGTCCGTGGCGGCTCCTGCGCGTACGACCATCAGGGGCGCGGCGGTCGGCGGGGCGGTCACGACGCGACCACCGTGAGCCGCCGCTTGCCGACGGTGACGACCGCCCCCGGTGACACGGGCACGCGGGTCATCGGCGTGAGGCGTTGCCGGGGCGCGCCGTCCTGCTCCACCGACGACCCGTTCGTCGAGCGGAGGTCCATCACCCACGGTCCGGTCGGGCCCAGGCCGACGGCGAGGTGGTTCGCCGAGACCGACGGGTCGGCGAGCACCACCAGGGCAGCGTCGCCGAGCGAGCTGCTCGGCCGGGGATCCCGCCCCAGGACGACGGTCCCGTCCACCGGGACGCGCTGCCCGTCGTCGAGCACGACGACCGGTCGCGGTGCGCCGGCGGGGGCGGGCGGGACGAACGCCGCGGGCTGGGTGATCGGTGACACCGGCAGCCCGACCGGGCGCTCGACGGCGGGCGGAGCGTTGTCCGGGAGGCCGTTGGTCCCGGCGCCGAAGGCGACCGCCGCGATCATGCCGTCGTGCTGGGGTGCGGGGCCTGCGGTCGGCACCGCTGGGGGGAGCCCCACCTGGGTCAGGTGCGACTCCTCGTCCTGCCAGCCCGCCGGCGGCGCGGTGACCTGCTGGGTGCCGGTCGGAGCGGCGCCGCTCGCCCGGCCGTCCACGAGCGTGACGCCTGCGAGCCGGTCGAACCAGGACCGGTTCGGGGCCTGGATGGTCAGCGGGGTGATCAGCAGCGCGAGGCCGAAGGTGCACCCCTGCACGAGGTACTTCAGGAACGTCCGACCACCGGCACGCCGTCCGGTCTCGGCATCGACGTGGTGGAGGCCGAGCATCAGCTGGCCCGGCAGCGCGGCGCGCGCGAGCATCGCCCAGAGGGCGAAGACGGACCAGAGGACCACCAGTCCTATGACGACGACGGCGACCTCCATGCCCCCGCCGCCCAGCAGCGCGGCGACCGCCACGCCGTTGAGGACGAGGACCAGGACGACGCTGACCGTCAGGTCGACGGCGCGTGCGGCGACGCGCCTGCCCATGGTCGCGGGGCTGTGACTGGGGTGGGTGGTCACGTCGTCCTCCTCGGGCGCCGGTTGCTCAGCAGGGAGCGGGGTGAGACGACTGCCCGCAGCCGTCGTACGGGGTGCACCGAGCGCGCCATCCCGTGGCGCAGCGCGGTGACCTGGCGCCACATCTCGTCGACGTCCGCCTGGCTCGGCTCGTCGCGGCCGAACACGTGCGCGTCCATCCGCTCGGCCACGGCGACGGACCCGACCGTCGGGAAGGTCTCGGCGACGTCGCGGGCGGACTCCTGGCGGGTCAGGCGCGGTGGCGGGCGTACGCCCAGGTCGGCCGCCGTGTCGACGACCTCGTCCCAGCCGCCCGAGATCCGGTCGGCCGTCCGGCCGCCGTGACGACGGCGCGCGCGACGACGGCGCTTGAGCAGGACGACGGCGGCGAAGGGCGAGGCCAGCAGCGCGCCGGCTCCCACGACGTACGCGACGAGCCGCACGGCGGGCGGGATCTCCGGGCCGCGATCCTCCTCCTGCGTGGTCGAGCTGTCGTCGGTCTGGTCCTCGGGCGGGTCCACCGGCTCCTCCGGCGGAACCGGCGGGGGGAGCACCTGCGGCTGCGGCACCTCGTCGGGCTTCGGGATCTTGGTGTCGGGGGTCTTGTCGCGGTCGGGCGTGGGGTCGAAGACGACCCACCCGGCCTTCTCGAACGGGACCTCCACCCACACGTGGGCGTCGTTGCCGGTGAGCGCGACCGGACCACCGGGGGTGCTCTCCTCGGGGTAGAAGCCGAGGACCACGCGGGCGGGGTAGCCGAGCTGGCGCACCATCAACGCCATCGACGTGGCGTACTGCTCGTCGTCCCCGATCATCCGCGCGCCGGTGAACAGCGCGCTCAGGCGGCCGTCGAAGTGACCGGCGGTCGAGACCGAGTCGTCGTTGGAGTAGAACCCCACCTCGCGGAACTTCGACTCCAGCGTGCGGAGCTGGTCGATCTGGCTCTCACCCGGCTCGGCGAAGTCCGAGGTGATCCCGGCGATCGCGTCCGGCACGTCGACGTCCGCCTCGCCGAGGCCGGTGACGATGGAGTCGTCGGCCAGCTCCTCGTCCGAGGGGGTGACGTCCGGGACGACGGTGACGGTGTAGCGCTCGCCGCCCTGGAGGCCCGCCGTGCTCAGGAGCGTCCCGGAGTCGGCGTTGTAGTGCAGGCCGGCCGCGAGCGACTCGGCCCTCGGACCCTCGAAGCTCACGCCGCCGACGTCACCGCCACCGGGGATCCACACGCCGTCGTACTCGCCGACCTCGACGTCGACGGTCCGCGCACCCGCGGGCGTGGTCACGCCGATGCGACTGCCCACGCGGCGGAACTGGGCGCTCGCTGCGTCGACGCTGAAGACGTGGCCGTCGTAGCCGTCCATGGCCGCGACCCGCAGGCGCGAGCCCTCGGGCAGGCCGGTGACGGTGACGAGCGTCTTCTCCTTCTGGTCCCGCTCGTAGTAGCGGTAGCGGGTCAGCGGGCTCGGGTAGTCGCGCAGGTCGAGGGGCGGGACGACCTCGTCGCGCAGCACGTAGCGGTCCGACGCCGACACCATGCCGGCGCCGAGGAAGGCCGACGACCCGCCCGCGACGGCCAGCACGACCGCCGCCGCCACGACGCGCTGGCGCTGCGCGCTGGTGCTCGTCCGACGCCCGGTCAGGAGGTGGGCGTTGTCCCGGTGCTGCTGCAGGGCGGTGCGCCAGCCCGCCCAGGCGAGGGCGGTCACGCAGAAGACCGCGCCCTGCGCGGCAGCGGACGGGGCGACCTTCGTGCCCCAGAGGATCCCGACCACCAGGAGCGTCGCCGCGGGGACCAGGGCCCAGAGGTGGCGTCGTGCCCGGAGGGCGAGGCCCACGGCCAGGACCGCGCAGACGAGGCCGGAGAGGTAGGGGACCACCGCGGGTCCGGTGAACGAGGACGCGGGGACGCTCACCGTGAGCAGGTCGCGCCACGCCTGCCAGGTCAGGACGACCAGGCGGTTGACGGTCTCGGGCGTGGGGACGACGCCGCCGAGCGTCGTCCCGGGCAGCGCCAGCGGTCCGCCGAGGACGACGAACACCCCGAGGGTCGCAGCGGCGACGGCGAAGACCGACCAGCGGCGCCAGGCGCCGACGACGGCCACCGCCGTCCCGAGGAGGACGCCACCGCCGGCGGCGGCGTACCCCGACGCGTCGGCGAACACCGGTCCGAAGGCGACCACGCCCGTCGCCAGCAGGAGGAGCATCGCGACCACGTCGACGACCTGCGGCAGCGGGAGCGTACGGCGGCCACGCCCCAGGGTGACCTGGGTCGTCCCGGGCTCGGTGAGGTGCGGCCGGGTCTGGCCCTGGCTGTCGGCGCTCATCGCATCGTCCTCACCGCGCGGGGCAGGTCGTCGAGGCCGGACAGGTCGAGCACGGTCAGCCGGCCGATGCGCCGGCGCGCGACCTGCTGCGCGTCGGCGCAGCGCACGGCGAAGGTGAAGGCGTCCATCGGGGCGACGCGGTCGGCGGCACGCAGCTCGGCCGCCTCCGTGCCCGAGCCGGTGACGACCGCGACGATCGAGGCACCCGGCACCTGGGCGACGCCGTCCTCGGCGAGGGTGGGCAGCGGGGCACTGGCGGGCACGAGCTCGACGCGGGAGAGCTCGTCGAGCAGTCCCCGCGCGCTGGGGAACCGCAGGCGTCCCGCCTGGGTGACCACCGAGAGGTCCCGGTCCTCGCGCAGGCACTGCAGGCCGAGCGAGGCAACGCTGGAGACGGCGATCTCGAAGTCGTCCGGCGTCGCGTAGTCCTCCGGGCGGACCGACAGCAGGAGCAGCAGGTGGGAGCGGCGGGTCTCCTCGAAGACGCGCACCATGAAGCGGCCCGTGCGTGCCGTGGTCTTCCAGTGGATGGCGCGCCGGTCGTCGCCCGGGACGTAGTCGCGCAGGGCGTGGAACGAGACGTCGGAGCTCGACAGGTCCTGGGTGGTCACGCCCTCGACGTCCTTGAGGAACCCGGCGTGGCCGGAGTCGATGACGAGGGTGCGCGGGTGGACGAACAGCTCGACCTGCTCGGTCCAGCGCTGGGCGCGGCGCAGCAGGTGCAGTGGGTCGGCGCGGACCGACTGCACGGGGCCGACGGGGATGACGCCGCGGCGGCGGGTCGGGACGGCGAAGAACTCCTCGTGCTCGTCCTGCCTGCCCAGTGCGGGCAGGTCGAAGGATGCGACGGCGCGGGCGACCGGCAGCTCGATGCGGGTGGGGAGGAGCGATCGCGAGCCGCGGTTGCGGATCAGCAGCCGGCCCAGTGCCTCGTCGCCCACCTGGACGCGCTGGTCGTCGAGCGCGATGTCCACCTCGTACGCGGTCTTGCCGAGGACCCAGGCGAGCGCGGCGAGCAGCGTGACCGTGAGGGCGGTGGCCACGACGGTGAGCTCGGTCCACGACCGGTCCAGGCCCACCCACAGGGTCAGCACCAGGCCGGCGAGGGCGACCCAGCCGAGCGGGGTGACGAAGGCGCCTACCGTCGCCACGCGCTCGCGCACGGGAGCCGTACGGCCCCACGCGAGACCGCCGGTCTCGCGGACCGTCTGCCAGCGCGGCGAGGCCGTGAGGCGGTCACCGACCGCGGTGGCTCTGGTTCTGGCCCACCCCGTGACGTCGGGCCGGGGCAGTCGGCGGCGCGCAGACGCTGCCGGGCTGACGGCGCTCATGCGGCCTCTCCCCGGTCGTGCATCAGACCCCGGCTCCCCTGAGCATCGGGGCCTCGACGCGGTCGAGGACCCGGGCGATGACGGCCGTGGTGGTCGCGCCGGCGAACTCCGCCTCGGGCGACATGACGATGCGGTGGCCCCAGACCGGGAGCGCGAGCTCCTTGACGTCGTCGGGCAGGACGTAGTTGCGACCTCGCGCAGCGGCCCACACGCGCGCGGCGCGGACCATCGAGATCGATCCTCGGGTCGACACGCCCAGCGTGGTGTCGCTGTCGTCGCGGGTCGCCTCGGTGAGGCGCTGCACGTAGTCGAGAACCGCGTCGTCGACGTGGTTGGCCTTGACCAGGTCGGCCATCTCGGCGACGGCCGAGGTGGAGATCATCGGCTGGAGGCTGCGCGTACGGTCCGGTGACGCCGAGCCGGCGAGGACCTGCACCGCGGCCGCGCGGTCGGGGTAGCCGACCGAGGTCTTGATGAGGAAGCGGTCCAGCTGCGCCTCCGGCAGCCGGTAGGTGCCGGCCTGCTCGATCGGGTTCTGGGTGGCGATGACCATGAAGGGTCGACCTGCGTCGTAGGTCGTGCCGTCGACGGTGACGTGCCCCTCCTCCATCACCTCGAGGAGCGCGGACTGGGTCTTGGGCGAGGCCCGGTTGATCTCGTCGGCGAGGACGATCGAGGCGAAGATCGGGCCCTTGTGGAACTCCCACCGCGCCTGCGCCTGGTCGTAGACCGTGGTGCCAGTGATGTCGGACGGCAGCAGGTCGGGGGTGAACTGGATGCGGCTGTGGCTGCCCTGCACCGTCGCGGCCATCGCGCGGGCCAGCGCCGTCTTGCCCGTGCCGGGCGCGTCCTCGAGGAGGAGGTGCCCCTCGGTCAGCAGGCAGGTCAGGGCGAGCCGGATCACGGGGGCCTTGCCCAGCAGCGCCTGGCCCACGTTGTCGGTCAGCGTGGCGAACGAGTCCGCGAACCACGCGGCCTGGTCTGTGGTGATGGTCATATCAGTTCGTCTCTCGTGAGGTGGAGGTCATCGCTGTTGGCAGGTGCCGTAGTCGTCGCCGACCGCGAAGTTGCCGGCCGCGCTCGGACGGCCCTCGCTGCTGACCGGCACGGACCAGCCCCAGTTGCCGGAGCCGTCGACGCGGATGGTCTCGTCCCAGTTGGGCGCACCCTGGCCGCCGACGAAGCAGTAGACGTCGGAGTTGGGACGGAACCGCTCGAGACGGAGCTCGACGTAGTACCAGCCGTTGGGGGCGAGGGTGCCGGTCTTGCGCCAGTAGTCGGTGGACGCTGCCCACGACGTACCGGCGTCAGCAGTTTCCGTGCCCCAACCGGCCTGGTTCTGCGATCGGACCCGGATGTCGACCCGCGTCCCCGGGCCGACATCCACACGGCGGGAGTCGTCGATCCCGACCGACTGCCAGCCGCCGCCGTTGATGCTGATCTGGGTGCCCGTGACCGCTCGTCCGTTGCCGGTGCTGACCGCGTTCCAGGTGAAGGTCACCGACTGATGGCCGTCCGTGTGATTGACGATCGGTGCGGTGGGCGGTCCGTAGGCGTTCGCCCCGTCGGACCGAGCGTCACCGACCGCTGTCTCACCGTCGACGGAGCTGGTCGCCCAGACCTCGACCGTGACGTCCCGGCCGTTCTCGAATGCGCCGTTGGTGACGGTCGCGCCACCTGCCGGGAGGGTGCCCGAGGAACCGTTGGCCCGCCAGCGATAGGTGATCTCGCCGGGCGTCGCCCCGTTGCCGGCAGCTGCGCCGAAGGTGATCCGTACGGTGTTGTTGGCGCCCGTCTCCTGCGCCTGGAGGTTCGTCACCGGGCCCGGCTTCTGGAAGAAGCGCTGCGGCGCCGACGCCGGAGACGCCTCGCCCTGACCGGCCTTGTTGGTCGCCCGCACCGTGAAGGTGACGTCCGTGGTGGACGCGTCCACCAGCACCTCCTGGCTGGTGCCGGTGAGGTTGGCCCAGCTACGGCCGTTGCTGGCGTTCAGCGTGTAGACGAGGTTGTTGTCGCCGTTGCCGTCGGGCGCGATCCAGGAGACCGTCGCCGACGGCTGGGTGGCGTCCGGTGCCCGCTTGGCGACCGTGGGCGCCGCAGCCGCGAACGGCACGCCCGCCGGCACGATCGGTGCGGACGCCGGCGACGGGTCGCTCGGGTCCGGGTGCTCGTTGTGCGCGAGCACCTGGAACGTGTACGCCGTGCCGTTGACCAGGTTGTCGACCGTGGCGTTGGTGCCGGTGATCCCGTCGATCTGCGTACGGCCGGCCGCGTCGCCCGGGCTCAGCAGGATGCTGTAGGACGTCACGGCGCTGAAGTCGCCGACCGGCTGGTTCCACCGGAGCTTCGCCGACCGGTCGCCGAACTCGCCCGAGACCGCGCTCGGCGGGTCAGGGCGCTGGTCGGGCGTGACGGTGTTGGACGCGGCCGAGGTGTCGGAGGTGCCGACCTCGTTGGTGGCGGTGACCGTGAAGCGGTACTCCACGGCGTTCTTCAGCCCGGTGATGACGCACGAGGTGGCCTGTCCGCACGCCTGGGTCTCGCCGTTCCACTGGGCCTCGTAGCCCGTGATGACGGTGCCGTTGTTCGCGGGGGCGGTCCAGCTCAGCGTGACCGTGGCGGACTCCTGGCTCACCGCCCGTACGGCCGTGGGTGCGTCCGGCCGGTCGCGCACGGTGACGCGGACCAGGCCGTCGACCTGGCGGGCGGGATCGCCGGTGGCGTCGCCGACCGAGAAGCGGACGGTGAGCTGGCCGCTCGTGCCGGTGTCCGGGGTGATGGTCACCCGCGTCCCGGAGAGCGTGACCTTGCCGGTCGCGTCGCCCCCGGCGAGGTCGGCGCTGAGCACGGTGATCGGCTCGCCCTCAGCGGCGAACGGGTTCGTCACGTGGTCGGCGATGTCCACGACCTCCGCCACGCCGGCGTCGGCGTCGGTGATCTCGATCGGCTGCACCTGGATGAGCGGGCGTGTCGAGGACACCACGCTGACCGGCACCTTGGCGGTCACCGGGGCGGTCGAGCCGTCGGTCACGGTGACGGCGGCGAGGAGCGACGTGCCGGCCGGGGTGTCGGCCGACGCCTCGGCCCGCAGGGTCGAACCGGACAGGGTCACCTGCACCCGTCCGGCGTCGCCCTCGACCTTGCCGAGCGAGAACCGCAGCCGGTCGAGGTCGCCCGGGTCGGGGTCGGTGACCATCGCGCGGAGGTCAGCCTCCACGGCGTCCTCGCCCGGCGCGACCCGGAGCTCGGTCGGGGTGAAGCGCGGCTGGGTCCGCGCGGTGTCGGTGTCCTCGTCCTTCGTGGCCGGCAGCACCTCGATCGGCACCGACAGGGTCGCCACGAGCCCCGAGGCGTCGTCCGCGTCGGTGCCGTCGGTCACCTCGAAGGTGACCGCCGACGGCCCGGAGAAGCTCTTGTCCGCGGTGAAGGAGACGACCTTCTGCGAGACGGCCCTCGCCACCCCGCCCGGGCCGGCCTGCACGGTGTTGCCGAAGGTCAGGCTCGGTGTGCGGCCGTCGCGGACCACGACGTGGTCCGCCAGGGCGACCTCGACGGTCTTGCCCGCCACCACCTCGACGGCGGGGGCGCCGGGATCGACGAAGGGGCGGCGGTCGGAGGTGCCCGGGACGGTGACGACGGCGCTGGAGGTGAGGCCGTCGACGTCGGTGACGGTGTAGAGCACGACCCGGCGGGCCTTGTCGAGGGTGACCTCGAGCTTGCCCCCGCTGACCCGTACGCCGCGGTCGGACGAGCTGACGACCAGGTCCTCGGCGACGCCGTCGGGATCGGCGTCGTTGGCCAGGACGTCGACGCTCGCGGTGTTGCGTCCGAGCGTCTCGGCGGCCGTCACGACGTCGTCGCGGGCGATCGGCGCGCGGAGCGGTGCCTTCTCCCGCACCTGCACGGTCAGGACGCCGTCGACGCGCTGACCGCCTGGGGAGTCGGTGATCCGGTAGTAGTAGGTGAGGTCGGTGTTCCTGGACGGCGTGATGAGCAGCACCTGCGCGCCGTCAGTCCGCGCCTTGACCTTGGTCGAGGAGTCCGCGGGCTTCACCGAGTCGGGGACGAGGATCGGGGTGTCGCCGTCCGGGTCGGTGTCGTTGGCCGTGACCGGCACGGCGAGTGCGCGGCCCGGACGTACCTTGACCACGTCCGCGACAGCCGTCGGCAGCTGGTTGGTCGCCGACGGCGGGGCGATGCCGACCCGGATGCTGCCGCTCGCCTGGGCCCCTCCCGCGTCCTCGACGAGGTAGCGGAACTTGTCGGTCCCCGAGGAGGAGATCGGCGCGACGTACCGGAGCGAGCCGCCGACCACGCTCACGACTCCCTTGGTGGGCGCCGGGCGGGTGACGCCGAGGAGCGTGACGGAGTCACCCTCGGGGTCGACGCCGTCGGTCGGCACCGGGATCGTCACCGTGCCACCGGCCAGGACCCGGGCCACCAGCGGCCGGGGGGTCGGCGGGGTGTTCGGGGCGTCGGCGGGCACGACCGTCACCACGATCGTCCCGGAGGAGTAGTTCTCGGCCGAGTCGAAGACGGTGTAGGTCACCCGGACACGACCGGCCTCCTTGCCGGCCTTGAACCGCACGTTGCGCCCGGACACGAAGGCGGTCCCCGCGAAGGACGTGGGCAGCATCCGCAGCTCGGGGTCGATGCGCAGCTCGAGGTCGGCCGGGGAGCGGTCGTTGGCCAGTGCCGGGATCGTCACGATGTCGCCCGCGCGGACGGTGGCGGCATCGTCCTCGACGACCGGCGCCTTGTCGGAGCCGGGGTCAGGGACGTTGACGACGGTGACCTGCGCGGTGGCCGGCGCGGCGCCGTTGGAGATCGTGTAGGTGAAGGCCACGGGAGCGCGCAGCGACCCGACGGCGCGGACCCGGACGAACTCGTGGTTCACGATGTCGAGCTGGAGCCCCGCCTCGGGCGGCGCCGAGACCGACTGCACGACGAGCACCCCGCCCGCCGGGTCGTAGTCGTTGGCGAGGACCGGCACGAGGACCGACTGACCGGCCGGCAGCAGCGCGAGGTCGTTGTCGGCGACCGGCGGTGCGTCGCCGCTGCCGTCGACGACGTCGACGCGCACGATGTTCGTCGAGACAGCCGGCCCGTCCGAGACGGTGTACTCGACGTAGACCGTGCCGGCGCGCTTCGCGAGGAAGCTGAACGTCCCGGCCGCGGGGTCCAGCAGCACCTTCGCGCCGCCCCCGGGGTTCCCGACCTGCGCGAGGCGCAGCGGGTCGCCGTTGGGGTCGGTGTCGTTGACCAGCGGGCTGACGGTGGTCTCCTCGTCGACCACCGCGATGACGTGGTCGGCGTTGGCGACCGGCGCGACGTTGTCGTCGCTGCGCAGGTCGATGTCGAGGGTGCCGGTGGCGACCTCGCGGCCGTCGGAGATCCGTACGTCCACCTGGTGCAGTCCGGGCTCCGCGCGGCCGAGGTCGGTGATCGTGACGGTGCCGTCCTCGCGGCTCCTGGCGCTGATGTCGTCGGTGCCCTGGACGGACTCGAGGTAGATCGGGTCGCCGTCGGGGTCGATCCAGTCCTGGAGCAGGTTGTACTCCACCTCGGCCCCGCCCGCCACCACGACCACCGAGGCGCGGTCCTTGGGCTGCGGCGCGGCGTTGACCGACCACGGGTGGACCTCGACCTGCACCTGCGCCGTCGCCGGCTTGCCGCGACCGTCGCCCGCGGCGTACTCGAAGGTGTCCGCGCCGGCCGCTCCCGGCGCGGTGACGATCTGCAGGGCCTCCCCGCCGCGGACGGGGAGCACCGTGCCGATGCGCGGCTCGTCCTCTGCCGAGGCCGTGAGCACGTCGCCGTCCTGGTCGGTGTCGTTGTCGAGCACGGGGAGCGTGGTGGACCGCCCGGGCCGGACGCCGTAGGAGTCGGGGTTCGCCTTGGGCGGGTGGTTCTGGTCGGTCCGGTCGGCGTTGAGCTGCTGGTCCTGCTCCTCCGACTCCTCCTTCTCCTTCTTCTCGTCCTCGACCCGGCCGAGCACGTCGTCCCAGTTGGCGACCAGGGTCATGTTCTCGTTGACGAGGAAGACGTCGCCGTTGTCCTGGTTGTTGAGCACCACGACGTCGCGGTTCACCCGGAAGACCGGGCGGGTCGTCTCGACGAGACGCTCCACGGTCTGGGACCGGTCGTCCGCGGAGTCGTCGCAGACCCGCTGGTAGTGCCCGCTGCCGCCCCACGCGGCGTACGTGCACGACCCCAGCCGCACGGGCGGTGCGGCGTCGCCGGCGCCCGTCGGCCCGTCGCCCACCGTGCGGACGTCGCCTCCGTCGAGCGGCGCGAGCAGGAGCCGGTCCGGCGCCGCCAGCGCGACGGCGTCCGCGGGGTCGCCCGGCGCCTGCAGGACGAGGTCGCTCGCGTCGTCGACCTCCACCGACTCCTCGAGCGTGCGCACCTCACCGGCGGCCCGGTCGAGGACGACAGCCGTCGTGCCGACGACGGTCAGCTCGAACTCGCCCGCCGTGACCTCGCCCAGGTCGCCGAGGTCGGCGGTGGTCCAGCCGGAGCCGGCGGGCGTGACCGAGGTGAGGTCCCCGGATGCGGCGACGACGTAGGCGGTGCCGTCCTTCCCGACGGCCGCGCTCGCCCCGGGCACCTTGCCCAGCGTCGGCTCCTGCTCCTCGCTGAAGCCGTCGACCTCGGTCACGTCCATCGCCCACACGGCGCCACCGACGGGGTCGGTGACGACGACCGTACGACCGCCCTGTCGGACCTCGAACCCGGCCGGCACCGCCGCGGCGGAGCCGAGGGCGGGCACCGACGAGTCGACGGGTGACAGCGTGCCGCTGCCGCGGTCGTCCAGCGCCACCGCGGTGGCGTCCTGGAGCACGTCGAAGTCGGCCGAGGTGGCGGTCATCGCGGCGTCGAGCGTCATGGAGGGGTAGTTCAGGTGCGCGACCGCACGCGTCTCGAGGTTGGTCACCCACACGCCGCCGTCGTGCAGCTCGAGGTCCGACGTCGGGACCCCGTCGTAGAGGGTCGCCATCAGACCGATGCCGAGGGTCAGGGACGCGAGCGCGGCCTGGCCGCGGTTGTGTCCGAGAAGTCGCATGTCCACCCCATCAGGCTTGGTGGCTCGTCCCCCACGAACGAGCCGACCAGAGGATCACCCGCCCGGCACCGGCCTGTCGCTCCCCACTAGTGGGGACCCGGTCGAATGTGGTGAACGGCGGACCGCGCGGTCGACCTCGGTGACAATGGCGGGTCCAGCGGACGCGTCAGATCCAGCCGTCGCGGCCTGCCTCGCGCACGAGGCTCCCGGTGTTCGTGACGTCGCGCTCGGCGTCCATGTACTTGGCACGGACCGACTTCAGGTGCGCGCGCACGGTCTCCTCGGCGACCTTGAGCCGCGACCCCACCTGGCGTTGGGTCAGACCGTCGCGGAGGTTGCTCAGCACCTCCACCTCCCGCGCGGTCAGGCGCGGGGTGAGCTCGACGTCGCTGATGAGGGCCTCGGCCAGGACGCTGCTGCAGACGAACTCTCCCGCGAGCGCGCGGCGCACGACGTCGATCAGGGCCTCGGTGCCGTCGTTCTTCAGGACGACTCCGTGCACGCCGAGCGCCAGGGCGCGCCGCAGGGGCACGGGCTTCTCCTCGGCCGTGTGCAGCACGACGGCACCGGCCCACGAGGCCAGCGCAGGAATGTGCTCGAGCACCACCTCGTCGTCGCGCCCGAGATAGAGGTCGAGCACGAGCACGTCGGGGCCGGGCGTGGTGTGGTCGACCTCGGAGACCGAGGCGTACACGCCCGCCATGACGAGGTCCTCGGGGTGCCGCCCCACGGCGGCGGCCACTCCGTCGCGGACGACCTCCTGGTTGTCCAGGACGGCCACCGTCGCGCGCGTCGCCGCTCGAGTTGTCATGGTGAGTGAATACAAGTCGGGCCGACGGGTGTCTCTACCCTGAAACGGGGAGGTCGTCGACGAGGAGCACGGCGCGGAAGGCGTCGACGTCGGCGGCGAACCCGTCGGCCACGACGTCGCGCAGGCGCTCGAGGTCGCCGGTGTGGGGGGCGGGGACCACGGCGATCCTGACCTGGTGCTCCGGCGCGACGGGCGGGGACACGATGATCCTGCGTCCCGCGGACACGGGCAGGAGCCCGCGGAGCACCCGGCCGACCGGGCGCTCGAAGCCGCCGGGCACGAGCCCTGCCCGCAGCTCGACCGCGCCGCCGCGCGACCGGAAGTGGGCGACGTCGGCGCGCAGGTCGTCGTCGAAGAACCCCGGGGCGTACAGGTCGTCACGGGCGGCCACCGCGAGCAGGCGGGCCTGGGCGATCGTCTCGTCCGTACGCGGGTCCCGCGCGCCCGACGCCACGTCGTCCAGCCACGGCAGCACCTCGTGCCGCACGTGCGCGAAGTAGAGGTCGGTCATCGCGCCCTGCCACTCCTCGGCGGCACGACGGTGCTCGAGGGCGAACTCACGCTGCTGCTGCAGGCGCAGCGCCCGGCCCTGTCGCCGGATGAGCGATCCGAGCACCATGGACGGGACGGGGCACGTGATCACGGCGTTGAGGGATCCCCAGGGGACCAGCCCCCGGGTCAGGTCCGGGCTGACCTGCGCGGCGCCGAGCACGACGAGGATGTGGGCGACGACCACGCCGGCAGCGACGGGGAACGGCAGGCTGAGGACGAACACGACCAGCGGCAGGGCACTCATGCCGATGGTCCAGGAGCGGAAGTCGAGCATCGCACCGCTCGGCATCAGGGCGATCCCCACCACCTGCAGGACGATGCTGATCGTGGCGATCGTGGCCACCCAGGCCGGGCGGGGGCTGCCTCGCTCGGACTGCCGGACGATGGTCGCGGTCAGGGCGAGCCATCCCAGCCCGACGAGGAGCGAGGGCCACGACTCGGGGGCCTTCGCCACGGAGTGGACCGCGATGATGCACCACGCGACGCCCAGCGGGATCGCCACGGCGCGCGACAGCGTACGTACCGAGCCGAGCCCGCCCGTGGTGAGGCCGTGGGCGTGGTGCAGGCGGCCTCCGGCCTCCGGGTGGCGCGGGAGGTCCAGGACGAGCGCTGCTCCCCCACCCGGCCTGGGCAGGAGCGCCGAGGTCCCTCCGATCTCGGCGATCGGGCGCGCGACGGACTCGGCGAGCCCGAAGCCCGACCGGGTGGGCGCCTCGATGCCCCGGCCCCGGTCCAGCACCTCCAGCCGGAGGTCTCGCCGGTCGGCGGAGAGCCGCAGGACGACCTCGTCGACACGGCCGTGGCGCACCGAGTTGCGCACCCCCTCCGACAGCGCCCGCAGCACCGCCGCGCGCTGCTCGGAGGAGAGCGGTGGCAGTCGCTGGGGGCGCCCGACCACCTCGACCTCGACGGTCGCCGCCACCCGCTCCCGGAGGTCGTCGACGAGTGCCGACCAGGCCTCCGGGAGCTCGTCGGAGGTGCCCTCCTCGCGCTCCTCGAGCCGTACGGCCGTCTCGCCCTCCTCACCCAGCACCCGCCGGATGGCGAGGGCTGTCGCCCGCGCCTGCGTCCGCACCCGGTCGGGAGCGGCGACTGCGTCGGAGACGAGGTGCAGGGTGCCCAGCACGTCGTCGTGCAGGACGCGCCGGCTCGTCGTCCGCGCTCGCAGCTCCGCCTCGCCGCGGGCGAGGTCGAGCTCCCGCTGGCGGTTGCCCTCCGTGACGCGCTCGGTCGCGATCGCGCTCGCCTGCATGGCGTTGACGAAGCCGACGGCTGCTGCCGCGGTGCCGAGCGAGAGCACCATGGCGTCGAGCGACAGGCCCGAGGTGGGAAGACCCAGTGCCTCCAGCGTGGCCACGTGGACGATGCTCAGCGCGGAGACGAGCGCCATCGCGTTGAGGAGCGGCAGCAACCGGGCGGCCATCACGCCGACGGCGGAGAGGACCATCCCCGCTGTCGCGTCGTTGGGCACCGGGTTCGTGCCGAGCTGCGGGGTCAGCAGGAGGAAGGTGGCGCCGAGGATCCAGAGGTTGTGCAGGCGCTCGCCTCGCGTGAAGACGCTCACGGCCGTGCCCAGCAGCACCGCCCCGATCGTCGCCCGGCTCAGGGTGGTGGGCTCGCCCCAGGCGAGGTGGCCCATCCACGGAAGCGTGGCGAACAGGCACAGGCTCAGGAGGATGCAGGTGTGGGCCCCGAGGATGCTGCGGTACATCCGGTACGCGCTGCCCGACCTCGTCCGGGGCACGGGCGGGGGCGTCGTGACGACCGCCCAGAGGGGGAAACGCACGCAGACACCCCCGGGGGTCGACTGGCTCGGAACTCTTGGATGCTAGGTCGGAGAACGCGCGTGCACCACGCCCGTCTCAGCCCTCACGTCAAGTTTTGCTTTACCGAACCCCCCGGTTCCGGGGGCGGACGGAGCGGGGCATCCTGCCTAGGCTCGCTGGCGCACCCCTGGGGGTGGAGGACCGCGAGCACGGGGGTGTCGCGGTCCTTCGCCGTCACGGCTGTCGGACGAGGTTCCGCAGCCTCGCCGCCACCTCGCGGGGGTCGTCCACCCACAGCCCGACCCGGCTGACGGTGCGCGGGCCCGCCGACGTCGCCAGCTGCATCGGCTCCGCGAGCACGAGCTCGAGGTTGGTCTCCGAGCCCATCGCGACCAGCAGCAGTCCGTCGTCCTCGTGGAGCGAGCGCACCATCCCGGGCACGGCGTGGCCGGTCCCCCGTACGTGCTCCAGCGCCGCGAGCGGGACGGTGGCGTACGTCCGCGCGCCGGTGCGCACCACCAGGTCGGTCTCGCCGAGCAGGTGGGGACGGACGCGCGTCGACGCCAGCAGGCCGAGCATCCACAACACGCCCCACACGCCCACGACCAGGACCGGGAGACGCAGGGCCGGGACCCACCGGTGCAGCACCAGGTCGAGGACCACGACCTCAGCCGCCGAGCCGACGATCCACAGCCAGAGCATCGGTCCGGCCAGCCTGCCGTGCCCGATGGGAGTGGTGCCCGCGGGGACGTCCGGGCGCCGTACGACCCACCGGGCGAGCGAGCGGTAGAGGGCCACCTCGACCAGGAGTGCCTCCCACGCCAGTCGCAGCAGGCGCCGCAGCAGGCTCATCGCTCGCCTCCAGTGTCGGCCTCGGCAGCCATCAGCGCGCCGAACCGCGACACGGTCTCGCCCAGGACCTCGGCGAAGTCGGCGAGCCGCCCGGGTCCGAGGTGTCCGAAGAGCGCGTCGGCGAGGGTCGCGTGTCCCGCCACGAGACTCGCCACGGTCGAGGTGCCCAGGTCGGTCAGGGTGACGAGCGCGGCACGCCGGTCTCCCGGGTGCGGCTCGCGGGTGACATGGCCGCTGGCCACCAGGCCGTCGACGAGGCCGGTGACGTTGCGGGGGGTCACGCCGAGCGACGAGGCGAGGGCCTGCTGGGTCGACGGGCCCGACTCGCCCACCACCCAGAGCAGGTGCGTGCGCGCGGTGGTCAGACCCTGCTCCTTCTCGAAGCGGGCGAGGTCGGCCTGCACGAGGGTGGCAAGCTCGAGGAGGTGGTCGAGGGCGGCCGTCGTCGTCATATCGTGAAGATACTTCATGATGATGGTTGTTCACGATCCTGCCCGTTCATGCCCGCCCGCCATACGGGAACAACTGTCAGGGGGGTGGTGTTGACTTGGACATCCCCGTCGGAGACCGACCCGACGCAGAGACCTCATGTGAAAGGGGCAGTTCCGTGGCCAACATCGCCGCCGTGACCGACGCCGAGTTCGAGGCGCAGGTCCTCAAGTCCGACAAGCCCGTCCTGGTGGACTTCTGGGCGGAGTGGTGCGGCCCGTGCCGCCAGGTCGCCCCGATCCTCGACGAGCTCAACGCCGAGCACGGTGAGAAGCTCACGTTCCTCAAGATGAACGTCGACGAGAACCCGGTCACCCCCTCGTCCTACCGCGTCACCGGCATCCCGACCATCAACGTCTACCAGGGCGGCGAGGTCGTGAAGTCGATCGTCGGTGCCAAGCCCAAGGCCGCGCTCCTCAAGGAGCTCGAGGGCATCATCTGAGGCGAAGACGCCGTCAGTCCCCGGAGGCGACCCGTACCGATCCGATCGGGCGGGTCGCCTTCTGCGTGGGGCGCACGACGCCCCACACCTTCTCCAGCGCCAGCTCGACCTCGTCCTTCCAGCTCAGCGCGGTCCGGAGCTCCATCCGCATCCGCGGGGTCGTCGGGTGTGCCCGCTGGGTCTTGAACCCGACGCTGCCGAGGAACTCGGCCGGCAGCACGCACCCCTGCGTACGGCCGCGGGTGTCGCCGTACGCCTCGATCGCGGTGTGCCCACGCTCGACGAGGTCGGCCGCCATGGCCTGCACGAGCAAGCGACCGAGACCGCCGCGGCGTAGCGCCGGCTCGATCCAGGCGGTCGCGGCGATGATGGCGTCGGGCGAGCCGGGTGCGGTCGGGAGCGCTGCTGCGCCGGGCAGGCGGGCGGCGGGGGCGTACACGATGTGCCCCACCGTGCGGCCGTCGATGCGGACGACGCGGCCGCAGGAACCCCAGTCGCGCAGGGTGCCGGAGAGCCAGCTCTCCTTCTCCGCGATTCGCTCCTGCTCGTCGAGCCGCGAGCGGTCCACGGGACCGAGCTCCCAGAACAGGCACGCGCGGACCGGATCGGCCAGCTCCGCGAGGTGGTCGACCGTCAGGCGCGCGGTCTTGCGGGACACGTCTCCGATGCTAGCGGCGGGCGACGCCTGAGAGGATGAGGTCGTGCGCCCGATCCGACAGAGCAAGAAGCTGCAAGGTGTCCGCTACGACGTGCGCGGGCCGATCCTGGTCGAGGCGCAGCGGCTCGAGGCCGAGGGCCACCGCATCCTCAAGCTCAACATCGGCAACACCGCCCCGTTCGGTTTCGACGCTCCCGAGCAGATCCTGGCCGACATGATCCACCACCTGCCGCAGTCCCAGGGCTATGCCGACAGCCAGGGCATCTGGTCGGCGCGGACCGCGGTCATGCACTACTACCAGTCCCGCGGACTGCGAGACGTCGGCGTCGAGGACATCTTCATCGGCAACGGCGTGTCCGAGCTGATCTCGATGGTGCTGCAGGCCTTCGTCGACGACGGCAACGAGATCCTCGTGCCTGCCCCGGACTACCCGCTGTGGACCGGCGCGGTGACGCTCGCCGGCGGGATCCCCGTGCACTACCGGTGCGACGAGGAGAACGACTGGAACCCCGACCTCGCCGACATCGAGGCCAGGATCACCGAGAACACGCACGCCATCGTCATCATCAACCCCAACAACCCCACGGGTGCGGTCTACAGCGAGGAGACGGTCAAGGCTCTCGTCGACATCGCGCGCCGCCACGAGCTCGTCGTGATGGCGGACGAGATCTACGAGAAGATCCTCTTCGAGGACGCCGAGCACCACCACGCCGCGACCTACGGCGGCAACGACGTGCTGTGCCTGACGTTCTCCGGGCTCTCCAAGGCCTACCGCGTGTGCGGCTACCGCGCCGGCTGGGTGATGATCTCCGGGCCGAAGGAGATCGCGACCGACTTCCTCGAGGGCCTCACCCTCATCGCCAACATGCGCATGTGCGCCAACGTGCCCGCGCAGCACGCCATCCAGACCGCGCTGGGTGGCTACCAGTCCATCGAGGAGTTCATCGGCCCCGGCGGGCGCTTCTACGAGCAGTCGATGCTCGCGCACCGCCTCCTCAACGAGATTCCGGGCGTCAGCAACGTCAAGCCTCGCGGTGCGCTCTACTGCTTCCCCCGGCTGGACCCGGAGGTCTACCCGATCGAGGACGACCAGGAGTTCGTCCTCGACCTGCTGCGCGCCAAGAAGATCCTGGTCACCCACGGCTCCGGCTTCAACTGGCCGGCGCCCGACCACTTCCGGCTCGTCACGCTTCCCGAGGCCAGCGTGCTCGAGGAGGCCATCGGCCGCATCGCCGACTTCCTCGCCACGCGACGCTGATCACGAAGGGTCGCGGTCGCGACCCGCGGACCCTAGGCTCCTCGCCATGCGCGATGTGACCTACCCCCCGATCATCGTCACCGCCAAGGCGGCCTTCAAGGCGCTCGGCCAGCGCATCGTGATGACCGGTACGGAGCACGTGCCGCGCGAGGGCGGCGTGCTGCTGGCGTACAACCACGTCGGGTACGTCGACTTCGTCTACGGCGGGCTGGCGGCCAACCCCTCCGGTCGGCTCGTGCGGTTCATGGCCAAGCGCGAGCTCTTCGACCACCGCTACGTCGGGCCGCTGATGCGCTCGCTGCACCACATCGAGGTCGACCGCGGCGAGGGCGTGCAGAGCTTCCGCACTGCCGTGGACTACCTGCGCCAGGGTGAGGCCGTCGGGATCTTCCCCGAGGCGACGATCTCGCGCGCCATGGAGCTCAAGGAGTTCAAGACCGGGGCCGTACGCCTCGCGGCCGAGGCCGGCGTCCCGCTCGTCCCCGTCATCATGTGGGGCACGCAGCGGATGATGACCAAGGACCACCCCCGCGACTTCTCCCGTGGGAAGACGATCGCGATCACGGTCGGGGAGCCGATGCGCCCCACGGGTGACGACCCGATCGGTGACACGGCCCGCCTGCGGGACCGGATGTCGCAGATGCTCGCCGACACGGTCGCTGCCTACCCGGTGGCCGAGCAGCCGCCCGGGTCCTGGTGGGTGCCCGCCTCGATGGGCGGCTCCGCCCCGACCCTCGAGGAAGCGGCACGACTCGACGCCGAGGAGAAGCGCGAGCGTGCCCGCAAGCGAGCCGAGAAGCGCGCGAAGCGACAAGGCAACAAGTAGATCTCTCGTTAGAGCGACTTGTCGTTTTGTCGACATGTCGGCCCCGCTTGGTGCCTCGCGGTTGAGGTGCGACCGGTTTCCGTCGGTGGTTGAGGTGCGAGCGCAGCGAGCCTCGAAACCACCCCGGCGACTCCGAGTCCTCGACCTCCACCAGGGTTTCGACGCGCTCGTACGGCTTCGCTCCGCTCAGCCGTGTCGCTTGCTCAACCTGGCCACGCCCACGCGCCGACCTCGTTCCTCGGTCGACGCTGCGTGTCTCAGATCGGTCGGTCGTTGCGGTTGCGCGGGTCCATCACGTCGACGATCCGTCGGAGGTCGTCGAGGCTGGCGAACTCCACGGTGATCTTGCCCTTGGCCTTGCCGAGGTCGACCTTGACCCTCGTCTCGAACCGGTCGGAGAGCCGGTCAGCGAGCTCGGCCAGTCCGGGGGCGACGGGCTTGGCGCGCAGCGTGCGGGGTGCGTCGTCCTGCTCGACGCCGACCGACACGATCTCCTCGAGGCCGCGGACCGAGATGCCCTCAGCCGTGACCCGGGCGGCCAGCCTGTCCTGGAGCCCGGCGTCCTCGACAGAGAGCAGGGCGCGGGCGTGGCCGGCGGACAGGACGCCGGCGGCCACCCGCCGCTGGACGGCCGGGGACAGCTTGAGCAGGCGCAGCGTGTTGGAGATCTGGGGACGCGAGCGGCCGATGCGCTGGGCGAGCTCCTCGTGGGTGCAGCCGAAGTCCTCGAGCAGCTGGCCGTACGCGGCGGCCTCCTCGAGCGGGTTGAGCTGCGAGCGGTGGAGGTTCTCCAGCAGCGCGTCGCGCAGCATGTCGTTGTCGTCGGTCTCGCGCACGATCGCGGGGATGGTGTCGCGACCGGCCTCCTGCGAGGCCCGCCAGCGTCGCTCACCCATGATGAGCTCGTAGGCGTCCTCACCGGTCCGGCGAACCACGACCGGCTGGAGCAGGCCGACCTCACGGATCGAGTGGACCAGCTCGGCGAGCGCCTCCTCCTCGAAGACCTGGCGCGGCTGCCGGGCGTTGGGACGCACCTGGGCGATCGGGAGCTCGGCGAAGTAGGCGCCGGCCACCTCGCCACCGGCGACAGCACCGTCGGACGTCGACCCGTTGTGCGCGGCCGGCTCCGGGAGTCCGTCGGCCGATCGCGCGTCCGTGACGTCGGTGGTGCTCCCGTCGCGTGCGTCGTCGTCCGCGCTGGTCGGCGGTGCAGGCGGCGGCTGGCTGGGGGCCGTCGGGATCAAGGAACCCAGACCGCGTCCGAGTCCACGACGAGGGGGGTTGGCGTTCATGCGGGGTCCTCGCAACGGTGGTCGGGGGAGCAGGTCGGCAGGGACGTACGTCTGGGGGTGCTCATGCGGGTGCACCCCTGCCGGCCATCTCGCGCGCGGCCTCGAGGTAGGAGAGCGCACCCGCCGACGCAGGATCGTAGGTCATCACCGTCTGGCCGTAGGACGGCGCCTCGGAGACGCGCACCGAGCGGGGTACGGCCGTCTTCAGGACCTGGTCCCCGAAGTGACCGCGCACCTCGTCGGCCACGCCTGCGGCGAGGCGGGTGCGCGCGTCGTACATCGTCAGCAGGATCGTCGAGATCGTCAGCCGCGGGTTGAGGTGCTGGCGCACCATCTCCACGGTCTCGAGCAGCATGCCGAGGCCCTCGAGCGCGTAGTACTCCGCCTGGATGGGGATGAACATCTCGCGGCCCGCGACGAGGGCGTTGAGCGTGAGAAGTCCGAGCGAGGGGGGACAGTCGACGAAGACGTAGTCGAACCGGTCGTCCCCGACAGCGTCCGCGGTGCCCACGAGCGGGTGGGCAGCGATGGCCCGCGCCAGGCGCTGCTCGCGGGCGACCACGCTGACGAGCTCGATCTCGGCGCCGGCGAGGTCGATGGTGGCCGGGACGGCCCACAGTCCCGGCAGGTCGGCACACTCCGTGGTGACGTCGGCCAGCGGCTGACCGTCCACGAGCATGTCGTACGTCGACGGGACTCCGCGATGGTGCTCCACGCCCAGCGCCGTCGACGCGTTGCCCTGCGGGTCGAGGTCGATCACGAGGACCTTCTGGCCGAGCTGGGCCAGGGCCGCCGCGACGTTCACCGTGGACGTCGTCTTGCCGACGCCGCCCTTCTGGTTGGCGACCACCACCACCCGGGTCTCGTCGGGGCGGGGAACGCCCTGGCGGCGGAGTCCTCCGGATCGCGCCAGCACCGAGTGCTGGGCGGCCTGCGCGAGGGGGGTGCCGTGGTCGGTGAACTCGGCATCACGGGCGGCAAGGTCACCGGCCGTGCGCACCTGCCACGCCGGGCGCGTTTCACGTGAAACGTTCTCCACCGGCGTTTCACGTGAAACCTCGGCGTCATCCGCAGCCTGTGGATTAATGGGGTCGTTCTGTGGATACTCGCGCTCAGCGGGGCGGTCGGAGCCGGTGGAAAACGGGTACGGCGCGTCCCCGTGGGAGCGCCAGCCCGCGTCGTGGGAAGAACCCTCGGTCGTCAACTCAGCTCACCTCTCGCGCGCTGCACGTCGGTCGTGTCGCGGACTACGCCGCTTTCCTTCACGGGCAAGGGACCAACCTATCCGGCTCGGATCGGCCCACGACACCCGCACCACGGTCGTCGGTGGAGAAACGACACCGACGCCGAGCTCGATCACCTCGGGATCGGCGCACCGCCAGGTGGAGAGGAATGACCGCGCCTTCTCGATCTCCTCGCCGGCCGAGCGACCCTTCATGGCCACGAGTGCACCCTCGGGTGCCACGAGCGGCATGGACCATCCGAGCAAACGCTCCAACGGAGCGACGGCTCGGGACGTGACCACGTCGAAGGTCGCCTCGCCGTGCAGGTCATCCGCGCGACCGCGCACCACCGCCACCCGCTCGAGGCCGAGATCGGACACGACCTCCTCGAGGAACGTCGTACGCCGGAGCAGAGGCTCGACCAGGGTGACGTGGAGGTCCGGCCGCGCGATCGCCAGCACGACACCAGGCAGGCCTGCGCCGGTGCCGATGTCGCAGACGGAGGCAGACGCGGGGATCGCCTCCTGCAGCACCGCAGAGTTCAGCAGGTGCCGGTCCCACAAGCGGGGCGCCTCCCGTGGACCGATCAGACCGCGGACGACACCTTCCGTCGCCAGCAGCTCGGCGTATCGCCCGGCGAGGTGCAGGCGCTCGGACGCGAACACCCTCCGTGCCTCGGACGGCACGGAGGGTGTTTCACGTGAAACGTCGTCGCTCACGCGGGAAGGATCACCACGTAGCGCTTGGGCTCGGCACCCTCGGACTCCGACGTGAGGCCGGCAGCCGCCACGGCGTCGTGCACGACCTTCCGCTCGAAGGCGCTCATGGGCTCGAGCGACACGGACTCCCCGGACTCGCGCACGGCGGCGATGGACTTCTCCGCCATGGCGACGAGACGCGTGCGCTGCTCCGCGCGGTGGCCACCCACGTCCAGCATGAGGCGCGAACGCTCACCGGTCTCGCGGTAGACCGCGAGACGCGTGAGCTCCTGCAGCGCCTCCAGCACCTCGCCGTTGCGACCCACCAGCTGGCTGAGGTCCGCGCCGCCGATCTGCACGCTGGCCCGGTCGCCCTCGACGTCCATGTCCAGGTCGCCGTCGAGGTCCGCGATGTCCAGCAGCTCCTCGAGGTAGTCCGCTGCGATGTCACCCTCGTGCTCGAGGCGCTCGACCTTGGAGGGTCGCGGCTTGCTCGACTCCTCCGGCGATCCCGCCTGGTCCTCGACGTCCTGCTCGACGTTGTCCACGGCCTCGCCGTCCGTCAACTGCTCACTCACGGTGTGTCTCCTGCTCTTCGATCAGGTGCGGCGTCACCGGGGCGACGCGCGCGGATGTCTGGGTCAGCGCTTCTTCTTGTTGCGCTGGGCCTTCGTCTGGCGCTGCGGCTGCTGCCGCGTCTGGGACTTCTCCTCGCGGCGGGCCTCCGCCTCGGCCGCGAGGCGCTCCTCCTCGAGCTGCGCCGGCGTCTTGAGGCCCTTGCGGGCCGCCTTCGCGCGGTCGCGCTCCTCCTTGGCGTCGGCGGCCGGCGTGCCGGGGGCCGGGTTGTTGCGGATCACGTAGAACTGCTGCCCCATGGTCCACAGGTTCGAGGTCGTCCAGTAGAAGAGGACGCCGACCGGGAAGGCGATGCCACCCACGGCGAAGACGACCGGGAGCACGTAGAGCAGCATCTTCTGCTGCTGGGCGTACGGCCCGGACAGCGCGTCGGCGGGCATGTTCTTGCTCATCAGCTGGCGCTGCGTGAGGAAGGTGGTGAGGGTCATCGCGAGCACCAGTACCGCCGCGAGCACGCGGACCTCGACGCCGTCGGCATTGAGGAACGTGTCCGAGATCTTCCCGCCGGCGAACACGGCCGCACTCAGCTGCTCGTTGAGCTCCGGCGTCATCAGGCCGCGCTTGTCCTGCGGGTTGCGCGCGGCCTGGTCGAGGATGCGGAACAGTGCGAGGAAGATGGGCATCTGCAGCAGGATCGGCAGGCACGAGGAGAACGGGTTCGTCCCGGAGTCCTTGTAGAGCTTCATCGTCTCCTGCGCGAGACGCTCACGGTCGTGGCCGTACTTCTTCTGCAGCTCCCGCACCTTCGGCTGGATCAGCTGCATGTTGCGGCTGGACTTGATCTGCTTGACGAAGAGCGGGATGAGCGCGGCACGCACCACGAGCGTGAGCCCGATGATCGACAGCACCCAGGCGAGGCCCGACCGCGGGCCGAAGATGTCCCCGAAGACGTTGTGGAAGCCCACCAGCACGAACGAGATCGCGTAGTAGAGCGGCAGCATGATGGCGCTGCCGATGGAGGTGAAGAAGTCGATCACTCAGGCTCCCTGGCTCGGGGTGGTGGGGCCCACGCCACTGGCGTGGGGAGAAACGCTGGGCTGGTCACGGGGCGGGACTGGGTCGTAGCCGCCGTCCGACCACGGGTGGCAGCGCACGAGCCGGCGTGCGCCGAGCCACGTGCCGCGGATCGAGCCGTGCACGGTGACGGCCTCGAGGGCGTACGCCGAGCAGCTCGGGTGGTAGCGGCAGACCTGGCCGTAGAGCGGACTGATGGCGAAGCGCCACGCGCGGATGAAGCCGATCAGGAGGTGCTTCACGACGCGCTCACGCGCTCGAGCGTACGTGCCAGGTCGGAACCCAGGACGGCGTACGAGGCGTCGGCAGCGGCCGGCAGGGCGCGGACCACGAGTGCAGCACGACCCGGGAGCTCCTCCAGTGCGGGGAGGTGCTCCCGGGTCAGGTGCCGCAGTCGCCTCTTCACGCGGTTGCGCGTGACGGCGTCGCCCACGGTCTTGCCGACCGTGAAGCCCACCCGTGCCGGACCGGGCGACGAGGCCCGGTCCACCCACAGGTGGACGACGAGCGTCGAGCACCCGGCGCGTCGCCCGTTGCGAACAGTGCGGCGGAAACCGTCACTGTCGGTCAGGCGATGGTCAGCGGAGAGCACGGCGGGTTGCCGTGAGCCCTGGGCCTCAGACGGCCAGGCTCTTGCGGCCCTTGCGACGTCGGCTCGACAGGATCGCGCGACCGGCGCGGGTCCGCATGCGGAGCCGGAAGCCGTGCACCTTGTGACGGCGACGGTTGTTCGGCTGGTACGTACGCTTGCTCACGGCTATTTCTCCGAAGGTCTCGAGGGATGTCCACTCCGCGTGAAGATCGGTGCAGGTCGTTCAACCGGCACCGCCCACCCACGCAGCCGCCAGGTGGCGGATCGTGGACATGCGGCACCCGTCGACAGGGAGCGACCGGCCAACGGTACGCGGAGGGGAAAGTGGGGGTCAAACCCTCGATGCCACCGCGCGGGCCGGCCTGTGGATGACGTCTTGCTCCGTAGCCGACCCGGTTGTTACGTTCGCTGCCTCCGCGGTTGCGTCCGACCCCGCTTCTTCCACGGTCAGCGGCCCTCTGTGATCTGGCTCACACGCCACGGGATCGGGCCCCTGACCTGCGGAAACGTTGGAAGGATCGTCCGACGTCGCTCCCCGGAGACCTCGGCCGCCCTGGTCGGGACAATCAGTGCACAGCTTGTGGACAACTCTGTGGAAGCACCACCGGCCGACGTCGCGCAGGACACACCGACGAGACCGGGACGGGCACGGATCACCGTGCTTGGCACAGGAGACGACTGGCACGACGACATGGTGGAAGCGAAGGCGGTCCGGTGGACGACCAGCAGGTAGATCTCGGGACGGCGTGGCAGCAGATCGTCGAGGACCTCCAACCCAACCAGCGGGCGTGGCTGCGCCCCAGCGTCCCGATGACTCTCCACGAGAGCACGGCGATCATCGCCGTGCCCAACGACTTCACCCGCAACCAGCTCGAGGGCCGGCTGCGCAACCACATCGAGGACGCGCTGAGCGAGGGCTTCGGCCGCGAGATCCGGATGCTCGTCACCGTCAACCCCGCCCTCGAGGACGCTGAGCCCACTCCTGTCGACGAGTCGTCAGATCGATCTGTCGCCATGTCGACAATCGACCAGCCGTCCTACGAGGCGTCGGTCCCCGAGCAGCTCGACCACCTCGAGCCGGCACCGAGCACCGGCGAGCGGCGACCGTCCGCCCTCGAGACCCGGCTCAACCCCAAGTACACCTTCGAGACGTTCGTCATCGGGTCGTCCAACCGGTTCCCCCACGCGGCGGCGGTGGCCGTGGCCGAGGCGCCCGGCAAGGCGTACAACCCACTGCTGGTCTACGGCGAGTCCGGGCTGGGCAAGACGCACCTGCTGCACGCCATCGGCCACTACGTCCGCAGCCTCTACAGCAACGCCAAGGTGCGCTACGTCTCCTCCGAGGAGTTCACCAACGAGTTCATCAACGCGATCCGCGACGACCGACAGGACCGGTTCAAGCGCCGCTACCGCGACGTCGACGTCCTGCTCATCGACGACATCCAGTTCCTCGAGGGCAAGACGCAGACGCAGGAGGAGTTCTTCCACACGTTCAACACCCTCCACAACGCCAACAAGCAGATCGTCCTCACCTCCGACCGCGCGCCCAAGCGCCTCGAGGCGCTCGAGGACCGGCTGCGCAACCGGTTCGAGTGGGGCCTGATCACCGACGTCCAGCCGCCGGACCTCGAGACCCGCATCGCGATCCTGCGCAAGAAGGCCGCGATGGACCGACTGACGGCGCCGCCGGACGTGCTCGAGTTCATCGCCTCCAAGATCCAGACCAACATCCGCGAGCTCGAGGGCGCGCTGATCCGGGTCACGGCCTTCGCGAACCTCAACCGCCAGGAGGTCGACATGACCCTGGCCGAGATCGTGCTCAAGGACCTGATCCCCGAGGGTGGCGAGCCCGAGATCACCCACGCCCTGATCATCGCCCAGACCGCCGCCTACTTCGGCGTCTCGCTCGAGGACCTCACCGGCCCCTCGCGCGGGCGCCACCTGGTGATGGCCCGGCAGATCGGCATGTACCTCTGCCGCGAGCTGACCTCCATGTCGCTGCCCCAGATCGGCCGCGAGTTCGGCGGCCGCGACCACACCACGGTGATGTACGCCGACCGCAAGATCCGCCAGCTGCTCGCCGAGCGCCGCGCGGTCTTCAACCAGGTCAGCGAGCTCACCAACCGGGTCAAGATGCAGGCACGCCAGGCCTGAGGTCGCACCGTCCCGCGCCGCACCCGGTAACGGGTCCGGCCGCGCACTCCCGCCCTCATCGGCGGGGGCGGGAGCGTCGGCATC
>JAESGW010000458.1_pt1 | contig 39422 bp, 61 predicted proteins | sample 9269791 | NCBI WGS metagenome assembly JAESGW01 (sample SAMN16773120, study PRJNA677053) | algae metagenome | isolation source: Aphanocapsa lilacina HA4352-LM1 and co-occurring heterotrophs from near cave... | place: USA: Maniniholo cave, near Haena, Kauai, HI | collected 2009-07-28
GATCGCTGTAGCTCGCCTCGAATGGCGTGCGTGGTCTTGGCGCTGCCGTGTAGAATCTGTCCCATAGCTCCCTCCGCTGCGATGATGACAAATTTACACCATCACATGCTGGGACCAAACACCTAGGGCTTGGCGGCCTCGGCATTCCAGACCACAACCTTCGCGCGCGTGTCGGCGAGCATCTTGTCGAGTGCCGCACGATCGAGCACCTCGCCGCGCATCACGACCGTATCGATGGCGCGGGTCGCGGCAATATCGTCGAGCGGATTCTTCGACAGCAACACCAGATCGGCCGCCATACCCGGCCGAACCGCGCCATAGCGATCGAGCCAGCCGAACCATGCCGGCCCGGCGCGTGTTGCCGAAGCGAGCGCCTGCGCGGGCGTCAGCCCCTTTTCGACGAACAGTCCGATCTCGTCGTGCAGCCCGAAACCCGGATAGTTGAAGCTGTTGAGAAAGCCCGCGTCGGTTCCCGCGATGATCGGCACACCTGCCTCCGCGAGCATCGGCAGGATCGTCGCGACATCCTCGATCTGCTTGTGCCGCGCCGCGATCCCGGCCGCATCCGCCTTCGCCGCGCGCTCGATGCGCCAGTCATAGGTCTTGCGCAGCTTCGGTCCGATATAGGCGAGGCCCGCGTCCTTCGAATGATCGTCGCGGTCGAGGTAAGCGATGATCCGGCTGCCATTGAGCGTCGGGGTGACGAACACCCCCTTTGCGGCAAAGCGCCGATAGGCCGCCATCGCGGTATCGCGGTCGAACCCCGCATCGAGCCGCCGGTTCGCCTCGGCGCGGTCGATGCGCTTCGCCGCAAAATCGGCGGCGATCGCGGTCTCGTCCTTCGCCCCGGGATTGTAAGCATAATCGAGATGCTCGATAGAGCTGATCCCGGCGTCGACCGCCTGTTCGGTCGTCAGTGCCATCGGGATATGCCCCGAGGTCCTGAGGCCGAGCGCTTTCGCCCGCCGCAGCGCGTAAAGGAACAATTCGGGTTTCAACGTGCTGTCGGTGATCTTGACGAAATCGACCTTGTCGCGGTTCTTCAGGCGATCGAGCGCCGCATCGACATCAGCCTCGGTCCCGACCTCGATCGTGCCTTTCCACACCGGCGCGATGCCCTCGATCTTCGCGCCCGAACTCAGCAGGCGCGGGCCGAAGAGCTTGCCGGCGGCAATCTCGCCGCGCCATGCGAGCACCTGTTCGGGCAAATCACCCGATGCATCGCGGATCGTCGTGATCCCGTTCGCAACATAGAGCGGCAGCAGCGCCTTATTCTCTTCGATCAATTCGGGACCGCCGCCGAAATGAACATGCATGTCCCACAGGCCGGGGATCAGATAGCGCCCCTTGCCCTCGACCGTCCGCCCGGCGCGCCAGTCTTTGGCGATCGCGGTATCGTCGCCGACCGCAACGATATCGGCACCTTTCAGCACCACCGCCTGCGCATCGACCGTCTTCGCCGCCTCGACGTCGACAATTGTCACATGGCGAATGATGACATCCCCCTGTTTCGGCGCCGCGAGCGCGGGTGCTGCAAAGGCGAACAGCAGCGAAGCGAAGACAAGGGGCAGAGATTTCATGGGGCGACCTTTCCGAACTGGAAAGCGCCTTAGTGCCGCCGCGCCTGAAACGACAGGGGGAAGCGATGGTGGGCGCTGACGGGCTCGAACCGCCGACCCTCTCGGTGTAAACGAGATGCTCTACCAACTGAGCTAAGCGCCCCCGAAGGGATGTGCGCCCTGCCACAAGCCGTCGGTGCTGGCAAGCAAGACGCGCGCGTCAGAGCCAGCCGATGCGTTTAAACCGCCAAAAGAGGAGCGCGCAGATCACGGCTATCGTGCCGACGACCATCGGATAACCAAAGGTCCAGCCGAGTTCGGGCATATATTCGAAATTCATGCCATAGATGCCGGCAATCGCCGTCGGCACGGCCAGGATCGCGGCCCAAGCCGCAAGCTGGCGCGTAATCATGCCCTGGCGCTGCTGTTCGAGCATGCCGTTGGTTTCGATCACCGACGCGGCAATATCGCGCAGCCCGGTCAGGCGGAACTCGGCGCGCTGCACATGGTCCCAGATGTCGCGGTAGAACGGACGCACCGCGGGATCGACATTGGGAAGATCATCGTCGGTCGCGAGCCGGCCGGCGACTTCCTTCATCATCCCGACGAGGCGCTGAAAACGGATAATCTCGTGCCGCTGCGAATAAAGATGCCGAATCTCGGCGGCGTCGAGCGGCGTGTCCATCACGCTTTCCTCGACCGCCAGCATCCGGTCCTCGATCGCATCGATGACGGGGAAATAGCCATCAATGATGAAATCGAGCACCGCATAGAGGACATAATCGGGACCGTGAGCGAGCTTGCCGGGCAAGGTTTCGAGCCGCGCCCGGATGTCGGTGTGCGTGCGCGCCGACCCGTGACGGACGCTGACGAAGAAATGGGGGCCGAGGAAAAAGGCGGTTTCGCCCGGATGGATCGTATCGGCGTCGAGATTGGCGGTGCGGGCGATGACGAAAAGCTGGTCGCCATAGGCCTCAACCTTCGGCAGCTGGTTCGCCTTTAGCGCATCCTCGACCGCGAGCGGGTGGAGGCCGAAGCGTTTGGCAATCCCTTCAAGCTCGCCCGGCGTCGGCTCGTAAAGGCCAAGCCAGAAGAAATCGCCATTGTCACAATCTTCGGGAATCGCTTCGTCCGGACCGATGTCGCGGACGAGCTGGCCGTCATGATAAACGCGGGCGGCCATGATCGGCATCGGCAGAAACTCTCCTTGGATGGTCCCTCCCCTTAATGCGCACCGCGCCGAAGGGAAATGCGTTCAATCGTCTCTATTGGCGATATTGGTGAAAGCTGCCCATGCGGCCGGATGAGCCCAGTCGGGCTTCCAGCCCGGGATCGCGGTGCCGTCGGCACGCTTGCCGCTGCGCACCGCCTTCATCCCCGACTGCAACGCCTGCGCGCGCGATCTGTCGGGATCGGAGCGGCGCGTCATCAGCGTTTCGACCGTCAGCACTGCGGTCGCTTCGTCCGAAACGCGCCAGTGGCTGGCGAGCAGCGCGTCGGCGCCTGCGTAGAGGAACCCGCGCGCGAGCGCCGAGAGGCTGTCGCCGCCGCCTGAATTTTCCGCCGATGCAGTATTGCACGCCGACAGGATGACCCAGTCGGCCGACAGCGTCAGCCGCGCCGCCTCGGTCGCGGTCAGCAATCCGTCGTCGAGGTCGCTGGGCGCCGCGGGCGGCGTGAGCACGAGCCCCGGTTCGCCGAGCCCGAGGCCCGGATCGGGGAGCAGGCCGTGCGTCGCGATCGCGACGATATTGCTGGTCGACAGCACCGTGTCCTGCCGAAGCGCCGCTTCGGTCGCCTTGCCGTCGAGCGTCAGGCTGGCGGGCGGCGCACCGAACAGCTGGGCCATGGCGGCAAGTTCGACCTTCGTCCCGGGAAGCGGCGCGAGCCGGCGAAGTGCATCGGGGTCGGCGAGTGGCGAGCCGGCGGCTGAAACGCCATTGAAGACACCGACTCCGGCCGCTGCCCGCGACCCCGAGTCGCCGCCGAGCAGGACGGGGGCGCCATAGCCGCGAAAGCTTTCGCTGCGCCCGGCGGCGCGCGCTTCGCGTGGTAGCGTCAGCGCCGCGACCGAGGGGAGGCTGGTGAAGGCGAAGCGATCGGCGAGCCAGCCCGCGCGGGCAAGCGTGTCAGGGTCGGCGAGGTCGGCCCCTTCAGGCAGCGGCGTCGCCGACAACATCGCGAGCGGCAGGTCGCCGAGTTTTCCCGAACTCGCAACATAGAGGCGATTCGTTTCCTTCAGCAGCGGCTCGACCGGCTCGATCAGTTCTTTGTAGAGCGCGTGCGCCGTGTCGATGTCGAAGCGCCGATGTCCTTCCAGCTCTTTCACCGTCGCCGGCAGCGCATCGAGTTCGGCCTTCCGCGCCGCCGAGCAGGTCGCAAAGTCGACGTCGCAGCGCAGGTCCGAAATTTGCTTGAGAATAACGTCGATTTCCTTGCCCGGACGGCTCCAGCCGACCGCGTCCGGCGTGACGATGAAAAGGTGAAAGGTGTTCGCCGCCTCGGTCATCAGCAGCAGGGCTTCGCCCGGTCGCAACGCCTTTTGCGTACCGGCCAGCCCGATCGGGCGCGGGGACACAAGTTGGCGGTACGACGGATATTTCCTGTCGATCAGCGCGCTGACGTCGGCAAGCTCGGCCTGAACGCTGTCGAACTCGCCGCGCAGCCGGGCGGCTTCGACGGGCTTCCGGTCGCCGAGCGCGCGAAGCAGATTCTTGTCGATGAGATTGGCGCGCGCGGCGAGGTCCTGTTCCTGACGCACCGCTTCGGCCATTTGCGGCGTTTTCGCAGCGCCACGCGCCGCCGTCTGAAGCACCGCACGGCCGGCGGCGGAGCTGACCGCGTCCTGTGCGGCGCGGAAGGCGCGATCCTGAATCTGTGACTGTTCGGCCGCCCCCGGCGTGTCGCTCATCAATCCGAACGCCGCGTTCATATAGGTGGTGAAGACACCGCGATCGGGATTGGCCTGTTGCCGGTCGAGCCCCGACAGCGCGACCGCACTGCGACCCGCCGCACTCCGGTCGTTCCGGCGCCGCACGATCGCGACCGCTTTGCCCGCCGCCTGCTCGGCCTCTGCCGCCTTGCCCTGCCGCAGCAGGTTGGACGCAAGATTGTCGTAAGCGTAGGCGGTGTCGATATGCGCCTCGCCGACGTTGTGCTGCAGGATCGCGAGCGATTGACGGTAATAGGGCTCGGCCGCCTTGTCGCCGTTCGCGCCGCCGCCCCGGACCAGCGCCGCCGCGACGCTGTTATAGGCAACAGCGGTGAGCGGGTGATTTTCGCCGAGCAGGCGCCGACGGATTTCGAGCGCCTTGATCGTCATCCCGGCTTCCTCGGCATTGCGACCCAGACGACCAAGGGTCGATCCGAGGCTGAGATAGGCCCAGGCGGTTTCCGGATTGTCGTCGCCGAACTTCGCCTGAAAAATGCCGAGCGCCTGGCGCATCAATGGCTCCGCCGCCTCCGAACGGCCATCGTCGCGCAAATTATGGGCGAGGTTGATCAGGGTGGTGGCATAGGACGGGTGATTGACGCCGCCGACGCGTTCCTGGATTTCGAGCGCGCGCCGGTACATCGGCTCGGCCTCGGCATACCGGCCCTGCTGGTTCAGATTGTGCGCGACGTTGGCGTACAGGGTCGCGGTGCGCTCGCTGCTTTCGCCGAGCGACTGGCGCGTAATGTCGAGCGCCTTGCGCACCAGCGGCTCGATTGCGCTGGGCGGCAGGCCCTGCTTCTCCATGTTCAGCCCGAGATTATTATAGGCCTCGCCGGTCAGCGGGTGGCTTTCGCCGAGCATTTTGGACCGGATGGCCAGCGCCTTGCGATAGGCGGTGTCGGCATCGCCGAAACGCCCCGCAAGCGTCAGGCTGTGCGCGACCGCGGTGTATCCAAGCGCCGCCTCGGTGCTGTCGTCGCCCTTCGCGGCACGTGCCAGATCGAGCGCCTTGTTTGCCGCCGCCGACGCCTCGGCGTAGCGCCCCATGTCGCCGAAATTCACCGCGCTGTTATAATGGCGCAGCGAGAGGTCGGCGCCGGTCGTCCCCGGCAGGCTTTCGTCGATCACGCGCGCTTTTTCGAGCAGCGGCTCGGCCTCGTCGTAGCGCGCGAGGCTGCGCAGCACGACCGCCAGATTGGCGTATCCCGAGGCGGTTTCGCGGTGCTGTTCGCCGTGGACGGCCAAGCTGGCATCGAGTGCCTTGCGATAGAGCGCCTCCGCCCCCTTCATGTCGCCGAGTTCGGCCATCACCGACGCAAGGTTGCTCGTCGCGACAATCGTCTTCGGATCGCGTTCGCCCCTGGTCGCGGTGCGCGCGGCGAAAATCGCGCGGCGCAGCGGCAGCGCCTCGGCGGGGCGCCCCTGTTTCATATAGTTGGACGACAGGAAGGCGTAAGCTGTCAGCGTTTCGTCGTCGGTTTCGCCGAGTACCGTGCGGTTGATATCGAGCAGGCGCTTCCAGTAGCCCTCGGCCTCCCCCAGCTGGTTCTGGTCCTCGAGATTGCCGGCGAGCAGGCGGTAGCCGAGGCTGGTCAGCAAGCCGTCGGCACCGTAGCGCTTCGTCGCCTCACCGATCCAGCGCCGATAGACGGCGCCGGCCTCGCGCGTCTTGCCCGCGCGATCGAGCTCCATCCCGCTGTTGATGAGGTCGAGCATCTTCTGCTGGTCGCCGTCGAGTTCGGCCGGCGGCGCGTCCTGCCCGAAGGCGAGCGGTGCGGCGGTCCAGAGCGGCGCGGCGAGGAGAAGCGCGAGGAAGCGGAGTCGGCGGCTGGCCATAAGGCGGATTTCCCTGTTTCGACCCAACATACAGAATAGATTGGGATATTGTCACTTGTCGCGTACTTATGCCAGAGCGTGTAGTCGCGATGTGACGGGCATCACCGGGAACGCGCGCCGTCAGATATCGCGGCTGTCATACGCCCATTGCAGCAGGGCCTGCCGCTGCTTCGGCCGGCAGAAGGGATCGCCCGGCTCGCAATGCTTGCGGACCTGCGCGGCATGGCGCCGGAACGCGCGCCAGCGCGCGATCTGGCGACGATCCTCCCCGATCATCCGGCGACCCGAATAATAGCGGCAATACCATTGAAACCAGCCGCGCGGATCGTCGGGATGAATCCATCCCTTCTGAATCCACACGCGAAGCGGAACGCTGGCGCGAATGCCGAAATAGTTGAGCGAGCAGTCGGCACGTCCCGAAGCGAATTTGGCATGTTCGAACCAGCTCGCCGGAAATTCGGCGGTGCAATCGGTCATATATTTGCCACAGAACACGCCGAGTTCCAGCATCTGGGCGGGCGAGAGTTCGGGTTCGAAACGGGGATCGAACGCCTTCCCCATCGGCGCGGTGCGCGTATAGCGATAGCCCTGTTGCATCCGGTCGTTCACGACCACGTCCACGGCGTCCGTCATGCGACCGAGCCTAGCCGCCGCGATCAATCCGGACCATAGCTATTCGTCGAGCGCCTCGAAGTAGCGCGCAAGCGCTTCGCAAGCGCCTTCGGCCAGCGCGATGAAGATGCGGCGGCCATCGTGCGGATCGGCCTCGCGCAGGAACAGCCCGGCATCGGTCATCGTCTTGATCCACCGCAGCGCCGTCGTCGCGGGTACCGCGGCGGCGATGCACAGGCTCGACACCGATACCGGCTGGCGCTCGAGCCGCGCGGCATAGAGGTCGAGCAGCATGTCCCACGCCGGATCGGCGAACAGGTCGGCGGGGAAATATTGCTCGCGCATCCGCCGCTGGCGCAGCATCCGTCTAATCTGCTTGGCGCGTTGCCGGTCGAGCGCGCGCTCTTCGGGAACGAAGCTGCGCGGCATTGCCGCATAATCGCGCGACGGCGCGCGAACCTGCTCCGCATAGTCGGCCGGATCGGCGTCCCATGGCGCAAAGCTGGTCGGCGTGCCCGGAAGCCCGCCCCGCTGCCCCGCGAGATCGCCGAGAAGGCGCGAGATGCGCGCGACTTCCTCTTGCAGCCGGTCGATCCGCTCCATCGCATCGTCGCGTGCGACATCATGAACTATCCCGTGCCGTGTGCGCTGTGCGGCCGCGAGGGCAACGAGCTTGTCGGTCGGATCGGCATCGACGAGCAATTGAGCCTGAAGCGATGCGGGAATGGCCGCGACGATCCGGTCGAGCCCCGATAACGAGGTTTCGCAGATCAGGTTGCATCCCTGTTCGCCCGCCGCCGCGAAAATATCGGCCAGCATTTCGCCTTTTACCGCGTCCGCTGCCGCCAACCAGACGATATCGAGCGTATCGGCCTGCCGGATATGGTCCGCCGCCCGCGCCGCCGGGAGCGTTCCGGTCACGCGCATGTCGGGAAGGATAGAGGTGTCGGGCAGATCCGCCGGCGTCCCGACAAAGAGCAGCGGGGACGCGGCGCCTTTGAGGATCGGATCGTTGGCTTCGCGTCCGACCCAGACCTCGCCCGGATGAAAACCGCGTGCCGGAAGCGCCGACGTGTCGAAGTCGATTTGCGTCCTTTGGTCCATCATGCTGCCATCCCCGTTTCCATTGAAGGGGGACAGGAGTAATTGTAGTGGGGCCGTTGGCGGGATCAACCGGGATCGTGTGGGATTCTGCGGGGCAAAGTGACGGAAATCCGCGCTGCGCGGGTGTCCGGCCCAAAATTGGCGCGCGGCGAGCTGTGTCTATAGCGGTGGTTAATTTAGACAGCGCTGCGACAGGAGCTTTTAGAGTCGGGCGCCGGTGAGAAGGCGCGGCTCTTAGACGCTCATCAGACGCTTCTCAACGGCGGGAAAGCGCCTTCTTAGAAGGTCGGGCGTCATACCCGACCCGGCCGGGGGCACACTAAATCCTGTGTTCGGTTCCATCGGGAACCGGGCGGAAAGTTGCCCAGTTCGGGCAAGGGCGAATATCCCGGATTTCCGGGCGGCGGGCGCAGCCGACGCCGACTGGGCGAGTGCGGAACCGGGTCAGTTTTTCCCGCGGCCGATTGGGTGTATACACGGGCTATGAGCAAGCCCGCCCTGGAACGCGTCGCCCGCGCCCTATGCCGCGTAGAGGGGCATCCCGAGAATATCCAGTTCGAGGGGAAGCCGATGTGGCAAAGCTTTCTGCCCAATGCGCGGGCCGTGCTGGTCGAGCTGTAAAACCCGACCAACGCGATGGCCGAGGCCGGGGCGAAGTCCGCTTACGATCTTGTCCTAGACGTTGACGCGCATGGCGCGCGCACCATGTTTGCGGCGATGATCGACGCCGCATTGATCGACGGCGCCTGATGCCAAAACCGTTGCCGACCCTAAAATTTGGCAGGGAGGCTTGGGAACCCGCCGAAGGCGGACGGCGCACACGAGCCTTCCCAATGCATATTGACGCTTGAACCGCGGACGTGATGGGACTCCGATGACGCGATGATCTTGTGGGCACCCGTTTCACGATTGATCGTGTTGACGGAGAAAGACTTCTCGCTCGGGGAATCGATGCGTTCCTCGGACAACGTGAGCTGCCCTGCCTGAATGCTCGCGATGTCGTGCAAGACCTTACAATCTTCCTCGCACCATTTCTTCTGCGCAAGGTCGATCCTGTAGGTCGCAGCGTAAGGTTCGGAACTCTCTCCCGCCAAACTGCTCGAACTAAGCGATCCCGAACAGGTGAGATTGAACTGGGCGGCGGGCGCCGCTGCCAATGATGGGACTGCGGTAAGCGTCGCGATGGTGGCGAGGATGCGAAACATAAGAGGCCCTTTCATTTGACCAGGCGTAGCTGCGGGCGAACGCGAAGAGGGACGATATTGTTGTCGGTCTGCGCCTCTACCCACACCCACCTTTCGAGAATGTCAGCAGGAACGGTTAAATACACGATTTTCGGCCTCCGACGATCGCGGGACGCGTCGCCGCGGCGGATCGCGAATTCCTCAACTTCTTCGCGTGTCCAACGCCAAGGGCCGATACGGCGGTTGAAATAGGCCAAAGCATATTGCCGGACCTTTGCGGGGCGCCGCATCAGCCGTTGACGCCCAGGAGCCATTCCCCTTCCGCCTGTTCGAGGGCGTCGTGGTGTTCCCAACTCGCCTCGTCTTGGTTGAGGCGTTTCGACAAATCCTGCGGGGTGGAGAGTTTTCCGCCGCGGGGGTCGCTGCGAACTGCCCGCGCTAGATCGCCCACTACGTCCTTGCGGGCATGTTGTCCGCGCAGCCAATCGATGAAATTCGTGGTGGTTGCCGTCGTCATCGCTTCCTCCTGTTTCAGTCGATCTTGAGCGCTGGGGCAAAATGCTCCAGCGCTCGCCGAGTCGAGACGGGAATAGAACAAATTGAGAACATCGACAATCGGGCAGCATGTGCGAGGTGTCCCTAAAGCGGACGGGCGTATTCGCCGATTACCTTAGCGACGGCGATATATTGATCCTCTTCGTGGCCGAGGTCGCGGGCGGTGACCGTCTCCTCGCCGTCGTTGCCATCGCGCAGAGAATAGCGCGCCAGGATGATGCCGCCATTGATCCTGAACAGATAATATGCCCCGTGCATCATTCGCTCACCGGGCCGGTGATCCTTGCAGAACAACATCGTTCCGGCGTCGATGTTGAGAGCGTCGTTGCGCGTCGGCGCGCTGGTCATCCAAATCCCCGACGTGTCGCCCAAGCTGGAATAGAGCCAGTCCTTGCGCATAGCCGTGGTCGTTATCGGGGTGAGCTTGCCCAACTCGTCAATTTCGTAGGTCGAATACTCGGGGACCTCGACCCAATCCGCATCATTAGCATCTATCAGATGACCTTTTGGCGCAGCCGATTGTCCATCCACCAAGAACTCGACGGTAGTTTCGAGGGCTCTAGCGATTTTGACCGCATTGTCGGCGCGAGAAATCCCGCGTTGGACATAGTCACTCAACGTACTGGCCGGAATTCCGGTTTTTCCTGCCAGCCATCCGAAATCTCGATCGCCCAATAACTCGATTACCCGCTTTCCAACCGAATTTTCGGTTTGAACGGGTTGACGGCGTCGCTTCTTAACTATATCCGAGTTTTCGTTACGAACTTTCGGGCTTACCATAATGTCACTCGCTCACATGCACCGGGAAGATATCAAAGCCGCCCTTCGCAAGAGGTATGGCACGATCCGGCAATTCGAACTCGACCATGATCTTTCACGAGGAGCGGTCCACGAGGTCCTCCGCAATCGCCGTTGGGCCAAGGTCGAACGGGCGATCGAGCAGGCTCTTGGCGTTTCCGAGTCTCAATCCGAAAAAACGGATAGCAAACGAAAAGCCGTCACGCACGGTCTAAGTGCGGAGGCCAAATAGACATGGCCTCAAAACCCAAGGATATCGCGCCAGTCGTTGATCAGGTGCTGGAGCTGGACCCCGCCACGATCGACGTCACCGACCGGATAGGGCTGTTCTTTCCGGAGAAAGCTGAAGCCTATTCGGCGCTGCTCGCGCGGGATGGCCAGCATACACCTATATTCGTCCGCCGGAACGGCAGTCGCGCCAAACTTCCGTGGAAGCTCGTCGCTGGTAAGCATCGTCATGCCGGGTGTGTGATCGCGGGCATCGCGGTTCGGGCGCTCGTCGTCGAGGGCGACGAAGACGCGCTGAAAGCAGTCCAAGCGAGCGAGAATCTCGATCGCCGCGATCCGTCTCCGCTGGAACGCGCGATGCTGGTGGCCGCAGTGGCCGATGCGGCAAAGGCGCGCCTCATCAAGCTCCACGATGGAAAGTCGCAGCAGCAGATCGCCGCAGAAATCGGTGCTTCCGAGCGTCGGGGCAAAATGCCCCAACGCTCAGATGGCCGAGAAAGCAAGGTCCAATTCACGCCGGTCGAGAAGGCGGATGCCGAGGCCGAAAGCGCGGCGGATACGCTAGCTCAGGCTTATCGCTGGCGGGACGCAACGGCCGAGGCTTGCGGCATGGGGATCGACGCCCTCAAGCGCTCGCTCCGTATCTTCCGTATCCTCGTCGAACCGAACCGCGACCTTCTGGATGCCTTCAAGGACCATCCGGTCGCGTCCAACGCGAGCGCGCTGCTCGCGATCTGCGCGAAGGGCAATGAGCCGAAGAACGTCCGCGCCGTGCTGGAATGGCTGATCGCGAACCCCGCGGCCGCGACGGCCGACGAAGCGCTGGTCGCGCTGGAGCTGATGCCCAGTCGCGGCGGCACGGGCGCGCCCGCGACCGGGGACACGAAGTTCCTCAACGGGCTGCAATCGAACCTCCAGCGCCTGTCGCTGAACGGCCAGCGGCGTGCGGCCGAAGTGATCGCACAGTCGATCACGCCATCGGCGCTGGTCGCGGTGCGCGACGCCATTTCGGCGCGGATCGCGGCGATGGACGGTGAAAAATCGAAGGGAGAGAAGGCATGAAGAAGGTCGATGTGACCATGGTCGCGATCGCGATCCGGACGGCGCGCGATATCGCCGACAGCTTCTCGGACAAGCTCGGCTATGATGGCTCGGACGGCGCATATGACCGGGGCCGGCAGGCCAGCGCATCCGCGAAAAACCAGCTCGAAGACTTCGGGTTTACTGTGCGCGACGATTACCGCGGCCATGCGGTGAGCTTCGGCGGGGTGCGCGCGACATGCACCGGCGGTCTGCTTGGCGCGGTCCAGAATTGGCTACGCAAAGCCGAAGCCAAGATCGGAGACGCGGCATGACGGGCGCTTCGCAAGGCTGGCGCGCGGGCGATTTGGCCGTGTGCCTGGGCAACGGCGACTGGTGGAAGGATGCGAACGGCGCCGCTTCGCAAGGCCCGGCACAGGAGCAGATCGTGCGCGTCGCCTGCGTGGTTTTCGGCGTCGATGGATATGACGACGGGATCGGGCTGGAGTTCGACGGCTGGCCCAACGAGCTTTATCCCGCCCGCCTGTTTCGCCGCATCGAGCCGGATCATAGCGCCGCCGATGACGCCGAGCTCGTCGCCCTGATCAAGGGTGCGCGGGTTGGAGCGCGGGCATGACCGAAGCGACCGCTCACCTCGAATATCGCCTGCGCATCCTGCCGACACAGCTTGCACGGGCGCGCGAACGCTATCGCCACCTGCTGGCCGAAGCGACGCAATACCGCATGGCCGACCTGCTTGCCGAAGAGGCGCAGTTGATGGCCCAACCCCTTGTTCCGGCCTCGGCCGGAACGGCGCGGCGGCAATCCCCCCCTGCCGCCGCGTCAACCCTTTTCGTCGAACAGGAGGCGCGCTGAGATGGCGCACACGCTGATCAATATCGCGTTCGTAGCGGTCGGCCTGATCGGGCTGGCCGTCATGGCGATCACGATCCTGCACGCAGACGGGAGGCTCTGATGGGCAATCTTCGTCCCGCCCCCGCCGAGCTGACGCCGCAACGCGCCGACGCGTTGATCAAGGCGATCGACGCGCATGACGGCGTGGCGCTGCTGCGCCGGATCGGCTTGTCCGCTAGCGAGATCGCGACAATCCGCCGCATCGCGCGGCGGCAGGGTGTTAAGCCGCTCTATGTCGCAACCACGCTGCTTAGCGCCGCCGTCGAAGCGGTGAAGGCGCAGAGCTGATGGCCAAGGCCCGCGCCATCAACCAGCTCGCCTTTGCGTTCGAGGCACCGCGTCCGGCGACGCACGCCGCGGCGCTGGCGGGCATGGACGCGCGGGTCGCGACGACGGTCGGCGAAGCCCTGAACAGCGCGGGTCGCGACCGTGCGATCATCGCCGCCGAAATGAGCGTGCTGCTCGACGAGACGGTCACCAAGGACATGCTCAACGCATGGTCGGCGCCGGGCAAGGAGAAGCACAATATCAGCTTCTCGCGGATGCTGGCGCTGGTCTCGGTCACCAAGCGCTTTGACCTGCTCGACCGCGAGCTGCGCGAGATCGGCGCGGCCGTCCTGGTCGGCGAGGAAATCCACACTGCCCGCCTGGGCCACCTGAAAACCAAGATCGCCGAACTCCAATCCGAGGCGCGGGGCCTCGAACGCATGGGGTTGGCGCAGCCTATCGAGAGGGGCCGGGGGGAATGCTGATCCAGAACAAGCTGTGGTTCACGGCAAGCGAGCTGGAAGAATTGCAGCTTTCGGGCCTGCCGAAGCGGAAGCGCGACATCAACCGGATGGCCGATGCCGAGGATTGGAAGCTCGCCGTCGACGCGGGCGGTTCGCCGCTGGCGCGGCGCCATTCGGGCCATGGCGGCGGGTTCGAGTATCATATCAACCTGCTGCCCGCCTCGGCGCGCGCCGATCTTGTCCAGCTCGGCCAGATCGGTGACGGCAGCACGCGGTCCGAAGCGGGCGAAGGCACGTCGAGCCTGTGGCAGTGGCTGGAGCGCCAGCCCGAAGCCGTGCGCGCCGAAGCGCAGCGCCGCGCGCATATCCTCGCGCGCGTCGACCTGTTCGAGGGAACGAACATGCCGCGATCGCAAGCGGTCGCGGCGATCGCTGCCGCCGAGGGTGTGAGCGTCGGGACGATCTGGAACTGGCGGCGACTGGTCGAGGGCGTCGCGCCCGCGGACCGGCTGCCCGCCTTGGCGCCGCGCCGTCAGGGCGGCGGCGTCGAGGCCGACATAGACCCCGAACTTTGGACCGAGCTGCTGTCGGACTATCTGCGCCCGTCGCAGCCGCGGTGGAGCGAGAGCTATCGCCGGATCGAGGAAGACATGGCGAAGCCGCGGGGAAAGACGATGCCGCACAGCCGGACGCTGTGGCGCAAGTTCCAACGCGAGGTTCCCGAACAGGTTGTCGTGCTGCGGCGCGGCGGCGAAGAGAAGCTGCGCCGGATGCTGCCCGCGCAAATCCGGTCGGTCGCCGATCTGCACGCGATGGAGCTGGTGAACATCGACGGCCACCGCGTCGACGTGTTCGTCCGGATGCCCGACGGGCGAATCATCCGCCCGACGATGATCGCGATCCAGGACGTCTATTCGCGCAAGTTCCTGAGCTGGCGGTTCGCCGAAACCGAGGACATGGTCACCGCGCGGATGGTGTTCGCCGACCTGTTCGCGAAATGGGGCATCCCCAAGGGGCTGCTCGCCGACAACGGCCGCGCATTCGCGTCGAAATGGCTGACGGGCGGCGCGAAGACGCGCTTTCGCTTCAAGATGCGCGACGAGGACCCGCTGGGCCTGCTCGTCAACCTTGGCATCAATATCCACTGGGCCAAGCCCTATCGCGGCCAGTCGAAGCCGATCGAACGGGGCTTTCGCGACCTGTGCAGCCAGCTCGCCAAGCGGCCCGAGTTCGAGGGTGCCTATACCGGCAACAAGCCCGATGCGAAGCCCGACAATTACGGGTCGAAGGCGGTCGATTATGACCAGTTCGTCACGATCTGGAACGCCGGGATGGAGGCGCACAACCGCCAGCGCGGGCGCCGTAGCGAGATGGCCGCGGGAACGCACAGCTTCGACGAGGTGTTCGAGGCGAGCTATGCCCGCGCGCCGATCGGCAAGGCGACCGAAGAGGCGCTGCGCCTCGCCCTGTTTGCGGCCGACAAGAAGCGCTGCGACCGGAACAGCGGCGCGATCGAGATCGAAGGCAATCGCTATTGGACCGAAGAGCTGGCCGATATGCGCGGCAAGCTGGTGACGGCGCGCTTCGACCCCGAAAACCTGCACGCGCCGATCCACGTCTATGACATGGCCGGGCGCTTCATCGTCACTGCGCCGGTGTGGGAGGCCACGGGCTTCCTCGACATGGGCGCCGCGAAGAAGCGGCAGCGGCAGGAACGCGACTGGAAGAAGAAGACGAAGGCGGCGGTTGAAGCGCTGGACCTGCTCAGCGCCGAAGAACTGGCCGCGCGGATGCCGACCCGTGGCGGCGAGGAAAGCCGCCCGGCACCCGGCGCGTCGCGCATCGTCCGCCCGCGCGGGCAGACGATCGCACAGCTCAAAACCGTCTCACAAGTCGCTGAGAACCCCCTGATCACCCCCAATGGCGAAGCGACGATCGACCGGCTTGCCCGCGCGGCCGAGCGGCAATTGCGCGCCATCGACTGAGGAGAGAGACGTTGAACAACCCCGAAGATTTTCCCGTCGACGAAGACGAGCTGCGCGCCTGGATCAACGAGCGCCGCGGCCGCACCGGCATTTCGTGGAAGGGGATCGCCGACGAGAGCGGTATCGCCCAAGGCACCATCTCGACCTGGGCGACCGGAGCTTATGCCGGGAACGGCCAGAATGTCGCGAAGAAGGTGTTCAAATATCGCCAGTTGCTCGCATCGCGCGAGGATCAGGCAGCAGAGGACGAGGCCGCGGGCCTGTCGAACGGGCCCCATTACATCGAGACGAAGACCGGACGGCGCCTGAAAGGGCTGATGATCCGCGCGCACACGGGCAGCAAGATGACCTATGCCGCGACGGGTTCGGGCCTTGGCAAAAGCCGGGAGGCCGAGAATTACTGCGCCTGCGTTGCGGGCGCCTACATGATCACGCTCGATCCGGTGACCAGAACGCCGACGGCGGTGATGGAGCAGGTGCTTCGTGCGCTCGGCGCCCGCCCCGGAACAAGCTGGGCGCGGCAAATGTCGGCGCAGATCATGGACCTGGTGCGCGGCAAGCGCCGCCTGTTGATCGTCGACGAGGGGAACTGGGCGCTCTTCGAGACGCTGGAGCTGTTCCGCACGTGGAATGACCTTGCCGGGCTTGGCATCTGCCTGCTCGGCAATGAGGAGCTGCACAAGACGATCCGCACGGGTGCCGGGCTGTCGCAACAGCATAGCATCGCGCGCCTCAATCGCCGGATCAGCCAAGGCCATCTTCAGGACATGTCGCTCGACGAGGATATCGAAGCCTATCTCGATGCCTGGAAGATCGAGGACGCCGAGGGCCGCGCGCTGCTGAAGCGGGTCGGCACGACTGCCGGGACGGGCGGTCTCGGCGAGATCAACGAGATCATCGAAAACGCCGCGCTGCTCGCCTTCGAGGACGGGCAGGCACTGACCCACGGCCATTTGCGCGAGGCGATGGCGGCGCGCGCCACCAGCTACCTCCGCACCCGAACCTGACCCCCAAAGAGGAGAATGAGCATGTCTGGAAAACCCCGTTGGCTGGCAGTCTACATCGACCACGGCAACAACACTCGCGCGGCGATGATCGCTCCTAGCGATCCCATGTCTTTCCCGTTCGGCGTGGACGCCGGTGCCCTCAACCTTCCCGACTACAATCCGGGCGGCGCCCTGACCTTGGTCGAGATGCCCGACGATCCGGAGTTCCGGCCAATGATCGTCGATTGCGACACCGACGAGGAAGCCCCGTTGCACTTCATCGACCTTTGAGGAGAATGACATGACCGAAGTTACCGCCAATATCAGCGTCGCCAACCCGAGCGCCCCCGCCGTCGTCGAGGTCGCGGGCAAGCGCTATATGCACGATGCGAAGCGCAACCTTGTCCCCGTCGAGACGATCCGCCCCGCCGATCTGCTGATGGACGAAACGGTGCGCAAGATCACGGGCTTCGCCCGCGAGCTGTCGGCGCAGATCGCCCGGTTCAAGGGCCACACGTTCGAGGATGTGAACGGCCTTCAGGCGCTGCTCGCGCAGGACTATGACACCAGCGTCGGCGGCAAGAAGGGCAATATCCAGCTCTCGACCTTCGACGGCTGCCAGAAGGTGCAGGTGCAGGTCGCCGACCTGATGGAGTTCGGCCCCGAGCTTCAGATCGCGAAGACGCTGATCGACGAATGCCTGTCGGAATGGTCGGCGGACAGCCGCGTCGAGCTGCGCGCGCTGGTGAACCGCGTGTTCGCCGTCGACAAGGAAGGCCAGATCAACCGGGCCGAGCTGTTCATGTTGCTGCGCGTCGAGATCGCGGACGAGCGCTGGCAGAAGGCGATGACCGCGATCCGCGACAGCATCCGCGTGATCGGATCGCGCACCTATGTCCGCTTCTATGAGCGCGATGCGCCCGACGGCAAATGGCAGTCGATCAGCATCGATCTGGCGTCGGTGTGATGGGCGCCGCCGTGATCCAGTTGCCGCTCTGGCGTCAGGTGCCGCTTCCCGCGGCGCCGGTCGCGCCAGCGCAGCGGCTGCCCGCGATCCCCGTCTTCGTGGCCGGGCGCGCGAACCGCCGCCCGGACTGTCACTGCGAGGCCTTCACGGTCGGCCGCGTCACCGCCGAATGCGCGGGATGCGGCGGGCCGCTGGCGCTCGTCCATTCGCGGAGGATCATGTGATGGGCCGCGAAGGACATGGCGCCACGCGCGCGGAAGCCGAAGTCATGGACCTCTTTGATGCCGGTGCCGGGGTCGAGAATATCCATATCATCACCGGTCAGAAGCGTGAGCGCATCAAGTATTTGATCAGCGTCCTAGGCGTGACGGCGCACGAGCCGTGGAAGGTCGACGCGGAGATCGGAAGCGCGGCCTTGCTCGCCGCCTTGCGCCGACATCACCCCGAGCGCTGCGGAGCTGCATCGTGAGCGCCTTCAGCTCGGTCCGTGATCGCATGGTTCATGCCGGGATGATCGACGGCGCCACCGGGCGCCTGACCGCTGTCGGCGTCGCCTACACCGATCGCCTGATCGCCGAGCTGAAGACTGCCCCGCCGCCGCCCGATGGCGTGCGGCCCCATCCCGGCGCGCGCCTGCCCGGCGTGCGGTGGAACACGCAAAGGACAGGAAAATGAGCGCAGCCATCAAGATGATCCATGTCGCCAAACGCGAACTGGGGATCGACGATGATGATTATCGCGTCCTCCTCGGCCGTGCGACGCGCGGCGCGACGACATCGCTGAAGAAGATGACCGACGGGCAGCTTCAGGACGTGATCGGCGAGATGAAGAAGCTGGGCTTTGTCCCGACCTCGAACGGGCCGGGGCGCAAGGTGAAGGGGCCGTTCGCGCCCAAGCTGCTCGCGCTGTGGCTGTCGGGCTGGAACCTCGGCATCGTCCATAGTCAGGAAGAAAAGGCGCTGATCCATTTCGTCGAGCGGCAGACGGGCATCGCGCACGTCCAGTGGCTGCGCGATCCGCGCGACGCGGCGAAGGCGATCGACGGGCTGAAGCTGTGGATCGCGCGCGAAGCAGGCGTCGAGTGGCCGAAGTCCACCGCCGCGACGGGCCGCGAATACAAGGTCGCGGTGATCGCGGCGCAGCATCGGCTGCTCGGCTTCGATTGCGACTATGCCGATAGCCCGGCCAATTCGGATGCGCAGCTCGACAAGATCATCGCGGCACTCGGCGCGCGGATCAGGGAGGCTAAGTGATGGTCGCCTACAGCTTCAAAGCGCAGTTCGCGGAGCCGATCGTCACCGGCGCCAAGTGCCAGACGGTTCGTGGCGATCGGCGTCGCCACGCTCGCCCAGACGAAGCGCTCCAGCTCTATACGGCGATGCGGACGAAGCATTGCCGGAAGCTGCTGACGCCCGATCCGGTCTGTGTCGATGTCCGCTCGATCCATATCGGCATCGGCTCGCGCGATCCGCAGATCATCTCCGAGATCGCGATCGATGGTGTTCGCCTCGATGACGAGGAGATCGAAGCCTTTGCCGTCGCAGACGGGTTTGGTGCAGCGCTTGCCGACGGCTTCGCACGGCGGCGGATGGGCGAGTTCTGGCTCCAAAATCACGACTGGAACTGGAACATCTTCAAGGGCGTCGTGATCCGCTGGGAGCCGCCGCGGTGAAGATGTCCAAGCCCACCCGCGCCGACGAGCTGCGCCGCCACCGCGCGATCTTCGAATATGCGCGCGAGCACGGCCTGTCGCTGATCGACGCCGAGAAGGCGCTGGTGCGGCTGGCATGGGAGGCTGCGAATGAGCGGCTGCGCATCGTGCGCCAGTGCGGCCGTCGCGTCGGCCGAAGCCATGCGGCTGCCGTCGTCGAAGCGATCGCCGAGCAAGGCCGCTCACTGGGGCTGGATTTTGATCGCCCGCCGCCCGCCGATGCACCTTGGATGATGAGGGATTGATTATGACCGGAAAAACTTCTCCTGAAGCCGAAGAGGGGCGCGCATGGTTCGCGATCCTCGGCGGCATTCCCGCGATCCTTGCTTGGCTCGCATATGGGCTATGCTGGTTGCTGGAGCCGCGGCTTGCCGGTGGACAAGATCCGCTGCAATGGGCCGGCTATGCTGCGGGCGCCTGGTATCTGATCGTCGCTACTTTCGTTGTCGGGCCGGTGATCCTCATATGAGCGGCCCCCGTCTCTCCGATCATGCTGTGCTTCGTTTCCTTGAGCGTTCGGGCGTCCAGGTCGAGCAACTCCGCGCGACGCTCGAATCGGCGCTGGATCGCGCTGGCCGCGCCGCGGCCGAGCTGGAGGCGAGCGAGTATCTGATCGTCATCGACGATCTGACCTTCGTCGTTCGCGGCGGCACGGTGACCACGATCCTGCCCGAGGGGTCGCCGGGCGCCCGCGCCCGTGCGCTCGCCGCGGGATATCGCCGGTAAGACATGACGACGCTGCCTCCCTTGCTGGCGGAGATCGCCGAAGTGGCCGGGGAAGAGGCCGCGCTGGCGCTTGCCCAGGCGTGCGGGGGAACGCGTATTTATATTCCGCCAGTGATCGCTCCCGATCATTGGATCTCGAAACTGATCGGCCATGAGGCGGCTTCGCGCGTGTGCGACCGGCTGACCGCCGGCCTTGCCGGGCGGCGCGTCGACCTGCCACTCGGGCCGACCGGCAACAATGCCACCTTTCGGTCGATGCAGGCGCACGCGGACCGCATGATCATGGCCGGGCGCTCCGAACGTGACATCGCGCGGGCGACCGGTTACACGACGCGGCAAGTGCGGCGGCGCCGCGCCGCGATCCGCGATGATCGCCAGATGAGCCTCCTCTAAGCGCCTTCTTCTTCGCTGCCGGACATATGTCCGGGGCGCAGCCATCCCCCATCGCAGACTAGGCCGTTCCTCGACACGGCGCGCACGGCGCGCCTTTCGATTTGGAGGAGCGTGGCGATGCGACTGGGTCATTGGGGAATGAGTCTGTTTTCGCTGTTGGCCTCGCCCGCGATGGCCGCAGCGCCTGCGGGTCCCGCAATCCAGGGGCGCAGTGGCACGTTCTTTGTCGACGAGCTTCCATGGCGCCGCGGCTCGCGCCATCCGCACCCCGGTTATCGCAGCCGCGGCAAGCAAGCCCGTCCGCGCAAGCGCTCGAACCGCCTTCATATCAGCCGCCGCGTCCGTCGCGCGCACCGTCGGAGCAAGGCGGCATGAAGACGGTCCTGCAACTGATCGACGAGGTCATCGACCGCGAGGGCGCCTATGTGAACCATCCCGCCGATCGCGGCGGGCCGACCTGCTGGGGCATCACCGAAGCCGTGGCGCGCCAGAATGGCTATCAAGGGCCGATGCGCAACCTGCCGCGCGAACAGGCGGCGGAAATCTATCGCAAGCTCTATTGGCTGAGGCCCGCGTTCGACAAGGTCGCGGCGCGCGCGCCGACGCTCGCCGCCGAGCTGTTCGATACCGGCATCAACATGGGCACCGCCATCGCAGCCGGCTTCCTTCAGCGCGCGCTCAATGTGCTGAACCGGTCGGGGCGCGACTATCCTGATATCGCTGTCGATCGCGCGGTGGGTCCGCGCACCCTCAATTCGCTCGACGCCTTCTTGCGGGTTCGCGGACGCGCCGCCGAAAGCGTGTTGCTGAAGGCGGTCGAGGCGCTCCAGGGCGAGCGCTACATCGCGCTCGCCGAGAGGAACCCGAGCCAGGAGGCCTTTGTCTACGGCTGGCTCGCCAACCGGATCGGCAACGCGGGATGAGCGTCGTCGCCTCCAGCGCGATCGTCGCGGCGGTTCGCCGCTTCTGGTGGGTCCTGCCGCTGGCCGCGCTGTTCGCATGGGCGATGATCTTGCGCGCCGAGAAGGCTTCGCTCGCCTCCGACCTGCTCGCCGAACAGAACGCCCACAAGGCCAGTATCGCCTCTTGGGATGCGGCGGTGAAGACGGCGCAATTGCTCGACTTGGAGAACAAGCGGTTTGTCGAGGAGCGGCAGGCCGAGGAAAGCGAAAGGATCGCCGATGACTATGAAGCTCGCATTGCCGATGCTCGCGCTCGCGCTGCTGCCAGCGTGCGCGCCCAAGCCGCCGCAGCCGATCAAGGCGGTCGCGGAAGCGCGCCAGTGCCCGGCCTTCCCGATCCCGCCCGGCGCATTGATGAAGCGGCCTGCGAAGCTCGACTTCCTGCCTCCCTCGATGCCGCCGATGCGCTGACCGCGACCGAACAGGCGATCCAGCTCGACGCGCTGATCGACTGGGTCGAGGCGATGCCGCGCGTGACAGTGGACACCCCGCAATGAGCGAATTCCTGCGCGAAGTCTTCCTGACGCTCGGTGAGCTGGCCCTTGTGCTGCTGTTCCTGTGGGGCGCGGCCGGGATGTTTCAATTCCTGAGGGGACTGATCTTCGGTCCCCTCGCTGCAAAGAAGGACGAAAGGCATGACTAGCGGCGGCGTAAAGCCCTGGTGGAAGTCGCGGACGATCTGGGCGGCGCTCGGCGTCTTCCTGATCACGATCGCGCCCGAACTTGGGCTGTCGAGCGAGGATGCGACCGGCCTGGGCGGTGCGGTCGGCGATATCGTCACCGGGGCGCTCGCGCTCGCCGCGATCGTCGGGCGGCTTCGCGCCAGGGACCGCATCGGCGCACCCGGTCCCGACGTCTGATGTATCTCGCGGGCGAGCGGTCGATCGAGCAGGCCGAGGCGATGGTCACGGCCGAGCGCGACAAGGCGATCGCCGACATTCGCGCGCAGCTCGCCGAGCCGGGCGCCGACGTCTGCGGGGATTGCAGCGACGAAATTCCGAAAGAGCGCCGGGCGGCGATGCCGTCGGCCCGGCGCTGTGCAACGTGTGAAACCCGCCGCGAGCGCGCGGCAAAGCGGGGGTGGTAATGGATTTTGACGCTTTCATGCGCTGGGCCGGTGCGGTCGCCCTGGCGCTGACGATCATCAATACGGCGTGGATCATGGCGGGGCGCGGCGCGAAGCCGTTCACCGAACGCCAGAACAAGCACAGCGACGATCTGAAGGATCATGATCGGCGCATCCAGGCGCTGGAGGGCGAAGCAAAGCACGCGCCGACAGGCTCTCAGGTCACCGACCTGCGCCTGTCGGTCGAGCGGCTCGACGGCCACGTCAAGCGGCTGGAAGAGTCGATGGCCGGCCTGACGCACACGGTGCGCAGCATGGATGCGTTCCTGCGGAGCGAAAAGGCATGAGCTGGCAGGAGAAGGTTGCGCTGGACGCACGCTTCATCATCCTGCGCGAGCTGGCGCAGCAGACGGACGGCGCGCTCAATTCGGTGTCGCTGCGGCGAGTGCTCGACGTCTATTTCATTCGCCCGGTCGAGTGGATCGATACGCAGCTCGTGAAGCTTGCGGCGCTGGAGGCTATCGAGCTGACGCGCGCTGGCGACGTCGCGATCGCGAAGATCACGCCCGCGGGCCGCGACCACATCGACGAGCGGTCGATCATCTCCGGCATCACGACGCCTTCGGAATTTCGCTGACATGACCGCGCCCGGCGACAAGGAGCGGCAGGAAGGCCGCGGGCGCCTGTCGTCGATCGACCTGCTGCCCGAGGAAGCTGAGCCCGATATTGTCTGGGCGCTGGAGCAACTGCGCCTGCGCGAAAAGCCGGCGAAGATGATCCTCGTCGAATTCAACGCGCGCCTTGCCGATCGCGGCATCGCCCCGATCAGCAAGTCGGCCTGGGGCCGCTTTTCGATCCGCAAGGCGCTCCAGTTCCGCAAGCTCGACGAGGTGCAGGGCATCGCGCGTGAACTGGTCTCGTCGCTCGGCACCGATCGGGCGGACGATGTCACGGTGATGGTGGCCGAGCTGGTGAAGCTCCAGGCGTTTCAGCTCCTCGAAGGCGGCGATCAGTCGAGCAAGGGGATCATGGAAATTTCGCGCGCGCTGAATACGGCGGTGAGCGCGCAGCGCGGGTCGGATGAATATCGCCGCCGCCTTGAACAGCGCGTCGCCGCCCAGGTCAACGATGCCGCCGATCGTGTCGAGAAGGTGGCACGCGAAGCCGGTCTCAGCGCCGAGCGCGCAGCCGAGCTGCGTCGCGATTACCTTGGCATCAAGCCGAAGCCCGATCAGCCTGTCGAGCGTGGGGATGACGAAGGGTGAGCCAACCCGAAATCCTCTCCGACGAATTGCCGACCGCTGATCAGCCGCCGCCCCGGTCGCCGATCGACGATCTGATTTCGGGGGGCGTGCCGTCCCCCGATCTCGACCCCTTGGCCGATGGCATTCTGATGAAACATCAGAAGGAATATCTTGAGGACCAATCAGACCTGAAGCTGGTCCGCAAGGGGCGGCGAACGGGCTTTACCTTCGCTGAAGCGCTGGACAGCACGATCATTGCCGCGACGGCAAAGAGCGAGGGCGGCGACAGCACCTACTATATCGGCGACACGAAAGACAAAGGACTGGAGTTCATCGCGACATGCGCCGGCTTTGCCAAGCATGTTGCGAAAGAACTGCTGACGGTCGGCGAATTCATGTTCGACGATGTGCAGCCGGACGGATCGACGAAGCAGATCGCGGCCTATCGCATCAGGTTCGCGTCGGGCTGTGTCATCGTCGCGCTATCGAGCAACCCGGCGAACATTCGCGGCCTTCAGGGTCGCGTGGTGATCGATGAAGCTGCGTTCCACAAGAATGTTGCGGCGGTCATCGACGCGTGCAACGCGCTGCTGATCTGGGGCGGTGTGATCCGCATCATCTCCACTCACAATGGCGCTCTCAACCCGTTCAACGAGCTGATCAAAGAGACCGAGGCTGGGCAGTACGACTATAAAATTCACACCGCGACGTTCGACGATGCGGTAGCCAACGGCCTGTACGAGCGCGTCTGCCTGAAGCGCGGTTGGACGCCGACTGTTGCGGACAAAGAGAAATGGTATCGCAAGGTCCGTCGCTCTTACGGCACCCGCGTCGAAGCGATGCGCGAGGAGCTGGACGCGATCCCGCGCGAGGGCGACGGCGTCTTGTTGCCGCTCGCGTGGATCGAGGCGTGCAGCTCGACCGAATACAAGGTGCTGCGCTGGGAGCCACCCTATGCAGGCTTTGTCGACATGCCGGAAGCCGCGCGGCGCGGGGAGATGGCCAATTGGCTGGTCACCCATGTCTTCCCCATCATCGCGCGCTTCGGAAACCAAGCGCTCGAATGGTTCCTGGGCGGGGACTTCGCGATGCGGCAGGATCGCAGCTCCTATCCGTTCGGCTATGTCGGCGAGGATTTGAGGCGGCACGTCCCCTTTCTGATCGAGCTTCGCAACTGCCCCTATGACCAGCAAAAGCAGGCGTTGTTCTGGGTGGTCGATCAACTGGAGTTGATCGGGACGTTCGGCGGCGGCGTTCTCGACGCCAACGGCAACGGCATGGTGCTCGCCCAGGAGAGCCGGCAGAAGTTCGGCGCCGATAGGATCGTCGAGCTGATGCCGTCCGATGCGTCTCTGCGCGAATCGACGCCGCTGTTCCGCGCCGCGTTCGAGGACAGGACGATGCTGATCCCCGCCGATATCAACACGCGCAACGACCTTCGCCAGCTCCAGATCATCGGCGGCGTCGCGCGCGTTCCCCGCCATGTCCGCACCGAGGGCACCGATGGCGGGAAGCGGCACGGCGACAACGCCGTGTCGCTGCTCAATTTTCACACGGCGACGAAGCGCGGCGGCGGGCAGCGTTGGCGCCCGCTGGTCGATGCGCCCTCGTCGCCCTCGAAACTAGACCAGGATTGGATTCCGGCATGATCGGCCGCTTCGTCAAAGCCGTTCGGGCGACGCTCGACAATTTCCGCCACGGCGGCACCTCGTCCTTTTTTGGCGCGCTCTTTCGCCGCACGCGGTTCGATTACCGCAAGGAAGTCGGCGACTGCCTGGATGCGTCGGTGGTCATGGCGCCGGTGCAATGGGTGCAGCGCGCGCTGCCCGAAGGTGAGCTGAAGGTTCAGCGCCGCAAGAAGGGCGGCGACGTCGACGACGTGCCCGATCACGCGATGTTGACGCTGATCCAGACCCCGAACCCCTATTACGGCGATATCATGCTGTGGTGGGGCTTCGTGCTCAGCATGATCATCGACGGCAATGCCTATTGGATGATCGTCCGCAACAGTCTCGGCCGACCCGCCGAGCTGTGGTATATCCCGCACTGGATGCTGGAGCCGAAATGGCCCGCCGACGGCAGCGTCTTCATCTCGCATTATCTCTACACGCCGGGCGGCGGCGCCGCGCCGATGGAGATCGCGCCCGAGGACGTCATTCATTTCCGGCACGGCATCAACCCGCGCAACATGCGCAAGGGCCTGTCACCGATCGACCCCGCGCTGCGCGAGATTTTCTCGGATCTCGAAATCAGCAATTTCGTCGCGGCGCTGCTCCGCAACATGGGCGTTCCCGGCATGGTCATCAGCCCGAAGGGCGGCGCTATGCCGACGCCGGCCGACGTCGATGCGACCAAATCCTATATCCAGTCGCAGTTCAGCGGCGACGGGCGCGGGCGTCCGCTTGTCCTGGGCGCGCCGACCGAGGTCAGCCAGTTCGGTTTCAACCCGAGCCAGATGAGCGTGAACGACGGCCGCGACGTCGCCGAGGAACGCGTCTGCGCGTTGATCGGCATTCCCGCGGCGATCGTCGGCTTCGGCGCCGGGCTTCAGCAGACCAAGGTCGGCGCGACTATGGAGCAGATGGGCAAGCAGGCCTGGGAGAATGGCGTTATCCCGCTCGGCAAGCTCGCGGCCGACGAGCTGAAGCGGTCGCTGCTGCCGCAGTTCGGGCGGGCCGACGGCCTCAATGTCGTCTTCGACGCGTCGAAGGTCCCGGCGATGCAGGAGGACCAGGACAAGAAGGTGGAGCGCTGGACGCGCATTCTCGATAGCGGCGCGATCACGGTCTACACCTATCTCCAGGCGCTCGGCCTCGACGCCGACGACAGCCACCGCATCTATCTGCGCAAGATATCGGTGATCGAGGTTCCCGAGAATGGCGAGCGCCCCGATCCCACGGCCGAACCCAAGGCACGCGGTGCAAAGGGCCGCGCCGTAAGCCGCGGCGCCTACAAGCGCGGTGCCGCCTATCTGCTGATGCTTCAGCGGCAGGAACCGGGCCTGCAAGAGGCGTTCAAGAAGCCTCTCATCGCCTTCTTCGAGAAGCTCGGAAAGGCCGCGGCCGATGCGTCAGGCGATCTCCTCGAGGCGGAGCTGGGGAAGGCAGCCAAGGGGGTGCGGGGCGCCAAGGGCGATGAGTTGATCGTCGAGACGATCCTTGACCGGTTGGGCATTCCCAAATGGGCTAGCGAGCTGCGCCAGCTCTATGAGGCGCATTATCTGGAGATAGCCGAGGCGAGCGGCGAAGCGGCCGAGGCCGCGGGGCTTGGCGCGTCGCTGCCCGATCCGGTCGCGCGGTCGATCGTCGCGGCGGGCGGGCGCCGCGCCGGGCTGATCGATCTCGACCGCCAGACGCGCGCGGCGCTGTTCGAGGCGCTGGCGGAGGGACGCGCGGAGGGCGAAGGCGCGGCGCAGCTCGCGGCGCGCATCCTTCCCTTGGTCGCGAGCGGACCGTCTTCCGACCCCGAGGTCCGCGCGCTGCGGATCGCGCGGACCGAGGCAAAATATGCGCAGAACATCTCGACGATCGAACGCGGCCGCGCGGCGGGCGTCTCCAGCTTCATCGTCTTCGACGGCCGTCTCGGGCCGGGGCGGTCGCTGCTTTCCCACATGGCGCGCGACGGGTCGATCGTCGGCATCCAGCAGGCGGCGGTGATGGCCGACGCCGAGCACCCGAACGGCACGCTGAGCTTTGCCCCCAATTTTGAAGAGGACGAATGATGCAGATCAAGAGCATGACCATCAAGTCGATGGACGAGGCCGGCAAGGGATTGGCCGAGCTGGCGACGCTGTCGGCGGTCGACAATGACGGCGATACCTATGACCGCGGCGCCTTTGGCTGGAAGCCGGGCGGTCACCAGTGGGCGATGATGATGCCCGCGCACGATCGGCGAAAGATGCCGTTCGGCAAGGCGCGCGTCTATGAAGAGGGCGACAAGGCCTTTGCCGAGCTGAACCTGAACCTCAAGACGTCGGCGGGGCGCGACTGGCACCAGGCGCTGCTCTTCGATCTCGAAACCGGCGACCCGGTGCAGGAATGGTCCTATGGCTACAACATCGTCGATATGGACTATCGGGTCAGCGGCAACAGCCGGGTGCGTGTGCTGAAGCGGCTCGATGTCGATGAAGTCTCACCCGTGCTGCGCGGGGCCGGCGTTGGCACCCGCACCCTGTCGATCAAGGGCGCGAAGCTGCGCGACGAGCATCTCGTGGGGCTGATCACCGATCTGGGCGCGGTCGCCTCGGCGGTCGATGCCGACCCCGCTGCGGTATCGGCATCCGGGCTGAAGCAGCTCCGCGAGATCAAGGACGCGATCACTCGCGTGCTTGCCGGCGACGACGGCACCGATGACCCCGCGAAGGCCGCATCGACGGTCGCGACCGATACGGCGCTGACTCATCTCATGATGCACCGGGACAGCCTTCGCCGGTTCGGTCGCTGATCGCCGCAGAACGCGTTCCGGATGCCTCAGGCGCCCCGTCTGCCCGCGCGGGCACCCTCTTTACGCCCTGTGGGCCTTCTTAGCGCTTCTTAGTGGCCTTTCGGTCGGCCCGCCTCCCCCTCGTTTGCGAGGTGGCGGCGGGCCGGTTGTCTTTTGGGGTCCGCTTCGTTTAGATGGGGACCGATCACCGCATCGCCATCAACCTGTTGCGCCGGACACGTGTCCGGGGCGCATGGCCGTTCGCGCTGCTGCCACATGGGCCGGACGTCTCGCCTTTCGCGGGGCCAGACATTCCGACCCATAGGGAGCAGCAATATGACGGTGAAGAGTTTGACCCTGAAGGATGCGCGCGAGAAGGCGCAGAAGCTTCAGGATGATCTGGGAACGGTGTTCGCCGAGGCGAAGACCGGCGACGGCCAGTATGATTACAACAAGGTCGAATTCTTCGGCGCCGAGCTGAAGGGCAAGTCGATCGACGTCGCCAAGCGGGTGAAGGAACTCGACACCGAACTCAACGAAGTCATGGAGCATGTCGAAACGCTCCAGGAGGCCGAAGAGGCCGCGAAGGCTCACGGCGGCCGTGCGAAGGCGCTGCGCAGCTTCTCGCTGCCGGGTGGCGCGGGCGGCGGCGCCAAGGGCGGCCAGGAACCGAACTTCAAATCGATCGGCGAGATGGCGACCGAAACGAAGGCATTCCAGGACTGGCTGGCGAAGGGTTGCCCCGATGGCGTCACGATCACGCTCGACGTCAATCCGAGCGACATGCTGGCCGGCGCCCTCGACTTCAACACGATGGGCGGCGGCGCGAAGGCGCTGATGTCGACGGCCGCGGGCTTCGCGCCGCAGAGCATCCGCCAGCCGGGCTTTGTCGAAGCGGTTACCCGCCCGATCCAGATGCTCGATATCATTCCGACCTTCCCGACCGGCCAGCCGACGGTCAAATATATGGAAGAAACAACCCGCACCCATGGCGCGGTCGAAATCGCCGAGGGTGGCGCCTATGGCGAATCCACCTTCATCTTCACCGAGAAGGAATCGCCCGTCCGCAAGATCGGCGACAGCCTGCCCGTCACCGACGAGCAGCTTGAAGACGAAGCCATGATGCAGGGCTATATCACCACGCGTCTGCCCTTCGGCGTCCGCCAGCGGCTCGATGGCCAGATCATCGTGGGCAACGGCACCGCGCCGAACCTGCGCGGGCTGAAGAATGTCGTTGGTATCCAGGCGCAAGCCAAGGGTGCCGACCCGGTGCCCGACGCGTTCTACAAGGGGATGACCAAGGTGCGCCTGGTCGGCCGCGCGATCGCGTCGCACCATGTGATGCACCCGACTAACTGGGAAGGCATCCGCCTGCTCCGCACGGTCGACGGCGTCTATATCTGGGGCAGCCCGAGCGAGGCCGGCCCGGAACGTCTGTGGGGCCTGCCCGTCGTGCAGAACGACGCCGATGCCGCGGGCACCGGTTATGTCGGTTCGTTCCGTCCCGATACGGTCAGCCTGCACGAGAAGCGCGGCATCGACATCCAGATCGGCTTCGTCGGTACGCAGTTCGTCGAGGGCAAGCGTACCGTGCGCGCGGACACGCGCGTCGCGCTCGTCTGGTGGCGCCCGCCCGCCTTCTGCCAGATCACGGGCCTCTAATCGCCAGGGGGTTGGCGAGCTGGCCGGGCGCGATCTCTCTCCCCGCGCCCGGCCAGCATTTATCGAAAGGATAGTTCATGCCCACGATCACGGGTTTTTCGCGGCCTGTCGGATGCGCGCTCATCAGGGGCGGAGCAATCGGCGAGTTCACTGTCCCCGGCAAGCTGAAGCCGGGCGACACGCTGCTGTCGGTCGAGCACATCACCGACGGCTCCCCCCCGACGCGGGTCGACCGGACCGCAGAATTCGCGATCCACGCCACCAAGGGCAACACGATCCAAAACACCACCACGATTACCACGGGCGGCTTCCTGCACGTCCTATGGTCCAGCACGGAGTAGAGTTTCATGATCAACATGATCGCGAAGGATCGGCTGTATCTTACTGCCGACAAAGGGCGTCTGGTTCGCGAGGGCGACCCGGATGGTGCGTTTCTCTATTGCGCCCCCGGCGATGAATTTCCGCCCTCGGCGGTCGAGCGCTTCAAGCTGGTCGACGGGACGATCGGCAAGGGCAACGGCGGGAAGGAAGCGCCCGTCAAGCCGAACAAGGAAAAGCAGCCAGGCGGCGACAAGGAAAAATCGCCCGATGGCGACAAGGGCGGGACCAAGGGCGCGGGCGGCGACGCTACGCCGGGCGCCGACGATCTGACGCCCGACGATCTGACCAGGGTGAAGTATATCGGCGCGGCGTCGGCCGCGGCGCTGGTCGCAGCCGGCATCTCGACGATCGCGGCGATCGCGGCGATCGACCCGGCGAACCCGCCCGCGGTCGAGGGCATGGGTGCGCGCGTGAACTGGGGCGCGATCGTCGAATCGGCGGTCGAGCTGCAAAAGGCTGCCGAGGGCGCAGGCGGGGCCGGAAACGGCGACGCGGGTCAGGACGAGAGCTGATCCATGGCGCTGCTCGACCGGGTCAAGGAACGTAGCGGGTCGGACCTGTCCGACACCGAGCTGGAGGCGATCATCCTTGCGATCGTCGCCGAGCTCGACGCGCATCCGCGCCTTGGCCCGGCCGGGCCGGTCACAAAGGAGATCGGCGATCCGAGCGATCCGCATAGCCGTTTCTTTCACACGCTGCGCGTCGCGCCGCCGATCGGCGCGGGGCCGGTGACGATCGTCGAACTCGATCCAGGCAACAGCGGCGATCCCGGCGCCGAAACACCGTTGATGCAGGGCGACTATCGCGTCCTTCACGACGGACGGACGATCCAGCGGCTGACCAGCGGCCCGAACGGCCGCACCTATTGGGCGCCGCTCGTCCGCATCACCTACACGCCCGCGGGCATCAGCACGGCGGCGCGCGAAGAGGCCATCATCAAGATCGCGATGATCGACCTGTCCTATCGCGGCGGGATGAAGTCCGAACGCGCGGGCGACTATTCGATCACGCTGAGCGGCGACCCGGTCGCCGATCGCGAAGCCGTCATCGCCGGGCTGGTCCCGGCCAGCGGGTTTCTGCTCGCATGAGATGGCGCGCGCCGACCGAGCGGACACAGCAGAAGCTGCTATTGCCGATCCTGATCCCGATGGGGATCGCCGCGATCTTCTTCGCGCTGTTCGTTCGCGCGCATGAAGCGTGGACCGCGCGGCTGCGCCGCAAGGGCTGGCATCGCTGGTTCGCATGGCGTCCGGTCCGGCTTGGCCCGCATCGCAGCGATCCGTGGGTATGGCTGGAGACGATCGAGCGCCATGCCCGCGAATATCATGAGGGCTTTGCCTATCGTCCGCGCGGCGGTGCCGCATGAGCGACGGTGAATTCCCCTTCGGCGACGATCCGTTCGACGCCTTTATCGATTGCGCCTGCTGCGGCCTCGACTTCATGCCCGGCGATATGGACGGCGAGCATTGTCGCGATTGTGCCGACGAATTGTTCGGTGACGCCAATGATTGACCGCAAGATCATCGACAAGATCAGGAAGCTGCTCGCCCTGGGCAAGGGTTCGACCGAGCATGAGGCGGCGTCGGCGCTCGCGAAGGCGCGGGCGCTGATGGACGAGCACGGCATCACCGAGGCGCATCTCGCCATGGCCGAGATCGAAGAAGCGACCGCTCGCGGATCGCGCGCGGTGCGTCCGCCGAAGTGGGAAACGCTGCTCGCCCGCGCCGTCGAACATGCGCTGGACGTGTATAGCTTCATCGACGGCACCGGGAAGCGGACCTTCATCGGACGCGGACCTTCGGCCGAGATCGCGGCCTATGCCTTCGCGGTGTTGTTCCGGACGCTGAAGGCGCAGCGCCAAGCCTATTTGGCTGGGCCGCTGAAGCGGGTGAAGCTCGCCCGCAAACGGCTGCGGGCCGACGTGTTTTGCGAAGGCTGGGCCTTCGCCGTCCGACGCAAGATCGCGGAGCTGGTCCCTGAACGCCCCGCCGACCCGCTGCGCGATCAGTATCTCGCCGAGCATTATCCCGAACTCTCCTCGGTGACCGCGCGCAGCGCGAAGCTGTCGGCGACGAAGGTCATCGGCGACTTTTGGGCGGGCCACGATGCTGGCCGCGAGGTCGATCTTCATTCGGGCGTTGCGGGCGCCGCCGCTCCGTTGGCGCTACCGGCATGATCGGCCGTCGCCTCACCATGATCGCGCATGTCGAGCGCAGCAGCGTGACGGGCAAGGATGCCTGGAACATGCCGCTGGCGCCCGACTATCAGCCGCACGCCGAGGTGCCGTGCTTTGGCTGGGTGCCGAAGGCCGGGATCGACATCGTCGACGGCAAGAAGGCCGTGACGCGGCAGGACGTGCGGATGATGTTCGCGCTGGGCATCGACCTGCGCGCGGGCGACCAGATCGCGAAGATCACCGACCGCCAGGGCAAGGTGCTCCACCACGGCCCGCTGCGTGTCGAGGGGCAGATCGACTTCAAGCATAACCACCAGGAGGTGGCGCTGGTGAGGGTCGCCTGATGCAGGTTGGAGTTATCCAAGGCGCGACGCGGATCGTCGGGCGATCGCAAGGCTATTTCGGCCTGCCGATCCGCGACGACGCGATCAATTGTTCGGTCAATGGCCCTGATACACCTTCCATGACCACGGCGTGGATTCCGACGCCTGCCGAGCTGGCCGCGCTCAATGCCGGGGCGGCGGTTCATGTTCGCATTCTCGGTCGGACTCCGGCGCCGATGGCCGTCGAGGTTGGGCCGGTCCCGTCGACCGACGATCGCGAGAGCCTTGCTCCCGAAGGGGCGCCCCATGGCTGAGGAAAGCCTGAAATGGAACGGCCCCGCGGTGACGGCGAAGCTGAAGGCGGCGCAGGTCGCGGGCGTCAACCGGACGATGGGCCAATGCGTCAACCAGGCGAAGCGGAGCCATAACTGGCAGAACCGCACCGGCGTGCTGGAAGGCGGGATCACGATCGTCGGCTATGCCGCGCCCGAGGGCAAAGGCGTCAAGGGGACATGGGGCGTCCATGACGTGCGCTATGCGCTGATCCACGAGCTGGGCGGCGTGATCCGTCCGGTGCGAGCGCAAGCGCTGGCGATCCCGCAGCCGGACGGCAGCGTCCGGTTCGTGAAGTCGGTGACCATCCCGGCGCGGCCCTATCTGCGGCCCGCCGCCGACATCTTCTATCCGGCGCTCGTCGGCAATATCCGCAGCGCTTATGAGAAGGGAGGCCGCGATGGCGGAGCCTGACATCATCGGCGCGCTTCGCCATCTGGTCGCCATCGATCCGGCGACGATCCTGATCGCGGGCGACAATGTCTTCGGCGGCGAGCTGCCGCCCGAGTTCGAGATGCCGCAGCGCGCGATCCTGATCACGGCGTCGGGTGGTCCCGAAGTCCGCTATGGGCGGGCCGCGCTCGATATGCAGCGGGTCGATGTCGTCGGCTATGGCATGACGCCGGCCGACGCCGACCTTGCCCGCCGTACCGCCTGCCAGCGCATGTGGAGCATCGATCGCGAGGTCGCGCTGGGCGTGCTCATTCACGAGGCGAGCAACGCAGGCGGCTTTTCCCAGGCGCGCGATCGCGACGGCCAGTGGCCGCAGTCCTTTCGATCCTTTTCCGTTCTCTATTCCTTGCAGGAGGTTCTCTAAATGCCCGCTCCCTATGAAATTCTCGCCGGTCCGCTCGATCTGTGGCTCGCGCCGGTCGGCACGGCCTTTCCCGTGATCGGCGCCGCGCCGGCTGGCCCCTGGGCGATGGTCGGCACGGCGGGCAAGCGCAACTATGCCGACGATGGCCTTGCGGTGCAGCACACGCAGAAGATCGACACGGCGACGCCCGCAGGCGCGATCGCGCCGGTCAAGGCGTGGCGGACCGAGGAAGGGCTGATCGTTACGGTCACCATGTGGGACATGTCGCTGGAGCATTATACGATAGCGCTGGGCGGCGCGGCGCCGACGACGGTGGCGGCAGCCGTGGGCACGCCAGGCACCAAGAAGATCGGTCTGTCGCGCGGACCCGATGTCGTGACCTATGCGCTGCTGGCGCGTGGCAACTCCGCCTATGGCGACAACTACAAGGGCCAATATGAGGTGCCGGTCTGCTTCCAGAATGCCAGCCCCAAGCCGGTGTTCGCCAAGGGGAAGCCTTCCGGCCTCGAACTGGAGTTCATGGCGCTCGAATCGTCGGCGGCGGCGAGCGAGCTGGAGCGCTTCGGCCACCTGATCATGCAGCACCAGGCGGCGCTGCCGTAATGGGGAATGGCCGCGATCTGCTCGATCGCGCGCGCAAGGTAGCGGACGAGCTGCGCGGCCATAAGCGCGCGGCTCGTATCGCGCGCGAAGGTGCCCAGGCGGCAGCGGCGGAACTCGCCAAGATCAAGGCCGAGTGCGATCGCCTGGGGATCGCCTTCACGGTCCTGCCGGACAGGTGTCCGGGGCGCATCGACGGATAGGGCCGGGCATAGCCCGGCCTTCACCCGGCGAAGGAGCGTTCCATGGCCACCGACCAAGTCCTAGATATCACGACGCTGATCAAGCGTCCCAAAATCAAGATCGACGACAAGCTCTATGACATCCTCTCGGTCGAGGAATTGTCGGTCGTCGACAATCAGCGCTTTGCCCTGTGGGGCACCGAGCTTCAGCAGCTTGTCGCCGACAAGGCGAAGGCCGACGAACTGACCAAGTTGATCGATGATCTCTCCGAGAAGGTTCTGGTCGGCGTTCCCGAAAATGTCTTCGCCAAGCTGAGCGGCACGCACCGGTTCGAGGTGGTCGAGGCTTTTACCATGCTCCTGCTGCGTCGAAAGGCCATGGTGGCGGGAGCGATCGCAAAGACGATGGGCCTTGCGACTGGGGAAGCATTATCCCCCGGCTCCAACGGTTCTTTGGGGGACACCCCGGATGGTGGTTCTTTGAAGCCCCAGTAGCGATCGTGCGGGCCTATTCGACGATGCTCCCGCGGCTCGATGCCGAGGAGCGGCTGGCGAGTATCGACGTCCAGGCGCTCGCCTTTGGCGCGCTCCAGTCCGAGGACGCCGATCGCATCCTCACCCACCTTCAGTGCGCGCGCGACGGCATCGTCCCCGAGCCGACGAAGCCCATGATCGCGACGCCCGAGGCGATGGCGGCGATGGGCATCGGCGTGACGATCGTCGGCGCCGACGGAGAGCCGATCCATGACTGAGATATTGGGCGAAGCCCTGTTGGTGCTGCGCACCGACGATCAGGGCTATGATCGGGGCGTCGACAATGCCGAGACGAAGGGGCGCCGCCTCGGCGCCACGCTCGACAATACGCGCGATAGCGCGGTCGAGCTGGGCCACGCGCTCGGCACGGCGGGGACGCAAGCCGATGGCGCCGCCGCGGCGATGAACCGCGAGGCGGTGGCGGCGCAGGCGTCGGTCCCGGCGCTGCGCAACCACGGCATGGCGGTCAACACGATCGCCGACAATTCGCGCAAGGCGGCGATGCAGCAGAAGATGCTGCTGTTCCAGCTCAACGATATCGGCGTCTCGCTGGCGGGCGGGATGAACCCGCTGATGGTCCTGGTGCAGCAGGGCAGCCAGATCGCGCAAATCTATGGCGACGGCGAAGGCGGGGTCGGCGGCGCGTTTCGCGACACGGGCGCCATGCTGGGCAATTTCGTCAAGCGCTTCCCGCTGGTCACTGCCGCGACGGTCGGGAGCGCCGCCGCGATCGGCGGCATGACCTATGAGATCAACCAGCTTTCCAAAGAGACGGTCAATTATGGCGATGTCGCGCTCGCGACGTGGCAGGTGATCGCCGACGGGCTGGCGTCGTTCTTGAAGCCCGCGATCGATGCCGTCGCGCCGTGGTTCCAGTCGGCATGGGAGATGATCGTCGCCGGGGTCAAATGGACCGGCAACCTGATCATCAACAGCTTTCGCGCGGCGTTCGAGGACATCAAGTTCGTGTGGACGAACTTCCCCGACATCATCGGCGCCGCGGTGACCGGCGCGGTCAATCTGGTGATCGACGGCATCAACGTGATGGTGCAGGCGAGCATCGCCGGGGTGAACAAGCTGATCAAGGGCATCAACGGTGCGGTGTCGGCGGTGGGCGGCGAAAAGGCGCTGGAGTTCTTCGGCTTCAGCGGCGCCATTCCCGAAATGAGCGCGCCGGTGATCGGCCGCATGGCCAACCCCGCCGCGGGGCGGCTGAGCAAGGCGGCGGAAGGCCGCAACAAGCGCGTCGCCGAGATCATGGCCAGCGACCCGCTGGGCGAGTTCTTTGGCGCGGTGAGCGAGCAGGCGCAGAAGAATGCCCGGAAGCGCAAGGCGAAAGACGACAAGGACAAGAAGGGCGGTTCGCAGCGCCCCGATCAGCCGGATCAGGCGGAGGACCGGTATCAGCGCGACCTGAACACGATCCTGCTCCAGAGCCTCGCCATCCGGCGCAACCTCGCGACGACGATCGAGGAGCGCTATCGGCTCGAACGCCAGGCGCTCGATATCGTGAACGCGCAAACGCGGCTGGAGCTTCAGAACAACGATAAATTCACGGCCGCGCAGAAGGCGGAGTTGCTGTCGAAACTGGCGATCCGGGAAAGCCTTGAGAAGGAGTTGCTCGCCCGAAAAGAAGCCGAGGAACTGGCTCGCGAGGCGCTCCAGATCGCTCAAGCGTCGATGCAAAACGAGCGCGACCTTGGGGATAGAGGGCTTCGTCTCGCACGCACGCGGGCCGAGCGCCGTGCCATCGAGCTGCGTCTTCTCGCCCTCGCCTATCAGCAGGAGCGAACGGAGCTACAGGCCACCGTGGCCAGCCAGTCCGCATCGGAGGCGCAGAAGAAGATCGCCGAGGCCCGTCTTCGCGTTCTTGATCAGTTGCAGGCTGGCGATCGGGCCGGGATCGACCAGCAATATGAAAGCCCGCTCCAGCGCTATCGGCGCGAGGTCCGCGATTTCGGCAAGAACATCAACGACGAGATGGAAAATGTCGAGGTCAACGGACTTCGGGCGCTGAACGATGGCCTGACGGATGTCATCATGGGCGCAAGGTCGTTGGGTGATGTTTTCAAGGAGGTCGCCAACCAGATTATCGCCGATCTGCTTCGTATCGCGGTGCAGCAGATGGTCATCATGCCATTGCTTAATGCCTTGGGCGGCGGCCGGGGAAGCGGCTCGGCTATGAGCAGCATAGGTTCGGGGGTCGGATCGTTCCTGAAGAATGCCGGCCTCTTTGCCCACGGCGGCACGATCCCGACCGGCAGCTTCGGCATCGTCGGCGAGCGTGGTCCCGAGCCGGTTATTTCGACACCGCGCGGTGCGCTCGTCCGTCCGAACAGCACGCTCAACAGCGGCGCCTTCCGCCCCGCTGGCGGGAATGTCTCGATCCCGATCACAATCGACGCGACGGGGGCCGACCCCGCAGCGCTGGGCCGCGTGCAGGCGAGCGTGGACCGGCTGCGCGCCGAGCTGCCGGGCCAGATCGTGCGAACGGTCCAGGACGCGGGCGATCGGCGCCTGTTCACCGCGAGGAGCTGGTCATGATGCATCCCCTTTCCATGCCCGAGCTTCCTGCCGGGATCGCGCGCGTCCAGTTCGAGCCGGAACGGGTCGATTATGCTGCGCCCGAGGCGAGCGGTCGGCAGGGCGGCGTGCAGGCCGGGTGGCCGCTGTGGCTCGCGACTTTCGAGCTGGAGAAGGTCGACCGCGATTCGGCGGACCTGTGGCGCGGGTTCATCGCGCGGCTGCGCGGGCGGCAGCGGCTGTTCCTGGCGAGCGATCCGACGCGGCTTTATCCCAAGGAGGCGAAACCGGGCTTTGCCGGAATGACCCGGCCCGGTGGCGCCGCGTTCGACGGATCGGCGCTGGCCTGGGCACAGAATGTCGATGCAGACGGAAACGCCGAGATCGGCTTGACCGGCCTTCCCGAAGGGCTGGCCCTGTCGCTGGGCGATTTCATCGGGTTCAAATGGAATGCAGCGGGCGCCGCGGCGGGCACATATGGCCGGCGCACGATGGCCCGCGTCGTGGTGCCGAGTGTCGTGTCGGCGGGCGGCGCGATCACGGTCGGCGTCGAACCGCCGTTGGACATGCTCGTCGTTCCCGCGGGCGCCGTCGCGCACCTCGACCGCCCGGCGTGCCTGATGCGCCAGATACCCGACCGGAGCAGCATCGGGTCGATCGGCGCGGGCGGCGCGCTGTCGGGTGCGGTGCTGGTCGCGGGGCAGGATTTGCGGCCGTGAAGTCGATCACCAATGCCGCATTGGCCGCGCTGGCCGACGGGACCGCGATCGTCGTCGGCGCGGTCGAGGTCGCGTCCGACCCGCCCGTCCGCGTGTGGGGCGGCAACGGGCCGATCGAGCTGGGCGGCAATTTGTTCGACCCGATCGGCGACCGCAGCCTTGTCCAGGTCGCGGGCGGCGCGCTGGGTTCGTCGGCGCAGGGGATCACCCTGTCGCTGTCAGGCATCGAGGAGTATGTGCTGGAGCTGCTCGACGCCGAGGAGGTCGAGCAGGCCAGCGCCGCCTTGTGGCGGACGATCTGGGCGGGTGACGGCTGCACGCTGCTCGATGCCCATATCTGGGCGCGCGGGCGGCTCGACGAGATGCTCCGCGAGGATGATGTGGGCGGCACGTCGACGCTGTCGGCCAGCCTGGAGACAGCGGCGCGCGGCCTCGGCCGTGCAGGCGGGCGGATGCGCACCGATGCCGACCAGCGGCTGATCAAGCCGAACGACGGATTTTTCCGCAAGGTCGCCTTTGCCGGGGAGCTGACGCTGTATTGGGGTGGGCGCAAGCCCACGAATGCCGGAACCGCGCTGGGCGGATCGGTCGGCGGCGGCAGCGGTGGCGGGCGCAGCTTCCGCGAGTTCCTCAAATGAGCGGCCCGGTGCGCGATATCGCCGCGCTGATCGAGCTGCTCGACGCGCGCATCGATATGCCCTTCGGCTGGCGCAGCGGGAACGACTGCGCGCGCTTCGCCGATGCCGCGATTGCAGCGCAGGCGAAGGTCAGCGTGATCGGCGACTGGCAGTGGACGAGCCGCCGCGAGGCACGCGAGGTGATCGCCGCGCAGGGCGGGTTCGAGGCCGCGATGGATCGGCGGCTTGGCCGGGTGCCGCCCGCGCTGGCGCAGCGCGGCGATATCGCAGGGGTCGCCGACCCGATGTTCGGAATCCGGTTGATGGTGGTCGAGGGCGCGACGCTGGTCGGGCCGGGACGCCGCGGCCTGGAACGGGTGGCGCGGTCGGAGATGACCGTCGCCTGGGACGTGATGACGGCGGCGGCGAAGGCATGAGCAAGGTCGTCAAGGTCATAGCCGGCGCCGCGCTGGCGGTCGTCGGCGTAGCCACCGGCAATTGGCAGCTCGCGATCGCGGGCGTGTCGATGATCGGCGGGGCGCTTCTCCAGCCGAAGCTGGGCAACAAGAAGCGCGCGGCCTCGTCGTCGCAGGTGCAAATCGGCGAGGTGCCGCGC
>JAESGW010000459.1_pt1 | contig 39189 bp, 38 predicted proteins | sample 9269791 | NCBI WGS metagenome assembly JAESGW01 (sample SAMN16773120, study PRJNA677053) | algae metagenome | isolation source: Aphanocapsa lilacina HA4352-LM1 and co-occurring heterotrophs from near cave... | place: USA: Maniniholo cave, near Haena, Kauai, HI | collected 2009-07-28
TTCAACAAGCTCAAGCAGTTCCGTCGCATCGCTACCCGCTACGACAAGCTCGGTGCCACCTTCCTGGCTTTCATTCAGCTCGCAGCCGTGCGAATCTCGCTCCGCTCAATTGAGTCCACGACCTAGTCTGGCCGCGCTCGCGCAGCCGATGCGGGAATCGACGTTCATGGGCATGGGCCTCAACAGCGGCCCCGACCTCAAGCATTTTCTCAACGCCACGCGATCGCTGAAGTCGGCGCTGTTCGTTGCCTCCCGGATGCTGGCCCATGGCCGCGACGTTCTGGTCAACGGCCGTGGCACGCGCCTCGTGAACGGCAATGCGCTGGCGGCGCGCCTGTTAAGGACGGCGCTGGATCGGCGGATTCCGCTCTGGTCATCTTCGCCGGCCGTCGGCCTCGTGAACGAGAACGGCCGGATTGCGGGCGCAATCGTGGAGAACGGCGGCAAGAGGATTCGTATCGACACGCGCCGCGGCGTGGTTTTTGCCGCCGGTGGCTTTCCGCATGACGCCGATCGCACGCGCGCTCACTTCAAGCACCTGCAGCCCAACACGGTGCATGCCTCGCTGACACCGGAAGCCAACACCGGCGACGCGCTGCGGATGGCCGAGGATGTTGGTGCCGCGATCGAGGACAGCTTTTCGAATGCTGCGGCGTGGGTGCCGGTGTCGCTGATCAAGCGGAAGGACGGCAGCACCGGGAGATTTTTTCACCTGATCGACCGGGCGAAGCCGGGCGTCATCGCGGTCACGCGCGACGGCCGCCGCTTTACCAATGAAAGCCAGAACTACCACGACTTCGTTCGGGCCATGATGGACGCGTGCGCCGGGCGGGAGGATGTCTCGGCCTTCGTGGTCTGCGACCATCGAACGATCAGGCGCTACGGGCTCGGCGCGGTCCGTCCGTCACCATTGCCGATCTCGCCCTTCGTCCGCTCCGGATATCTCAAGACCGGCCGCACCGTTCGCGAACTGGCGTCTTCGGCCGGCATCGATCCGGGAAATCTTGAGGAAACCATCGATGAGGTCAACCGGGACGCTAGCGAAGGACGCGACCGAGCGTTCGGCCGGGGCGAGACCTCATACCAACGGTTGCTCGGCGACGATAGCTTCACGCCAAATCCCTGTATCGGCGAAGTCTCGGTCGCGCCGTTCTACGCGGTAAAAATTGTCCCGGGAGACATCGCCACCTATCACGGCCTGGTCACCGATGAATTGACGCGCGTTCTTGATGTCAACGGCAAGCCGATCGCGGGCCTGTTCGCGGTGGGCAACGATGCCGCTTCCATCTTTGGCGGCAGCTATCCCGGCGCGGGCGCGACGCTCGGGCCCGCGATGACGTTCGGCTATATCTGCGGGAAGTATCTCGCCGAAAACGCGCGCCGGTAGTCGTCAGTACAGCCGCGTCCGGTAGGCCTCTTCCATGGTCTGCTCGGCGACCTCCACCGAGATCGCGGCGGTCTGCTCGGCGATGATGCGGCCGAGCGTCGGAAAGCTATGGCGTTCGACCTGCGCGTCGGGGTCCCACAGCTTCGAGCGCATCAGCGCCTTGCCGCAATGGAAATAGCACTCGTCGACGGTCACCTTGAGGCCGATCGTCGGCACGATATCGCGCACCGCGAGTGGCGTCAGCAGCGCCGGGTCCTGGGTGATCTCCGCCTTGCCGTTGACGCGTAGCGTCTCGTTGATGCCGGGCACCATGAAGATCAGGCCGACGCCGGGTGAGGCCAGGATGTTGCCGAACGTATCGACCCGGTTGTTGCCGCGCCGGTCCGGGATCAACAAGGACTTGTCGTCGAGCACGGCGACGAAGCCGGGTCCGTCGCCGCGCGGGCTCGCATCGGCATTGCCCTTGCCATCGCTCGAGGCGAGCACCAGGAACGGAGAGAGGGCGATGAAGTCGCGGCAGAACTTGTCGAGATGGTGCAGCACCTTCTTCTCGGCGAGCGGATTTAGCTGGCCGAAATGCGCACGCAGATCGTCCGGCGTCCGGACCAGGGGTTTGTCGCCCGCACCGTTGCCCTCCATCGCAGACCTCCTCCCGTATCGTTGTTGTCTTTACGTTTCCTCGACGCCGCACCAGCCGGCGATGAACAGCGCCAGCGTCTTGGTGATCTTCTTGACGGATTCGATCTCGACCCGCTCATTGAAGCCGTGGGCACCTTCCATCCGGGCGCCGAAGCAGAAGGCGGGGACCTCGTAATCGAGGCCATAGAAGCGCGCGTCGGTGAGGCCGGTGAAGCTCGCTTCCTCGAGCGGCGCATCGAACACGGCCTCATAGGCTGCGGCGAGCACCGCTTCGCTTTCCTGCGCTCCGGTCACCTCGTAGCCCGGCGACAGGAAGCCGGACCAGACGACCTTGGGCGGGTTGTCGGCGAGAAATGGATGCGTCTTGGCGGCCTTCGCGACGCAGGCGGCGATCTCGGCCTGGCAGTCGGGAATTTTCCAGCCCGGCAGGATGCCGATGCGGCAATCGACGTCGCACCAGGCCGGAACGCTGGAGGCCCAGTCGCCGCCCTTGATGATGCCCGGGTTGAAGTTGAGCGGGTGGTTGAGCTTGCCGAAGAATTGATGGGATTTGGCGCGCTCGTTCCACTCGGCCTCCAGCCCCTCGATGGCCTGGACCAGGTGAAACGCGGCCTTGATCGCATTCGAGCCGGTGCCGGCGCGCGAGACGTGGACCGGCAGGCCCTTGACCTTCAGGCGGAACCAGATCACGCCGACCTGGGCGCGCATCAGCTTGCCGTCGGTAGGCTCGGGGATCAGGCAGGCATCGGCGCGATAGCCGCGCTGCAGCGTGGAGAGCGCGCCGACCCCGGTGCTTTCCTCCTCGATCACCGACTGCAGATGGATGCGACCCTTCGGCGCAAGCCCCGCCGCCTTCAGCGCATCGAGCGCGTACAGCGCGGCAATCGTGCCGGACTTCATGTCGCCGGCGCCACGGCCATAGAGCCAGCCGTCCTCGACGGTGGGCTTGAATGGCGGATGTTTCCACATGTCGAGCGGGCCGGCGGGCACGACGTCGCAATGGCCCTGGAGGATCAGCGACCGTCCGGTCTCCTCCGTGGGCCGATAGGTTCCAACCACGGTGCGGGCGCGCGAGAAATCGGTCTCGACCGGGCCGTATCCGGGGAGGTCCTTGAGGTCGTCCTGGTTGATGATCCAGTCGTCGACCTCGTAGCCGCGTTCGCGCAACAGCCGCGCCATCATGTCCTGACAGGGTGCCTCCTGGCTGCGCGTGCTGGGAATCGCCGAGAACGCGATCGTCGTCGCCAGCTGGGCCTCGAAGGCGGCATCGACCGCGGCTTCGATGCGCTCGCGGGCGCCGGGGGGAAGGGGCATGATGTTGCTTTGCGACACGGATCAGTCCTTGGAGGGTTTAGGAAGCGGAAATGCGATCGGCGGTGCGTGCCGAGCTTATGCGGTGCGTCCGCATCATGCCAGCGCCTCGCGCTGGCGCGCAAAGCTCGGCTGCTCGAAGAAGCGACGCCCGGGGATGGCATCGAGCAGATCGCGCGTATAGGCCTCGCGCGGATTGGTGAACACGGCCGCGGTCGGGCCTTCTTCGACGATACGGCCGTGCTGCAGCACGATCACGCGGTCGGCGATCTCGGCGGCGATGCGCAGGTCGTGGGTGATGAAGATCATCGCAAGCCGCATCTCGCGGCGCAGTTCGGCGAGCAGCGCCAGCACCTGCGCCTGGACCGAGACGTCGAGCGCGGAGACGGCTTCGTCGGCGATCAGCACCTTCGGCCGTAGTGCGAGCGCGCGCGCAATACAGATGCGCTGGCGCTGGCCGCCCGAAAATTCGTGCGGATAGCGATCCGCAGCCGTAGGCGTCAGTCCGACGCGCGCCAGCAATTGCCGCGCCTGCGCCATCGCTTCAGTGCGCGAGGTGCCGTAGGCCATCGGGCCGCGGGCGACGGCGTCGCCGACCTTCTGGCGCGGATCGAGGCTGGAGAACGGGTCCTGGAAGATGATCTGGAGCCCGCGGCGTGCCTGGCGCAGCGCTTCGCCGCGCAGCAGCCGCAGGTCCTCGTTGCCGAGCCGGATCGCGCCGGAATCCGGTTCCGTCAGCCGCATGATCATGCGGCCAAGGGTCGATTTGCCGGAGCCGGACTCGCCGACCACCGCCAGCGTTTCGCCCTCGTGCAGCGTCAGCGAGATCCCATCGGCCGCGAGCACTTCCCGCGGCGGCTGAAACCAGCCGCGCTTCACCCTGAACGTCTTGCGCAGACCGACGACGTCGAGCAGCGGCGCGGCCTGCGGCGCGCTCTCGCGTTGCTTCACGTGCGCCTTCGGTACCGCGTCGATCAGTTCGCGGGTGTAAGCCTCGCGCGGGTGGCGCAACACTTCCTCGACCGTGCCATGCTCGACCACCTTGCCGTGGCGCAGCACGACGACGCGATCGGCGACGTCGGCCACGACGCCGAAATCATGGGTGATGAGCAAGACGCCCATGCCGCGGTCGCGCCTGAGATCGTCGATCAGGCGGAGGATCTGGCGCTGGGTGGTGACATCGAGCGCGGTCGTCGGCTCGTCCGCGATGAGCAACGCCGGCTGGTTCGACATCGCCATCGCGATCATCACACGCTGGCGCTGCCCGCCGGAGAGTTCGAACGGATAGCTGTTGGCGAGCTGCGGCGGATTCGGCAGGCCGACCTGGGTCAGCAGCTCCAGCACCCTGGCCTTGATATCGGCGGTCGATGGCGCCGGCCGCTGGTGCGTGAGGATGGTCTCCTCGATCTGTTCGCCGACGCGCTTCAGCGGATTGAGCGACGACAGCGGCTCCTGGAAGATCATGGCGGCCTCGCCGCCGCGCAGACGGCGCAGCGCGCGGCTGTCGAGTGCGGCCGTATCCTGGCCCGTGACCTTCACGGCCCCCGACACGATGTCGACGCCCTTTGGCAGCAGCGAGAGGATCGCGTGCGCGATCATCGATTTGCCGGAGCCGGATTCGCCGACCAGGCAGACCACCTCGTTGCGCTTGATCGCGAACGACACCTGCTCGACCGCGAACGGCCGGTCACCGCCCTCCGGCAGCGCGATCGAGAGGTTTTCGATTGCGAGCACGGGTGCCGGGTTCTGCTTGGCTTTATCCATCATGCCCGCCGCCTTGAAATGCGCGGGTTGAGTACGTCGGACAGTCCTTCGCCGAACAGGTTGATGGCGAGCACCGTGAACAGGATCGCGAGGCCCGGGAACACGCTCATCCACCAGGCCTGCCGGATCACGGTCCGTCCGGCCCCGATCATGAAACCCCAGGACATCAAATTGGGATCGCCGAGCCCCATGAAGGACAGCGCGCTCTCCAGCAGGATCGCGGTGGCGACCGTCAGCGACACGACAACCAAAATCGGGGAGATCGCATTCGGCAGGATGTGGCCGAGCACGATGCGGGCGGTGCTCTCGCCCTGGCACAAGGCGGCCTCGACGAACTCGCGGCCGCGCAGCTTCAGGAATTCGGCGCGCGTCAGCCGCGCCAGCGGCGGCCAGCTCACCGCGCCGATGGTCAGGATGATGGTGAGCAGCGACGGGCTGAAGGTCGCAACCAGCAGGATCGCCAGGATGAAGGCGGGGACGGTCTGAAACATCTCCGTCACCCGCATCAGCACCAGGTCGACCTTGCCGCCGAAATAGCCTGATATGGCGCCGATCACGACGCCGATCGTCATGGCGGCAAGCGCGGATGCGATGCCGATCAGGAGCGAGACGCGGGCGCCATGCGCCACGCCCGCGGCGACGTCGCGGCCGAGCGTATCGCCGCCGAGCCACATCCCGTCTTCGCCGGGCGGCGCAAAGGGCGTGCCGATCATTTCCCATGGCGAGACCGGAAACACCCAGGGCGCCGTGATCGCGACGATCAGGACGATGACGAGCAGGACGAGTCCCGCCATTCCGCTGGGGTGCCGCAGGAAGGCTCTCAGTGCGTCCATCAGGCGGCTTCCGTCGTCATGCGCGGATCGATCAGGCGGTAGATCAGGTCGGTCACGAGGTTGAGCGCGATCACGATGATGGACAGGATCAGGAAGATGCCGAGCAGCACCGGATAGTCGCGCTGCAGCACGGCCTCGAAGGTGAGCCGGCCAAGGCCGGGCCAGGCGAACACGGTTTCGATCACGACCGCCCCGCCGACCAGCGCACCCGCCTGCATGCCGGCGACGGTGACGACCGGCACCAGCGCGTTGCGCAGCATGTGGCCGACGACGATGCGCGCCGGGGCAAGGCCCTTGGCCCGCGCCGTCTTGATGAAGTCCTGGTGCGATACCTCGATGATCGAGGAGCGCATCAGGCGGGCGTAGATCGCCAGATAGATCGCGGCGAGCGACATCACCGGCATGATCATGTGCTTTGCGATGTCGAACACGCGTTCGATCGGCGTCAGCTTCGCGTTGATGGTCTCGAAGCCGAACGGCGGCAGCCAGCCGAGCGTCACCGAGAACACGAGGACGAGCATCAGCCCGAGCCAGAATACCGGCGTGGCGTAGAGCAGCAGCGAGAGCACCGTGAACAGCGTATCGACGATGCTGCCGGCCGCCAGCCCCGCCAGCGCGCCGAGCGTGGTGCCGATCAGCAGCGCGAGGCAGAACGCGGTGAGCGTGAGCAGCAGCGTTGCCGGCAGCCGTTCGAGGATGAGGTCGAGCACCGGCCGGCGCTGGCGATAGGAATAGCCGAGGTCCAGGGTGAGCACGCGCCCGAGATGGCTGGCGAGTTGCACCAGATACGGCTTGTCGAGCCCGTATTCCTTGCGCAGATCGTCGAGCATCTTGGGATCGGCGCTGCCAGATTGTCCCGCCATCACCATGGCGGGGTCGCCTGGAGCCGCGCGGACCAGCACGAAGTTGAAGGTGGCGATGACAAGGATCACGGCGACGAGCCGCGCCACCCAGGTGACGATCAAGAGCGCGATCCGCGCGGCGCTCCTCGTTCCGGTCACGATTTGTAGACCGAACCGAAGGTTTCGTGTGACCCGATTCCTGTCGTCACGATGTTCTTGAACGCCTTGTCGTAGATGATGGGATATTCGAGTTCCAGCGTCCAGGCGACCGGCACGTCCTCGACGAGGATCTGCTGAACCTTGGAATAGAGTTCCTGCCGCTTGGCCTCGTCGAGCGCGACGGCGGCTTCCTCGAACAGCTTGTCGACCTCCGGGTTGGAATAACCCTGCGTGTTCGAGAACAGGATGCCTTTCTTGATGTTCGAGGAGATGTAGGTGCGGGCGACGCCGAGCGCGGGATCGCCGAGCTGATACAGCAGGTTCTGGGTCATCTCATAATCCCAGTTGCCGACCTTTTCGGCCCAGCCCGCCATGTCGGTCCCGACAAGTACGAGATCGATGCCCGCCTTGGAAAAACTCTGGCGGAAGAATTCGCCGGCGCGCTGATAGACCTCGCCATAGGGCGGCACCAGGTATTTGATCTCGGCCCGCTTGCCGTTGGCGCCGGGCTTCAGGCCCATGTCGTCGAGCAGCTTGGTGGCCTTCTCGACCGAGAATTCGTAGCGCTTGACCTTGCCGTCATAGAAACGGGTCTTCGACGAGATCGGGCCGGTCGCGATCTTGGCGTTGCCGAAATAGATCCGCTTGTTCATCGCTTCGCGGTCGATCAGGTGCATGATCGCCTGCCGGAACCGCTTGTCGTTCATCGGCGCTACGCGGTTGTTCATCTCGAGCCACTGATGCGGCGCGAAATACTCATAGCCCTTGGTGGTGAATTCGAGATTCTTCTGCGACTTGAAGCGCTGGACGTCGAAGAACTCGATGTCGGACCATTGCACGAGTTGCACGGTACCGTTCTCGAGCGCCAGTGCGCGCGAGGCGCCGTCCGGGATGATGCGGTAGATGATCTCGTCGAGATACGGCTCGTCCTTGCGGTAGTAGCCGTCGTGCCGCACGAGATGGACATGCGAGCCACGCACCCATTCCTTCAGCTTGAACGGGCCGGTACCGATCGCCTTGTCGTTCATGGGGTTCTTGCGGAATTCCGTGCCCTCGTAGATGTGCTTGGGCACGATCGGGGCCGAGGTGCAATCGAAGCAGCCGAGGAACGGCGCGAAAGGCTGCTTCAGCTTGAAGACGACGGTCAGCGGATCGGGAGCCTCGGCCGATGCGACGCGTGCGAAATTCTGCCGCGCGCGGGGATGGGTTTCCGTCAGCACCTTCATGCAACTGAAGACCACGTCCTCCGACGTCATCGGCTTGCCGTCGTGGAAGGTGATGCCCGGGAACAGCTTGAACGTGTAGGTCAGGCCGTCGGGCGAAATCTCCCAGGATTGCGCCATGCCCGGCATAGGCTTCAGGTCGGCGCCGTATTTCAGCAGGCTCTCGTAGATCTTGCCGCCCAGCGTCAGCGTCGGCTGCTGTTGGTTGAACGCCGTCACCAGGATCGGTGGTTCGGGCTGGATGATCGTGTTGAGCGTGCCGCCCTTGGTCTGACCGGCCGCCCGGGTGATGCCGAGTGGAATTGCGGCACCCGCGGCCAGCATTGCAGCAGTGAATTCGCGCCTGTTCATGGACCATTCCCCTCGGTTCCGGATCGGTGCATCGTGACCGAGCCGCAAGTTCCGTGCTACAGGGAAGGGGACAGCGACCATCGCAATCGGGCCATCTGGCCCGGAAGATGCATGAGGCCATGAGGAGAACGGGCACCTCAACGCAAGAGATCAGATGAATATCAACGTAAGAGTAGACACGGCAGCCACCGGTGACACCGGTTTTGAACGCGTATGCCACAAGCGGCGCGGGGCGCAGGCGGCGGCGACCTATGCCGGCCACCTGCAGACGCAAAAGCGGCCAGTCGTGGCGATGGCGGCGACATACACCTCCGAGAGCATGAGCACGCGGCACGCGCACCGGCGCGGCCAGTTCATCCTGCAGATGGCCGGCGTCACCTCGATGATGACGGAACGTGGCAACTTCGTCATACCGCCGGGCCATGGCCTGTGGATTCCCGCCGGTGTTGTGCATCAATCGCGCGCCTGGGCCGATGTCGAGATCCAGACCATCTATGTCGAGCCGGAAAAGGCGCCGAACTACCCGGCGACCTGCCGCCTGATCCGCGCCTCGCAGCTGCTCGAGGCGCTGATGGACGAAGCGGTCCGGATGCCGGTGGATTACGACGAGGAGGGGCGCGACGGGCGGCTGGTCGAACTCCTGCTTGGCGAGATCGGCCGCATGCCCGAGGTCTTGCTGCACGTGCCGATCCCGCAGGACCCGCGGCTCGCCAGGATTTGCGAAGCCGTGATCGCCGACACCAGCTCCGATCGTACCCTCGACGATTGGGCCGACCGCAGCGGCCTCAGCCGGCGCACCTTGACGCGGATGTTCCGCCGCGAAACCGGTCAGAGCTTCTCGGCGTGGCGCCAGCGCGTCCGGTTGCTGGAAGCGCTCGCCCGCCTCGGCGCCGGCGAGTCCGTCACCAACGTCGCGCTCGATGTCGGTTATGACAGCCCGAGCGCTTTCACCGCGATGTTCAGGCGCGAACTAGGCGCTGCGCCGCGCCGCTACCTGCGCTGGGCCGACACCGAGGTCGTGTTGCGGTAGGTAGTCGGAAAGACACTCTCCCTCGATCGCACCGGCTTTCGCGCGCCAGCTTCGCGTGATAGGCGACGGTTGCTGCCGCTGCCGCGCTGGAAATCATGCCGCAGGGCGGCAATGCCGTAGACGCCACCGTTGCCGTGCTGTTCACGCTGACGGTTGTCGAGCCGATGATGAAGATGCAAAAAGCCCGGCCGTTGCGGCCGGGCTTTCTGCTTGCGCCTGATTGCGGCGGTTACTTCGCGATGCGCAGCTTGGCCAGCGACTGTCCGATCGAGTTGAACACCGACAAGGTCTGGTTGGCCTGCTTGACCTCGAAGAACTTGTCGGCGCCGCTGGCGCAATACTTCAGCACGGACGAGGTCGGGTCGCCGCCCGTATTGACGTGAATGGTATAGATCGTGACGCCGGCCTGCTTGGCGTTGTCGCAGAGGATCTTCTGCCGGGCGTCGATCTGCGAAGTGTTGCTGGTGAAGCGGTTCTGCGTATTCATGCCGTCCGACAGCAGGATGATCGCTTCCTTATAGGTGTAGTTCGACGTATCCTTGGCGGGCGCGTTGAACGGTGCGCCCGTCCCAAGCGTCAGCCAGCCCCATGCGAGACCTATGCCCTGGTTGGTATTGCCGGTGGGCTGCAGCGTACCAATCATCGTCTTGAGCGCACTCCAGTCGTAGCTCAGCGGCATGATCGGCGGCATATAGGGGTCGTTGCCCGTCTTGCAGTATTTCTCGGAGCCGGAGACGTATTCCTCGGCAACGATCATTGTCGGCGCGTTGGACGACGTCGGCGGCGTGTTCCTGGTGTCGTAGTCCTGGGTGCGGTCGGTGACGCAGCCGGTCCATTTGGTGCGATCCGTCGACGGCGTCCAGATCCTGTTGTTGTTCAGGCAGGAACTCTTGGTCGTATAGTTGTTGTTGCTGCACGTGCCAACCTGGGTTTCCCAGACGCTCCAGTCGATCCAGGTCTCGTTGCGGTAGGTCGTGCCGAGGTTGACGTCCTTGGCGAAGGGAACGACGGAGATGTAGATGTCGCCGGGATTCTTGGCGAGCGGGCTCAACTGATCGATCAGGCTCTTGGCGGCCGTCTGCATCGCCGGCATCTTGCCGTCGTCCCTCATCGATCCCGTGACGTCGAGCGCCATCGCGACCCGCATGCGCACGTTGCCCCAGGCCGACGTGGCATTGACGTTGAAGTTGATGTCGGGGATGCCGACCAGCCGCATGAAGCTGGTGTCGATCTTGCCGTTGCCGGCGATCTCGATCTTTGAACCGTTGCCGGAGGCGGCCGTATAGGTCGCGACCACGCCCACCGACTTCGCATCGGGGTTGGAATAAAGAGCCTTGAAATAATCCTGGGCCTTTTGCGTGATCTGCGAGGTGTTGATGGTGCCGTCCTGCAAATCCTTGGCGAGCATCAGGGACGTCGAGTCCATGGCCGACTGCATCGAGGATCGGGCCGTGTTGGCGCGGGTATAATCGACCGCCGCGCCGACGAAGGTGATGATCGGCACCACGGCGATTCCGAAGAGCATTGCGATATTGCCCTGCTCGGACCGACCGAATCTTCCAAGAAGGCTCTGGAGGCGGACCACCGCTGGTTGGTTTTTCATGGCGCTATCCCGGTGAATGAAACTGCGTTCAAACTAGCTCGGGGGCCATGAAATCCTCGTAAAACGATACTGTGCATACGAACGAGACCGGCAACGGACGGTTAACCAATCCCGCCGGCCAATCCCGGTTGTCGCTGGCCGTTGGCGCAGCGCGGAGTTCCGGTTCATGCGTTCGAAAAGCGCGCAAGCCGCTGGCAACTACGGCGTTTTGCCGCGGAGCGGGCGCTTTGGGGGACGGTGCCGCGTGTTGTGGATTCTCGAACGAACGCTCGACTGAATTCGTGGCTAACGCCCTTTCAGCGCAACATTTCGCAATCAAGACAAATGATGCAATTTGCGGCTTCGGTTAACAAGCAGTGACTTGGCGAGCGCGAAACTTGCGATGAGCAAGTTGGTCGGCGGCGGCGGTGTCGCCCTCGTGCCTAAAGCGCCTTGGTCCGCCTTAGCAGCCACCAGGTAAGCGCGCCGGCGGCGACCACCAGCAGAAACGCGTACCACGTACCGCCGTCGCCGGTCTGAAACGGCATGTCCTTTGTGTTCATGCCGAAGAAGCCGGTGACCAGCGTCGAAGGCAGCATGCACGCGGTCAGCACCGACAGCGTGAACAGGCGGCGGTTGGTGATCGCCGTCGCGCGGCCGGCGATCTCGTCCTGCAGCAGCCGCGCGCGCTCATAGATTGCGCTGAACTCGTAGTCGAGCGCGTCGAACTTCTGCGCCAGCTTCCGCATCGCCGACAGCAGGATTTCGGACTCCACGTCCTCGCGCATCTCCATGCGATGAAACAGCGCGCGGATCTGCGACAATTGCCGCCGCGTGCGGATCGCCTGCAGGCGCACGCGGCCGAGCCGCAGCCGCTCGTCGTCGATCTCGTCGTGCAGCACGTGATCCTCGACGACGTCGAGTTCGTCGCCGAGACCCGCCGAAAACCGTCCGATCACATCGGCGAACTGGTCGACGATCGCATCGAACAGCGACACCGGGGTACGGAACTTGCGGCCGCCGTCGAGCGCACGCCGCGTCAGTTCGATCGCGCGCAGCGGCTTGCGCCGGGCGGTGATCATCAGCCTCGCTGAAATCGCAAAGTGTACCCGCACGAGGTCGTCGCCTTCCTGCAAGAACTCCTGATGCAGGTCGGGCAGGACGCCGGCGATCTCGTCGCCGAAGATATCGAGGCGGATATGCTCGTCGGTATCGAGCAGGGCTTCGCGCGCGACGTCGGACAGCGGCGCGGTCCTGCTAAGCCAGTCGTGGCAGCGGCGGTTGGACAGGTTGAAATGCAGCCACAGCCAGCCGTTCGGATCGGCAAGTTCCGCATCGAGGTTGGCGACGTCGAGCCTGGTCGCGGAGCCGTCGTCGGCGAAGCGATAGGCGGAGATGACGCCAATGTCGGCGAGGGCCTGGTCCATCCGCTGTCCCGTTGCTGGTGTGAAGCAGGCCATGCGTCAGCGCAGTGGGCAAGCCGGCGACGAATACAGCCCATCGAGGCCCCGGAAACAAGCCCGGTTCTTAACGAGAGGTTTACGCCGCCCGGGGTAGCCTTGCGGCCTGGCCGAGATCTTTTGAATATGGCGATCTCCATCAATAACGTCACGCCTGTGCTTGCCGCCCAAGAGGTTGGCGGCATTGCGCCCGAACTTTTGCTGAAGCCGGGAAGCGTGGTGAATGCGCAGGTCCTGAAAGTCCTTGCCGCCGATCTGGTGCGGATCGCGATCGCCGGCCTTTCGCTCGATGTCGCCTCCGAAGTTCCGCTGCAGCAGGGTCAGAACCTGCAGCTTGCGGTCACTCAAACGAAGGACGGCATCCGCCTCGCCATGGTCGGGCAGGGCGATGCGGCGGCTGATGCCGTTACGCTTTCGCCGGATGCGCTGGCCGACGCCGCCATCGACCGTCCAACCATCGTCTTGCCCAGGAACGTATTGACTCCCGCCGAGCGCGCGGCGGTGTCGGTCGCGGCGCAGGCCGCGGCCAGCGAGCAGGAAAGCCTGGCGCCGCTGTTTGCCAATCTCGGCGCTGCCGTTTCCGCCAGCAGCCTGCCGCCGAAATTGCAGGCGGCGATTGCGCAGGTCTTGGCGCAGCAGACCAGCCTCGACCAGAACCTCGATGGCAGCGACATCAAGACCGCGTTCCAGAAGTCGGGGATTTTCCTCGAAGCGTCGTTGGCCGCGGGCTCGGTGCCGCAACAGGGCGTTCCCGATCTCAAGGCCGCGCTGATCGTGCTTCGCCAGACGCTGCAGTCGGCACTCGGCACCAGTGTCGCGCCCGGAGCGGCGGCGGCACCAACGACGCTCAACACATCGGGCCCCAGCCTCGCGCCATCAGCGCAATCCGACGTCCAGGAAATCATGCTGCCGCAGGCGCGGCTGCCTGCCGTCCCGGATGCGGCGCTGCCCGGCAACGCCGCCCGCAGCGCGCTTTCGGCCGCACTGAATGCCGGACCTTCGGCTGGTGCCACGCTGAACCTGCTGCAGGAAGCGCTGCAGGCGCTCGGCAATCCGCTGCGGCCGGTGATTATCCCGAAAGATGTCCGCGGCGGCGAGGCGCCCGTTCGCACCGACACGCCGCCGCCGCCATTCCGCGGTGCGCTTCCCGCGGCTCAGCCCATCGCCGCACCGACGATTGCGCCGGACGCGCCGCTTGCGACCACCGCGCATCATCTGCTCGACGACACCGATGCTGCGATTGCGCGGCAGACGCTGTTGCAGGTGGCATCCCTGCCGGATCGCGTCGACGTATCAGCGCCGAAAATCGACGTGAGCGGACAGCGCTGGAATTTCGAGATTCCGTTCGTCACGCCGCAGGGCACCGCGATGGCCCAGTTCGAAATCTCGCGCGACGGCGGCAGCGAGCAGCAGGTCGAGGCGGTCAAACGGGTGTGGCGGGCGCGTTTCTCGATCGATGTCGAGCCGACCGGACCGGTTCACGCGCAGGTGTCGCTGACAGGCGAAAAGACCTCGGTGCGGATGTGGGCGGAGCGGCCCGGGACTGCTGCGCAGCTTCGCGCCGGCGCCGCGCAACTGAGCCAGGCGCTCAGCCGCGCCGAACTCAATCCCGGCGAAATCCTGATCCGCGACGGTGCGCCGCCGCAGGCCGCCCCCGCACGCGCCGGTCACTTCCTGGACCGTGCGCTATGAGCGTCAATGCCAAATCGAGGCTCGCGGTCGCGCTGCATTATGACAAGACCGGCGCGCCCCGGGTCGTCGCCAAGGGCAAGGGCACCATCGGCGACAAGATCATCGAACTCGCCAAGGCCCACGACATTCCGATCGAGGAGAACGAGGTGCTGGCAGGCGCCTTGTCCCACGTCGAGATCGGCGACGAGATTCCGGCCGAGCTCTACAAGGCCGTCGCCGAGGTGTTGATCTTCGTGCTGCGGCTGTCGGGCCGGATCCGCTGATATCGAGTTTCACTTGCGAAACCCGCAATACGGCCCGTCATACAAAGATCCCACTTGTCATGGCTTTACCACGATGCCATCAGCATCGTCGTAAGCCTCCCTCAACCAGTTCGGATACCGCCTTGATCAACCGCCGCCATGCGCTGGGCCTGCTTGCCGCGACCAGCCTTTTGCCTGCGCGCAGCCTTGCCAATGTCTCCTACCAGCGCAGCGAGTTCCGCGACGATCTCGCCCGGCGGTTCTTTGCGCTCGGCACGGCAGGCACCTTCGTTGGCTACAAGGTCGACGACTACCTGATCATCGCCAGCGACAAGGTGCGTTCGGGCGAGGCCCAGTTGCCGGCCTCGACCTTCAAGGTTCCGAATTCGATCATCGCCCTGGAGACCGGCGTGGTCGAAGACCCGGACAAGGATATTTTCAAGTGGGACGGCGTGACGCGCAGCATCGCGGCCTGGAACAAGGACCACACCCTGCGCTCGGCAATCGCGGTGTCAGCCGTGCCGGTCTATCAGGAGATCGCGCGGCGCATCGGGCCGGAGCGGATGCAGAAATATGTCGACCTGATGGACTACGGCAACCGCGACATCGGCGGCGGCATCGACCAGTTCTGGCTGACCGGCAATCTGCGCATCGATCCGATGCAGCAGATCGATTTCCTCGACCGGCTGCACCGTGGCGTGCTGCCGGTCTCCAAGCGCAGCCAGGAACTGGTGCGCGACATCATGCCGGTGACGAAGGTCGGCGATGCCACGATCCGCGCCAAGAGCGGCCTGTTGGGCGCCGAGCAGGGCAAGCCGTCATTGGGCTGGATGGTCGGCTGGGTCGAGAAGGGCAGCCATCAAACCGTGTTCGCGATGAACATGGACTGCAAGACCCCGGAGCACATCGCCGCGCGCATGACCGTGACGCAGCAGTGCCTGGCCGATATCGTGGCCTATTGATATCAAATCGGAAGCTTGCCGATCCGCCCCAGATGGGTGAAGCCGAATCCGGCCTCGTATTTCAGGCCGTAGCCGAGCGCGCGGTCGAAGCCGATATGGGCCAGCCAGATCATCGCGATGGAGAGCACGAGCGGCGACGCGGTGGCAAATCCGCCCGTCATCATCGCCATCGGGCCGAGGTAGCTGTGGGCCGCGTTATAGACGAGGGCGCCGAAACGCGGGCCCGAAAGGTAGGCCGCGAAGCTGATATCGGGCACGAAGAACAGCAGGACGTAGACCCACCACGATCCGTCCCAGATATAATAAAGCAGCGTCATCCCGATCAGCAGCGCCAGTCCCTCCAGCCGGAGCAGCGTCCGCAGGCCTCCCGTGACGGCGCCTGGCGCCTCATTGCTCGCGATGTCGGTCATGCCGGTCCCCCTGGGTGAGGAGCCTGATATGGGGCCGGCCGGGCGGCGGTACCAGATGCCGGAAGGGGTGTTTCCTGTCCGGAAAAGGCCGTGTTAGAAGGCCCTCAAATCGGACCTGAAGACGGGCGGAAGCAGATGAAAGATATCCTGGACACCCTCGAAGAACGGCGCGCCGGAGCCAAGCTCGGTGGCGGCCAGAAGCGGATCGAGGCGCAGCACGCCCGCGGCAAGCTGACGGCGCGGGAGCGCATCGAACTGCTGCTCGACAAGGGCTCGTTCGAGGAATTCGACATGTTCGTCGAGCATCGTTCCACCGAATTCGGCATGGAAAAGACCAAGGTGCCGGGCGACGGTGTCGTCACCGGCTGGGGCACCGTCAACGGCCGCAAGACGTTTGTCTTCGCCAAGGACTTTACGGTGTTCGGCGGCTCGCTGTCCGAAACCCACGCGCTGAAAATTACAAAGCTGCAGGACATGGCGATGAAGGCGAGGGCGCCGATCATCGGCCTCTACGACGCCGGCGGCGCGCGCATCCAGGAAGGCGTGGCGGCGCTAGCGGGCTATTCCTATGTGTTCCGCCGCAACGTCATCGCCTCGGGCGTGATCCCGCAGATCTCCGTCATCATGGGCCCGTGCGCCGGCGGCGACGTCTATTCGCCTGCCATGACCGACTTCATCTTCATGGTGAAGAACACCAGCTACATGTTCGTCACCGGTCCGGACGTGGTGAAGACCGTCACCAACGAGGTGGTCACGGCGGAAGAACTCGGCGGCGCCTCGGTGCACGCGACGCGCTCATCGATCGCGGATGGCGCTTTCGAGAACGACGTCGAGACGCTGCTGCAGATGCGCCGGCTGATCGACTTCCTGCCGTCCAACAACACCGACGGCGTGCCGGAGTGGCCGAGTTTTGACGACATCGAGCGCGTGGACATGTCGCTCGACACGCTGATCCCGGATAATCCGAACAAGCCCTACGACATGAAGGAATTGATCGGCAAGGTCGTGGACGAGGGCGACTTCTTCGAAATCTCGGAAACCTTTGCCAGGAACATCGTCACTGGATTCGGCCGCATCGCCGGCCGCACGGTGGGCTTCGTCGCCAACCAGCCGATGGTGCTGGCGGGCGTGCTCGACTCGGATGCCTCGCGCAAGGCCGCGCGCTTTGTCCGTTTTTGTGATGCCTTCAACATCCCGATCGTGACGTTTGTGGACGTGCCGGGCTTCCTGCCGGGCACGGCGCAGGAGTATGGCGGCCTGATCAAGCATGGCGCGAAACTGCTGTTCGCCTATTCGCAATGCACGGTGCCGCTGGTGACGGTCATCACCCGCAAGGCCTATGGCGGCGCCTTCGACGTCATGGCGTCAAAGGAAATCGGCGCCGACATGAACTACGCCTGGCCGACCGCGCAGATCGCCGTGATGGGCGCCAAGGGCGCGGTGGAAATCATCTTCCGCGCAGACATGAACGATCCGGATGCGATCGCCAAGCGCACCAAGGAATACGAAGACCGTTTCCTGTCGCCATTCATCGCGGCAGAGCGCGGCTACATCGACGACGTCATCATGCCGCATTCGACCAGGAAGCGGATCGCGCGGGCGCTGGCGATGCTGAGGGACAAGAAGGTCGAGATGCCGGCGAAGAAGCACGACAATCTGCCGCTATAGAAGGTGCGTAGGGTGGGTTAGGCGACCTGTCCGCCGTAGCTCGAAGAGCGAAGGCGGAAGCCGTAACCCACCGGCAGAGCTATCCGCGTTTCGAGACCGTGGTGGGTTACGCTTCGCTAACCCCCACCCTACAGCGCTCTACTATTTGCATCGCGATACGCTGCCGCCGCTTACGCGGCTGACCGCCTGGTCGTGCAGCGTGGTCCGATATTCAATTGTCGCAATAGATCCGAAAATCTTGACGATCCGCATGATCTGGCGTTGGCCGTTCGCCGCTTGCCGGGCAGTTGCGCGTGGCTGTCTTTGGGCTTTCTGGTTGGCCGGGCGTCACCTCCCGGCGGCTTGATGCCCGCTTTGGAGTCTCGCGCGGGTTGGCCGGCGATGGCCGCGGTCGTTGCTGTAACGAGCGGCAAGGACGCGACCGGCGCCTCCGCTGCGCGTGTTGCCGTTGATGCGCTGTGTTCGACGTACCAGCGAGCAAGCGCGTCTGACCGGATGCTTGACCTGGGCGGCGCGTCATCGAGCATGGCAACGGGAACCTCCGGCTCGGGCGGTTTCGCGCTCGCCGTGACAACGGGGCGTGGCGTCTCGATGACGACGGATCGTGTCGTCTCCGCGACGACGGGCTGGGGTGGCTGCACCAGGGTTGCTGTCCCTATCGTCCCGGCCGTGGCCGATGGACCGTATGAGTCGGCGGTGATCGAGAGGGTGACGCCCGTCGCAAACAACAACGCCAATGCCAGCCACATGATGGTTTGCTTCATCGCCGCTTCCCCGACGCCAATTGAATAAAGATCGGCCGTATCCCCCAGGTCCGGGATCGACGGCACGTAACAGCTTCAAAATCAATTCGGGCCGGTTAGAGGCCAACTGATGGCGCTGAAGGGTCGACCTCGGGGCAAGCACGCGTAGGATGGGTAGAGCGCAGCGAAACCCATCGGGGCTATCACCGCATATGCGGAACGACGATGGGTTTCGCTGCGCTCTACCCATCCTACAGTCACTGTCCGTCGTAGGTCGGAGAGTGAAGCCGTAACCCGCCGACCCCGACGTGGCGATACGGTCAGGTCGAGGCAGCAGCCTTGTCTGCCAACAGCGGGACAAAATCGAATTCGCCGACGCCTTGCAGATTCAGAAACGTGAGCGACGTCGTGCCGCCGTTGGTCACCAGATGCGGTCGCGTCGGCGGGACGACATAGACCTCGCCGGGCTTCAGATTCACTTCCTCTTTCGGATCCTGCAGGAACAGCCGCATACGGCCTTCCAGAACGTAGAAAGTATCGGAGATATGGCTGTGGGTGTGCCACGGCACCTTCTGCTTGGCCGAGAGTTGCAACTCCAAAATGCGAAAGCCGGGACGCGTTGCGTGCTCGGCGCGACGCTCGACTTCATAAAGGTGGCTGGCGTCCTTGAGTGGCTGCGGCTGGCTCATGACGGCTCCCTTCGGATGTCCGCCCCATCGCGTGGTGATGCGGCGCCATGATAGCCCGCCACTCATCAAACCAACAGAGGAGGTCAGCCGCCAGCGTTCACTCCATCTCGCTGCGCTTCTGCTGCTCGCCTTCGCGAAGGCGCTGCGCGATCGCCGATCGTCGTGGAATAAGCGCAGCCTCGTCCGCGAAGCGCTGCGCGAGATCGTTGTGGTAGTTCTGCACGACGTCGAGCACGGCTTCCCGGGCGAGCCTGCGATGGTATTCGGCGAGATACCGGTGCAGGTCAGCGAGTTCTTCGTTGGTCATGGGCGTGTCGGCCATAATGCCGGAATATACCGCAACCTATTGATCTCGCGCCAGCTTTTGACGGCCAAAATGCCGCCAGGCATTGCAGGCCCGGCTGCTTCGGGTGGGCAGTCGGGGTGTCGTGCCGGACGGTACCAGCGATTTGTGACGTCTTCCGGACCGCAACCGGGCTCCCTCGGCCGCCACAAGGTGCGTCACGGATGGCTGCGTTAACCAATCATTAACCATGCTGGGCCTAGCCTTCCGCCACTACCCGGTCATCTTCAGGCGATTCCCGCCCGGTCGTTCCAGGAGAACAGCCGATGAGTATTGAGTATCTCACCTATGCTGCCCTCGGCGACCGCCTCAATATCTCGCCCGCGGCGGCCCGCTCGCTTGCTCGCCGCCTCCGGCTCCCGCGCTCGCTTTCGGACGAGGGCAGGGCGCTCGTGAGCATCGATCTCGCTGAGGTCAGGCATACGCCGCATCCGCCGAGCCATCGACAGGCGGGCAACGTCGCCCTGCTGGCGGCACAAATCGAGGCATTGCAGGCGGAGAACGCCCGGCTCGAAACCAGCGCCGCTGGCCACCGCGCCGATTTCGAACGCGAGCGCGAGCGCGCCGATCGGCTGATCGGCGAGATGCTGCTGGCAGCCGCCGAGACCTCGGCGGCCAAGGCGACGATGGCCCGGCTCGAAGGCGAACTGGCCGCGCTGCGGGCCGGTACCCGAACGGTGGCCCCGACCGACAGCCAAGGTCCGCGCCGGCTGGGTAGTCTGGCCGCGACTCTGGTAGAAGCAGACCGAAAGGCTGCTGCCCGTGGGTAACAATCCCTGTTCCCACACTCCGCAGCCTGGTGCAGCAACCGTGGGACAAGGATAATTGATATGGCCGACATCCACGAACTGAGGGCGCGCATTATCGTGTTCGGGGTCGGCGGCGCCGGCGGCAATGCGGTCAACAACATGATCGATTCCGGGCTGGAGGGCGTCGACTTCATCGTCGCCAATACCGACGCGCAGGCGCTCATCAGTTCGAAGGCCGGGCGCGTGATCCAGCTGGGCACGCAGGTGACCGGAGGCCTCGGCGCCGGCGCGCAGCCCGAAGTGGGGCGCGCTGCAGCCGAAGAGGCCATCGAAACGGTCCGCGATCATCTGGCCGGCGCGCACATGGTGTTCATCACCGCCGGCATGGGCGGCGGCACCGGCACGGGTGCTGCGCCGGTCATCGCCAGGGCCGCGCGTGACCTTGGCATCCTCACCATCGGCGTCGTCACAAAGCCGTTCCAGTTCGAGGGCCAGCGCCGCATGCGCTATGCCGAAGCCGGGATCGCCGAACTGCTCAAGATGGTCGACACGCTGCTGATCATCCCGAACCAGAACCTGTTCCGGGTGGCCAGCGACAAGACCACGTTCGCCGATGCCTTCGCCATGGCCGATCAGGTGCTGTATTCGGGCGTGGCCTGCATCAGCGATCTCATCGTCAAGGAAGGCCTGATCAATCTCGATTTCGCCGACGTGCTCTCGGTGATGCGCGAAAAGGGCAAGGCGATGATGGGCAGGGGCGAGGCTTCCGGCCCGAAGCGCGTGCTCAACGCCGCGGTCGCCGCGATCTCCAATCCCCTGATCGAGGACCCCTCGATCAAGCGCGCCAGTGGTCTCATCATCTCCATCACCGGCGGCAACGACCTGACGCTGTTCGAGGTCGACGAAGCCGCGACCCGCATCCGCGACGAAGCCGACAAGGACGCCAACATCATCGTCGGCGCGACCTTCGATCCAACGCTCGAGGGCGTGGTCCGCGTCTCTGTCGTGGCGACCGGCATCGACAATCTCGGTGCGCGTCAGCCGCAGCCGGGGGAAAATTCGCTCACGGATCTCGCGGGCAGGCTGAGCAACGACCGGCGTCGCATCGCCGACCGGGTCGAGCGCGCGGCCCCGCCGCCGCAATTCGAGACCGCGCCGCTTCGCGCGGCTCCGCCCCGCATTCCCGCCCCGCAGCGCCTCGATCCCTACGGCCGCGCCGCGCCTGCACGCAACCCGGCCGAGGAGAAAGTGATCGACATCCCGTCCTTCATCGGCCGCAAGGCGAACTGAGCGGACGCCGTTGTTCGTAAGGGGGGTAGCCGAAGGCGTAACCCACCAAAGCTCGAACGGCATCGCGAGAAATTGGTGGGTTACGCTTCGCCAACCCACCCTACGAAGCTGTCTTTCACTTCATCCCAGTGCAACTCGCATAGAACGTCGTCGTCGCGGGCCAGTCCGAAAACATGCCGCGGATGCCGACCTGCTTTGCGAGCACATCGAGCACCGTCAGCGTGTCGCCGTCGCGGTCGATCGCGCCCTTGACCGAGCGGTGATAGAAACCGCCGCCCTTGTGCAGCGGGCCATCGCGCTCCAGCGACCAGCCGATCAGGTCGAGGCCGGCGGCTTTCGCGGCCTTTGCGTATTCGGACGGCACGATTTCCTTGCGCTCGTTCAGCGCCAGCATGGTCCAGATCGGCGGCGCCAGGATTTTTACGCCTTGGGCTTTCAGCTCCGCCATCGAGGGTTTCCAGGTCTCGGGCTTATTGGGATCAAGACCCTGCTTCTCGTAGCGGTCCTCGAGATAGACCACCTGCGCGCCAAACGCCGGCTCGGTCTTGATCCAGAACAGGACGTCGGCAAGATTAAAACTCTGGGCGAACACTTGGTCGGGCGGAATGCCGGCCTTCTTGTAGGCGTCCAGCATCTGGGCCGCGTATTTCTCCTGGGTGTAGTCGCCGTCGAACGGCATCGGCACCTCGGCTGCCTTCAGCTCCGGCGTGAATTTTGCGCCCATGCTCTTGATCAGCGCGATGCTCTCCTCATGCGTCATCAGCGTGCCGGAGTTGGCGTAGAGATCAGTGCGCCAGCGCGGCGTGCCGTTCTGATATTCCTCCGGCGTCTTCGCGTCGGGATTGAAGCCGTCCATCTTGGCGGCGAGCGTCCTGAATTCGGCGAGCGTGATGTCGGAGGTGCAGCATTTCGCCGACGCCTTCTTGCCGGTCGCCGGGTCGGCCGGGCTGAACGCCTGTGTGCACCTGGCCGCGAGCGGCGGCACCGACAGGATGTTGGTCGTGGTGTGCAGGTCGCATTGCGAATGCCGGCAAACCAGTTCGCGATCCTTTGTGAACGTCACGTCGCATTCGATGATGCCCGCACCCATGCGGGCGGCCGCGATGTAGGATTCACGGGTATGCTCGGGAAACTCCAGCGCCGCACCACGGTGGCCGATGGAGAAATCGGTCTTGCGGAAGGGGCCGGTGCATTGCGCGAGCTGCGTCTTCAGCGGACCGTCCTTCATCTTGTCGACCAGGTAATACGGTCGCGGCCCGATCTGCGGCTCGCGCGGCAGGGCAACATCCTGCGCTGCGGCGGGCAGCATCGTGGCGAGAGACAGGAGCGCGGTCAGAACGGAGCGATGGCGGGCAGGCATGGGTGGGTCCTCGGATAACGCGTTGCGCGCCGCCTTGATATCACGGAGCATGTGACAGTTGCGTGTTGAAGATTGTGTTGGTCGTGTAGGGAGGGCAAAGCGCAGCGTGCCCACCATCCATCAAAGATAATTCGAGGGAGAATGAAATGCCTGCAGCCTTTTTCGTCGTTCGCGCCACCGTTTCCGATCCAAGCAAACGTCAGGCGTTCGACGCCTGGTATTCGCGCGAGCATCTGCCGGATGCGGTGAAATCGTTCGGCGCCGTGAAGGCGTGGCGCTACTGGAGCCTCACCGAGCCATCGCTGCATCACGCGATGTATCAGTTTCCCGATCAGGCGGCGCTCGATCGCGCCATGGAGGGGCCGCACCTGAAGCGCCTGATCGATGATTTCAACCGCGACTGGCCCGACGTGACGCGCACGCGCGAGTCGCTGGTACTGGCGGAGGAACTTGTCGCATAGCTCCAGCGCATTCAAGCGAAGTGGATGCCGGTTCGCGTTAAGAAAACGCGTTAAAACAAGAATCTCGCGCCGGACAAACCGCAGCCACAAAGCTGAACGCGCAGTTCAGCGGCTATTCATCTGACGGCATCGACACTCTCTTCCTCGCGTCGGCCACAACGAGGAGGAGGTATCATGGAACGCCGGGACTTTCTGAAACTCGCGCTTGGGTTTGTTGCGGGCGGCGCAGCGCTCGCTGCCAGCGCACAGGCGGCGCCGTTGATGCCTGCTCCACCCGTCGATGACGGCAAGCTTGCCAATCCGGATGCCCAGCCTGCCGTGACATCGGGCGATGAGGTCGATCGACTCACGCCGGAAGAAGTGCGCTGGGGCCGCGGCCGTCATCGCGGCTGGGGCCGCCGGCACTGGGGCTGGCGGCGCAGGGGTTGGCGCCGCCGCAGGTACCGGTCTTACGGCTGGCGTCGTCGCCACTGGCGCCGTCGCCGCCGTCGTTACTGGCGTCGCCGTTACTGGTAGTATGGCCCGAGACCGAGGGCAGGGGCTGCCGTGCATTCCCTGCCTTCATTCTTAGCATCACTTCGATCTTCGGCATCGCTACGACGTGAACCAACGCAGAAAGAGTGACGCCGCAACAAAAAAGCCCCGCATCATGCGGGGCTCTTGTCGAAATCCGCAGGTTTACCAGCCGCGGCAGCGTCCATTGCGCCACACGGTGCCATAGGGGCACACGCGCGGGCGCGGGCCGGGCCGCACTACGACGACCGGCGCCGGAGCCACGACGATTGGGGCAGGGCGAACCACGACGGCCCTGCGGTTGGGCTGACAGCCACCATAGGGACCGCGATGCCAACCGGGGCCGCATCCACCCGCGGCGTTCGCGGCACTGAAGCTGGCAAACGTGCCCGCGACCAAAACTGCTGCTGCGAAAAGGTATTTCATATTTTCTCCCGTTGATGGACGTCAGGTGGCACGGATGGAACCTAAGCACGCAGACCTGAATGGAACATGAATGTGCCCGGCACCGTGAATTGCGCGCCTCGCTTGGTCTGCGCTCAGCCGCAAAAGTTCAAGGCGTCAGGATTATTCCGGGCCGTTGCCGAACAGCGCGGCGAACCGCTTCTCGCCGGTGCGGGTGAAATTGACGACGCGGCTGCCGGGCGCGGGATCGCGCGCGGCCCAGTTCAGTTCGGTGAAGCGGTTCATGACGGCAGCGCCCAGCGTGCCGGCGAGGTGGTGGCGCCGTTCGCTCCAGTCGAGGCAGGCCTTGCACACCGGCCTGCGCGGATGGGCCAGCGTATCGGCATCGATCTGCAGCGCCCTGGCCAAGAAGCGCTTGCCGTCGCCGGTGAGTTCGATGGTCTGCTTGCTCTGCCGGACCAGCCGCTGCGCCTTCATGCTGTCGAGCATCTGCACGCCGAGATCGCCGGCAAGATGATCGTAACAGATCCGCGCGCGGCGCAGCGCCGGCTCCTTCGGCCCCGTCCGCACCCGCGTGTGGCCGGCGCGCTCGGCGAGACCCGCAAGTCCCTCCAGCACACCGGCGACGTCGGGGCCGGTGAGGCGGTAGTAGCGATGGCGACCCTGCTTTTCCGGCTCGATCAGCCCACCGGCCTCGAGCTTGGCCAAGTGCGAACTCGCGGTCTGCGGCGTGATCCCGGCCTGCTGCGCCAGTTCGCTCGCGGTCAGCGCGCGGCCGGTCATCAGCGCGGTCAGCATGTTCGCGCGCGCGGGATCGCCGACCAGCGAAGCGACCACGGCGATATCAGGACCTGCTTTCATAGTTCGATGCTAGACGAAGCATTGTGGTAGGGCAAGCGGGTATTGTCAGAACCTGAACGCAGTGGAGCCCCGCATGACCGTCACCGTTTTCATCCGCTACCAGCTCGATCCGTTCAAGCGAACGATGTTCGAGGAGTATTCGAAGAACTGGCTCACCATCATCCCGAAATGCGGCGGCGACCTGATCGGCTACTGGATGCCGCATGAGGGCACCAACAACATCGCCTTCGCGCTGATCTCGTTCGAGAGCCTGGCGGCCTATGAAAGCTACCGGGCGCGGTTGCGCGCAGACAAGGAAGGCAAGGCCAATTTCGAATTTTCCGAGCAGAACCAGTTCATCCTTGCCGAAGAGCGGACGTTCCTGCGCAAGGTCGAAGCGTGACGCGTCTGGCAGAATAGACGCCGCGCCACTATGTTCGCGGCGCAAACAAACAAGTGAGGAAGCGACCATGCTGACAACTGCTGACAAGCGCGCCGCGTTCAGGAAATTGCACGAGAGTGGATGCTTCATCATCCCCAATCCGTTCGATGTCGGCAGCGCGAAAGCCTTGCAGCATCTCGGCTTCAAGGCGCTGGCTTCGACCAGCGCCGGCTTTGCCTGGACCATCGGCAAGCCCGACAATCGCGTCACCGTCGACGACGTCTGCACCCATCTCGCCGCGGTCTGCGCGGCGGTCGATATTCCCGTCAATGCCGATTTCGAGGATGGCTTTGCGCACGAACCTGAAAAGGTCGGCGCCAATGTCGCGCGCGCCGTCAAGACCGGCGTGGCCGGCCTGTCGATCGAGGATTTTACCGGAGACAGCGCCAAGCCGCTGTTCGACCGTGCGCTCGCCGTCGATCGCATCAGGGCGGCGCGCCAGGCGATCGATGCGGACAATAGCGGCGTCCTGCTCACCGGCCGCTGCGAGGCGTTCCTGCGCGGCCAGAAGGACATGGGGCTCGTGATCGACCGGCTCACGGCCTACGCCGAAGCCGGCGCCGATTGCCTCTATGCGCCCGGCATTTCGACGGCGGAGGAGATCTCCACGGTAGTGAAAGCGGTGCATCCAAGGCCCGTCAATCTCCTGGTCGGCGCGGCGGGTCCGTCGCTGAAGGACGCGGCTGCGCTCGGCGTCCGCCGCATCAGCGTTGGCGGCGCGCTGGCGCGGATGGCGTGGGCCGGCTTCATGAAGGCATCGAAGGAGATGGCGGAGCAGGGCACGTTCGGCGAATTCGCCAACGGCTATCCCGGCGGCGAACTCAACAAGATGTTCGGCTGAGGCGAAACATAAGGCGCAAAAGAAAACGCCGCGGGCACATCAGCCCGCGGCGTTTCTATTGAGTTATCGTTCGCTTACTGCTTGCTGGCCGGGGTATCGGCCGGCGGCGTCGTGGTCTTGTTCATATCCGTGCTCGGCGACGGTGCCGTGGTCGACGGCCGCGCCGGTGCTGCGCCCGTGGTCATACCGGGCTCGTTGTTGCGCGGCGTCACGTCACGCATGCCGGGAGGGGCGGCCGGATTGGCCGGCGACGTCTGCTGCGCGGTCTGGCTGGGCGGCGTGGTGCCGGCGTTGTTCACGCTGGTGTTGTTCAGGCCATAGAACACGGCACCCAAGACGACGGCGATGGCGAGCGCGAACATCGCGACTTTCGCGCCGCTGGCGCGGCCTTCGTCGAGCGCAGGATCGGCTTGCAGCCCGTCGTCGAGCGTGTTGAGGCGTGCCTGATGCCGCATTTCCTCTTCGCTCAGGCCTGCGCGAGTGGGATCGTTTGGATTGGGTTGGTATGCCATTAAAGTGTTCCTCCTGTAGCGCCCCAGATAAGTGCCAAGACAATGGCTGGCGCGCGCGGATGTTCCGCGCCAATGTTGCAGGGCGTTCATGATGGAACCGGTGATTCCCGGTTCCGTGCCCATAGCTGCAATGCGAGGATGCGATGTGGAGCCTGCCGCCCAGCGATACCGTGCTGCATGCGCTGACCTATGTGGCGCTGGCGTCGAATGCGATGACGGCCGCGCTTGCCGCAGGACGGCGCAGCATGGACTGGGCCGGCGTCTGCATGCTCGGCTGCATCACCGCGCTCGGCGGCGGCACCATCCGCGACGTGCTGCTCGGGCACTATCCGCTGGTCTGGGTGCAGAACCCGTCCTATCTCGGGCTGACCGCGGTAGCGGCGTTCGTCACCATCCTGGTCGCGCGGCACGTGCACCGGCTCAACGTGGCGTTTCTGGTGCTCGATGCGATCGGGCTCGTGGTGTTCACGATGGCCGGCTGCGACGTTGCCTGGCAGATGAATGCATCACTGCCAATCGTGATCGTGGCGGGCATGATCACCGGCTGCGCCGGCGGCGTGTTGCGCGACATCCTCTGCAACGACGTGCCGCTGCTGTTTCGCGCCGAACTCTACGCCAGCGTCTCCGTTGTGACGGGACTGTTCTATGCCACCGCCTTCGGGCTCAAGCTCAACGACGAACTCTGGACCGCGCTGACCTTCGCGCTCGGCCTGACGCTGCGGCTATTGGCGATCCGCTACAAATGGGAAATGCCGAAATTCGTGTTCACGGGCGATCAGCGCTGACGCTCAACGCGCAGCCGCCGGCAGATCCTTCAGGTAGACCGCGATGGCGCGCGCGTCCGCATCGCTGGTCTTCGGCGGCGAGTTGACCGCGACTTTCGACATCAGTTCGCCGGCATGGATCTTACCGTCGCGGCCGTTCTGGAGATATGTGGCGATGTCTTCCACGCTCCACGATTTCAGCCCGCTGTTGGGGGCCGCGTCGAGCCGCGGCGCCAGGATGCCCTGCACGAGATTGCCGCCGAGGGCTTCATCGCGCCTGTCGGCGCCGAACATGTTCTTCGGCGTGTGGCAGGTGCCGCAATGGCCCGCGCCCTCGACCAGATAACGGCCCCTGTTCCACTCCGCGCTCTTCTGCTGGTCCGGCATAATGATGCCCGGCTTGAAGTACAGCCAGTTCCAGCCGCGCATCACGACGCGATAGTTCAGCGGCCAGCGCAGTTCGGGCGCGCGCAGCGCATTTTGCACCGGCGCCAGCGTCGCCAGATAGGCGCGGATGGCCGCGATGTCCTGGCGGGTCAGTTTCGTGAAATTCGGGTAGGGGAACGCCGGGTAATAACGCGAGCCGTCAGGGGCCACACCAAACCGCAGCGCGCGGTAGAAATCGTCGTCGCTCCACGCGCCGAGGCCGGTATCGCGGTCCGGCGTCAGGTTGGCCGAGTAGACGCCGCCGAACGGCGTCTCGATCCGCTTTCCCCCGGCAAACGGTTTGGCGAGATCGGCGGTGTGACAGGCTGCGCAGCCGCCGGCCTCCGTCAGCGCCTTGCCGCGCTCGATGTCTTCCGCCGTCGGCTCTTCCTTGAACTGGGCACGGGCATCGCCAACGACGAACGCAGTGCACAAAAGCAAGCCGGCGAGAATCGTCCGCATGTCGTCCCTGCACCTATTGGCCACTTCGGGCGTTATAGCGCGAAGCGGGGCGTGTGGCGACGTCACGCCATTTCGCCGCAGGGCAGGCCTACGACACAAAACGAAAAGGGGCAGCGTCATTCCGGGCACGAAGTTGCGATCTTCGAAAGCGCGGCGCTTTGACCGAGATTTGTGGTGCGCGGGGCGGAAAATTAGACATAGACTGGTTCTAACGAGTTCAGATGACTAGCTAAAAAACAGGCAGCTCGATCCAGAGCTCAAGAGGCAACGAGGGCTTAAATGGGAATCAACCAGGGTCCAATCAGTCTCGATCAGAAATACACACAAGGCTCCGGCCACATCTTCCTGACCGGGATTCAGGCCTTGGTCCGCCTGCCGATGGCGCAGATCCGACGCGACCGCGCCGCGGGGCTGAGCACGGCGGGCTTCATTTCCGGCTACCGCGGTTCCCCGCTCGGCGGCTACGACCAGCAGCTGTTCGCCGCGCGCCAGCATCTCGACCAGTACAACATCAAGTTTCAGCCGGGCGTGAACGAGGACCTTGCGGCGACCGCGGTCTGGGGTTCGCAGCAGCTTAGTCTTTCGCCCGGCGCCAAATATGATGGCGTGGTCGGCATCTGGTACGGCAAGGGCCCCGGCGTCGACCGCTGCGGCGACGTGTTCCGCCACGCCAATACCGCGGGCTCGGCAAAGAACGGCGGCGTGCTGTGCCTCGCCGGCGACGACCACGGCGCCAAATCCTCCACCGTGCCGCATCAGTCGGACCACGCCTTCATTTCCGCGCTGATGCCTTACCTGTATCCGTCCAGCATCCATGAGATGATCGAGATGGGCCTCTTGGGTATCGCGATGTCGCGCTACTCCGGCTGCTGGGTCGGCATGAAGGTGATCACCGAGACGGTGGAAACCACCGCCGAGATCGACCTGTCAGACGAGATGACGCCCTTCGTCATCCCGACCGATTTCGAGATGCCGCCGGGCGGACTCAATCTGCGCTGGCCCGACGACCGCTACGCACAGGACCTGCGCCTGCAGGACTACAAGGGCTATGCCGCGATCGCCTTTGCGCGCGCCAACAAGATCAACCGCGTCACGATGGATTCGCCGAACGCCCGCTATGGCATCATGGCGTCGGGCAAGAGCTACGAGGACATCCGCCAGGCGCTGCGCGAACTCGGCATCACCGAGGAGGTCGCCGCCAAGATCGGCTTGCGCCTCTACAAGATCGGCATGCCCTGGCCGCTGGAGCCGGAAGGCGTGCGGCAGTTCGCCGTAGGCCTCGAGGAAATCTTCATCGTCGAAGAGCGCCGCGAGATCGTCGAAAATCAAGTCAAGCAGGAACTGTTCAACTGGCGCGACGACGTCCGCCCGCGCATCGTCGGCAAGATGGACGACCACGACAAGCGTTTCCTCACTTTCGCCGCCGAACTCAGCGTGGCCTCGCTCGCCAGTTCGCTGACGGAGCGGCTGCTTCGCCTCAATCTCAACCCAGAAGTCGCCGCGATGCTGCGCGCCAAGGCCGACTGGTTCAACGGCCGGCAGGCGACCCAGATGCAGGCGGTCGCGCCCGTCACCCGCACGCCGTATTTCTGCTCGGGCTGCCCGCACAACACCTCGACCAAGGTGCCGGAAGGCAGCCGCGCCTTTGCCGGCATCGGCTGTCATTTCATGGCGCTGTGGATGGACCGCTCGACCGAGACCTACACCCACATGGGAGGCGAGGGCGTGCCATGGGTCGGCGTGGCGCCGTTCACCAAAGAAGAGCACGTGTTCGCCAATCTCGGCGACGGCACCTACTTCCATTCCGGCAGCCTTGCGATCCGCCAGGCGGTCGCCTCGGGTGCCAACATCACCTACAAGATCCTCTATAACGATGCGACCGCGATGACCGGCGGCCAGCATGTCGACGGCGAATTGTCGCCGCAGCAGATCACCTTCCAGCTTCATGCCGAAGGCATCCGCGAGATCTACCTGGTCTCGGAAAACCCGCACCTCTATCCGGCGTCCGACCTCGCGCCCGGCGTCAAGGTCGCGCATCGCGACGAACTCGACGCCGTGCAGAAGACCTGCCGCACCCTCAAGGGCGCGTCCGCCATCGTGTTCGTGCAGACTTGCGCTGCCGAAAAGCGCCGCCGCCGCAAGCGCGGCCTGATGGAGGATCCGGCGCGCCGCGTCATGATCAATCCTGCCGTCTGCGAAGGCTGCGGCGATTGCTCGGTGCAGTCGAACTGCATTTCGGTCGAGCCGCTGGAGACCGAGTTGGGCCGCAAGCGCACCATCAACCAGTCGACCTGCAACAAGGATTATTCCTGCCTGAAGGGCTTTTGCCCGTCCTTTGTCACCATCGACGGCGGCAAGCCGCGCCGCCGCGCGCCGGCAAGCCTCGATACCACGGGCCTCGGCGATCTGCCGGAGCCGGCGACGTCTCCGTCGCTGGAGCGGCCCTACAACATCGCGGTCGGCGGCGTCGGCGGCACCGGCGTGCTGACGATCGGCGCGCTGCTCGGCATGGCCGCCCATATCGAGGGCAAGGCCAGCATGATCCTCGACATGTCCGGCCTCGCGCAGAAGGGCGGCGCGGTGCTCAGCCACGTCCGGCTCTCGGAGCACACCGCCGACGTGACCTGCTCGCGCATCGTCACCGGGACCGCCGATCTCGTGATGGCGGCCGACGAGGTGGTGGCGGTGTCGAAGGACATGGTCACGCTGTGCGAGTCCACCCGCACGGTCGGCATCATCAACAGCCACGTCATCCCGACCGCGGATTTCATCCTCAACCGCGACTTCAATTTCCAGAGCCGCAAGCTCAACTCGGTGCTGGAAACCGAGTTGCGCAAGGACTCTTCCTTCTACGACTTCACCAAGCCCGCTGAAGCGCTGCTCGGCGACTCCATCGCCACCAACATCATGATGCTGGGATACGCCTACCAGAAGGGCCTGCTGCCGCTGTCGGCGAAGGCGATCCTGCAGGCGATCGAGGTCAACGGCGTCGCCATCAAGATGAACACGCAGGCGTTCCAGCTCGGTCGTCTTGCTGCGGCCGATCCGGCACGGATGGCGGATATGATGAAGGATCAGGATGAGGTAGCGCCGCCCAAGGCGCTGGAGGCGATGTCGCTCGACGAGATCATCACGCACCGCATGGGGCATCTGACGCTCTATCAGAGTTCGAGGCTCGCCAAGCGCTACCGCAACCTCGTCGATCAGGTGCGCGATGCCGCGACCAAGGGCGGCTATGGCGATGCGCTGCCGCGCGCGGTCGCGATCAACTACGCAAAACTGCTGGCCTACAAGGACGAGTATGAGGTGGCACGGCTCTATACCGACGGCCGGTTCGAAAAGCAGCTTCGCGACCAGTTCGAAGGCGACTTCAAGTTCAACTTCAACCTCGCGCCGCCGATGCTCGCCGGCAAGCCCGACGCACTCGGCCGGCCCGGCAAGCGCGCGTTCGGCGCCTGGATGATGCCGGTGTTCCGGACGCTGGCCAAACTGCGCTTCCTGCGCGGTACGCCGCTCGACATCTTCGGCTACAGCGCCGACCGCAAGCTCGAACGCGACCTGATCGCAGACTACGAGAAGGACGTGGCGACTGTGCTCGGCCTGCTGTCCCCGGTCACGCACGATACCGCGGTCGAAATTTTGTCGCTGCCCGACCGCATCCGCGGTTACGGTCCGGTCAAGGAGAAGGCGGTTGCGGACGCCAAGGCGCGCCACACGCAACTCGCCGCCGACCTCGCCAACCCGCCACCCGCGCCGCGGCAGATCGCGGCGGAGTGAGCGCGTAGGGCGGGCAAAGCGAAGCGTGCCCACCGTCCAACACTCCGCTCGTGATGGTGGGCACGCTTCGCTTTGCCCCCTACGTACTTCCGCCGCGACCGGAAGTATGATTTCGTCCTCACCGAAGAGGCTGCCAAGGCCTCGCAAAACAATAGGGGAGGACGTTCATGCGCGTCTCCGCGGTGCTTCTCATGGCAATCTCATCCATTTTTGCTTCCGCCGCACTGGCTCAATCTCCAAAGCTTGCTGTCGAAGAGATGATGGTCCCGTCCTCCGATGCGGGCATCGAGATCTATGTACGCAACAAGCGCCCCGCGGACATGACCTCGTTCCGGCCGGAGCGCACCGTGCTCTACGTGCATGGCGCCACCTATCCCGCATCGACCGCCTTCGACCTGCAACTGGATGGCATGTCCTGGATGGATTACATCGCGTCTCGCGGCTACGACGTTTATCTCCTGGACCTGCGCGGCTACGGCAAGTCGACGCGGCCGAAGGAAATGAGCGACAAGCCGGAGGCCAATGCACCGCTGGTGCGCGGCGAGACGGCGGTGAAGGACATCTCATCGGTCGTCGATTTCATTCTCAAGCGGCGCAACATCTCAAAGGTCAACCTGCTCGGCTGGTCGTGGGGCACGACGCTGATGGCGACGTACACGACACAGAACGCGGCGAAGGTGGAGCGCCTCGTGCTCTACGCGCCGGCGTGGATTCGCAACACGCCGTCGCTGGTGCAGTCCGGTCCCGGACCGATCCCGGCCTACCGGATGGTGCGCAGGGACCAGGCGCTGGGGCGATGGCTCACTGGCGTCGCCGATGACAAGAAGGCCAGCCTGATCCCGGCCGGCTGGTTCGACGCCTGGGCCGACGCCACCTGGGCCACCGATCCCGAAGGCGGCAAGATGGACCCGCCGGTGCTTCGCGCGCCGAATGGTGTCGTGATCGACGGCACGGAATTCTTTGGTGCCGGCAAGGCGTATTACGATCCAGCGAAGATCACCGTGCCGACGCTTCTGGTTCTCGCGGAATGGGACAAGGACACGCCGCCCTACATGGCGCAGGCGCTGTTTCCCCGGCTGATCAACTCTCCCGGCAAGCGATACGTCGAATTGGGCGAGGGCACGCACAGCATCATCATGGAGAAGAACCGCCTGCATTTGTTCAAGGCGGTGCAGGCGTTTCTCGATGAGGCGGCAGGTCCGTAAACAAGCACGCAGTGCGTAGATGAGGTAACGGGACCCGTTTCAACCGATAATCATCCCGACTTGAGTCCAGTCGCTACCGTCTCGCCTGACGGAATATTTCCGCGCTTGCCAAGGGGGCGGGGACAGGCCAGAAAACTTTCAGGAAGAAGAAACGCCAACGGAGCAAGATTTGACCATCAAAGGCAAAGCCTACATTGCCGGGATCTACGAGCATCCCACCCGGCACGCACCCGATAAATCCACCGCGCAGTTGCACGCCGAGGTCGCCAAGGGCGCGATCGAGGATGCCGGGCTGACCAAGGCCGATATCGACGGCTATTTCTGCGCCGGCGACGCTCCCGGCGGCGCCTGGCCGATGGTCGATTACCTCGGGTTGAAGGTTCGCCACGTCGATTCCACCGAAACGGGCGGCTGTTCCTATTTGATCCATCTCGGCCACGCCGCGGAGGCCATCGCCGCGGGCAAATGCTCGATCGCGCTCGTGACGCTCGCGGGCAAGCCGCGCACCGGCCCGATGCCGCCGCGCGCGGCCGGCGCGGAAGCCGATTTCGAGGCGGCGTACGGCGCGACCACCCACAATGCCTACGGCATGTGTGCCATGCGCCATATGCACGACTACGGCACCACCAGCGAACAACTGGCCTGGATCAAGGTCGCGGCCTCGCATCACGCCCAGTACAATCCGCACGCGATGCTGAAGGACGTCGTCACGGTCGAGGACGTGCTGAACTCGCCGATGATCTCCGATCCGTTGCGTCGCATGGATTGCTGCGTCGTCACCGACGGCGGCGGCGCAATGATCGTGACCACGCCGGAGATCGCCAAGAGCCTGAAGAAGCCGCTGGTGCGGCTGATCGGCCATGGCGAGGCCATGAAAGGCCCGCGCGGCGGCAAGGATCTCGACCTCACTTATTCCGCAGGCGTCTGGTCTGGCCCGCGCGCGTTCGAGGAAGCCGGCATCACGCCAAAGGATATCAAGTACGCCTCGATCTACGACAGCTTCACCATCACCGTGCTGATGCAGATCGAGGATCTCGGCTTCTGCAAGAAGGGCGAGGGCGGCAAATTCGTCGCTGACGGCAACCTGATCTCAGGCGTCGGCAAGCTGCCGTTCAACACCGACGGCGGCGGTCTCTGCAGCAATCATCCGGTCAACCGCGGCGGCATGACGAAAATCCTGGAAGCCGTTCGGCAATTGCGCGGCGAAGCGCACCCGAAGGTGCAGGTGCCGAATTGCGACCTCGCCATTGCCCACGGTACCGGCGGACTCCTCGGCGTGCGCCACGCCGCCTCAACCTGCATTCTGGAGCGCGTGTGATGGCTGAAGCCAAGAAATATCCGACGCCGGTCACCAATCCCGAGACCGCGCAATTCTGGGAAGCGGCGAAGGCCGGCAAGTTCCTGATCAAGCGCTGTACGGCGTGCGGCGAGCCGCATTACTTCCCGCGCTCGATCTGCCCGTTCTGCTTTTCCGACAAGACCGAGTGGGAGGAAAGCTCCGGCGAGGCCACGATCTACACCTTCAGCCTGATGCGCAAATCGCCGACCGGCCCCTATGCGATCGCCTACGTTACCTTGAAGGAAGGCCCGTCGCTGCAGACCAACATCGTCGATTGCGACATGGACAAGCTGAAGATCGGCCAGAAGGTGAAAGTGGTGTGGAAGCCCACCGACGGCGCCCCGCTGCCGTTCTTCACGGTGGCCTGACGGAATTGCCCGCGCTTAGCGCCAAGCAAAAAATCGTCATCCCCGCGAAGGCGGGGATCCAGTAAACGCCGGCGATTACTGGACCCCCCGCCTTCGCGGGGGTGACAGGCGAGAACAAATTCGGGAGAGGAACGACCGCAATGCCGATCAACTACGAACAACTCATGGCCCTGAAAAACCTCGGCCAGAAATACGCCTATACCGATCGCGACGTGATGCTCTACGCCTACGGCATCGGCATGGGCGCGGACCCGATGGACGAGAAGGAACTCGCCTACGTCAACGAGGGCACGTTCACGCCGCGTCCGCTGAAGGTAGTGCCGACCTTCGCCTCGGTGGCGGCCTGGGGCTCGGGCCCCGGCGAGATGAATCTCAACCGCGTGATGGTGGTCGACGGCGAGCGCGACATCACCTTCCACAAGCCGCTCCCCAGTGTGGCCAACATCACGGCCGATTCCACCGTGCTCGACGTCTTCGACAAGGGCAAGGACAAGGGCGCGGTGATCCGCCACCAGACCGTGCTGAAGGACGAGAAGGGCGAGAAGCTCGCGACTCTCGTCGCGTCGCGGTTCGCACGCGGCGACGGCGGCTTCGGCGGCCCGTCCGAAGGCCAGCCCGAGCCGCACAAGGTGCCGACCCGCGCCCCCGACCAGATCGTCGACATCACGACGCGTCCGGACCAGGCGCTGGTCTATCGCCTCTGCGGCGACCGCAACCCGCTGCACTCCGATCCCGAGTTCGCCAAAAAGGCCGGCTTTCCGCGGCCGATCCTGCACGGCATGTGCACCTACGGCATCACCTGCCGCGGCGTGCTGCAGACCTACGCCGACTACGACTCCTCCGCCTTCAGGCAGCACGTGGCGCGGTTCTCCTCGCCGGTCTATCCCGGCGAGACCGTGACGATGGAGCTTTGGAAGGACGGCAACGTCGTCTCTTTTGAGGCCAAGGTGAAGTCGCGCAACGTCACCGTGATCAAGAGCGGAAAGACGGTGCTGGGTTAGGTCTACCGTCATTCCGGGGCGATGCGCAGCATCGAACCTCAGATGCGCAATTGCGCATCGGGGAATCTCGAGATTCCGGGTTCGCTTCGCGCCCCGGAATGACGGCAATCAATAAGAGGGAGCAAGACATGGGACTACTCGACGGCAAGGTTGCGATCATCACCGGCGCGGGTGGCGGGCTTGGTGAGGCCTACGCAAAACTGTTCGCGAGCGAGGGGGCGGCGGTCGTGGTCAACGACCTCGGCGGACCGCGTGACGGTTCCGGCTCGGACAAGTCGATGGCCCAGCAGGTGGTCGACGCGATCAAGGCCGACGGCGGCCGCGCGGTTGCCAACGGCGCCGACATCTCGACCATGGCGGGCGGGCAATCCGTGTTCGACGACGCCATCAAGAACTTCGGCCGCGCCGATATCCTGGTGAATAACGCCGGCATCCTGCTCGACGAGACCTTTGCCAAGGCCAAGGAAGCCAACTGGGACCGGGTCATCAAGGTGCACCTCAAAGGCACCTTCTGCTGCACCCAGCCGGTGTTCAAATGGATGCGCGAGAATGGCGGTGGCGTCATCGTCAACACGTCCTCGACCTCGGGCCTGATCGGCAATTTCGGCCAGACCAATTACGGCGCCGCCAAGGGCGGTATCTGGGGACTGTCGAACGTGCTGGCGATCGAGGGCCGCAAGTACAACATCCGGATCTGGACGCTGGCCCCGGGCGCGTTGACCCGCATGACCGCCGACCTGCCGCGCTACATCGAGAACCCGAAGGCGGCGCTCGGGCCCGATGGCATCGCGCCGGCCGTGCTATACATGGTCAGCGACCTCTCGGGCGACCAGACCGGCAAGGTGCTCGGCGTCTCCGGCCCCCGCGGCGTCCGCGAGATGCGGATGATGGAAATGGAAGGCTGGAAGCCGCCGTTCACGGGGTGGAAGGCGCAGGATATCGTCGAACACGCCAAGGACATTTTCTTCTCGGAAGAGCAGATCAAGATGGGCGCGCGGCGGTTTTAGGTTTATGTCGTTCCGGGGCGCGCGAAGCGCGAACTATGGGGCGCCCTTGCGCCCCTGAGAACCTCGAGATTCCGGGTCTGGTCCTTCGGACCATCCCGGAATGACGAAAAAGGATAGACGCTCAATGACCAAACTCACCGCCCAGGCCGCAGGCACGTTCGCAATCGCCCCGACGCCGTTTCACGACGACGGCCGCATCGACGAGAAATCGATCGACCGGCTGACCGACTTCTACGCCGAAGTCGGCTGCGATGGCGTCACCGTGCTCGGCATTCTCGGCGAAGCGCCGAAGCTCGATGCGGCGGAGGCCGAGCAGGTCGCGGTTCGGTTCGTCAAGCGCGCGAAGAACATGCAGATCATCGTCGGCGTCTCGGCGCCCGGATTTGCGTCGATGCGTTCGCTGGCGAAGGCATCGATGGATGCCGGCGCCGCCGGCGTGATGATTGCGCCGCCGCCGCACCTGCGCACGGACGACCAGATCACCGGCTATTTCAAGCAGGCGCAGGAAGCGATCGGCGATGACATTCCGTGGGTGCTGCAGGACTATCCGCTGACGCTCAACGTCATCTTTACACCGGCTGTGATCCGCAAGATCGTGATGGATTCGCCGTCCTGCGTCATGCTCAAGCATGAGGACTGGCCCGGCCTGGAGAAGATCACAACGCTGCGCGGTTACCAGAAGGATGGCTCGCTGAAGCCGATGTCGATCCTGGTCGGCAATGGCGGGCTGTTCCTCGATTTCGAAATGGAGCGCGGTGCCGACGGTGCGATGACCGGCTATGCTTTTCCCGAGCTCCTGATCGACGTCGTCAAGCTGTCGAAGGCCGGCAAGCGCGACGCCGCGCACGACCTGTTCGATGCGCATCTGCCGCTGATCCGGTACGAGCAGCAGCCCGGCGCTGGCCTGTCCGTGCGCAAATACGTGCTGCAGAAGCGCGGCATCATCTCGTCCAGCGCGCAGCGCAAACCCGGCGCGACGATTACGGCCACCGCGAAAGCGGAAGTGGAATATCTGCTGTCGCGGGTGGCACGCGTCGACCGCCGCGCCAATCTGCAACCGCAATCGAGCGCTGCGGAGTAATCCAATGACCGAAGCCGTCGCCCCGCGTCCCGCATCCACCATCCTGTTGCTCCGCGACAGCGCGGAGCGAAGGGAAGTCGAAGTCTTCATGATGGTTCGCCATTATGAGATCGACTTCAATTCCGGCGCGCTGGTGTTTCCCGGCGGCAGCGTCGACAAGGGCGACAAGGAGATCATCGCGACGCCGACGCTGTATTCGGGCGGCGAAGGGCTCGACGAGGCCACGCTGAGCTTCCGCATCGCCGCGATCCGCGAGACTTTTGAGGAGAGCGGCATCCTGCTGGCGCGGCCGAGCGGTTCGGAGTCGCTGGTCGAGGCCCGGCGTGCCAGCGAGATCGAGGCCGCGCATCGCGCCGACCTCTGCGACGGCAAGATCAGCTTCCTCAAGGTGCTGGCCGACAACGGCATGGTGCTGGCGCTCGAGGAACTCATGCCCTATGCGCACTGGATCACGCCGGTGGGCATGCCGAAGCGCTTCGACACCTGGTTCTTCCTCGCCGGCGCGCCGCCGGAACAACTCGGCGCCCATGACGGCAGGGAATCCACCGACTCGATCTGGGTCTCGCCGCGCGAGGCGCTCGAAGGCGGCGAGAGCGGGCGCTTCAAACTGCCGTTCCCGACCACGCGCAACCTGATCAAGCTCGGCAAGCAGGACAGCGTCCAGGCCGCGATGGACGACAGCCGCGGCAAATCCATCGTCACGGTGACGCCGGTCATGACCAAAACCAGCACCGGCCGCCAGCTCCGCATTCCGCTCGAGGCGGGCTACGACGGCGACGTGTTCGAGGTCGGTGCGGGCGGCTGAACGCCTCAAACACACTTCGGCGTCTGACGAAGTATTAAGGCGCTGACAGGCGGTAATGTCCGGTCCTGATATCGATCGAGACCGGGTTACGGACATGGGCGACGCCGAACAACAAAATCCCAAAATCGCAAGCGAACTGACGCTGCTGCTGGTGCTCGCGACGCTGTGGGGCGCGTCCTACACATTCCTGAAGATCGCGGTCGCGACGATC
>JAESGW010000460.1_pt1 | contig 39123 bp, 30 predicted proteins | sample 9269791 | NCBI WGS metagenome assembly JAESGW01 (sample SAMN16773120, study PRJNA677053) | algae metagenome | isolation source: Aphanocapsa lilacina HA4352-LM1 and co-occurring heterotrophs from near cave... | place: USA: Maniniholo cave, near Haena, Kauai, HI | collected 2009-07-28
CGCCCTGGCCGCCTCGAGGGCCTCGCGCGCGGGCGCGGCCGAGACCGGAGGTGCGGCCGGCGGCGCGGGCTCGGAGGTCGGCACGGCCGTGTCGCCGGTGACCCACGCGGGCGGGCCCCCGGGGGCCTCCGGCGCCGGAGCGGCGGCGACCGCGGGTGCAGCGGAGACCGGGTCGGTCGCGGCCTGGCGCACGACGGGCGCCTCGGCGGCAGCGCCGGAGGGGTCGACGATCGCGTCGACCCGCCAGTCCATCCCGACGACGTCGATCGCGGCCTGGCGGAGGATCTCGTCGCAACCGCCGTTGACGAAGGAGTCCCGCGCGCCCGAGTTGGCGAAGCCGACGGTCAGCCGGACCCCGTCGACGTCGACCACGTGGGCGTGCTGCGAGAGCACCATCCACGCGAGACGGCGGCGGTTCTTGGTCTGCTCGAGGATGTCGGGCCACAGGCGGCGTACGTCGACGAGGCTCAGGCCGCCCCGGGGGCCGGCGGGCTGCTCGGCGACCGGCGCGTCCGGGCCTGCGGCGCCGGCCGGCGTCGGGACCGGCTCGGCGACCACGGGCGGCGCCTGCGGTGCCGGCGTCGAGGTCGGCGCAGGCGCAGGTGCGCTGGTCGGCATCGGCGGAGGGGGCGGCGGGCCGTCCTGCGCCACCGCCGGGGCCTGGGCGACCGCCGGGGTCGGCATCGGCGGCGGGGGTGCCGGCTCGTCGCGCACCGCCGCGGGCGCGGGCGACTCGGGACGCGGCGCGGCTGCCGGAGGTCCTGCCGGGGAGGTGGCCGGGGAGGTGGCCGGGGAGGTGGCCGGGGAGGTGGCCGGGGAGGTGGCCGGAGGTGCTGCCTGCGACGGCGCACCCGGGGCCGCGGTCTGGGGCGTCCCGGTGACGTCCATCCGGCGCTCGAGTCGCTCGAGGCGCGCCATCACGCCGTCGGAGGTGTGGTCGGCGCCCGGCAGCAGCACCCGGGCGCACAGCAGCTCGAGGAGCAGCCGCGGTGCCGTGGCCCCGCGCATCTCGGTGAGCCCGGCGGCCACGATGTCGGCGGCGCGGCTCAGCTCGATGGCGCCGAAGCGGGCGGCCTGGGCCACGAGGCGCTCGCCGGCGTCCTCGGAGACGTCGATGAGGCCGGTGGCCGGGGCGTCGGGCACCGCCGTGACGATGACCAGGTCGCGCAGCCGCCGGAGCAGGTCCTCGGTGAAGCGGCGTGGGTCCTGGCCGGTCTCGACGACCTTGTCGACGACCGAGAAGACCGCGGCGCCGTCGCGGGTGGCGAACGCCTCCACCACCTCGTCGAGCAGCGAGTCGGGCGTGAAGCCGAGCAGGTCGGTGGCCAGCTTGTGCGTCACGCCGTCGGGACCGGCGCCACCGAGGAGCTGGTCGAGGACCGACAGCGTGTCGCGGGCCGAGCCGGCGCCGGCACGGACCACGAGCGGCAGCGCGGCCGACTCGATCGCGACCCCCTCCTCGCCCGCGAGCTGGGTCAGGTAGTCGCTGAGGAGGCGGGGCGGGATCAGCCGGAACGGGTAGTGGTGGGTGCGCGAGCGGATCGTCGGCAGCACCTTGTCGGGCTCGGTCGTGGCGAAGATGAACCGCAGGTGGGGCGGGGGCTCCTCGACCAGCTTGAGCAGGGCGTTGAAGCCCTGCGTGGTGACCATGTGCGCCTCGTCGATGATGTAGACCTTGTAGCGGTCGCGCACCGGGGCGAAGAAGGCCTTCTCGCGGAGGTCGCGGGCGTCGTCGACGCCGCCGTGCGAGGCCGCGTCAATCTCGATGACGTCGATCGATCCCGGCCCGCCGCGGGCGAGGTCGCGGCAGCTGTCGCACTCGCCGCACGGGTCGGAGATCGGCGCCTGCGCGCAGTTGAGGGCGCGGGCGAGGATGCGCGCGGACGTGGTCTTGCCGCAGCCGCGGGGCCCGGAGAACAGGTAGGCGTGGTTGACGCGGTTGGCCGCGAGCGCGGCCCGCAGCGGCTCGGTCACGTGGTCCTGCCCGATGACCTCCTCGAAGGTCTCGGGCCGGTAGCGGCGATAGAGCGCGAGCGGTGACTCCACGTCGTGAACCCTAACCGTGCCCACCCACAGCGCACACCGGCCGGGACCACCGCAGCCGGGCCGGACATGAAGAGGCCCCCCACGCACCCGTCAGAGCTCACTTACCCTTGCTGCCTTCCGGCCCTGGGGGAGTTGGGCGAGGTGACGCCGCGTGGGGGGTTGCCGGGAGTCTAGGCGAGCCCGCGACGGCCACCCAAACCCAGGGCCCGCCCGTGCTCCCCGTACGCGATTTCACCGCCCAGCGGGCCGACCGGTACTCTCCTCCGCGGAGGTATCGCCTAGTGGCCTATGGCGCTCGCTTGGAAAGCGGGTTGGGTTAACAGCCCTCGGGGGTTCGAATCCCCCTACCTCCGCCGCTGACGAAGGCCCCGCACCCACCGGTGCGGGGCCTTCGGCGTACGGATGGTCATCCGGGAGGGCGACGGGGCGGCCTCAGACCAGCTGGGCGGTCTGGAGCTCGATCGTCGGGTGCACGGTCACGTCGAGGCTCGACGGCTTCGCACCGTCGCGGACCAGCAGGTCCCCGATGGCGGCGATCATCGCGCCGTTGTCGGTGCACAGGCTCATCCGCGGCACCCGGAGCTCGATGCCCGCGGCGTCGCAGCGCTCCTGCGCGAGCGAGCGCACCCTGCTGTTGGCCGCGACCCCGCCGACGATGACGAGCGTGTCGACGCGCTGGTCCTGGCACGCCAGGAGGGCCTTGCGGGTCAGCACGTCGGCGACGGCCTCCTGGAAGCTCGCCGCCGTGTCGGCGACGTCGAGGTCCGGGGTGCGCTCGACGTAGCGCGCGACCGCCGTCTTGAGGCCGGAGAACGAGAACCCGAGCCGCGAGTCGTTGCGCCCGGTCAGCGGGCGCGGGAAGCGTACGGCCGTCGGGTCGCCGGTCGCGGCGACCCGGTCGATCACCGGACCGCCCGGGTAGGGCAGCCCGAGCAGGCGTGCGACCTTGTCGAACGCCTCGCCCGCGGCGTCGTCGAGGGTGTCGGACAGGTGCTCGATGGGCGTACGGGTCAGGTCGCGCACGTGCAGCAGCGAGGTGTGCCCGCCGGACACGATCAGGCCGACGCTGCGCTCGGGGAGCGGGCCGTGGTCGAGCGTGTCGGCCGCGGCGTGGCCGGCGAGGTGGTGCACGCCGTAGAGCGGCAGCCCGGTCGCGGCGGCGATCGCCTTGGCAGCGGCCACCCCGACGTGCAGCGCCGTGGCGAGCCCTGGCCCGGTCGTGACCGCGATGGCACCGACGTCGTCGAGGGTCAGCCCGGCGTCGTCGAGGGCAGCCCGGATGGTGGGCACGATCGCGAAGACGTGGGCGCGGGCCGCGATCTCGGGCACGACGCCGCCGAAGCGCACGTGCTCCTCCATGCTCGACGCGAGCGCCTGGCCGAGCAGGACGCCGTCACGGACGAGCCCGACGCCGGTCTCGTCGCACGACGTCTCGATACCGAGGACGATCGTCATGGCTCAGCGCACCCTGGCCCTGAGCCCGTAGCGCCACTCCTCCGAGATCAGCAGGCTGCCCTCGTCGAGACGGCGCTCGACGGCGTCGACGAGCATGGCCGAGGCCTTCTCGGGATAGACGCGCTCCCACGACAGCTCGGCACGGTGCTCGAAGACGGAGTGGATGACGCTGGTCATCAGGTCCCTGTCGACCGGCGGGGCGAGGAAGTTGCTGCCGGCGAGGAAGGTCTCGGACCGGTCGGAGCCGAAGCGCAGGGTCACGCACGGCACCTCGAGCACGTTGGCCTCCTCCACGATGCTGCCGGAGTCGGTGACGATCACCGCGCACATCGACATCGCGGCGACGACGTCGAGGTAGCTGTCCCAGACCGGCGTCGAGATCAGCGCGTCGCCGTACCTCGCCTCGAGGTCCTCCAGCCACTGCCGGCGACCGAAGTTGTCGATGGCCGACTCGGTGCCGAGCAGGCGGATGAACAGCACGTGGTGTCCCTGCTCGAGCAGCGACTCCATGGCGTCCATGAGCAGGTTGAACCGCTCGCGGTTGGTGGTGTTCTCGCGTCGGTGCACGCAGAAGCGCAGGAACGACCCGTCGCCCATCTGCGGGAACCGCTCGAGCACCTGGTTCCGGTCACTGCCGGCGATGGCCTGCTCGAGGGCGTCGACGACCGAGTTGCCGACGACGTCGATGGCCGCGGGGGCGAAGCCCTCGTCGAGGAGGAACTCGCGGTTGAGCTCGACCGGGGCGGCGTGCAGGTCGGACCCGGCGTCGGCGACGCGGGTGTTGAACTGCTCGGGGGACGGCTCACGACTCCCCCTCGACCAGCTGGCGCGGTCGATCGACTGGTCGCGGAACGAGGCCCAGTCGAGGTCGGCCCCCTGCTCCATCCACCCGCGCAGCACCTCCGGACGCGGCGAGAGCGTACGCAGCCCCGCCTCGACGTGCACGAGCGCCTGCCGCTCGCCGAAGGTGGCCAGCGCACCCGCCATCGCGGTGGTGGTGTCGCCGTGGACGTAGGTGATGGGGAAGCCGCCCCGCTCGGCGAAGCCGCGGAGGTACTGGGCGAGCTTGGCCGTGATGCCCGACACGAGGTCGTTCACGCCACCGCGCACCTCGAGGTTGATGTCCTCCTGCACGCCGAACTCGTCCAGCATCGACTGCGACAGGTTGTGGTCGTAGTGCTGACCGGTGTGGCACAGCACGACGTCGTGGCCGCGCTCGCGCAGCTCGTGGTAGATCGGCGCCTGCTTGATGATGTCGGGCTTCGTGCCGACGACGACGATGTGCTGGCTGTTCTCGTGGGACATGGGTTCCTTCGACGGGGAGGTCGTACGCGCTTCAGAGGAGATCTTCGCGCGTGCTGGCCGCCAGGAGCGAACGGAGGCGGTCCAGGGTGCCCGTGTCCAGCGCCTTCTGCTTGTCCAGCACGTAGACCGCGTCCTCGTGCGTGACGATGATCAGGCCGCGCGCGCCCAGGGTGACCACCGGGCGTCCGTCCATGCTGGCGACCAGGGTGTCCTCGGCGTCGAGCTGCAGCGCCGGCCCGATCGACGTGACGCGCTGGTCGTGCAGCACGCCCTCCAGCCGGGTCCACGTGCCGACGTCGGTCCACCCCAGCCGGCGCGGCACGACCAGGCACTCCATCCCCGCCCACATGAGCGGATAGATCTCGTGCCCGCCGATGGTGGCGCCGCGGTAGCCCTGCTCGGACGTGCGGCCCCCGCGGGCGAAGCGCTCGATCGAGTCGAAGATCAGCGGCAGCGCCGTCCGGTAGGCGTCGCAGGCTCGCCCGACCCGTACGCCGTAGCAGGCGGTGTTCCAGTAGAGCCGGCCCGTCTCTCCGAGCTCCTCCACCGTCTCGAGGTCGGGCTTCTCGTGGAAGGACTCGATGACCTCGACGGCGCCGTCGCCACCCTTGGTGTGGATGTAGCCCAGGCTCGGGTCGTAGCGCGTCGGCTCCGCCCCCAGCACGACCATCGACTCCGGCGACTGCTCGAGCTGGGCGAGCATGTCGCGGGAGGCGGCGTTGAACGCCTCCTCCTCGTTGATCAGGTGGTCCGACGGGGCGATCAGTGCCGGCGCGTTGCCGTAGCGGTGCGACAGGGTCGCGACGCTCAGCGCGAAGGCGGTCGCCGGACCGGCCGGGTCCTCCTCGAGGATGAGGTTCTCCGCGGGCACCGGTCCGAGGTTGGCGCGGGCGGCGTCGGCGAAGCGGGCCCGGGTGGAGACGTGGATCCGGCTCGGGTCGACGATCTCGCTGAGCCGCTCGATCGTGCCGGTGAGCAGCGGCCGGTCGCGCACCACGGGCTGGAACTGCTTGGGCGCGCGGTCACGGCTGATCGGCCACAGCCGCGAACCCTGCCCACCGGCCAGGATGACGGCGATCGGCTCGCCCGAGGTGTCGGTCATGCCCCGATTCCACCACGCGATGACCACCGGTGTCGGGGCAACGGCTCAGGTACGTCGCAGCAGCGGGCGCACCATCACGACCAGGGCGAGCAGCGCCCCGGCGACCAGCCCGGACCACAGCAGGATGGCGCGGGGGGTGCTGAACAGGTCGATCCGCTGCGGCGCCGGCGGCGCCTGGGCATCGGCCCGCTCCTCCTGCTCGGTCGTCTCGACCCGGCCCTGCCGGCCGACGGTGACCTGCCGGGTCAGCGCGTCGCGCGCCTGCACGACGCCCGCACCCGACCACGGGTTGTCGACCGTCCCGTCGACTCCACCTCCGACAACAGCGCCCTCGGTGGTCGCCTCGAGCCGCGCGACGAGCTGCTCCGGCGTGGCCCGGGGGAACCGCTCGCGCATCAGCGCCATGATCCCGCTGACCTCGGCTGCCGCCCACGACGTCGCGATCTCGCCGACCTCGCAGACCTGGCCGGTCGCGTTGGCGGAGATGGCGCCGAGGGTGGGTGCGGCGACGTCGGTGTCACGGTTGGGCAGCACGTAGGTGCTCGGGTTCTCGTCGCCGGGAGGCGACGCGCTCACCGCGAGCACCCCGGGGTAGTCGGCGGGGAAGACGTCGGCGTCGCTGTCGGGCGTGCCCTTGAATCCGGGGTCCGAGTCGGTGCCCGGGTCCGCGTTGCCGGCCGCGGCCACGACCACCACGTCGAGCGCGACCAGTCGGGCGACGGCGGCCTCGAGCGCCGGGTCGGGCGTGGTCACCGCGAGGGAGATGTTGACGATGTCGACCTGCTGCTGGGGCTGGGCGGCGATGACCGCCTCGATCCCGGCCACGATGCCGGCCGACGTCAGCGCCCGCTCGCCCTGCGTGGTGTCGGCGTCGTCGGAGTCGTAGACCTTGACGTCGACCACCTCGGCGTCGGGCGCGACGCCGCGCGGTCCTGCGATCAGGCCGGCGACGATCGTGCCGTGCCCGGAGAGGAACCCGCCGGACACGCCGGGGATCGCCGTCCGGGCGGTCACCGCCAGCCCCTCGACGCCCACCACGCCGCTGTCGATGACGGCGACCTTCACCCCGCGGCCGGTGGCGAGCTCCTGCGCGCCCTCGACGTGCATCCGCTCGAAGGCGAGGTTGTCCTTGGTGTGGGTGTCGGCGAGCCGCTCGGACTCGGGGACCTCGCCCGGCAGGCAGGGCGCGTCGTGGTCGGCGACGGCCGGCGCGGCGCCGAGGGACACCGCCGAGGCGGCGAGCAGGCCGCCCGCCAGCGACGTACGCAGCAGCGAGCGAGCCATCAGCCGGCGTCCGCCGTCGCGTCCTCGGGCGGCGGCGCGTCGTCGGGCACCCGCCTCGCGCGGTTGGTCGAGAGCACGACACCCGGCTCGAAGAACCGCAGCCACGAGCTGGGGACGACGGCCGGCTCGACCGAGGAGTAGCCGATGTAGCCGGGCACCTCGGGACCGTAGAGGGCGTACCGCTGGCCCTTGGTGTCGATGACGTAGGGGGTGCCGCTGTCGGTCGACTCCTCGGAGCCGGACAGGACGTACGCCCCCGCGCTCGGCTCGACGTCGACGGCGTGGCGGCCCGGTCGCACCTCGGCCTCCACGGGGTCGGCGGCCCCGGTCGGGTTGGTGGCCAGGGTGACCGTCGGGGCGGCACCGGGTTCCGGGTGCAGCACGGCGCACATCGCGCCCGTGCCCACGGCCGCGGGCAGCCCGGAGGGCCACTCCTCGGGGATCTTGGCGTCACCGAAGGACGCGTAGAGCCGGTCGGGGATCTCCGTGGCGGGCGCGCCCACCACGTCGTAGACCATGGCCGCGAAGTCGTTGAGCCGCTCGGGCTTCTCGTCGCCGAGCAGGTAGTAGGTGCCCTCGCTGGAGACCAGCAGGTCCCCGATGCGGTAGCGCGACAGGTCGGTGCCGGTGTCGCCGTAGGGCACCCGCTCGCCGCGCCGGGTCACGCCGAACGAGGACTCCTCGAGCGGCTGGCCGATCCGGAAGAGGTCGAGCCACTCCTCGTCGACCTCGGTCGCGGTCGCCGCGAAGCCCAGCCTGTCGCCCACGGTGGAGGCCTGGGTCTCGTCGGCGGGCATCGGGATGCGGTAGGCCGTGCCCTCCAGGCTGCCGACGGCCGGCGCGGTCGCGATCAGCCACTGCTCGCCCTTGCTGGAGACCAGGAACGCCGAGGCGGTGAGGTCCTCGACCGTGGGGGTCCGCTGGAGCGCGATCTTGATGCCCGTGTCGGCGGCGGTGCAGGCGGTCCAGCCGTCGTCGACGAGCTCGCCGGCGGAGGGCAGGCCGGCGGGGGCGCCCTCGATGCCGAGGTCCTCGCCGAGCTGCACGGTGCGGATGTACTTGTCGCGCACGGTGTAGGGGGTCAGCTCGTCCTCGCCGAGCAGGAGCTGCGCGGAGACGTAGTTGGGCACCCGCTGGAGCAGGGGGTCGTCGCCGCCGCGCAGCACGACGTACTGCTCGCCGGTGTCCTTGGAGATGACGAAGCTGCCCACGTCGAGCCACTGGGCGGGCGGACGGCCGAGCAGGAAGCCGGCGATCGCCGCTCCGGCCAGGAGCAGCACCGACAGCGCGACCCCGCCGATCAGCACCCGTCCGGGCCGGACCGGCTCGACCTCACGGCCGCCCGGGGCACCGGAGACGAACGCGGTGACGAGGCGGCGGCGGCTGAAGGCGTGGGCCTCGACGAGGTCCTTCTTGGTCGCCATCGATCAGCCCGCCACCGCGGAGACGAACCCGGCCGCGAGGACCATCAGCGGCAGCAGCGCGAGGAGCGTCATCGTCTCGACGATGTCGCCCATCCGGCCGCGGCGCACGGACGCGGACGCCGGGACGAGGGTCAGGGAGAGCAGCACGGCACCGACGCCGGCCAGCCCGATCGCGGCGCCCGCGCGCCAGCCGTCGTGGATGAGCAGCATCGACACGGCGACCGAGACCAGGCCGAGGATGCCCGAGACGAGGCCCGCGAGCACCTCGGCGCCGGTGCGGTACTGGCGGGTGCGGAACATGACGGCCAGGCAGCACACGCCCGCGAGGATCGTGCCGTAGACCCCGCGCCCGACCGCGAAGGGGGCGAAGAGGACGAGCAGGGTGCCGACCGTGGCGGAGACCGCGAGCAGGATCTCGTGGCCCGTCCGCGCGTCGCCGGCGACCTCGTCGGGGTCGATCTCGTCGGGGTCGGCCGTGATGTCGTGCAGCGAGTAGAGCTGGTCGACGCTGGTGCCGGTGACCCCGAGGGCGAGCCACGGGAAGATGCTGCCCGCCAGGACGACGAGGGTCAGGAGCACCGTGAAGACGGTGCCGGGCTCCAGGGACGCGACCCGGATGAGCACCGAGCTGGCGACCAGGACCGCGCCCACCACGATGGAGGGGATGACCAGCGGCCGGCCGTCCTGCAGGCCGACGACCGCGACGAGCCCGACGGCGAGCACGCCGAGCCCGGCGAAGAGCAGCGGGTCGGTGAAGAAGGCCTCGTCCAGCGGCCAGCCCCACCCCGGCAGGTCGCCCGGGGCCAGCAGCATGCCCGCGACGCCGGCGTAGAGCGCGGCCAGCAGCGAGACGACCACGCCGGCCTCGGGCTCGCCCTGGGCACGGGCCAGGACCACCCCACCCACGACCAGCAGTGCGGCGATCACGGCGGCGGCCACACCGCCGAGGAGGCTCTCGCCCTGGAGCAGCAGCGCCAGGGCCCCGAGCCCGAGGAGGATGCTGCCCGCACCGAGGGCCGTACGCCGTCCGGCCGCGGCCTCCCAGGGCCGGAGCTCGTTCTCGACGACGTCGGCCATCGCCTCGACGACGTCGTCGTAGACGCGGGGCGCCTTGTCGTCGACGCCGGCGGTGACGGTGAGCAGGCCGCCGTCCTCGATGCCCTGCATCGTCAGGCCGGAGTCGTTGGCGAGGATCCGACCTTCCTGGGTCACCAGGCGGTAGCCACCGTAGACGGTGGAGGCGTCGAGCAGCCCGACCGAGCGGGCGAGCTCGGGGACCAGCTCGGCGACCGGGATCGAGCCCGGCAGCACCAGATCGACGCGGCGCGACCCCGAGGCGATGGTCACCCGGACCAGGCCGGAGGCGACCGAGGACCCCTGACTCATTGGCGTTTCCCCCTGTGTGTGCTGCACCTGCGCCCGCCCGAGGGGCCGGGGCGCTGAACGGGGAGCAGCCTAGGCGAAAGCGGCTCCCGAGACGCCGCGAGGCCGATCATCCCCGGAGGGACGACCGGCCTCGAGCGATCGCGCGTGGCTCAGAAGCGGTTGGCACCGCGAGCGTCGGCGGCACGGTACTCGGCGTTGGACGCGTCGACGCCCTGGCTCGCCTGCTGGAGCAGCAGGGTCATCTCCTGCATGGCCTGGTCCCACTTGGCCTTGGCCTGGTCGTACGCCATCTTGGCGTTACCGTTCCAGTCCGACTTGAGCGGGTTGAGGTCGTTCTCGAGCTGGTCGAGGCGGGCCTCGATGTCCTTGGCGGCCTTCATCACGTCGGCGGCGCCGGTCTCGAGGCTGCCGTGCTGGACCTTGATTCCGTCGAAAGTCATTGTCTCGATCTCCTAGATCTCAGATGTCGGGTGCCGGCGTCAGCCGAGACGGCCCTGGAGGTTGGCGTGGGTGGAGGACTGGGCCTCGTCGGTCGAGACGTTGTCGCGCTCGGTCTCCTTCATCGACGCCGAGAGCTGGTCGAGGGCCTTGAGGATGGTCTCCTGCTTCTGGTCCCAGGCGATCATCAGGTTGTTGAACGCGGTGGCACCCTGGCCGCCCCATCCGCCCATCATCGTCTGGATGTTGCCGGACAGGACGCCGCACTTGTTCTTCACGTCGGCGCGGGCCTGGTCGACGAAGTCGGCGCCCTTGGAGAGGGCCTTCTCTGTCTGGCCGTACATCTCGCTCATGGAAAGATCCTTCTCCCTCGGCGGCCGAGCCGACCGAGATTCTCGTGTGTTGGGTGATCCACTGGACTGGTGGTCCTGTGCTCGGGGAGACGTCCCGGCCCCCCGCGCTGACGAGCATCTACCCGACGAAATCGGGGCTAAACATCACGACGTCATTTCCCACAGGCGGCGGAAGACGCCGGCCGCGACGACCGCCGAGGCGAAGGCCAGGCTGCCGCACAGGGACTCGGCGACCTCGGCCCGGCGCGACCACCACACCGAGCGCCAGCCGCGCCCGGTCGCGACGGCGGCGACGAGGGCGATGACGCCGAGGCCGACCACGACGTAGAAGAAGGTATCGACGTGCCCGGCGCCGGCGCCGGTGACGAGGTGGATCGCGAGCGCCATGAGCGCACCCAGGCCGGCCAGCCGCAGCAGCGCCCGCGCCGCGGCGTGGCGGTAGGAGCGGGCGGCGAGCAGGAGCGAGCAGCCGGCGAAGAGGACGAGGCAGCGGGCCCCGATGCGGTCGAGGTCGATGCTCGCGCTATGCAGCAGGAGCGGGCTGGAGACGACCACCGTCACCAGGATGGCGGCCGACGCGGCGGTGACGATGCGAGACGCCCGACGCACGAGACGCTCCATCGCCGGCGCGGAGACGACGATCCTGCCGCGTCGCCCGGAACGCTGGCTGTCCCGCGCCGACCACGCCGTCACCGCCAGGCGGTCGAGGTCGAGCAGCGCGTCGTCGGGCACGTCGACGGCGAGCGAGGGCGCGAAGCGCGCGGCCATCATCGACCCGAAGACGAGCAGGGTCCAGGCGACGCGGGGGTCCCACCCGAGCATGGCCGGCACGGCGCAGCAGGCGAAGACGACCAGTCCGGCCACGATCCACACCGTGCTCACCTCGTCGCCCGCAACCGCGAGGGCACGCCCGATGCCGGCGACCACGGCCGCGGACATCCCGGCCGCGCCGAGGATCGCGGGGAGCAGGTGCAGGCCCGGCTCGTAGAGGGCGGCGAAGGCGGCCGCGGCGGCGAAGGCGGGAGCGGCGGCCGTGCGCTGGCGGGCGTGTCGGCCGTAGGGCAGGGCGCCGACGAGGGCGCAGGCGAGCAGGACCCCGACCGTGACGGTGCGTACGGTCTCCTCCCCCGAGCGTCCGGCGTACCAGCCGGCGAGCGCGCCGGCCACCGCGGCGACCGCGGCGACGAGCGAGGCCAGCTCGGGCGTCTCGGGCGCGTTCTTGGCGGCCTCGAGCAGGGTCACCTTGCGGGGACGGTGCACCCCGGTCGTCGCGACCAGCACGTCGCCGGGCTGGACACCCGCCTCGCCCAGCGGGACGGCCGCGTTGAGCCGCTCGCCGAGGGCGGTCTGCAGGAGCGGGATGCCGACCGCCTCGCCCACCTCGGCGACCTGCTTGGCGTACTCGCGGGCGACGTCGACCGGGGTCGCGCCGGTGGGCACGACGAGGTCGAGCACCCCGGCAGGGCCGTGGATGCTCAGCGGGATGGTCGCACCAGCAGAGCTGGACATCGCGACGTCCGACACGGATTCCCCCTTCGCGTGCATCGGGCGGGCGCTTCTGCGAGCACGATAGTCGCGGCCGCGCAGGAGCACACCTATCATCGTCGCGACTTCATCGGGTGAGCCAACGGGGGATGCGTGAGCACGACACTGCGGGGCGGACAGCGGCTCGACGAGCCGGAGATGCCGGGCGGCCAGATCGTCCTGCAGCCACCGCCGGAGCTCCAGGAGGGCGAGGGCGCCGGCGGGGTCCTGATGAACGCCATCCCGATGCTGGGCAGCCTCGGCTCGATCGTGCTGGTCGCCACGATGGGCGGCGCCAACCGCAGCCGCAGCTTCCTCGCGGCGGGCATGTTCCTCTTCGCCACGCTCGGCTTCATCGTCGTGCAGATCGACCGCCAGCGTAAGCAGCGCGCGCAGCAGGTCACCGGCTCACGGACCGAGTACCTGCGCTACCTCAGCAACATCCGCAAGGTCGCCCGCGACGCCGCCGACCAGCAGCGCCGGGCGCTGAACTGGCACCACCCCGAGCCGTCGGCGCTGCCGTCGCTCGCCGAGGACCGGACCCGGCTGTGGGAGCACACCGCCTCCGACGACAACTTCCTCCACGTGCGCTACGGCCTGTGCTCGCAGCCCCTGTCGCTCGAGCTGGTGCCGCCGGAGAGCGCGCCGGTCGACCAGGTCGACCCGGCGGCGGCGTCCGCCCTGCACCGGCTGCTCGTCGTGCACCGGCTCCAGCCCAACCTGCCGGCCTCGATCGACCTGCGCGCCTTCGACCGGATCGAGCTGTGCGGCGACGCCGAGGAGGTCCGCTCGACCGCCCGCGCGATGATCTGCTCCGCGACGGCCTTCCAGAACCCCGACCAGCTCATCGTGGCGGTGCTCAGCTCGGAGCAGAACCTCACCCACTGGGACTGGGTGAAGTGGCTGCCCCACGCGCAGAGCACCCGCGAGGCCGACGCGGTGGGTCCGATGCGCCTGGTGTCCACCTCGCTCGACGACCTCGGCGCCCTGCTGCCGCCGGACCTCAGCGACCGTCCGCGCTTCGGCGCCGACGAGCGGGCCGCGACGCCCCACATCCTGCTCGTGATCGACGGTGGTCACCTGCCGCCGGGCAACCACATCGTCCCGCCCGACGGCCTCCACGGCGTCACGCTCCTCGACCTGCCGAGCCGCTGGGACGAGCTCGAGGACTCCACCCGCCTGCGGCTGGAGTTCGCCGACGCCCCCGACGAGCTGGGCAAGCGCCCGGTGCAGGCGCTGCGGCTGCGCGGCGAGCCGGTCAAGGCGCTGGCCGACCAGTGCGACATCGCCACCGCGGAGGCGTTCGCGCGACGCATCGCCCCGCTCAAGACCGCGAGCGCCGAGTCGGCCTCGGCGGGCGGCGCGGTCGACATCACCTCGACGACGCCCGACCACATGGACCTGCTCGGCCTCGGTGACATCTTCGCCTACGACCCGTCGGCCGCCTGGCGTCCCCGACCCGCTCGCGACCGGCTGCGCGTACCGATCGGCATCGGCGACTCCGGCGGGCAGATCCACCTCGACATCAAGGAGTCCGCCCAGCAGGGCATGGGCCCCCACGGCCTGGTGATCGGCGCGACCGGCTCCGGCAAGTCGGAGTTCCTCCGCACGCTGGTGCTCGGCCTGGTGATGACGCACTCCTCCGAGCAGCTCAACCTCGTGCTCGTCGACTTCAAGGGTGGCGCCACCTTCGCCGGCATGGCCGACATGCCGCACGTCTCGGCCGTCATCACCAACCTCGCCAACGAGCTCACCCTCGTCGACCGCATGCAGGACGCCCTGTCCGGCGAGATGACGCGCCGCCAGGAGCTCCTGCGCGACGCGGGCAACTACGCCTCGGTCCGCGACTACGAGAAGGCCCGCGCCAACGGCGAGCCGCTCGAGCCGATGCCGTCGCTGTTCATCGTGGTCGACGAGTTCTCCGAGATGCTCTCGGCCAAGCCTGAGTTCATCGACCTCTTCGTCGCCATCGGCCGGCTCGGGCGCTCCCTCGGCCTGCACCTGCTCCTCGCCTCGCAGCGGCTGGAGGAGGGGCGCCTGCGCGGCCTCGAGTCCCACCTGTCCTACCGGGTCGGCCTGCGCACCTTCTCCGCCGGCGAGTCGCGCGCGGTGCTCGGCGTCCCCGACGCCTACGAGCTCCCCGCCGTGCCGGGCCTGGGCTACCTCAAGCCCGACCAGTCCACGCTGCTGCGGTTCAAGGCGGCGTACGTCTCGGGGCCGCCGTCGAGCCGCACCCGGGTCACCCGCGACGAGGGCGGCGCGATCCGCGGCATCCTGCCGTTCACCATCTCCGAGGTGCAGGCCCTCGAGCCGACCGAGGACGTCACCGAGGTCGCCACGCCGCAACCGCAGCGGCAGGGGCAGGGCGAGCAGCCGTCGCTGCTCGACATCGCCGTGCAGAGGATGATCGGCAAGGGCCCCGAGGCGCACCAGGTGTGGCTGCCGCCGCTCGACGTGCCCGACACCCTCGACGAGCTCATGCCCGACCTCGTCGAGAGCCCCGACCTCGGGCTCACCTCGCCGCAGTGGCGCAACGTGCCCGGGCTGGTCATCCCGCTCGGCACCGTCGACCGCCCGCGCGAGCAGCGCCGCGACACCATGACGCTCAACCTCACCGGTGCCGCCGGCCACGTCGCCGTCGTCGGCGGTCCGCGCTCGGGCAAGAGCACCCTGCTGCGCAGCATCGTCACCAGCATGGCGCTGGTGACGACCCCGCTGGAGTCGCAGTTCTTCGTCCTCGACTTCGGCGGCGGCACGTTCGCACCGCTGACCCGGCTGCCGCACGTGTCCGGTGTCGCGACGCGCTCCGAGCCCGACGTGGTGCGCCGCGTGATGGCGGAGGTCGAGGGGATCGTCGACCGCCGCGAGGCCTACTTCCGCGAGAACGGCATCGACTCCATCGAGACCTACCGCTCGCGGCGCACGCAGGGCCGGGCCGACGACGGCTGGGGCGACGTCTTCCTCGTCATCGACGGCTGGAGCACGCTGCGCGCGGAGTTCGACGACCTCGAGATGGAGATCCAGCAGCTCGCCGCGCGCGGCCTCACCTTCGGCCTGCACATCGTCACCGCCTCCACGCGCTGGGCCGACTTCCGCGCCGCGATGCGCGACGTCTTCGGCTCGAAGCTCGAGCTGCGCCTCGGCGACCCGCTCGACTCCGAGGTCGACCGCAAGATCGCCGCGCTCGTGCCCGCCGGCCGCCCCGGACGCGGACTGGTGCCGTCCAAGCTGCACTTCCTGGGCGCGCTCCCCCGCATCGACGGCGACGGCAACGCCGACACCCTCGGCGACGGCGTCGACGACCTCATCGACAAGATGGCGGCGGCGTGGAAGGGCCCGCAGGGTCCCAAGCTGCGCCTGCTGCCCGAGCTGGTCACCCTCGAGGCGATCCGCGAGGACGCGGTGCGCCGCCAGGTGCCCGAGAAGCACGTCCTGCTCGGCATCAACGAGAAGGAGCTCGCGCCCATCGGCCTCGACGTCGACGCCGAGCCGCACATGCTCATCTTCGGCGACGGCCAGTCGGGCAAGAGCGCCCTGCTGCGGACGTACGTCCACGAGATCATGCGCACGCGCACTCCCAAGGAGGCGCAGATCGTGCTCGTCGACTACCGCCGCTCGATGCTCGGCGAGGTGCCCGACGAGTACCTGCTCAACTACCTCACCTCCGCCACCCAGGCCACGCCGACGCTCAAGGACATCGCGAGCTACCTCGAGGGCCGGATCCCGGGGCCCGACGTGACGCCCGACCAGCTGCGCAGCCGGTCGTGGTGGACCGGTGCCGAGGTCTTCGTGGTGGTCGACGACTACGACCTGGTCGCGACGGCGCAGTCCTCCCCGGTGTCGGCCCTGCAGCCGCTGATGGCGCAGGCGCGCGACGTCGGCCTGCACATCGTGGTGGCGCGGCGTACGGGTGGCGCGTCCCGCGCGCTCTACGAGCCCGTCATCCAGTCGCTCCGCGACCTCGCGATGCCCGGCGTGATGCTGTCGGGCCCGCGCGACGAGGGCGTGCTCATCGGCAACCTCCGCCCGCAGCCCGCGCCCGAGGGCCGTGCCCGCGTCGTCACCCGCGACGGGGGGACGCAGACCGCGCAGCTGGCCTGGCTCGAGCCGACGATGTGACCCGCGGGCGTACGCCGGGCGCGCGTCCGGCGTACGCCCCGGGGGCGGGCTTCGCACCCGAGTTGCGTGCTTCCATGTCGAGATCTGTACCTCGAAGCAGGGCGGTCACCGGATATCCGGTGACTCCAGCGCGACCGGCTCAGCGGCGCCCGGACCCGAACATCCCCCGCGCGATCTCGCGGGCCGCGGTGCGCATGAAGTCCTTGAAGACGGGCGACTTCACCACGCTCTCCATCATCGAGTCCGGCTCCGAGGCGGGCTTGCGGGTCGACCTCTGCGTCGACTTCTCGGTGACGCGCGCGTTCTTCTGCTCGCGCGCCATCTCCTTGACCCGGGCGTCCTCGGCGGCCTTGCGGGCGCCCTCCTCGAGCTTCTTGGCGAGCAGCTCGCGGGCGGACTCGCGGTCGATGGCCTCGGCGTACTTCGCGGTCAGCGGGGACGCCGCGACGGCCGCCTCCATCGCGGACGCCTCGGCCGCGTCCATCAGCGACTCGGGCGCCCGGAGCCGGGTCCACGCGACGGGGGTGGGCGCACCCCGCTCGTTCATGACCGTGACGACGGCCTCGCCGATGCCCAGCGAGGTGATGACCTCGCCGAGGTCGTCGTACGCGCTCGTGGGATAGGTGTTCACCGTCGCCTTCAGCGCCTTGGCGTCGTTGGGGGTGTGCGCGCGGAGCTGGTGCTGCACGCGCGACCCGAGCTGGGCGAGCACCTCGTCGGGGACGTCGGTGGGCGACTGGGTCACGAAGAAGACGCCCACCCCCTTGGAGCGGATGAGCCGTACGGTCTGGGCGATCTGGTCCAGGAAGGCGTCGGAGGCGTCGTTGAACAGCAGGTGCGCCTCGTCGAAGAAGAAGACCAGCTTGGGCTTGTCGAGGTCGCCCTCCTCGGGCAGGTCGTGGAACAGGTCGGCGAGCAGCCACATCAGGAAGGTCGAGAACAGGGCGGGTCGGTCCTGCAGGTTCGGCAGCTCGAGGAGGCTGACGATGCCGCGGCCGTCCTCGGTCGTGCGCAGGAACTCCCTGGTCTCGAACTCGGGCTCGCCGAAGAACACGTCCGCGCCCTGCGCCTCGAACGAGATCAGCTCACGCAGGATGACGCCGGCGGTCTGCGGTGACAGGCCCCCGATGCCCTTGAGCTCGGCCTTCCCCGCCTCGTCACCGGTGAGGAACTGCAGCACCGCGCGCAGGTCCGACAGGTCGAGCAGCGGCAACCCCTGCTTGTCGCAGTAGTAGAACACCAGGCCGAGCGACGACTCCTGGGTCTCGTTGAGACCGAGCACCTTGGCGAGCAGCGTCGGGCCGAAGGCGCTCATCGTGACCCGGACGGGCACACCGATGCCCTCCCCGCCGATCGCGTAGAACTCCGTCGGGAAGCCCGTCGCGGTCCACTGCTGGCCGACGCTGGCCGTCCGCGCGGTGAGCTTGTCGCTCGGCTCGCCCGGGACGCTGATGCCGGACAGGTCGCCCTTGATGTCGGCGGCGAACACGGGAACCCCGTGGGCGCTGAGCTGCTCGGCGAGCAGCTGGAGGGTCTTGGTCTTGCCGGTGCCGGTGGCGCCGGCGACGAGGCCGTGGCGGTTGAGCATCCCGAGCGGGATCCTGATCCGTACGTCGGCGAGGTTCTCCGCGTCGAGCATCAGGCCGCCCAGCTCGAGGGCCGGGCCCTCGAAGCGGTAGCCGGCGGCGACGGCCGCAGCGATCGGGTCCGCCGGCTCGGCGGGAGCGGGCTCGGCGAGAGCGGGCTCGGCGAGAGCGGGCTCTGCGGGAGCGGGCTCGGTGGGAGCGGCGGGCTCGGCTGGCGTCTCGGTCATGTCGCGAGACTAGTCAGGCGGGCGGTCGGCGACGAGGGGTCTCGCGGAGCCGTCGATATAGTCGCGGCGTGATCTTCAAGCGGGTGGGCGACGGCCGGCCCTACCCCGACCACGGGCTGGACTCGCGCGGCTGGGCCGACCTGCCCCCGCGCCAGGTGCGGCTCGACGAGCTGGTGACCACCAAGGACACCCTCCGCCTCGACACCCTCCTCGACGAGGACTCGACCTTCTACGGCGACCTGTTCGCCCACGTCGTGCAGTGGCGGGGCGACCTCTACCTCGAGGACGGCCTGCACCGCGCGTTGCGCGCGGCGCTCCAGCAGCGCAGCGTGCTGCACGCACGCGTGCACCAGGCGGGCGAGTGATGAGCGGAGCCCTCAGGTCCGCGCTCACGCTCGCGGCCCTCGCCCTGCTCGTGGTCGTCGCCGCGGTCTGGGGGTGGGCGGCACTGACCGAGCCGTTCCCGGAGGACGAGCCGGTCGCGATCTGCGAGGACGCGTCCGTGGCCGCCGGGTCCGAGGTGCGGCGCGACCAGGTCGTGGTCAGCGTCTTCAACGGCAGCGGCCGCAGCGGCCTCGCCGGTGCGACGAGCGCCCAGCTCGGCGAGCGCGGATTCGTCGCCGGCGACATCGGTGACTCCCCGCTCCCGGCGACCACCACCCAGATCTGGTCCTCCGACCCGACGAACCCCGCGGTCCTCCTCGTCAAGCGGCAGTTCAAGAGGGCCGAGGTCGTGCAGGGCGACGCCCTCGGCCCGGGCATCGTCGTGGTGGTGGGCGAGAACTTCCAGGCGCTGCGCAAGGAGCAGGTCGAGTCGGTCGTCGCCAAGGCCGACGCGACCTACTGCCGGGCCACCGGCTCGGAGTGACCCGCCTGCCCCGTCCGGCCCGGGCCGTCCGGGGACTCAGTCGCGGTCGCGGGGCGAGGGGTCGCCGAGCCACAGCGCCAGGCGCCCGCTCTCGGACACCTGCCGCATCCGGGCCTCGGTGGCCTCGCGCAGCTTGCGGGGGGTGACCACCACCAGGTCGTCCCCGTGGCGCAGGACCGTGCGCCGCTCCGGGACGAGCACGTCGCCGGAGCGGATCACCAGCGAGACCGACGCGCCCTGGGGCAGCCGCAGCTCGCCGACCTCGACGCCGTGCATCTTCGACGTCGGCGCGATCGTCACCTGGAGGAGGTCGGCGGCGACCTTGTCGAGCGGCGCGGCCTCCACGTCGAGCCCCCGCGGCTCGGAACGGCGCGCCACCCGCAGCCGCCGCGCCACCCACGGCAGCGTCGGACCGGTCAGGAGCGTGTAGACGACGACCATCACGAACACGATGTCGAACAGGTCGTCCGCGCCCGCGACGCCCTCGGACAGCGGGATGGTGGCCAGCACGATCGGCACCGCGCCACGCAGGCCCGCCCACGAGAGGAAGGCGAGGTCGCGCGGACCCATCGGCTGGACGATGCTGCTGACCAGCACCGACAGTGGCCGGGCCACGAGCGTGAGGACGAGCCCGGTCACGAGCGCCTGGACGACGGTGTCGAGGTCGATCCGGCTCGGGGAGAGCAGGAGTCCGAGCATCACGAACAACCCGATCTGCGCCAGCCATGCGATGCCCTCCGCGAACGAGCGCGTCGCCACCCGGTGCGGCAGCTCGCTGTTGCCGAGGATGAGTGCGGCGACGTAGATCGCGGCGAACCCGGAGGCGTGCAGGGCCGACGAGGCGCCGTACGCGGTGAACGCCAGGCACAGCACCGCGAGCGGGTAGAGGCCCGAGGACGGCAGGGCCACGCGGCGCATCACCCAGGCGCCGGCGAAGCCGCACCCGGCACCCACGAGCCCGCCGGCGATGAGCTCGAACACGATGATCCCGGCGGTCTCGAGGAGCCCGGACTCACCGACCGCCCCGGTGGAGATGATCCCCACGAGCACGACGGTGGGTGCGTCGTTGAGGCCGGACTCCGCCTCGAGCGCGCCGGTCAGGCGCTTGGGCAGCGGCAGGGCCCGCAGCACCGAGAACACGGCCGCGGCGTCGGTCGGGGAGCAGATCGCGCCGAGCAGCACGGCGAGCTCCCACGGCAGCCCGAGCAGGTAGTGCGCACCCACGGCGACCACGGCGACGGAGACCGCGACGCCCACGGTCGCGAGGGACATGCCGAGCCGTACGCTCGACCTCATCTGCCGCCAGTCGGTGGTGAGGCCGCCCTCGGCGAGGATCATCGCCAGGGCACCGAACCCGAGCGCGTGCGCGAGCTGGGCGTCGTCGAACTGGATCCCGAACGGCCCCGCCTCCCCGAGCAGGACCCCGATGAAGAGGTAGAACAACAGCGACGGGAGCCCCACGCCCGCCGACACGCGTACGGCCAGGATCGCCGCCAGCGTCACGACCGCGCCGACCAGCACGAACACGTCGAGCTGGTGGACGTCGAACGTCATGCACACCTCGTGTCGCTCGCGGGTTCGGGACCGGTGCCGATCCTATCGGCCGCGGGGGTGCCGGCGGCGGCGCTCGTCGGCGGTGGACGCCGCGGTCGCGGGCCCGTCGGACGTGCGACTGCGGCACAATCACACCCCCGGGAGGACGTTTGGCGGACCGTGTCCGCGGGTAGGCGTCCACGGACGAAAGGGTGTGATCGATGTACGGCGACACCGCCGCCGGGCGCAAGCGCGTCGCGCAGCTGCGGGAGCAGGGTGGCGACATCCGCGCCCTCGCCGCCCGTCTCGTCGCCCAGGCCGAGGCGGTCCCGTGGCACGGGAAGGCGGCCGACGCCATGCGCGAGCGCATCAAGGAGCGGGCCGACCACCTGCGCGCCGCAGCCGGACACCACGAGACGGCCGCCGACTCGCTGGCCCGGCACCTCCAGGAGGTCGACACGCTCAAGGAGGCGATCGACACGCGGTCGCACAAGGCCGCCACCCTCGTCGAGGACGCCCGCACGCGCGCCAGCGAGTCCGCGGGGCCTGAGGGAGCGCCCGCCGATGACGATCCGGCCGACGCCGCCCTGCTCGCCTTCGATCCTCCGCCGGCCGGTCACAAGGACTGGCTGACCGTCACGCTCCCGGGGCTCTGAGGCGACATGGTGACCATCGACCTGACCACGCCGCCCGCGCCGCCGACCAGCTTCCTGGACGGCATGGCGCGGCGCCTCGCCCTCACCCTGCCCGAGCTGCGTCTGGTGGCCGAGCTCGCCGGCGACGCCCCCCTGCCCTTCGACGTGCAGCCCGACCCCGACGCGGCCACCGGCGCCGGGTCGCTCTCCGGCCGCCTCGGACGGGGCCGCGGCGCCGTCGAGGACACCGCCTACACCGACGCCCTCGGCACGCTGCACGACGCGGACGACACGCTGCGCCGCCGTGGCCTGCTCTCCGACGACGGAGCCGACCCGGGGGTCGTGGGCGCCGTCGGCCTGCTGGCCACGCCGCGGCTCGCCCTCGACATCGACGTCGCCGCAGGTGCCACGCAGGTCAAGGCCTGGCACCGCCAGGCCGGCAACGCCGTGGCCAGCCTGTCCACCTGCGACGGCATCGTCTTCGAGCTCGCCTGGTTCCCGGTGGAGCAGTGGACCAGCGAGCTCGCCCGCGTCACCGCACCTCCGGAGGACCTGCGCATCGGCACCTCGCAGGTCCCGCAGGCCCTCGACGTCCCCTACGCCCTCGCCGACGCCGTGGGCGAGGCGCTCCGGTCGGGTCGCTCCGACCTCGTCCCGGTGCTCGTCGGCCAGTCCGACGGTCGCGTGCTCGCCGACGGTGACGAGCTCGGCCAGGCCGAGGCGGCGGCGGCGGTGTCGGCGGTGCACGCCGAGAGCCGCGGACGGCTGCGCATCCTCGCCGCCGAGGTCTCCGAGCGCGCCACGACGTCGGTCGGCGTCGTGTCGTGGGTGCTGCTCAAGGACGGCTGGCACTCGCTGACCCCGCGGCACGACGACGGTGCGCGCGTCGCCGTCGCCCGGGTCGACCCCGACGACCTGGCCACCGAGCTGGCGCCCGTCCTGGCCCAGGTCTCACTCCGACAGTCCGACAACGCCTCAGGGACCCCCACGTGAGCGACCTCGACATCCCCCGCACCCACGAGGCCGACCAGGACGCCTCGGCGAGCGTCGTGTCCGACAAGTACGACCAGATGCTCGCGCTGGCCGACCTCTTCGACTCCTCCGGCAACGAGATGCGCACCCGCGCCCGGCTCGGCACCGAGATCCTCGGCGACGACGACGTGGTCGACTCCGGCGAGCTGTCCAGGGCGACGTGGGGGCAGGCCGAGGAGGACATCCGCGCCGCCACCACCGGCAAGCACGGCCTCCTCACCCGGTCCGTCGAGCTCGACGCCGACGCCCTCGTCGTCCGCGCCACGGTGCTGACCTACCGCTGGATCGACGAGCTGCAGGAGGCCGCCTACAAGACCCTCGGCTCCATCGCCGGTCGTGCCATCGGCTACCTCGCCCCCGAGGTCGCGCTCGGCGGCGCGATCGTCAGCGCGGGCCTGATCGAGACCGACACGCTCGACCGCGACGGCGTCACCGCCTACCTCAACGAGCTCGCCGAGAACAACCCCGACCTGATGGACCACCTCTCGGGTGGCGGTGGCCTGCTCGACGGCCTGCACATGCGCTCGCTGCTGACCGCGGGCGTGCTGGCGTCCGACCAGGGTGCCCACGCCGCGCGCGGCGGCCTGCGCGCGATCGGCGTGGAACCGTTCGGCACCGACGCGATCTCGGCCTTCCGCGACTCCGCCGGCTCGTTCGTCGAGGCCGGCGACCAGGAGACGGAGGTCGGTACGCTCACCGGCGCCGCGCCACGCTCGCTCGAGGAGCTGATGGCCAACCTCCTTGCCGAGGACAGCCGGATCAGCGTCCAGCGGGTCGGCGCCGGTCGCTACATCGCCTACCTGCCCGGCACGCTCGGCCACGAGCCCGGACGGCTGCGCCTCGTGGGTGCCGACCCGACGACGTCGGCCGACCACGTCATCAGGGCGATCGAGCAGGCGGTGACCGACGACGACGCCCGCGTCATGCTCGTCGGCTCGGCGGCCGGCGGCACGATCGCCGCCGAGATCGCCGCCAGCGCCTCCTCCGAGCGCTTCGTCGTCGACCAGGTCGTCACGGCCGGCGCCCCGTCCGCCCAGGTGCCGCGCATCCCCGAGGCCACGCGCGTGCTGTCGCTGGAGGACCGCTCCGACCCGGTGGCGCTGCTCGGGTCGATCATCAACGCGCGGACCGCCAACCGGCTCACGGTCGTCTTCGACGGCGGCAACGCCGAGGGGACACCCCTCTACGTGGCGGGCGCGAAGGCCGCCGACACCGCGGAGCACCCCGAGCTCCGCGCCGAGATCGCCCGCATGCAGGACCTCGGCTACCTGGTCGGGTGAGGCTGCACGACCTCGTGGACGAACTCGCCGAGCTGGGCGAGGTTGCGACACTCCACCATCGGCACCACCTCGCCGTACCGGTCCGCCGCGCTGTCACCCGTCCCCCAGTGACGGGGGTGCTCGGGGTTGAGCCACCAGGCGTGCCGCGCCCGCCCGGCGAGGTCGGCGAGGACCGGGAGGGCGAGGTCGCTGTAGTTCGACCGGCCGTCCCCGAGCACGAGCAGGGACGAGCGCGGGCCGACCGCGTCGCCGTGCTCCTCCGCGAAGCGGGTCAGCGCCCGGCCGTAGTTGGTCCGTCCCCACAGCGCCGCCTGAGAGATGCTCGCCGCCAGTGACTCCATCACCTCGACCACGTCGGCGCCCTGCCGGAAGGTGTCACTGACCTCGACCACGTCGTCGACGAAGGTGAAGGCGCGGACGCCGCCGAAGGCCTCCCGCAGGGCGTACACCAGCATCAGCGTGAACTGCGCGAAGTTGGCGACCGACCCGCTCACGTCGCACAGCACCACGAGGTCCGTGCGGTGCGGACGTCTCGGTCGGTGGTGCGTCTCGAGCGGCACCCCGCCCGTCGCGATCGAGGCGCGGACGGTGCGGCGTACGTCCAGCGGGCCCCGGCGGCGCGCGTGCTGCTCCTTGGTGAGCCGGGCCGCGAGCCGGCGCGCGAGGGGATAGATCTCGCGCCTCATCTCGTCGAGGTCGCTGCGACGGGCTGCCGTGAAGTCGAGCCGGTCGATGGTCGGCCTCACGGTCACGCCGGTCACGTGCTCGGGGCCCTTCTCCTCCGCGATGCGCCGTCGGGCGTCGCCCTCCACCATCCGGGTGAAGTCGCCGATGCGGCGCCCCGCGGTCCGCTCGGCCCGCTCGGGGTCCATGCCCGCGGCGAGCAGTCCGCGCACCAGGCGCTCCACCAGCTCGCCCGGCGAGATCCGCTGGAGCGAGGTGTAGGCCGACCAGCTCGACAGCCCCGGCCCCCGGCCCGGCATCGCGCCGAACCTCGCCACCGCCTCCACCGCGAGGTCCTGCAGCGCCTGCTCGTCCCCGGAGGCGAGGGCGGCGGCGAGCGCCTCGCGGAAGCGCTCGAGCTGGGGTCCGGTGTCCGGCGGGCCGGCACCGGGCTCGAGGCCGTCCCCGGCGACCCCGCTGCCGATGAGCCGGGGGAACCAGATGTCGAACACCGCGTCGAAGGTGACTCGCTGGGGCTGCCGCTTCACCAGCGTCGCGGCGTACGCGGCGCGGACCGTCTCCCGGTCGTGCCAACGCACCTTCTCGAGCGCGCTGATGGCGTCGAGACCCTCGGCGAGGGACACCGACAGTCCCGCGGAGCGCAACGCCTCCACGAAGCCGATGTGGGTGTCGAGAAGGCTCATGGCAGGGCCAGCTTGAGCTCCTTGATCGCCCGCTGCTGGTCCGAGGCGTGCTTGAGGACGACCCCCAGGGTGCGTGCGACCACCCGCTCGTCGAGGTCGCCGACCTCGAGGGCGATCAGCGTGCGCGCCCAGTCGACCGACTCCGCGATCGAGGGCGCCTTCTTGAGCTCGAGCTCGCGCAGGCGTACGACGACGTCCACGAGCTGGCCGGCGACCCGGTCGTCGAGCCCGGGGACCTGGCTGGTGACGATCTCCCGTTCGCGCTCGGCGTCGGGGTAGCCGAGGTGGAGGAACAGGCAGCGGCGCTTGACCGCCTCCGACAGCTCACGGCTGGCGTTGGAGGTCAGCACGACGAACGGCCGTCGGGTGGCCGTCACCGTGCCGAGCTCCGGGATGGTCACCTGGAAGTCGCTGAGCACCTCGAGCAGCAAGCCCTCGACCTCGATGTCGGTCTTGTCGACCTCGTCGACGAGCAGCACCGTCGGCTCGTCACGCCGGATCGCGCCGAGCAGCGGCCGGGTGAGCAGGAACTCCTCGGTGAAGATGTCGTCGTGCACCTCGCTCCACGCGGCGTCCCCCTGCGAGGCCTGGATGCGCAGCAGCTGCTTCTTGTAGTTCCACTCGTAGAGCGCCCGGGCCTCGTCGAGCCCCTCGTAGCACTGCAGTCGCACCAGGGCCGCACCCGTGGCCCGCGCCACCGCCTTGGCGAGCTCGGTCTTGCCGACACCGGCCGGGCCCTCGACCAGCAACGGCTTCTCCAGCGCGCCCGCGAGATAGGCCGTGAGCGCGGTGGCGTCGTCGGTGAGGTAGCCGGCCGCGCGGAGGCGGCTGGTCGCGTCGTCGGGGGACTCGAACCAGGTCGTCGTCACGGGGCGAGCGTAGTGCGCGGGCAACTGCCTACTGACGCAGGACGATGCCGTACGTGCGCTCGCTTCGCTCACGCTCTCGCGTTCAGGACGCCTCTGCTGAGCCCATCGCTCCGCGATGGGCTCAGCAGACGCCTCCCCGGCCATGCCCCCTCGGCCTGCGTCTCGATGCGCTTCGACTTGGCAGAGGGGGCGGGATTCGAACCCGCGGTAGGTCTCCCTACGACCGCTTTCAAGGCGGTTCCGATCGGCCGCTCCGGCACCCCTCCTCGTCCGGCGCCGGGGCGCCGTACACCGCGGGACTCTACCCAACCGGGTCGGGCGCACCTGCGCGTGATGAAATCTCGGCGTGACGACCGAGCCCGCCACCGTGCACCGCCTCGCCCCGGCCATCGCCGCGCGCCTGCTGGGCGTCGTGCTGGTCGTCGTCGCCGCACTGATCCTGCTGAGCACGCTCGCGATCGCGGTCCTCGACCTGCACACCCTCGTGCTCCTCGTTCCGGTGCTGCTGACCGTGGCGGTGCTGGTCGCGACCTGGTGGGCCTGGCGGCAGAAGGGCTGGGTCGTCCGGATGACCGCCGAGGGCTATCGCGTGCAGTGGGTGCGCGGAGTGGGGGCAGCCGCTGGTCGGTGGAAGGACGTCGAGGACGCCGTCACGACCACCGTCGCCGACGCACCGGTCGTGGTGCTCCGCCTGCGCGACGGCCGCACGACCACGATCCCCGTGCAGATGCTCGCGGTCGACCGCGAGGCCTTCGTCCGCGACGTCCAGGAGCACCTCCAGCGAGGACACGGCCTGCGCAAGTGGGGCTGATTCGGCGCGGACCCGCCGAGCCTTGTAACCTTCTGTGCGCCCGGCCACTCGTCGGGCATGGAGGCGTCGCCTAGTCCGGTCTATGGCGCCCGCCTGCTAAGCGGGTTTGGGGCTAAAACCCCATCGAGGGTTCAAATCCCTCCGCCTCCGCCACGATCGGCCCCCTCCCGCGGGAGGGGGCCGGCACCGGCCTTCCCGCGTGCATTTGCAGGAACCTGCAATGCACAGACCTGCAGCGGCATCGGCGCGACGCGGCTGTGAGGGGTGGGAGACAATGGTCAAGTCATCCCCTGTGACACAAACTGAGGTGAAAAAGCAATGACCCCTGTACGCCGCATCGCAGCTGCCGCCCTCGTGGCCGCGCTCGGACTCGGAATCGCCGGCATCGGGGCCGCGCCCGCGAACGCAGTCGACACCACGTGGGGCTACAAGGTCAAGGGTGGCAGCACCACCCAGTCCATCGACACGACCTGGGGCTACAAGAAGAACTTCCGCTGATCGGACGTGCCATGATGTGCACGCAGTGAAAGAGCCGGGACCCGGACCCCTCAACCCCCCACGAGTTTGGTCCGGCAGCCTCCCCCACAGGCGAGTCCCGGCAGCGAGGGCAGCAACTCTTCGGAGCTGCTGCCCTCGTTCACGTCCGGGGACGTGCGGGCTCAGTCGGCCGTCGGGTCGGTCTCACGACCGGAGATCCCGCGCTTGCCCATCTCGTAGCCGAGCTGGAACCGCGTCTCCACCTCGAACTCGTTCTTCAGGTCGGCGACGTAGGCCGCATAGGTGCGCGGGCTGACCCCGAGCCGCTTGGCGCCCGCAGGGTCGGCACGACCTTCGAGGAGCATCCGGATGGTCATCGCGCGCTGCTCGGCCGCGATGTCGCGCATCAGGGAGGACTCGCTGCTGGTGAACGGTCTGGCGCGCTCCCAGTGCCGCTCGAACATGTCAACGAGGTAGCCAACCATCGACGGCTCGCTGATCACCATGGCGACGTTGAGGCCCTCGTGGCTCGGGATGATGGCGATGCGCCGGTCGACCACGATGAGGCGGTTGAAGAACTCGTCGAGCGTACGGACCTCGGCGCCCTCCGCGGTCACCGCGGAGACGTACTTGCGGGTGTCGGCGCCGCGTCGGGCCGCGTGCTGGTAGAGCGTACGCATCCTGACGCCGCGCCGCAGGGCAGCGATCTCGCGGGCACCCGCCTCGCCGAGCTGCTTCACGCCCCGCCGGTCCTGGGGCTGGGCGGTGAGGAGCTCCTCCTCGGCGTCACTCACCATCGAGGCGAGGAAGTTGGCGATGGTCTCGCCGCGGATCTCCGCGAACGGCCCTCCCACGGCGCTCGGCGACCGGCGCCACGCGTGCGAGAGCGTGCTGAAGGCCTGGGCCCAGTGGGCCGACTCCGCGATCAGCTCGGCGCCCTGCTGACCGAGCGGGGCCACCACCTGCGCCTGGACCGCGGCCGGGTCCACGGCACGCCAGGTGAGGGCGTCGTCGCTGCGGGAGACGAGGCCGACGTCGACCAGGAGCTCGAAGGCGGCGTGCAGCTCACCGTCGGCGGCGATCCGCCGGTCGGTCGCGTCGATGCCCCCGGTGGCGACGATCTCCTCGTAGAGGGGCGTCGAGTGCTCCTCGAAGACGATCCGCTCCTGCGGCCCCAAGGGCATGGCACATCCTCCGCTCAACCGATGTCCCCGTGGGGAGGATGGTGCCACACGCACCCACGTGGTCAGGCCCGGAAATCCGCAGGACCCGCCCGCCGTACGGTCGGCGGGGCGGGTCCTGGCACGTGAGTGCCGGCGGTCAGGCGTCGAGTCGCGCCTTGAGGGTGTCGAGCTCGCTCCACAGCACGGCCGGCAGGTCGTCGCCGAACTTCTCGAACCACTCCTGGATCTGCGGCAGCTCGGCCTTCCACTCCTCGGCGTCGACCGCGAGCGCCTGGGCCAGCTCCGCCTCGGTCAGGTCGAGCCCGTCGACGTCGAGCGAGCCGGGCGCCGGGACGTGGCCGATGGGCGTCTCGACCGCGGCGGCCTGGCCGTCGATGCGCTCGATGACCCACTTGAGGACGCGGCTGTTCTCGCCGAAGCCCGGCCACAGGAAGCCGCCGTCGTCACCGCGGCGGAACCAGTTGACGTAGAAGATCTTCGGCAGCTTGGCCGCGTCGTTGTCCTTGCCGATGCCGACCCAGTGACCGAAGTAGTCGCCGGCGTTGTAGCCGATGAAGGGCAGCATCGCCATCGGGTCGCGGCGCACCACGCCGACCGCGCCAACGGCGGCCGCGGTGGTCTCCGAGGACAGCGTGGCGCCCATGAAGGTGCCGTGGTTCCAGTCGCGGGCCTCGGTCACGAGCGGGATGGTGGTCTTGCGGCGACCGCCGAAGAGGATCGCGTCGATCGGCACGCCGCGCGGGTCGTCGTACTCGTCGGCGAGGATCGAGCACTGCTTGATCGGGGTGCAGTAGCGGCTGTTGGCGTGGCTGGAGAGCTCGCCGGTCTCCTCGGCGATCTCCGGGGTCCAGCGCTCGCCCTTCCAGCTGGTGGCCTCGGCGGGCGTGTTCTCCAGGCCCTCCCACCACACGTTGCCGTCGGGCGTCAGCGCCACGTTGGTGAACACCGAGTTGCCCTTGCGGATGGTCTCCATCGCGTGGGGGTTGGTGTGCTCGTTGGTGCCCGGGGCGACGCCGAAGAAGCCGAACTCGGGGTTGACCGCCCACAGGCGACCGTCCTCGCCGATGCGCATCCAGGCGATGTCATCGCCGATGGCCTCCACCGTCCACCCGGGGATGGTCGGCTTGAGCATCGCGAGGTTGGTCTTGCCGCACGCGCTCGGGAACGCGGCGGCGACGTACTTGGTGACGCCCTGCGGCGAGGTGAGCTTGAGGATCAGCATGTGCTCGGCGAGCCAGCCCTCGTCGCGCGCCATCACCGAGGCGATGCGCAGCGCGTAGCACTTCTTGCCGAGCAGCGCGTTGCCGCCGTAGCCGGAGCCGAAGCTCCAGATCATCCGCTCCTCGGGGAACTGCACGATGTACTTGGTGTCGTTGCACGGCCACGCCACGTCGGCCTGACCGGGCTCGAGCGGCATCCCGACCGAGTGGAGCGCCGGCACCCACTGCGGGTCCTCACCCGCGGCCTCGAGCTCCTCGATGCGGCGCAGCACGTCGGTCCCCATGCGGGCCATGACGCGCATCGAGACGGTGACGTAGGCGGAGTCGGTGATCTCGATGCCGAACATCGGGTGCGCGGCGTCGAGGTGGCCCATCACGAACGGGATGACGTACATCGTGCGCCCGCGCATGCAGCCGGCGTAGAGCCCGCGCATGAGCTCCTTCATCTGCTCGGGGTCCATCCAGTTGTTGGTGGGGCCGGCGTCGCGCTCGGCGACGGAGCAGATGTAGGTGCGGTCCTCGACCCGGGCCACGTCGGTGGGGTCGGAGGCCGCGTGGAACGAGTTGGGCATGACCTCGGGGTTGAGGCGGGTGAACGTGCCCGTCGCCTCGAGGGAGGCGGTGAGCTCGGCCCACTCCTCGTCGGACCCGGTGCACCAGTGGATCGCGTCGGGCTGCGTCAGCTCGGCGACCTCGGTGACCCAGGCGAGGATGCCCGGGTGGGTGGTCGGCGGGGTCGTCTGGGGGTCGATCGTTGCGGTCATGACCGTTTCCTTCAGCGTGCGTAGCGGCTGGTTCGCGCGGCCTCGTTGTCGGCGACTTGCGGGGACGCTAGCCCGTGTGAAAGGACGCACATATTGGATCGATCACAGACCTGTGACGCGTGTCTCGCTACCTCCCGGTACCCCCGACTTCCGTCTTTTCCGGGCGAAAGTGCAGCCCTCAGGCGGCGACGGTCTCGCGCGGCGAGGCGGCGTCGGCGACGTCGGCCTTGTGGGCCCGCCACGAGTGGCTGACCGCGAAGCCCCAGACCGCGGCGATCGCGACGTAGACACCGATCGCGACGTTGCCGGGCACGGTGACGAGGTCGGCGTTGATGAGCGTACGGGTGTTGGTCAGCACGATCAGGCCACCGACCAGGGAGCCGAGCATGCGGGCCGGGATGACCTTGACCAGCATGGCGGCGAACGGGGCCACGATCACGCCACCGATGAGCAGGCCGACGACGATCTGCCACTGGATCCCGGCGAAGCCGAGGGCAGTGAGGAAGCCGACCGATGCGGCGAGGGTGACGACGAACTCGGAGGTGCTGACCGAGCCGATGACCTTGCGCGGCTCCATCCGCCCGTTGGCGAGCAGCGCCGGGGTGCCGATCGGTCCCCAGCCGCCGCCGGCGGTGGCGTCGACGAACCCCGCCACGCCGCCGAGCGGCACGAGGAACCGGCGACCCACCGGCTGGCCGACGCGGCTGCGGTCGAAGCCCTTCACCGTGAAGCGCACGAGGAGGTAGGAGCCGAGGCCGAGCAGCAGCACCGCCATCACGACCTTGGCGAGGTCGACCGGCATGTTGACCAGGAGCGTGGCCCCGACGAAGGCACCGATCGCGCCCGGGAGCGCGATGGTGCGCACGACGCGCCAGTCGACGTTCCCGAAGGAGTGGTGGGCGATGCCCGAGGCGGCGGTGGTGCCGAGCTGGGCGAGCTGCACCATCGCCGACGCCATCGCCGGGTTGGTGCCGATCATGAGCAGCAGCGTCGTGGACGTGACGCCGTACGCCATCCCGAGGCTGCCGTCGACGAGCTGGGCGGCGATGCCGACGAGGGCGAACATGACGAGCTTCTGCACGGTGACTCCTCCGGTGCGGAACAGGACGATGTCACTAAAGTACAGTGTGTTGATAGGTATTACCTAATCACGTGTTGGCGTGTCCTTTCAGGCACCGACGATCCGCGTGGTGTCAGATCGGTGCGTCCGGGTCGATGCTGCGCGTCTCGGAGCGCCGGTTGCGCGCACTGAGGTAGTCGCGGAGGTAGAGCTTCGGCAGCATCTTGGCCACGGCGAGGGTCACGTAGACGATGGTGTTGATCGCCACGAAGGCCGCGAGGACGGCGATCAGCTCGTTGCGGAGGATGCTGTCGGGCAGCAGCACCCCCATCGGGACGACGACCGGCACGAGGGTCTCCACCTCAGGCCCCCGTCCGTACGCCGGAGTCGGGCTGGACGATGTGCTTCCAGTCCGCCTGTCGGGCGAGCGTGAGGTCCCAGATGCCCTTGACGTAGACGACGTTGAGGAACATCGCGTAGAAGAGCTCGGGGAACAACGAGAGCCCCAGCAACCGGGCCTTCCACCCTCCGCGCCACACCGTGACCACGCGTTCGAGGGTGAAGACGAGACCGATGCCGATCCAGAACGGGAACCACACCCACGTCGACGTCGCCAGGACCATCAGGATGATGAGGAGCAGGTAGGAGCCGAGCGCGATCACGCCGTATCCGATGCCGAGCTGCTGCATCCAGTAGCGGAAGGTCTGCGGTCGCAGGCCGTACGCACCCAGGTTCTCCAGCGCGCCGCGCTGCCACCGCAGCCGCTGGGCCCACAACGCGCTCCACGACGGCATCACCTCGGTGACGACGGTGCACTCGCGAGGGGACACCATGAGGGCGCCGAGGGTCTTGAGCGCGATCGTCAGCTCGTTGTCCTCGGTGAGGGCGACGGTGTCGTAGACGTCGCCGGGCACGCCCGGCAGGATCTTGCCGCGCTCGTCCGCGACGGCCCGCAGGGCGCGGGGCCGGAACACCGACGCGGTGCCGGTCAGCACGAAGACGCGACCGCGGCGGCGGCGCAGGTCGCGCTGGTAGCGGGTGTACTCGTTGCGCTGGAACTGCCCGATGAGGCCGAAGCCGTCCTCGCCGTAGAAGAGCCCGCCCACCGCCATCAGCGCACGGTCGTCGGTGAGGCGCCGCATCGCTCCCGCGAGGAAACCCGGGTCGAGCGTGGTGTCGGCGTCCATCACCATCACGCAGTCGTTGTCGCCCTGGTCCGGCAGGACCTCGCGGAGCGCCTGGTTGAGGCCGCCGGCCTTCTTGTGCCGGTTGTCCTCGGTCTCGAAGACCTCGACGCCGGCCTCGCGGGCCAGGCGTACGGTGCCGTCGGTGCAGTTGTCGGCGACCACGACGATGCGCGCCGGCGGCGGCTCCTGGGCCAGGAGCGAGTCGAGGGTCTGGGCGATGCAGCCCTCCTCGTTGTGCGCCGGGATGAGCACGGTGATGGTGACCGGCCCGGCGTACTGGCCCCGGGTCTCGGTCATGACGATCTTGGGGGCGAGCGGCATCCGATTGCCGTCCTCGCTGCGGCGGGCCCGCGTCAGGAGGCGACGCTCGAGGCCGGCCACCCCGGCGGCCAGCAGGAGGGCCACGCCCACGGCGGCCAGCAGCACGCGCGGGGCGGGCATCTCGGTGTCGTAGAAGACCTGCCAGATCCCGAAGAGGAGGCCCTCGTCGGGTGCCTGTCCCACCTGCGGGTCACCGGCGGCCACCGCTGTCCAGAGCGCTGCCGCGCCCAGACCGGCCGCCCCGATGATCGCCAGTCCCACCGATCGCTGGAGCCACTGCATGTCGTCCCGAGCCTTCCTTGTCCATCGGCGGCACCTGCTGCCGCTCAGTCGTTCGGTGCCACCCCGACGGCAGATGGCAGGAACAGGTCCACGAACTCGTCGTAGGGAACAGGCCTGCCGATGAGGTAGCCCTGGGCGAAGTCGACACCCTCCTCGCGGCACACCTCGAGGATCCGCGGGTCGGAGACGAACTCGGCGACCGTCCGCTTGCCGAGGTCGCGGGCGATGCCGACGATCGAGCGCATGATCGTGCGGTCGACGGCCGACTCGTGGACGTGCGCGACGAACTCGCCGTCGATCTTCACGTAGTCGAAGAACAGGTGCTTGAGGTAGTAGAACGACCCGAAGCCGGCGCCGAAGTCGTCGAGCGCGAACGCACACCCGAGGTCGGTCATCCGCGCGGCGAAGTCACGCGCGAGGGCGACGTCGGCCACCGCGGCGGTCTCGGTGATCTCCAGGATCAGGGCAGACGGGTCGACCTCGTGCCGGGCGAGCGAGTCGACGATCGCGCGCTCGATGTCGGGATTGCCGATGGAGTGGCCCGACAGGTTCACCTCGAGCTCGAACATCGGGTCGTGCTCGCGGCGCAACCGGGCGAGCAGGGCCAGGCTGCGGTCGACCACCCAGGCGTCGACCTGCGGCATCAGGCCCACGCGCTCGGCGATGTAGACGAAGCGCGAGGGCGGCACCAGCTCGTCGTCGTCGCGCAGCCGGAGCAGCACCTCGGCGGAGCTGATCCGGCCGGTCGAGATGTCCATGATGGGCTGGAGGTGCAGCTCGAAGCGGTCGTGCACGAGGGCGTCCTCGATGCGGCTCTGCCACTGCAGCCGGGCGGCCGCCCGCGGCCCCCGGGTGTCGCCCTCGGGCAGCAGCGCGACCTGGTTGCGTCCGGCCTCCTTGGCGTCGTACATCGTCATGTCGGCGAGCGCGAGGATGTCGGCCGAGTGCTCGAACGCCGCGACGAAGGTGACCACCCCGACGCTGGCGGTGACCCGACGCGCGACGCCGTCGAGGGTGGCGGCGTGGGCGCCGATGCGCTCGACGACGAGCTCGGCGACGCGCTGGGCCGCGGTCTGGTCGCCGTCGGTGAGCAGGATCGCGAACTCGTCGCCGCCGAGGCGCGCCACCACGTCGGTGGCGCGGATGGAACGGCGCAGCAGCCCGGCGATGTTGACCAGCAGCTCGTCGCCGGCGTTGTGCCCGAGCGAGTCGTTGACCTGCTTGAAGTTGTCGAGGTCGAGGAGCAGCAGCGCGCCGCCCGGACCGTGGCGACGGCAGCGGTCGAGGTGGCGCTGCAGCTCGTTGTCGAAGCGGCGACGGTTGGCGAGGCCGGTGAGGACGTCGTGGTCGGCGAGGTGGGCGAGCCGGTCGAGGTAGAGGCGCCGCTCGGACATGTCGACGACGTTGACCATGACCATGCTGCCCAGCTCGGGGTCGGCCACGACCCTGCTGCTGAGCGCGACGTGCACGTCGTTGCCGCCGGAGTCGCGCAGCAGGCACTCGGTCTCGAGGGAGTCACCGCCGTTGAACATCAGGCGCCCGAGGTGGTCCTGGATCCGGTCCTCACCCGGCGTCTCGAAGGCACCGAGCCGGTGCCCGACCATCTCGGCCGGCTCGAGGCCGAGCAGCACGGCCATCGAGACGTTGACCCGGAAGATCGTGCCCACGGGGTCGAGCACGGCCACACCGTGCGGGGCGTCGTCGAAGAGCCGCTCCACGCGCTCGCTGGCCGTGCGGGCGCGGCGGGTCTGCCGCGCGAGGTCGCGCACGATGCGCTGGAGGACCGGGGCGATGACGACGGCGACCGCACCCCACATGAGGGCACGGCGCCAGTCGCCGAGCATGTAGGCGGGCGGACCGATGACCGCGACCGGGACGACCAGCGTGGCGACCGAGAGCCCGCTGGCGATCCAGAGCTGACGCGGGGTGCCGGTGATCGCCAGCCAGAGGATCGGCAGCAGGATCAGGACCGTCATGCCCGAGGACGCGCCCCCGGTCCCCGCTCCGGCCGCGTCGTTGACCAGCCCGGCGTAGGGGAAGAGCAGGTAGGCCGGGACCGGGTCGAGCCAGGACCGCTCGCCGCGCCGCCTGCTCACCACGAAGAGGAGCGCGGACGCGGCCAGCACGAGGGCTGCCAGCGCGACGACCCACCACGGCCGCTCGTACGGCGGCAGGAGCACCGCGACCAGCCCCAGGGCGGCCACCGCGCCGAACGGCACGGCGAGCGCCGGCGTTCCGCGCCTCAGGTCAGGGCGCGCGGGAGCGGGTGCAGGGGTCTCCCGAGCTCGACTGCGCACCTCTTTACCTTAGCCGCGGCGAGCCTCCCGCGAGGCGTAATCAGTCCTCCTGGTCGAGGTCGGCCGCCACGCGACGGTGCGCCTCCCAGATCTCCTCGGGCATGCGCTCGAACTGCGACAGGTGCTCCTCGCGGAACCCGATCTCCTGCTGCCAGCGCTCCTTGTCGATGGTGAGGATGCGCTCGAGGTCGTCGGCGGGCACGTCCATGCCGGTGAGGTCGAGCTCGTCCTCGGTCGGCAGGATGCCGACCGCCGTGCGCCGTCCGGTGACCTCGCCGTTGCGGAGCTGGAGCAACCAGAGCAGCGGGCGCAGGTTGTCGCGGTAGCCCGGCCACAGGAAGTGGCCGTCGTCGGGGTCCTTCTGGAACCAGTTGACGTGGGCGAAGATCGGCTGGTCGGTCGCGGCGCCCACGACGTCGAGGTAGTGGCGGGCGTAGTCGCCCTCGCCGTACGCCATGAACGGGCGGTTCGACATCGGGTCGTAGCGCAGCTGCCCGTCGACGCCCTCGGCGGCGAAGGTGGCCTCGGCACCCAGGGTGAGCCCGTCGTACACGCCCTCGGCGAGGTCGGTGATCGCGCGGATCAGCGGCTCGCGGTCGCGCGTGCGGCCACCGAAGATGATCGCGTCGATCGGCACCCCCGCCGGCGCGTCGTAGTCGGGCGCGATGTTGGGCACGTTGGCCAGCGTCGTGGTGAACCGGCTGTTGGGGTGGGCCCACGCCGCGGTGTCGTTGTCCTTCCGGTCGGCGAGCGGGGCGCCGGTCCAGTCGAGCCAGCCCTTCACGTCGGTCGGCGGCTTCGGCGTACGGCCCTCCCACCACACCTCGCCGGTCGTCGGGTTGTGGGCGACGTTGGTGAAGATGGCCTGCGTGCCCTCCTCGATCGAGGCCAGGGCGTTGGGGTTGGTGGTCTCGTTGGTGTCCTTGGCGACGCCGAACACGCCGTACTCCGGGTTCATCCCCATCAGCCGGCCGCTCTCCTCGTCGACCCACAGCCACGCGATGTCGTCGCCGTAGAACGACACGTGGTAGCGGTCGCCGAGCGCGTCGGGCGCGGCCATCATCGCCAGGTTGGTCTTGCCGGAGGCGCTCGGGAAGCCGCCGCAGACGTGGTAGGTCCGGCCGGTCTCCTTGTCGTGGATGCCGATGAGCATGTACTGCTCGGCGAGGAACTTCCGGCTCGCCCAGCCGTCGTACGCCCCCTGCCGCAGGCCGTGCGCGATCTTGCCGAGGAGCGCGTTGCCGCCGTAGGAGGAGCCGAAGTGCAGGATCGTGCGCTCGTCGGCGACGGTGACGAAGTAGCGCTGGTCGTCGGGCGTGCCCTGGCCGAGGTGCTCGAGGTCGCCGGTGACGTGGACGGCGCGGACGAAGGAGTCCGGGTCCTCGAGGTCGTTGACGAACTGCACGCCGACGCGGGCCATGCGGATCATGTGGAGGACGACGGTGCGGGTGTCGGTGAGCTCGACGCCGGTGGCCCACGGCTCGAGGGGGTTGCCGGGGGGCGCCATCAGGTAGGGGATGACGTACATCGTCTTCCCCTCGGACGCGCCGCGCATCCGGTCGTGGAGCAGCGGCTTCATCTCCGAGGCCGGGCGCCAGTTGTTGTAGACGCCCCGGTCCTTCTCGTCGTTGGTCGCCACGATGGTCCGCTCCTCGGAGCGCGCGGTGTCCTTGTGATAGCTGCGGGAGTAGTAGCGGCCCTCGCCGGCGCGCTGCAGCTCGCCGGCGGCGACCGCCTCCTCGAGCAGTCGCGCGTCGTCGGAGGCGTTGACCACCTCGACGTGCTCCGCGCCGGTCAGCTCGGCGTACTCCCTGACGAACTCACGGACCTGCGGGTTGGTCAGCCCGGCTTCGTCCAAGACTGCCTCGAGATCTGCCATCGCGCTGCCTCTCGTCGTGCGGCGGTGCCTCGCCGCGGTGCGGGTGCTTGGCACCCTAGGGCACCGTGGGCGGCACGGGACCGGCCCCTCGGGGGTGCTGATTTCACTGGTCCGGAGTACGTCGGCTATCCTCGTCCAGTCCTCGCAGGCCGGTCGGCCGGCACGGACGGGCGCCTGTAGCTCAACGGATAGAGCATCTGACTACGGATCAGAAGGTTTGGGGTTCGAATCCCTACAGGCGCGCAGGATCAGCAGCCCGGTCACCCGTGACCGGGCTGTTGTGCGTCCCGGGGTGGTGCGTCCGGGCCCGCGTGGCGCGCAGTCCAGCCGCGCTGCTCGCGGTTCGCGCCGATGAGGAACACGCACATCCCCACCACCACGATCGTGGCCATGGCCAGGAGCATGAGCGCGAAGACGGCGGGTGGCCAGTCGTGCTGGACGTACTGGTGGGTGGGCATCGGGACCTCCCGGGTCGCTGGTCGATGTCACCCACCCTCGCCCCGCCGGCACGACCGCGGCAGGTCCGGAGGTCCCGTGAGGGGTGGGCCGGTGGTCCCTACGCTGGGACCGTGCCCCCCATCGACGACGCCACCCGCCCGCGCGTGGCAGGCTCGGTCGAGCTCACGCCGCGGCAGCGCGCGGCCGGCGACCACCTGCGGATGATCCACGACCACTTCCGCAGCCAGCTGGAGACGCTCAGCCGGGCCGTGGCGTCGTTCCGGGACGGCACGGGCGACGTCGACGCCGTGCGCGCCGGCGTGCACGGCCTGGCTCCGTCCCTGTCGGCGCAGCAGGTGTCGGGGCTGTGCGGGCAGGTGTGCCGCTTCCTGACGATGCACCACACCATCGAGGACCAGAACCTCTTCCCCGCCGTCGCGACCCTCCCGGCGTACGCGCCCGTCGCACAGCGGCTGGCCGAGGAGCACCGGGTCGTGCACGCCCACCTCGAGCGCGTCGACGACCTGGCGCTCGCGGTCCTCACCGACCCGGCCCGCGTCGACGAGCTGGTCGCGGCCGTGGCCGACCTGCGGACCGACCTCGAGTCGCACTTCGCCTACGAGGAGGCCGAGATGACCGAGCCCCTCGGGTTGCTGGGCCTGGGCGTGTAGTCCCCTGGCTGCGCCGCCTCTCCGTACGCTGGCGCCGTGGTGGAGCGACTCGATGTCGACGCGAGACGGGTCGTGCTCGACGTCGACACCGGCATCGACGACGCCCTGGACCTGCTGTACGCGACGGCGAGCCCGGCGCTCGACCTGTGCGGGGTGACGGCGGTGGCCGGCAACGTGCCCGTCGAGGTCGCGGCCCGCAACTCCGCTGCCGTGCTGGCCAACGTGGGCGCAGACCACGTGCCGGTCGCGATCGGCGCCGACCGGACCATGTCCGGCTCCGGCCCGCGTGAAGGACCCACCAACCACGGCGCGGACGGGCTGGGCGGCGTACGCGTGCCCGCTGGCGCAGCGCCGTCCCGGCTCGGGCCCCGGTCCCTGCTCCGGTCCGTCGCCGCCCACGGACCGGTGACCCTCGTCGGCCTGGCTCCGCTGACCAACCTCGCCGCGCTGGCTCCGACGGCTGACGACGTCGTCCTGGTGGGCGGTGAGCTCGTGGTGGCGGTCCCCGCCGAGCTCAACGCCGGTCACGATCCCGACGCCACCGCGCGCGTCCTGGCGCTCGGGCGCCCTCTCACGCTCTACGTCGCCGACGTCTTCGAGCGGGTCTCGGCGCGGCCCGAGGACGTCGCGCGGCTCAGGTCGTCCGACCGGGCCGCGGCCCGGCTCGCGGGCGCCCTGCTCGCCGTGCGGCGCAGGCAC
>JAESGW010000461.1_pt1 | contig 39010 bp, 30 predicted proteins | sample 9269791 | NCBI WGS metagenome assembly JAESGW01 (sample SAMN16773120, study PRJNA677053) | algae metagenome | isolation source: Aphanocapsa lilacina HA4352-LM1 and co-occurring heterotrophs from near cave... | place: USA: Maniniholo cave, near Haena, Kauai, HI | collected 2009-07-28
GTCAGGGCATTTATGCCTATGTCACGCTGAACGCCGGCGAGGTTTCCTCGGACGATCTCCGCACCGAACTGCGCAACTGGGTCCGCAAGGAAATCGGCCCGATCGCTACCCCCGACGCGCTGCAATTCGCCCCCGGCCTCCCCAAGACCCGCAGCGGCAAGATCATGCGCCGCATCCTTCGCAAGATCGCCGAAGGTGATGTGTCCTCGCTCGGCGACACCAGCACGCTGGCGGACCCGGCGGTGGTGGACGATCTGGTGGCGAACCGGGTAGGCTAGGCGCCAGCCATTCCGCGCAGCCGCGCCTCATCGAGCAGCATCACCTTGCCATAGGCGCGCTTGACCAGGCCCTGCTCCTCCAGCAGCGCAAGGTGCGCGTTGGCCGCCTTGCGGGTCATGCCGGTCAGTTCGCCCAGCTCGCTCTGGCTGACCGCGACGAAGGGCGGCTGCCCTTCCGCCAGCGTCAGCAACCGCATCGCGATCAACTCCGCGGGGCTGGCGGTCAGCAGCCGGGCCACCATCCGCACTGCGTCCCGCAGCTGGCCGTAAACGAGATTGCTGACTGCCTGCCACAGGTCGGGCCGGTCATGGCCGACGCGCTTCAGCGCCGCATCGGGGATCAGGAACAGCGTCGCGGCGCTGCGCGCGCATACCGTCAGCAGCCTTGGCCCATCCGGTTGCGCTGGCAGCCCCAGCCACGCGCCCTTGTGGAGGATGTCGATCAACACTGTCCGTTGGGGGCCCGCCGCCGCCTCGACCGACAGCCGGCCGGAGATTACCGCGAACAGCCCGGCATCGGGATCATCCTCGCCGTAAACCCATTGCCCCGCCTCGAGCCGCTGGACGCGCCCGGCCTCGAGCAATGCCTCCGCTACCGGCGCGGGCTGGCGCGACAGCCAGGGCGAGCGGACCAAATCATAGTGCGACCATGCCATGCGCCGGAATGTAACCCGGCGGACTCTTCGCCGCCAGCGATCCGCCCGTCCTTCGTCGCAGCGGAAGGCCCGCTCGCCTAGCCCACCCCGCCCAGATCCACCGCCAGATCGTGGATATGCTCCAGCCCGTCATAGAAGCTCTTGACCGGGATGCGTTCGTTCAGCCCGTGCGCGAACATCTCGTCCTGATAGATGAACAGGCCTGAGGTCGCGAAGGTGGGGATGCCGGCGATGCGGTACACCTTGCCGTCGGTCCCGCCCGATTCGAGATAGGGGCTGATCGGCACGCCGGGCTGGCGCTTGTGGATCGACTTGGTGATCGCCGCCATCACGTCCGGCCGCATCTCGCTGATCGGGCTCGCCTCCGGATTGTCGAGAACCGCGATGGCGATCTTGGGATCGGCGATCGTGTCGGCCAGCGTCTTCTGCACATCGGCCACCGGCACGCCGGGGAAGATGCGACAATTGACCTTGGCCAGTGCTTTTTGCGGCAGCGCGTTTTCGGCGTGGCCGGCCTCCAGCATGGTCGTGACGCAGGTGGTGCGGATGGTGCCGTTGAAGCCCGGATCGGTCGAGATCGCGGCGATCGCCTGGGCATTGGTCGGATCGGCCGAAAACGCCTTCATCGCCTGCCCCGCCGCCCCCGGCAGCACCCCGCCGACCGCGCCGATATAGGCCCGCGTCAGGTCGTTGGACATCACCGGGAAGGTCAGCCCCTCCACCTTGGCGATGGCGCGCGTCAGATCGTAGATCGCATTGTCCTTGCGCGGACGCGACGAATGCCCGCCAGGGTTGGTCGCGGTCAGGGTGAAGGTGGCGAAGGTCTTCTCCGCCCCCTGGACGAGATAGATCTGCGGCTTGCCGTCCTTGCTCAGCCCGCCGCCGCCGGCATCGGTGTTGATCGCGAACTCGGCGCCCTTCACCCAGTCATGCTTGGCCACCAGCCGCGTCGTCGCCATGCCGGTCTCCTCGTCGCCGACGAACGCGAACACCAAAGTTCGCTTCGGCTGCGCCTTGGCCGCCTTCAGCCGCAATATGGTGGAGACCATCGCGGTCACCCCCGCCTTGTTGTCGTGGCTGCCGCGCCCCCAGAAGCGGCCGTCCTCCTCGATCAGGGTGAACGGATCGCGGCTCCAGTCCTCCGGCCGCGCATCGACGATATCCATATGCGCGTTGAACAGGATCGGCTTGGCGGCGGCATCGCTGCCCGGCACGCGCACCAGCATCGCCACGGTCTCGCCATTGGGGATGGTGACGATATCGCCGGCGGGCACGCCGCCCGCCTTCAGCGTATCGGCCAGATAGGTCGCCATTGCCGGCACCTGCTTCTGCCCCTCGGCGGTGCGGAAGCCGATGACCTTGGCGTAGATCTCGCGCGCCTGCTTCTGATGCGGCGCGTCCTGCGCGAACGACGGCGCGGCGAGCGCGCTCGCGGCCGCCGCCGCGAGCAGGATGCGGATATACATGAATCGCCCTTTCCCGAATGGTGCGCGCTTGATGGCATAACGCGCTTGCCGGGCGCAACGGGGGCTCACACTTTGACGATGCCCTGGTCGATCAGGCTGCGGGCGGTATCGACGATGCTGTCCTCCTCGCGCCGCGTCTTCCAGCCGAGAACGGATTCGGCGTGGCGCGCATCGGCGCTGCGGACGTTGCCAAGCTCGGGCACGATCGCGCGCACCAGCGGATTGAAGCGCGCGATGAGCCGCACCAGCCAGTCGGGCAGGTTGCGTGACGGCACCTTGCGCGCCTCTGGCCCCAGCCGCGCCTTCAGCACCTGCGCTACCTCGTTGAGCTTCATGAAGCGCCCCGCGCCGATGAAGCGCTCGCCATCGATGCCCGGCGTCGTCAGCGCGCGAACATGAAGCTCGGCGAGATCGCGGACGTCGACGATGGCGAAGCCGAGATCGGGGGTGCCGGGGAACGACCCGTCGATCAGCTTGTGCACCATATCGATCGACGCGGAGAAATCGGAGCCCAGCACCGGCCCCAGCACGGCGGAAGGATTGACCGAAACAAACTCCATTCCCCCGCCCTCGGCCGCCATCCAATCCCGCGCCGCGCGTTCGGCGATGGTCTTGGATTTGACATAGGCCGTGACCCCGAGGGCATCGACATTGGTCCAGTCCGCTTCGGTGAAGGCGCGATCGCTTTTGCCGTGGCCATAGGCGATCGCAGCGACCGAAGAGGTCAGCACGAACCGCGAGACCCCGGCCCCGCGCGCGAACCGCAGCGCCCGCAAGGCACCCTCGCGCGCCGGCACGATCAGTTCGTCCTCGTTTCGCGGCACGCCCGGCGGAAAGGGCGAGGCGACATGCGCGACATGGCTGCAACCGGCCATCGCCTCGGCCCAGCCCGCGTCATCCATCAGATCGGCTGGGAAGAACGACAGCTTCGCATCTTCGACGCCCAGCGTCGCGCGCACTGCCGCCTCGCGCGCCATGTCGCGGATCGTCGTCCTGACCGTCCAGCCCGTGCGAACGAGCTCGCGGATCAGGAAGCCGGCAATGTATCCGCTGCCGCCTGTGACAAGTACCGTGCCGGTCATCGCATTCTCCACTTCATCGGCAAGGGAGATATGCAATTCAGTTTCGATTTGCAACTATTTTTAGGCCTAGCGCAGCAACACCAGTTCCTCGGCCATCGTCGGATGCAGCGCCACGACATCGTCGAACGCCGCCTTGGTGAGCCCGGCCTTCACCGCCACCGCCGCGGCCTGCAAAATCTCTGGGGCATCCGGCCCGATCATGTGCAGCCCGACGATCCGGTCGGTCTCCGCATCGCAGATCATCTTGTAGAGGGCACGTTCGTTGCGCCCCGCCAGCACGTTCTTCATCGGACGAAAATCGGACTGATAGACCTTCACCCCGCCCAGCTTGTTGCGCGCCTCGCCTTCGGTCATGCCGACGCCCGCGATCGGCGGGTGGCTGAACACCGCGCTCGGGATGCAGCCATAATCGACGCGGGTCGGCTTGCCGCCGAACATCGTGTCGGCGAACGCCTGCCCTTCGCGGATCGCCACCGGGGTCAGCTGCACCCGGTTGGTCACATCGCCCACAGCATAGATGCTGTCGCAGGTCGACTTGTTGTCCTCATCGACCACGATCGCGCCCTTGTCGTCCCATTCGACCCCCGCATTCTCCAGACCCAGGTCGCCGGTGTTCGGCACCCGCCCGGTGGCGAACATCACCATGTCCACCACCGCCGGTTCGTGGCCGGACATATGCACTTCCAGGCAGCCGTCCTTCTTTTTGACGATCTTCTCGAACGCGGCGTGGAAGCGGAACTCGATGCCCTTCATCATGCTGATCTGCAGCAGCCGGTCGCGGATCTGCGCGTCGTACTGGCGCAGGATCACGTCGGTGCGGTTGATCAGGATCACATGCGCGCCGAACTGGTGGAAAATCCCCGCGAACTCGTTCGCGATATAGCCCGCGCCGGCGATCAGGATGCGCTTGGGAATGGCATCGAGATGAAACGCCTCGTTGCTGGTGATGCCATGTTCGTGGCCAGGGCATTTGGGCACCTGCGGCGTCGCGCCGGTGGCGACGAGGATATATTTCGCGGTGACGGTCTTGCCGCTCGCCAGCTTGACCTCGTTGGGCCCGGCGATGGTCGCGCGTTCGGCGATGATCTCGACCTTCTGCGTCTCCAGCGTATCGGTATAGGCCTGGCTGATCCGATCGACATCGGCCAGCACATTGTCGCGCAGCACCGACCAGTCGAAGGTGCAATCGGGCACGTTCCAGCCGAACCGCCGCGCATCGGCCAGATCCTCGGCGAAATGCGCGCCGTAGACGAGCAGCTTCTTGGGCACGCACCCGCGGATCACGCAGGTACCGCCGACGCGGTATTCCTCGGCGATCGCGACCTTCGCCCCGTGCGCCGCGGAAACTCGCGCCGCGCGCACCCCGCCCGATCCGGCGCCGATGACGAAGAGGTCGTAGTCGTATTTGGCCATGTCTATTCCTTCGTCACCCTGAACGTGTTTCAGGGTCCATCGTGCCGCGGGCAAGGCCGCCACTTGGGGCACGATGGATGCTGAAACAAGTTCAGCATGACGATGGGTGTGATCGAAGGGGCGATCCTATAATCCCGCCCGCCGGATCAGGTCGGCGGTGGAGGCATCGAAATCCCCGCCGCCCGCGCCTGCCGCCTTGGCCATCTCCTTGCCCAGCTCGACGCCGAACTGATCGAATGGGTTGATCCCCAGCAGCACCGCATTGGCGAACACGCGGTGCTCGTAGAAGGCGATCAGCGCGCCTAAGGTGCGCGGCTCCAATGCATCCAGCAGGATCGTCGCCGAAGGCCGGTCGCCCGGATAATCGCGCGCACCCTCACCCTTGCGCCCAGCCATCAGCGCCGCGCCCTGCGCGAACACGTTGAGCAGCAGTTGCCGGTGATGATCGTCGATCAGCGCATCGCCCGGCTCGATGCAGGCGACGAATTCGACCGGCACCAGATGCGTGCCCTGGTGAAGCAGCTGGAACACCGCGTGCTGCGCGTCGGTCCCGACCCCGCCCCAAGTGATCGGCGCCGAAGCCCGCCCCAGCGGCTTGCCGTCCACCGTCACCCGCTTGCCGTTCGATTCCATCTCGAGCTGCTGGAGATAGTCAGGCAGCAGCCGGAGTCGTTCGTCATAGGCGAACACCGCGCGCGTCTCGCAGCCGCGCACCTGCGCATAATAGAGATCGGCGAAAGCCGCGCGCAGCGGCATGTTGTCCACCCAGTCGGCCAGCCGGAAATGCCGGTCCATCTCGGCCGCGCCCTCCAGCATCGCCTCGAACGCGTCCCAGCCGAGGCCAATCGCCGCGGGAAAGCCGATCGACGACCACAGCGAATACCGCCCGCCGACCGACTCGGCGAAGGGCAGCACCCGCGTCTCGTCGACGCCCCATTCGATCGCCTTGTCGGGCGCGGCGGTCAGCGCGACCACCTGGCCATAGGGGTCCTCCACCCCGCCCTCGCGCATCCAGTCGAGCGCGCTTTCGGCGTTGAGCAACGTCTCGGTGGTGGTGAATGTCTTGCTGGCGATGGCGATCAGCGTTTCCTTGGGGTGGAAGCCCGCCAGCGCCTCCTCCAGCGCGCAGCCATCGACGTTGGAAACGATCGCGACGTCATAGCGCCGGTCCTCGCGCCCCAGCGCGTCAATCAGCAGGTCCGGCCCCAGCGCCGATCCGCCGATGCCGATGTGCAGCACATGCCGGATCGGCCCCAGCGCCTCGGCCTCCACCGCATCGATCAGCGCGCGCATGCGGGCGTGGAACGCCTTGGCCTGGCGCACGTCCTCGACACCACCCTCGCCGCGCTCGGCCACATGCGTCGCCGCGCGGCCCTCGGTCACATTGACCACCGCGCCCGCGAACAGCGCATCGCGATGCGCGTCGAACTCCTGCGCCTCGGCCAGCCGGGTGAATGCGGCGACCACCTGCGCGTCCAGATGCGTCTTGGACCAATCGAAATGCAGCCCGGCGATATCGGCCGAATAGGTCGCGACGCGCTCGCCATCGGCATCGAACAATTCGGTCAGGCTCTGGCGCGGCAGGGCGTCGAGATCGGCCCAGATATCGGTCATGTTGCTATCTCCACTCCCCAGCCCCGTTCGGGCTGAGCTTGTCGAAGCCCCGTCCTTCTTCGTCCGGTGCCCGAGAAGGCAGGACGGCCCTTCGACAAGCTCAGGGCGAACGGGGAGAGGTTCCCTAGGTTCCGCTAACGGAATCGATTCAATGAAAGTCGCGCTTTCCCTAGGCGAAGCAATTGGGCAGTGGAAGCCTCGCTCGCCAGTCCTATCTCGGGGCGAGGCAGCCCGATTGGAGCACCCCCATGGCGACACTCAGCCGCAGCACGATGCGTTCGCCCTGGACGGTGATCCTGGTTGGCGCGACCATCGTCACGCTGGCAATGGGCGTGCGGCAATCCTTCGGGCTGTTCCTGCCGCAGATGGGCGCGGCGCTCGACATCAGCCGGTCGAGCTTCGGCCTCGCCATCGCCATCCAGAACCTCGTCTTCGGTCTCGCCCAGCCCTTCATTGGCGCGCTGGCGGACAAGCATGGCGCGGGGCGAATCGCGGTGGGTGGCGCGCTGCTCTACGTCGCCGGGCTGGTGCTCGCCTCGTTCGCCACCAGCGCGATCGGCATCCATCTCTCGCTCGGCCTGATGGTCGGGCTGGCGATGACCGGCATCACCTTCACCGTCATCCTCGGCGTGGTCGGGCGCGTCGTGCCCGCCGACCGGCGCAGCATGGCGTTCGGCATCGTCACGGCGGGCGGATCACTCGGCCAGTTCCTCGTCGTGCCGGCGGCGCAGGCGCTGCTCACCGAATTCGGCTACCGCCAGACGCTGATCGTGCTCGCCGCCGCAATCGCGATGATCGTGGCGCTCGCCGCAGGCATCGCCGGAAAGCCCTCCGCGCCCGCCGATGCCGGCCCGGCGCAGTCGGCGGGACAGGCGCTGCGCGAGGCGGGCGGGGACCGCAACTTCCTGCTGCTCAACCTCGGCTTCTTCGTCTGCGGCTTCCATGTGGTGTTCATCGCCACGCACTTCCCCGCCTATCTGACCGACAAGGGGATCGATCCCGCGATCGGCGCGACCAGCCTCGCACTGATCGGCCTGTTCAACATCTTCGGTTCCTATCTGTTCGGCCTCGCCGGGGATCGGCTGCGCAAGCATCATGTCCTCGCCGGGCTCTACGCCGCGCGCGGGGTGGCGATCGCGATCTTCCTGTGGATGCCGCTGACCCCCGCCAGCGCGCTGGTCTTCGCCAGCGTCATGGGTTTCCTCTGGCTCGGCACCGTGCCGCTGACCAACGGGCTGGTCAGCCAGATCTACGGCGTCCGCCATCTCTCGATGCTGGGCGGGGTGGTGTTCCTGTCGCACCAGGTCGGCAGCTTCCTGGGGGCCTGGGCGGCGGGGTATTTCTTCGATCAGAGCGGCAATTATAACGCGGCATGGACCGCCTCGATCATCCTCGCCGTGCTCGCCGCGCTGATCCACCTGCCGATCCGCGACGCGCCGATCAGGCGGCTGCAGCCGGCATGAGGCGCGTTTCGCCTCTCATCGTGCTGGGCGTGCTGGCGGCGCTCGCCGCCACCGGTCTGCTGCTGTGGCAGAGCGAGGGCGCGGTGATCTGGCTGCAGGGCGTCGTCGCCTATTGCTTTTGACGGTCACGCGGGCGAAGCGGGAAACGATGACCGAGGACGCCGCCCCCGCGCCCCCCGCCCCGCCGATCAGCGAAGCGCCAACCACCGAATCCGGCGCGCCGAAGAGGAAGCGTTCGGAGGCGGCCGATACCGGGCTGTTCCTGCTCAAGCTGGTGGTCGCAGTGCTGCTGCTCCGCAGCCTGATCATCGCCCCTTTCAGCATCCCGTCCGAATCGATGCTGCCGCGGCTATGGGTCGGCGATTACCTGCTCGTCGCCAAATGGCCCTATGGCTGGTCGCGTTACAGCTTTCCGGGCAGTCCGGACCTGTTCGAAGGCCGCATCCTCGAAACCCTGCCCGAGCGCGGCGATGTCGTGGTGTTCAAGGCACCCCCGGCCAATGAGGAGGATTATATCAAGCGGGTAATCGGGCTTCCGGGGGATACGGTGCAGATGCGCGACGGCCAGCTGATCCTGAACGGCGTCGCCGTCCCCAAGCAGCGCGTCGCCGATTTCGTCCACCCGCTCTCGCCCAACAGCCCCTGCCTCACCAGCCGCTACGATCCGACCGATTTCTCGGACACGCTGGAGGACGGCACGCGCATCTGCCGATATCCGCGCTATCGCGAGACTTTGCCATCGGGCCGCTATTACGAGGTGCTGGATCTCAACCGCGTCACCATCGACGACACTCCCGTCTATTCGGTGCCAGCCGGCCACCTGTTCCTGATGGGCGATAACCGCGACCGCTCCGCTGACAGCCGCGTCGACCCCGACGACAAGGGCGTCGGCTTCGTACCCATCGAAAATCTCCAGGGCCGCGCGCTGGTGACCTTCTTCTCCACCGATGGCTCGGCCGAATGGGCGAAGCCCTGGACCTGGGGCCCGGCCGCGCGCTGGCACCGCGTCGGGGACGGCTATTGACCGATCTCGCCGCCTGGCTGTCCGGAGCGCTGGGCCACGTCCCCACCGATCTCGCCCCCTACGAACGCGCGCTGACGCATGGCAGCCGCTCGGCCGAAAGCTATGAGCGTCTCGAATTTCTCGGCGACCGCGTGCTCGGCCTGGTCATGGCCGAATGGCTGTTCGAGCTGTTCCCCAATGAACCCGAAGGCAATCTCTCGCGCCGCCTCAACGCGCTCGTCACCGGCGCGGTCTGCGCCGAAGTCGCCCGCGCGATCGGCGTCGTCCCGCATCTGAAACTCGGCAAGCAGGCCCGCGACGACGGCGCGTCGGACAGCGACAATGTGCTGGGCGACGTCACCGAAGCGCTGATCGGGGCGCTCTACCGCGATCACGGCATCGACGCCGCGCGCGCCTTCGTCCGGCGCGCCTGGGCCGACCGCGTCACCGGCACCTCCACCGCCCCGCGCCATCCAAAATCGGCCCTCCAGGAATGGGCGGCGGCCCATAACCGCCGCCCGCCGGTCTATGAGGTCACCGATCGCTCCGGCCCGCACCACGCCCCTCGCTTCACGGTGAAGGTGACCATCGGCAAGCTCGCGGCGGCCGAGGCGACGGGCCGCTCACGCCAGGAAGCGGAGACCGAAGCAGCCAGGGCCCTGCTGGAGCAGCTCGAGGCCTGAGCTTGCCGCCGCCGCCGCCTTCCTTCATGCCGCGCGCTATGGAATCGGAACAGAACACCCGTTGCGGCCTCGTCGCCGTCGTCGGCGCGCCCAATGCCGGCAAATCGACCCTGGTGAACGCCCTTGTCGGCCAGAAGGTCGCGATCGTCAGCCCCAAGGCGCAGACCACCCGCGCGCGCCTGCTCGGCATCGCGATCGAGGGCGACACCCAGATCATGCTGGTCGATACCCCCGGCATCTTCACCCCAACCCGCCGGTTCGACCGGGCGATGGTGCAGGCGGCCTGGGGCGGCGCCGAAAGCGCGGACATCATCGCGCTGGTGGTCGATGCCAAGGGCGGGCTCGGCACCAAGGTCACCGACATCGCCGAGACTTTGAAGAACCGCACCGAACGCAAGCTGCTGATCCTCAACAAGGTCGATCTGGCCGACAAGGGCAAGCTCCTCCTCCACGCCGAGCGATTGAACGCGCTGGTCCCCTTCGCCGAGACCTTCTTCATCTCCGCCGCGACCGGAGACGGCGTCGCCCACCTCAAATCCGAACTCGCCGGTGCGATGCCCGAAGGCCCGTGGCATTTCCCCGCCGATCAGGTGTCCGACGCGACCGACCGCCTGACCGCCGCCGAGATCACCCGCGAGCAGATCTACCTCCAGCTCTACGCCGAACTTCCCCAGGCGAGCGCGGTCGAAACTGAGAAATATGAGGAGCGCGAGGATGGGTCGGTGGAGATCCACCAGCAGATCCTGGTCGAACGCCCCACCCAGCGCGCGATCATCCTCGGCAAGGGCGGGTCGCGCCTCAAGGAAATCGGCAGCCGCGCCCGCGCCGAGATCGCCAATTCACTCGGCGTCCGCGTCCATCTCTACCTCCACGTCAAGGTAAAGCCCGACTGGGACGAGGATCGCGGCCTCTACAAGGAGATCGGACTGGACTGGGTGGAATGAGCGCAGCCGCGCCCCCCCAGAACCGCCTCCGTTCGATCATCGGCGGGTCCACCGGCAACCTCGTCGAATGGTATGACTGGTACGCCTATGCCGCCTTCACCCTCTATTTCGCGCCGCACTTCTTTCCCGAAGGATCGCGCACCGCGCAGCTGATGAACGCCGCCGCGATCTTCGCGGTCGGGTTCCTGATGCGGCCGATCGGCGCATGGATGATGGGCGTCTATGCCGACCGGCGCGGGCGCAAGGCGGGGCTGGTGGTATCTGTCACGCTGATGTGCGCCGGATCGCTGCTGATCGCGGTCACGCCGGGGTACGAGACGATCGGCGCCGCCGCCCCCGCCCTCCTCGTCCTCGCCCGCATGATGCAGGGGCTGTCGGTGGGCGGCGAATATGGCGCGAGCGCGACCTACCTCTCCGAAATGGCGGGCAAGCGCCACCGCGGCTTCTATTCCAGCTTCCAGTACGTCACGCTGATCGCCGGCCAGCTCACCGCCATCATGGTGCTGCTGATCCTGCAGGCCGCCATGAGCGAGACCGCGCTGGAGCAATGGGGCTGGCGCATCCCCTTCGCCATCGGCGGGGTGCTGGCGGTGGTCGTCTTCTACATCCGCCGCGGCCTTGCGGAGACCGAAAGCTACACCAACGCGCAGGCGGAAGGCGCACCCAAATCAGGCTTCGCCGAGCTGTTCCTGCGCCACCCGCGCGAGGCAGCGACGGTGATGCTGCTGACGGCCGGCGGCACGCTCGCCTTCTACGCCTATTCGATCTACATGCAGAAATTCCTGGTCAACACCGCGGAGTTCAGCCGCGAGACCGCCAGCCAGATCAACGCCGCAACGCTGTTCGTATTCATGTGCCTACAGCCGCTGGCAGGCGCGCTCAGCGACCGCATCGGCCGCAAGCCGCTGATGATCGGCTTCGGCGTCGCCGGCGTCCTGTTCACCTGGCCGATCTTCACCACCCTGGAGAGCACGCGCGATCCAATCGCCGCCGGGCTGCTGGCGATGGCCGCCCTCATCATCGTCACCGGCTACACATCGATCAACGCGGTGGTGAAGGCGGAGCTGTTCCCAGCGCATGTCCGCGCGCTGGGTGTCGCTTTGCCCTATGCGCTGGCCAACACCATCTTCGGCGGCACCGCCGAATATGTGGCCTTGTGGTTCAAGAACGAAGGCATGGAGCGCGGCTTCTACATCTACGTCACCGGGATGATCGCGATCAGCCTGATCGTCTATCTGCGCATGCGCGACACCAGGACGCACAGCCGCATCCTGGAGGATTAGGCGGAAAGATGCTCCACCAGGATCTTCGCGCCGATCGCGATCAGCACGATCCCGCCGGCGATCTCGGCGCGCTTGCCGAAACGTTCGCCCACCGCAGCACCCATCAGCGTCCCGGCCCAGCATAGCAAAGCCGTTACCGCGCCGATCATCCCGCAGGCGATGCCGATGGGCACCGCAAACGCGTCGAGCGTCAGCCCCGCAGCCGCCGCATCGATGCTGGTCGCGACCGCCGCGACGAACAGCGCCCGCCCGGCCAGCGGCACCGTGCGGGCATCGTCAGCGTCGGCCGCCATTCCCTCGCGGATCATCTTCACACCCAGCACGCCCAGCAACCCGAACGCGATCCAATGATCCACCGCCTGGATCACCCCGGCAAAGGCCAGCCCGGCAAGCCATCCGCCCAACGGCATCAGCCCCTGCGCGACGCCGAACGCCGCGCCGATCCGCACCGCCGCCCCCGCGCCGGCCCGCGCATTGGCACCCTGCGCAATGGCAACGGCAAAGGCGTCCATCGCCAACGCCAGTGCGAGCAGCAACAGCAAAGTCATACCCCCAGCACCTCGTCCACCCATGCGGGCACCAGCCGGCCCGCCGGCCCCATCCGGCTCTCGTCGAACAGCACCGATCCCTGCGAAGGTTCCAGGTTCAGCTCCAGCGTCGTCGCCCCGTGCCAGCGCGCGGTCTGGACGAAGCCCGCGGCGGGATAGACCGCGCCCGAGGTGCCGACCGAAACGAACAGATCGCACCCCGCGATCGCCGCCTCGATCCGGTCCATCTGGTACGGCATCTCGCCGAAGAACACGATGTCGGGGCGGATGGCGGGCTCGTTGCACTGATCGCACATGGGAGCCACAAACCCATCCCCGTTCGGGCTGAGCTTGTCGAAGCCCCGTCCTTCCTCGCTGTTTTCCGAAAGGAAGAACGGTCCTTCGACAGGCTCAGGACGAACGAAATCCGGGGAAAGCATATCTCCCTCCCACGCCGTCCGCCCGCCGCACGCCGCGCATAAAGCCGACCGCAGTTCGCCATGCATGTGCAGCACCCGCTTCGCCCCGGCGCGCTCGTGCAGGTCGTCGATATTCTGCGTCACGATCAGCAATTCGCCCGCCCACGCCGCATCCAGCCGCGCCAGCGCCAGATGCGCCGCATTGGGCTCGACCGAGGCCAGCCCCGCGCGCCGCGCGTCGTAGAACCGGTGCACCAGCACCGGATCGCGCGCGAGCGCCTCGGGCGTGCAGACATCCTCCACCCGATGCCCCTCCCACAGCCCGCCCGGCCCGCGAAAGGTCGCGACCCCGCTCTCCGCGGAGATCCCGGCGCCGGTGAGGATGACGATGTTCGTGGGGCGATTCATCGCTGGGCGTCATATGCGAAGACACAGGTGGCCGCCATGGGTGGAAACGGCGGGCCGCTTTTGGCCGAAGAGCAAAAAAATGCCCTCCTCACTCGACCACGGAGGGCTGGCGATAGCGCTCGCGGAGATGAACAGCGGTCTGATCAATGCTCGGATACACCGAGGTGGCATTGATGTTGATGGCGTCCAACTGATCGAGGATGTGCTGTTTATCGGTGATCGTCACCCGCGCGATCTCGATACCTTCCTGACCGAATTCCGGCAGCGTGGTTTCATGACCGAAGAGGAGAAAGGCTCCAGCCTGGGACTTAATTCGAGTGTTCGTGCGCTTGGCCTTCACACAGACGATCGAACCCAGGTCGTCCGGTACGATACGTCCCTCGAAAAAGCCTTTCTCTGACTTAATATGGTGCAGCAGCTTCCCGGCGACACCAATTGAGTTGAATGTCTCGGTGTCCTGCGTGAGGTCGATCTCAATCTTCTGAGGATAGGTCAAATTAGACAAATTTGAGATACAACTTACAGTATCTGAATCATAGTATTTAACGGCATCTGCTGATACGCGAAAAATTATTACTTCACCATCGACACCCATAAGCTGCGGTGGGCAGTAACATGCAAAGAACAATGCTACCAAGGGATTACTCGATATGTCGAGTAACCGTGTCGGTAAACCGTAATGCTGCATGCGGACAAGTCGATCGAAGCAATATTGATCGCCTTGGAATTCATCATAATGAGCGATCAGCAGTTCCTTGCAGAACCTGTCTTCGCTCGGCATGAACTGCCATCCTCCGCCCGGCCATTTCCGAAGCAGAGAGGGGGTGAGTTCAAAGCTCGCATTTTCATGTCCTCGATAGAAGGTCTCTATCGATTCTCTTGGCGGAAGCTCCTGCAGAATTTTCAGAAAGGCTTCGATACCATCCGCCTTGCCGGCAATATTCTTCTTTTGCGGCGGCGGATGCGCATCGGCCGCAAGCGGCTCAGTTCCGTGCAGTCCTGCTACGTCTGCCGCCAACTGCGGCTTCCGTTCGGTCAGCCCGCGCAGAATCTCCTGAAGATCGCCCTTTCGCACCGCCCAATGTGTGCGGTAGAGTTGGAAACCATCGGCGCCGAAAAGGTCGAGCGCTTGATCAACGTTGTCGAATTCGACCTCACCGAAATCGATCAACGTCTCAAAGTTGGTAGTGACTTCTCGTCTGCCAGCCTCCGTCTCGAAAATCCGACCATAGCGCACGACCATCGACGCTCCGCCATTCGCGCGACCGATCTCGCTACATAGGAAAGTGGGCAACTTCTCCAGAAACTCGATAGACGTTGCTTCAAAATCCTCGAGTCCTTTGGCGATGTCGGTGGGCGTATATTCGAACATGCGACCCCGGTTCATGCCGATGCGATCGACGTCGCCCTCGACATATTCGCGATTACCAAAGGCGATGTAGTTGAAGTTTTCCGACATGTGCCCCCGCGTTGTCTGTTCGTCCTACTTAATCACAGGCGGTGGTGGCGCAGCAATGGTCATCGACGGCCATCCCCGCTTCACGGGTTAATCGCTCTGATGCGGAACGGCGACGATGAGAGCATTGCGGTCATTCCGCCGAACCCCCGCGCACAAACCCCCTGTCCTACGTCCCGCCAAATATGCCACATCGGCCATATGTCTATTCGCCCGCCCTCCACCGCCCTCGCGGACCATGAAGTTCAGTCGCGCGCAAAACCGCGCCAGTGTATGAAAACGCTGAACTTCGGTTGTAGGAATGGCGGATTTCCGAGCGATTTCGTTCAACCGATCGGTTGTGGATCGGACGCGGCATGACTCGAATCGGCATCCTCGGCAGCCAGGGGCGCATGGGCCTCGCCATCGCGCATGCCATTCCCGCGTCTGGGGCAACGCTGGCCGGCGGCGCGGATCGCGGCGACGATGCGCATGCGCTCGCCTCACGATCGGACGTGCTGGTCGATTTCTCGCACCCCTCCGCACTGGCCGGGCATCTCGCCGCGGCGCAGGACGCGGGCGTGCCGATCCTGATCGGCACCACCGGCCTCAAGGCCGAACATCATGAGGCGATCGATCAGGCGGCGGCGCACATCGCCGTGCTGCAGACCGGCAACACCTCGCTCGGTGTCACCCTCCTGGCCGCCTTGGTGCAGGAGGCGACGGCCAGGCTGGGCTCCGACTGGGACATCGAGATCGTCGAGATGCACCACCGGAACAAGCTCGACGCGCCCTCGGGCACAGCGCTGCTGCTGGGCGAGGCGGCGGCGGCCGGACGCGGCGTCGCGCCGGCGGAGAGCTTCGTCGAGGGCCGCGCCGGGCTGTCGGGCGCGCGGGTCGAGGACACGATCGGCTTCGCCTCGTTGCGCGGCGGATCGGTCGTCGGCGATCACAGCGTCATCCTCGCGAGCGACGGCGAACGTATCGAATTGTCGCACCGCGCCGAGGATCGCGCGATCTTCGCGCGGGGCGCGGTGAAGGCGGCGCTGTGGCTCATCGGCCAGGACGCCGGGCGCTACACCATGCGCGAGGTGCTCGGGCTTTGAACAAGGCACAGGTCGTCGAGTTCTTCGCGCGTCTCGCGGCCGACAATCCGCACCCCGAAACCGAGCTCGAATACATCAACCCCTACACCCTGCTCGTCGCCGTCGCGCTGTCCGCCCAGGCGACCGATGTCGGCGTCAACAAGGCCACCCGTGCGCTGTTCGCCAAGGTCGATACGCCCGAAAGGATGGTCGCGCTCGGCGAGGCGGGGCTGAAGCAGCACATCAAGACCATCGGCCTGTTCAACACCAAGGCGAAGAACGTCATTGCGCTTTCCGAAGCCTTGATCCGCGATCACAATAGCGAGGTGCCCGAAGACCGCGCCGCGCTGGAGGCGCTGCCCGGCGTCGGCCGCAAGACCGCCAATGTCGTGATGAACACCGCGTTCTGTCATGAAACCTTCGCGGTAGACACCCACATCTTCCGCGTCGGCAACCGCACCGGCCTGGCCCGCGGCAAGACCCCGCTCGCGGTCGAGCTGAAGCTGGACAAGGCGGTGCCCAGCCCTTTCCGTCTTCATGCACATCACTGGCTGATCCTGCACGGCCGCTATGTCTGCAAGGCGCGGACGCCCGAATGCTGGCGGTGCATCGTTTCGGACCTGTGTGCGTTCAAACCGAAGACGCCGCCTCCGCCAAGCAAGCGGCCCGCGGCGCAAAGGAGCTGATGCCATGCGTATCGCACTCATCCTCGCCCCCGCCCTCGCGCTGCTTGCCACCGCCTGCGCCACCTCGCCCGAACAGGTGGCGGCGCGCGACGCCAGCCAGGCAGCGATGGTCCCGGCCGCCACGCCGGACGGCGCACCCGAAAGCTGCGTCGTCACGCGCAACATCCGGTCGACCAAGGTCCGCAACGATTCGGTGATCGATTTCGAGATGGCCGGCGGCAAGATCTACCGCAACACGCTGCCTCAGTCCTGCCCCGGCCTGGGGTTCGAGGAACGCTTCGCCTACAAGACCAGCATCGGCCAGCTCTGTTCGGTCGATACGATCACGGTGCTGCGTCAGGGCATCAATGGCCCGACCTGCGGCCTGGGCAGGTTCCAGCCGGTGAAGCTGGCCGAGAACTAAGCGCTGGCATGGTGCAGCCGGCTTTGCTAACGCGCCGCCCCAGGCACCCGTAGCTCAGCTGGATAGAGCGCTGCCCTCCGAAGGCAGAGGCCACAGGTTCGAATCCTGTCGGGTGCGCCACCCTCATATTCAATGTTATCCATCACTTGAGCAGCTGTGCTCGATGGCAATGTGAGCCTGATTGCCTGTTTTTCAGGCAATCTGGTATCGCAAGTTTGCGTATTCGACATAACGCTTAGTGTGGCTAAGCATCTTTGCGGAGAGCTAAGCCGAAAACGTACCCATTGATGCCGATTTTCCTCCTTCCTCAACCCATGAATTGAGGTCGATCGCGACGGCGTTTTTGGCCGAAAGCGGTCGCTTCCAAGTATAGCTCGAGCCTCAGCGGAAGTCCGAATCTCACGCAGCGCTGGCCACCAATTTGGACCGACAGAGATTGCTAGGCGCAGTCAGGCGCGCGCAATGTTATGGTGGCGCACGCCTTATTGCGTCGCTTCAAGCGCCATCGGTGGGAAAGGCGGTGATCCTAAGCTTCGGGGCGGCATAGGGCATCAGCACAAGACGTTGCGCCGGCCCCTTCACGGCGGGTTTGGACGGGACCGGATCGGCCGACCCGTCCGTCATCGACCAATTATCGACCGGGCGACCTTGCGTCACCAACACGACTGGCGGGCTGCGGCGCGAGAAAGGCACGGGGCCGACCGGGCGCTCGATCCGCTCGATCGTCGTCCCCGGCGCAACCGCATAGGCCCATGGACTGCCCGGCCTGATCTCCCAGTCGGCGGTCAGCCCGCGCTGGCGCAGCTTGGTCCAGCGCTCCTCGATCGGCAGCGCGAAGACCAGCGGCCCCTGTTCGAAGCTGGTCGATCCGTTGAACCCCGCCACCGCGCGCGCTTTTGTCTCAAACGCGATCTCGACGCGGTCACCGGCCTTCCAAGTGCGGTCGATGCGCGCGAAGCTGCCGGCACGCGGTGCGGGCTGCGCGGCGCCGTTGATCCGGATCGTCGCCCGTTCGACCCAGGCGGGGATGCGCAGCTGGATCGGGAAGGCGGCTGGCCGCGCTGGATCGACATGGATCGTCACGATATCGCGGAACGGATAGTCGGTCTCCTCGCGCAGGTTCACCGCGACGCCGCGCACCTCGGTCGTCACGTCGCACGGGGCATAGAGCGCCGCCGCCAGCCCGCCATCGGCCGAAGCCATCCACAGGCTGGTAGTCAGCTTGGGCCAGCCCTGATGGAAATTGGCGGTGCAGCAGCCGAAATGCGGCTCCAGCCCGAACAGGTTCGATTCGGGGCCGTTGGTCGTCCACGGCCCCTTGGCGTGGCTGCACTGCACCTGGTTGGGCTGCTGGTCATACTGGTGCGCCCACATATCGTCGGTAAAGGTCGCGGGCAGCGCGTTATAGGCCATGCGCTCTATCCGGTCGCCCAGCGCCGGATCGCCGGTGATCGCCAGCGCATGTTCCAGCGAGTACATCGCCTCGACGATCGCGCACAGCTCGACGCCCTGGCTGGGGCTGCGGCCCGCCAGATGCTCGTCGGCCGAATAGATGCCGATCGGCAGCCCGTGATAGCGGTCGAGTTCGCCCAGCTGGCGGTGGACCGCCTTCCGGTCGGTCGCATCGCCCGAGATCACCGACCAGACCGGCGACGCCTTCAGCCCCTGTGCGTTGTTGACGCCGTGCACCGATAGCGCGGGATCCTTCAACCCCTCGGGCACCGCGCCCGGCGTGTCGGGCTTGTCCATGCCGATCGCGGCCTTGGTCGTCTTGGTGCGATAGGGATAGTCGGCGAACAGCCCCTGCCAGTCGAACCCCTGCTGCTTGAGCAGCGAAGCGAGCTCGAGCAGCCGTGCGTCACCGGTGCGGTTGTACAGCCAGACGATCGACACGACCTGGTCCTGCCAGCGGAAGCGGCCCCAGTCCTTCAGCGGGCGTGACGGCAGCGCCGCCAGCTGGTGGGCGAAATAGCCGGTCATCAGCGGGATGACGCGCGGATCGGCGGTCAGTTCGTGATACTGGGTCAGCACCTTCAGCATCACCATGCGCGGCCACCAGTCGTCGTTCGACTTCGGGCCGAACATCCCGTTCGGCTGCGCGCTCGACAGCGTCCAATCGATGAACTTCTGCGCCTTGGCCTTGAGCGCGGGATCGTCGAGCTGCCAGGCGAGCGGCAGCAGCCCGTCGAGGAAATAGGGGCCGCGCTCCCAGCTCTCGCCATTGCCGCCCAGCCAGCCGCTATTGGGGCCGACATCGGGCCAGGTCTCGTCCAGCCGACCGCCCATGCCGCGCGCCTGGATCTCCAGCTGGCGACGCAGCCAGCCGGCGGGGCGGACCGCACCCGTCGGCAGCAGCTGGAACGGCTGCGGCGCCAGCGGCGCGCGGTTGGCGTGAAGCGGCGCGGGTGGGGCGCCCCCCGCGCGGCCGGCATAGACCGGCGCGATCCGGCCGACCCCGGCAAGCGCGCCGATGGCGGTGGTCGCGTGCAGGAAGGCGCGGCGGCTGTGATGGTGGGTCATGACCGTGTCGCTTCCTATTTCGCCTTGGTTGCCCGGGCGGCCCATTTGTTCCAGATTTCGGGCGTAGCGAGCATCTTGATATACACCCCGCCGACCACCGCGCGGGCCTGGAACCCGACCTGTTTGGCATCTGTCGTCTCATACCAGTCGCCCAGCGGCACGCGGGTCGGCGTTTCGCGCATGTAGCGGTGGAGCGGGGCGACCAGCTGCTCGAACTCCGCCCGGTCGTCGGACAGCGTCGCGCTCCAGGTGATCCAGTCGAGCTTGGTATAGGTCTTTCGGCTGTCGAGCGGCAGGCCATACGGCCCCTGGTTCTTCAGGTAGAAGCTGATCTCGTCGCGGAACAGCGTCTTGGGGAACAGACCCCGGCCCAGTATCTTGTCCCAGACGAGATTGTACTTCTGGCTCCACGTGCCCGGGCGATCGAAGGCGAGCTTGGTGTGGTCGCCGTCCTTGGCCATCACCAGCCACTTGGCCGCCATCTGCCGCGCGGTGGCGCGATACCGCGAGGCCTCATCCTTCTTGCCGAGTGTGCGGGCCAGCTCGGCATAGGCGTCGAGCGCGCTGATCGCCTTGATCGACAGATTGGCGTTGTGGGCGAGATGGCCGGCGAAATCGTCGGTGCTCAACTGGTTCTCGGGATCGAGGCCCTTTTCGCGCAGGAAGTTCGCCCAGCGCTGGAGCAGCGGCCAATAGTGCTCGGCGAAATCGGCATTGCCCCGCACCTTCGCCAGCGCGCCGACCATCAGCAGCATGTTGCCGCTCTCCTCGACCGGCATCTGGTCTTCCTCGCTGTCCTCGCCGCCGCCATAGACCTGGCCATTGGCCTGCGGATAGGTGCCGATGTCGTGCGGCGCGAAGGGGAAGCGCCAGCGGGGCATCTGGGCATAATCCATGATCGGGCGCAGCTGCGCCTCGAGCAGATCGGGATTGAGCAGCAGGAAGAAGGGCGAGGAGGGATAGGTGATATCGACGGTGCCGATGCAGCCGTTGCTGAAATTCTCCTTCGAGAAATAGAGCGGGCGCCCGTCGATGTCCGCGACCAGCTTGTGCGCGGCGAGCGTCTGACGATAGGCGACCACCGCCAGCTCGGCATAGGGACGCCCGCCGACGGCCTCCAGATCCGTGATGAGCTCGCGGTCGAACGCCTCCGCGCGTTGGCGCAGCGACGCCTCCTCGCTCTCGGCCTTCAGCAGCAGCTCGGCCATGGTCATGCCGTCGCGGCGCCAGTAGGCCGGCAGGCGGCGCTTGAAATACTCGATCGCGTCGATGTCGTCATAGGCGAGCATCGCGCGGCGCGTGTCCGCCGCATCGCCGACGCTGCCGAAATCGACCTGCATCGCCATCAGCGGGCGGTTCTGGTGGGCGAGCCGAGGCATGGCCATATCGTCCGCCTGGGGCAGCGCGCCCTTTTCCAGGATGGCGGCGCGATCCCGCTCGCCGATCGTCGCGGTGGTCGTCCCGGCCTGCCGCGGGACGGCGAGCTGCGCCCAGCCCCAATCGATGCGAAGATTGTCGCCGACCTTTTGCAGCACCTGCTGCGTGCTGGTGCCGATCCGCATGACGGCCATATCGCCGACGCGGCTGGTGCCCCAGACGACGCTCTGCTGGTCGTTATCAACCGCCAGCTGCGCGCTCGCGTCGAAATAGAGCTGGACGGCGTGCTTCTTCCCGTCGGTCGAGCGCACCGTCCAGCTGAGATAGGTTATCGGCCGCGACAGCAAATCCAGGTCGTGCGGCAGCGCGGGGGTGAAGAAGGTGGCGGTCAGCCGGATACCGCCGCCCTCATAGTCATAAACGGTCTTGGTGGGCGTAATCGCGCGCGACTTTTGCACCATCGCGTCGCCACGCCCTCCACCCATGAAGCGCAGCAGCTTGCCGTCTATCTTCACCCAGCCGCTCAGCTGCTGCTCGGTCCCCGTCCAGTGGCGGGTCGGCTGCTCGGTCAGCGTGTCGTTGAAGCTCCAGACGCTGAAATAGGGATCGTGCGCGACCAGCGGGGTCGCGGGCGTGCGCGTGGTGACCGGTTCCTGCGCGGCGAGCGGCGCCGCGCAGGCCGCGGCGCACAGGATCGCCGTCCTGACATGCCGGAGGAACGGGAATGAACTCAAGCTGCGGCATGCCGGCATATAAATCCCCTTTTGATTTAGCGCAGAAGCAGTGGTCGGCGGTCAAAAACGGAAGCGCGCACCAAGCGAGAAGGTCCGCGCCTCATAGCGGATATCACGCGGGTAGCTTTGTGTGTCCGAGAAGTTGCGCACGTTCTGGAAGGGCACGCCGGTCAGGTTGGTCGCGTCGAAGGTGACCGTCAGGTAATCGACGGGCGTGACCGAGGCCGAGAAGTCCAGGCGATGCGTCGCCTTGGTGAACTCCCCCGCCACCGCGGCCTCGGACTCGGTGTTGTTGTAGAAGTTCACCCAGTCGGTGCGGTAATTGTACGCCAGGCGCGCGGATATCGGGCCTTTTTCATACAGCAGGTTGGCATTGTAGGTCCATTTGGACGTATTGGGCACGCGCACCAGCCGGCCTTGTTCGCCCAGCACGGTCGGCAGCGCCTGCTTGCCATCGAGATAGGTGGCGTTGAGCTGGGTGCCGAATCCGCTCAGGAAGCCGGGCAGGAAATCGAAGAAGGTGGTGAAGGCCAGCTCGGCGCCCTGGATGCGCCCTTCGCCCGCATTCTCGGGGCGTGTGACGCGAATATTGCCGAAGCCGGGCACATCCTGGAAGGTCGTATAGTTGCTGATGAAGCCCTGCAGATCGCGGCGGAAGATCGCCCCGGTCAGCGACCCCGTCCGGCTGAAATACCATTCCAGCGACGCATCGTAATTCTTGGACTGGATCGGCTCCAGATCGATATTGCCGCTGCTGCCGTTATAGTCGCCCAGGTTCACCGAATCGCGCTGCAGCACGAAGGCCGGATTGGTCTGCCCGAAGGTGGGGCGCGTGCGGGTCTCGGTGAACGAGGCGCGGAACTGCAGCTTGTCGGTCAGCCGTGCGCGCAGGCTGATGTTCGGCAGGATATCCAGATAATTCTTCCGGTCGTCCGTGCTGTTGATGACGCCGTCGACCGAGCCCTGCCCCACGGTCTCGATCGTGGTGTTGACGACACGCGCGCCGATGACGCCGTCCAGCGGGATGCCCGCCAGATCGAACCCGTAGTGAAGCTGGCCGTAGAAGGCATAGGACTTCTCGTCGGCGGTGTACTGCGTGGTGTAGGTCGGCAACTCCGGGTCCCAGACTTCCGGCTGCTGGTCGGCGTTGCCGAGGTTGCTGATCCGCAGCCGGTCCTGCGCGAACTGCCGGAGCGCGTCGATGTTGCCGAAGATGTCCTCGGCGACCGGCGCATACCATTGCCGGGTAGGCTGCGCCTCGCTGCCGCGGAAGCCCGGGACGATCAGGCCGCCCATGCCGATCGGGGCATCGAGGATCGACACCTGCTGCGCGCGGATATTGGCGTAGCGCGTACCGTCCGCGAACGTGCTCTTGCGCGTGGTGAAGCGGGTGCCGATCTGGATCTTCTCGATCGCATCGATACCGGGATCGAGTTCCAGGTCGTTGCGCCACTGCCAGCCGGAGCCGCGGCCCTCGCGACGGCGATCGAAGATGCCGCGGATCACATAATTGTTGGGATCGGTGAGATCGAAGCCGGGCACGGAGAACTCGACGCCGCCATGATCGCGGTCGATGTCGAACTCGATATCGGCGGTCGCCGGCTCGCGCGCGGCGAAGTCGAAGCCATAGTCGGTGAAATAATTGTGCGTATCGGTATAGGCGAGATCGGTGGTGAACTTCGCCACCCCGAACTCCACGCTGCCGCCCGCGGCGAACTGATAGGTGTTGGTGGTGCTGTGCGGCACGCCGCGGAAGAAGTCGGTCCCGATCGAACCCTGCCCGTCCGACACCGTCAGGCTCTTCACCTTCCCCGGATCGTCCTCGTCCAGGACGACGTTGCTGAGGGTCGGGTTGCCGTTCTGCAACCGGATGGCAAGCTCGTCATTGCTCTCGCGGCCGCGATAGCCCTGGTACAGCCCCTCGACATAGATCTCGACATTGCTTGCCGGCCGCCACTGGAGCGAGGCGTTGACCGAGGGGCGCCAGCGCTTTCCGCGATTGTAGAAGACGCCGACCGATTCGGGGAACCGGAAGTCCCGGCCGACACCCGGCGTCAGGACCGTCTGTTCGTCGTTGGGCGCCTCTACCCCGCCGCTATCCCAGCGCGCCGAGGTCAGATAGTTGGTCTGCGTGTAGGAGACGTTGATCAGCGCGCCGATCTCGCCAATGCCGGTATCGAACCGGTTGGTGATCAGCAGGCTGCCCTGCGGATCGATCTTGCGCGCCTGATCGCCGTAGACGCCGCGGATCGCTCCCGCGATCTCGAAGCCGTCGAAATCGAACGGCCGGCGCGATCGCACGTTGACGAGGCCGGCGATACCGCCCTCGACCAGATCGGCGGTGGTGGACTTGTACACCTCCAGCCCTGCCAGCGAGGCGGCGGGGAAATCCTGGAACGCGACCTGGCGCCCTTCCGCCGTGTAGAGCTCGCGGCCGTTGAAGGTGGTCGTCACATCGGGCAGCCCGCGCACCGACACGCCGTTCGCCTCGTCCTGCGATCGCGAGACCTGGACGCCAGTGATGCGCGCAAGCGCTTCGGCGGCGTTGTTATCGGGCAATTTGCCGATGTCTTCGGCGACGACGGCATCGAGGATCTGGTCGGAATCGCGCTTCAGCGCCTGGGCGCCTTGAACGCTGCGGCGCAGGCCGGTCACGACGATGTCGCTTTGGTCGCCAGATGCAGGGCGCACGGAGGGATCTGATGCGTCCCCCGCGGTCGCGCCGTTGTCCGGTGCCTGGGGAGGCTCCGGATCAGACGTCTGGGGTACCGCGGCCAGCGCCGGCGATTGGACTCCAGCGGGTTCGCCTACGGGGGCGGAACCGGTCTGGGCATCGGCGGGCGTCGCCATCATAGCGATCGCCATTGCAGGCACTGAAACCGAGGACCAGTAAACCATTAACGCCTCTCCTAATGCGGCACATCGGATGCGTGCCAGCAGCGCCTAACAATTCAGATTTATAAGATAAAGCAAATTCATTTAAGATTAAGCGTTGTGACTAAGGGCTGAGGTGAAGCTGTCCTGCCGGCGACACGCCCTTCAATGACCACCCTGACGATACGGGAGTGGCAACGATCGGTGCAGTGTGTTGCGACCCGATATTGCACTTCGGTCGGTCTAACGGCCGTCACCTAGAGGACGGCGGCATTGGCGCGGCCAATAAAGGTCGCTTAATCTCTTTTTCCCGGACAGAAGCTCATATCGGCAGCGGAAAGTCGGGGCCATGATCTATCAGTCCAGTGGAGACGGCGAAGTTCGAGCGGAAATGCACGTTTTGAAGAGGGCGCGAGAGATTAAGAAGTTAGCGATGGTGGCGGGCCTGACGCTCGTGGCCAGCACCGGAGCCATGTTGGGCATCAACTCCTCCAAGCCGGTATCGCCAGGTGATTATGTGAAAGTCCCAGCAAATGGGCAATCGGCCGACCAAGTTTCGGGCCATCGGTCGTCAAGGGTCAATTATCGGCGACTGGAAGAGCGCATCGCCCTGCTCATGCAGGATCCGGACATGGTGGGCTTGGCCGTCGGCACGGTCGAGCGCGGACAGATCCGCTTCGTCAAGGGCTATGGGGAAACACGCGCGAACTCGGGTGCGCCCGTGACGCCGGACACGGTGTTCCGTTGGGCATCGCTCTCGAAAAGCGTGGCCTCGGCACTCGTTGTCGAGCTTGCCGAGGACGGACGATTGTCGCTTGACGCGCCGGTGGCGACGATGGGCACGACGCTCACCCTTCCAGGCGACGCCCGTAGAGTCACGGTAGCCGACATTCTGTCGCACCGGCTCGGCCTCGTGCGCAACGCCTGGGACGAGCGGCTCGAAGCTGGCGAGGATCCGAAGATGCTCCGCGCCGCCTTGGGTACGTTGCCGCCCTACTGCGCACCGGCGACATGCTACGCGTACCAGAACATCGCCTTCGACACCGCGACCGAGATTGTCGAGCAGACGACGAGCCGGGACTATGCAGCCGTCGCCCGCGCGCGATTGTTCGTGCCGCTGGGTATGACCAGTACGAGCATCGGGCAGGCAGGATTGCAGGGTGCTGCAAGTTGGGCGCAGCCGCACCATAGGAACAAGTCGCCCGCCAGCGTAAACGACAGCTATTACCGCGTGCCGGCGGCGGGCGGAGTCAACTCTTCGATCCTTGACCTGACCCTGTGGATGCGGGCGCAGATGGGCGAGGCAACCGGCGTCTTGTCGCCCAAGGCGCTCGATACGATGCATCGCCCCAGGGTGACGACCCCGCCGCATGGGCGGCGCGGACCAATGGATCGCGCGCTGGCGGACGCGGCTTACGGACTTGGCTGGCGCACCTTCAACTATGCCGGCCATGCCTTGGTCGGCCATCGCGGATCGGTAGATGGCTACGGTTCGCTGATCCTGTTTGATCCGGCGGATAAGAGCGGCATCGTCATGTTATGGAACAGCAACCACTACGAAGCCGCGCGGCTGCAGCTTGAGTTTTTCGACATGCTCTACGGTTTGCCGCCGACGGACTGGCTCGAGCTTCCTGTTCATCCGAAAGCACCTGATATGGCCATTGCGGACGAGGTAGCGAGCCGGGGCACGCATCAATGATCCGTGGCTTCGCGGAGGATTGCCATGCGAATATCTGTTGTTCGGAAAGGTCGAAGCCGGTTTGAACCACAGATTATGGGCGCAAAGCGGGCTTCACGGTCTCGATCAGTCGCCACAGCCCGTGTGGCTCAGAAGCGGAACCGAACACCGAGCGAGTAGGTGCGCTCCAGATAGATGGTCTGGCGTTCGTAGATGTCGCCGGCATCATTGAACTGTCGATAGCGCCGGAGCGGATTGCCCAGCAGGTTCACGATGTCGAAGGCGACCGTGACGTTGGGAATTGGCGTGACCGTGGTCGAAAAGTCGAGCTGTCCGCGGCCGCGCTCTGTGATCCCGCGGATGCGCGGATCTATCTGACCGGGCACGGTGAAGCTGGGGCCAACGTCCAGCGCCTCCTCCGTGTAATTGACCACGAAATCCGAACGGTAGTTATAGGCGAGCCGTGCCGAGAAGAACGGCTTCTCGTAAAGCGCCACCAGATTGTAGGTCCATTCAGACACGCCGTTGAACGGCACCTGCTGGTTGTCGAGCAGCATATTGAAGCGCGGCGAAAGATCACCCTCGGAGTCGATATAGGTAGCATTCGCCTGAATCCCGAAACCCTTGACCCATTCGGGCAGGGCATCGATGTCCAGGAAAGTTGTGAATGACACTTCCGCACCCTGGAAGCGGGTACTGCCTGAATTCAGCGGCTGGTTGATCGACAGGGCGTTATAAACCGGGTCGGGCACATTCCTGAGATCGTTGAATATGAAGCCCTTCGCATCACGCCGGAAGATCGCGCCGGTGAGCGAGCCGCTACGCGAGAAATACCATTCCAGGCTGACATCGTAATTCTGCGATGTCAGCGGCGCCAGGTTCGAGTTGCCCCCGCTGGCCGTGCGATAGTCGGTCGTGGTGGTGCCGTCGATCAGCGTGATCGGGCTCTGGTTGCCCCCGGGCTGATTGATCGATAGCGCCGGCCGGAGAGAGAAGAAGCCGGGCCGCGTACGTGTTTCGGTATAGGCAAGGCGAAGCTGAACCTCAGGGCTGAAGGCCACGCGCGCGCTGACATTGGGGAGGTAATCCCAATAGTCATTCTCCTGCGTGGTCGGCACGAAGGTGCCGTCGGGCTGGCGCACGAAGCCGCTGAGCTCTGTCTTGGTCTGGACGGCGCGGAAGCCTAGCAGGCCGTCGACCGTGATATTGCCGATGTCGAAGCCGTATTTGGCCTGCGCGTAGAGCGCGAGCGCCTTTTCGTTGCCCCTGAAGTTCTCTGTCGGGTTGTAGGGCGGAAGACCCGCCGGCTGGCCGTAATACCTAAGGTAGCTCGCGCCCGCTCGGCAAGCGTAAAGAATGATTTATCCTATTAACACGTCGATTGTGGATTCGCGGCAACGCTTTGCATCATGACGAGCAGCGAGTAGCGGCATCGCCGTTCCTGCCACGCTTGCCCATGATGATTTCGGCTGCCGCATCACCGGATGTTGCCGAAACGCGTCCGGCAGTTTGTGGGTGAGAAGTTGCGTGAACGGACATCGCTCCGTTGGGAAACCGCAAGATGGCTCCCGGACGCTGCACATGTGCTGTTGTATCGTGCTTGAAGTCGGGATGGACGGCGCTTCGGCACTCGATCACGTCACCGCGTAGCAAAACCGAAACAGGATCAGGCTCGACGCGAAGCAACCCGATGAGCGATTGCATCGGAATCAATCGCACACGGCGGCAGATCTTTACCTGACCAGATTGTCATATTGGCGTCAGCGTTACGACTGGCGTTCAGCTCTAGCGGTGTGGCATGACCAATACCGCAACGCTGCTCCAGCTCGCACGCGCTCGACGCAAGTCGGCCCTTCTTGTCGGAGGCGCGGGCTTGCTCGCCCTGGCCGGCCTCGTCTACTCGGGAACGGGGCAGACCCAACAGCAGCCTGCGGCGCAACCGCCCGTGCCGGTGCGCACTGTTGCAGCCGAACGACGCGACGTGCGGCACGAGGTCGAAGCCGTGGGCACGGTCGAATCGCTCCAGGATGTCGTGGTCCGCTCGCAGGTCGACGGCGTCCTGACGCGGCTTCATTTCGCCGAGGGCGATCTGGTGCGCCGCGGCCAGCTTCTCGCCACGATCGACGATCGCCCGCAACGCGCCGCGCTCGACGCGGCACAGGCGCAACTTGCGCGCGATTCGGCGCAGCTGCGCGCCGCCGAACTCGACCTGGCGCGCTATCAAAGCCTCGTCGCGCGCAACGCGATCTCCCAGCAGTCGGTCGACCAGCAGCGCGCCCAGACGGATCAGCTTCGCGCCACCGTTCGCCTCGACAGCGCCAATGTCGACACCGCACGCGTCAATCTCTCTTACACCCGCATCGTCTCACCGGTGAGCGGCCGCGTCGGAATCCGGCGCGTCGACGCGGGCAATCTCGTCCGCACGAGCGATGCCGACGGCATCGTGTCGGTCGCGCAGGTCAATCCGATCTCGATCGTCTTCCCGGTGCCGCAGACCCGCCTCGCCGATCTCCGGGCGAGCGCACGCGACGCCCAGGGCGCAGTGGTGGAAGCCTATGACAGCGACGGCCGCGCACCGCTAGGCACCGGTCGCATCACCGCCTTCGACAATGCGCTCGACACCCGCACCGGCACCGGAAGGGTGCGCGCGCAGTTCACGAATGACGCCGAGCGGCTTGCGCCGGGCGCCTTTGTCGCGGTCAGGATGCGCACGGGCCTGACGTCAGGCGCGGTGGTGCTGCCCGCAGTCGCCGTCCGCCCCGGCATCGAAGGGCATTTCGTCTATCGGGTGACAAACGGCACCGTCCAGCGCGTGCCGGTCACGCTCGGCTACACCAATGACGAGGTCGCCGTGGTCTCGCGCGGCATCGCGCCGGGCAATATCATCGTGCGCGACGGGTTTTCGCGGCTGCGCGACGGGGCGAAGGTTGCGATCGCAACAGCCGGTGCCGCCGGAGGTGGCCAATGAGCGAGGCGGCCCTCCCCGCCCCGGACGAGGCATCGCCGCGCCGCGGCGTCGCCACCTGGTTCATCCACCACCCGGTCGCCACCGTGCTGATGACGCTGGCGGCAGTGCTGCTTGGCCTGTTCGCCTTTTTCAATCTGGCGGTCGCGCCGCTCCCGGAAGCCGATTTCCCGACGATCCAGGTCAGCGCCAGCCTGCCGGGCGCAAGTCCCGAGACGATGGCGTCCTCGGTCGCGACCCCGCTCGAGGTGGCGTTCACCGGCATCCCCGGCGTCACCGAAATGACCTCGACCAGCGCGCTCGGCCAGACCAGCATCACCATCCAGTTCGCGCTCACGCGCGATATCGACGTGGCGGCGCAGGAGATCCAGGCGGCGATCAACGGCGTCGCCGGGCGGCTGCCGAGCGATCTCCCCAACCTGCCCACCTGGCGCAAGGTCAACCCGACCGACAGCCCAGTGCTTGTGCTCAGCGCCACCTCCGACGAGATGCCGCTGACCGAACTCAGCGACCTGATCGACAACCAGCTCGCGCGCCAGCTCAGCCAGATCGACGGCGTAGCACAGGTCAATATCGCCGGGCAGAACAAGCCCTCGATCCGCGTCCGCGCCCAGCCCGACCGGCTCGCGGCCTATGGCATCAGCATGGCCGATATCCGTCAGGCCGTGCAGGGCGCGAACGTCAATCTCGCCAAGGGCGCGGTGTTCGGGCGCGATACGGTCGCGACGTTCGAGGCCAATGACCAGCTCTTCACGCCGGCAGATTACAGCCAGGTCGTCGTCGCCTGGCGCGACGGCGCGCCGATCCGCCTGCAGGACGTCGCCGAGGTCAGCGTCGGCGCGGAGAACAGCTATGTCGGCGCCTTCCCCAACGGCAAGCCCGGGCTCGGCATCATCGTCATGCGCCAGCCGGGCGCGAACGTCGTGCGCATCGCCGATGCCATCCAGGCCGCGCTTCCGCGCCTGACCGCCTCTCTGCCCGCGAGCGTCGAGGTGTCGGTGCTCAACGATCGCACGCGCACGATCCGCTCCTCGATCCATGAGGTCGAGCTGACCCTCGCCATCACCCTCGCGCTCGTGGTGCTCGTCATGGGCCTGTTCCTGCGGCAGGTGTCGGCGACGCTGATCGTCGCCGCGGTGCTCGGCGTGTCGGTGATCGCCACCTTCGCCGCGATGTACCTGCTCGGCTTCAGCCTCAACAATCTGACGCTGGTGGCGCTGGTCATCGCGGTCGGCTTCGTCGTCGATGACGCGATCGTCGTGGTCGAGAACATCCACCGCCACATGGAGATGGGCAAGACAGCGCTGCACGCCGCGATCGAGGGCGCGCGCGAGATCGGCTTCACGGTCATCTCGATCACCTTCTCGCTCATCGCCGCCTTCATCCCGCTGCTCTTCATGGGCGGAGTCATCGGCCGGCTGTTCCGCGAGTTCTCGCTGACCGTCACCGTCTCGCTGCTGATCTCGGTCGTCGCCTCGCTCACGCTCGCGCCGATGCTGTGTGCACGCTACCTCAAGTCCCCGGCACACGCTGGCGAAGGCGGCAAGCGGCGCTTCACCGACCGGCTCATCGACGGCTATGGGCGCGCGCTCAAATGGTCGCTGGCGCGGCAGAAGATGATGCTGCTCGGCTTTGCGGCGACGATCGGCGCCGCGGTCGCGAGCTATGTCTACATCTCGAAGGGCTTCTTCCCGCTACAGGACACCGCCTTCATCGTGGGGCAGACGCTCGCGGCCGAGGATATCTCCTACGCGGACATGCGCGCCAAGCATGAAGCGATCGCGGCGATCATCGCCAAGGATCCGGCGATGCAGCAGTTCAGCCACGCGATCGGGACGACGGGCGGGAGCCAGTCGCTCGCCACCGGCCGCGTCTGGATCGTCCTCAAGGATCGCGGCGACCGCGATGTCTCCTCCGAAGGCCTGATCGCGCGCCTCCGCCCGCAGCTCGCGCGGATCCCGGGGATCGCCGTCTCGATGCGCTCGGCGCAGGACATCAACATCGGCGCGGGCGGCGGGGCCGGGCAATATTCCTATGTGCTCAAATCCACCGACACGAGCGAGATGGCACGCTGGGCGGCGCAGATGACGCAGGCGATGTCACAATCGCCGCTGTTCCGGGACGTCCGCAACGACGTCCAGCTCGGCGCACGCATGCAGGGCGTCACGATCGATCGCGCCGCCGCCGCGCGCTACGGGCTCAGTGTCGATGCGATCGACCAGGCCTTCTACGACAGTTTCGGCCAGCGCCAGATCAGCGAATTCCAGACCCAGGCGAACCAGTATCGCGTCGTGCTGGAGGCCGATCCGTCGCGTTACGCACGGGTCGCCAGCCTCGACACCATGTTCCTGCGCTCGCCGGTGACCAATGCGATGGTGCCGCTCTCCGCGGTCGCCAGGATCGACACGCAGCGCGCTGGACCGCTCTTGATCGGGCGCCACGGTCTCTCGCCCGCCGCCAATATCAGCTTCAACCTGCCCGCAGGCGTGGCGCTGGGCGACGCAATGGCCGGGATCGAGCGCATCCGGCAGGATATCGGCGTTCCGCCGTCGGTCACCGGCGCCGCGCAGGGCTCGGCCCAGGCCTTCCAGGATTCGCTCGCGACCCAGCCGCTGCTGATCCTCGCGGCGCTGATCGCGGTCTATATCATCCTTGGCATTCTCTACGAAAGCTTCTCGACCCCGCTCACCATCCTGTCGACCCTCCCATCAGCCGGCCTCGGCGCGGTGCTGATGCTGTGGCTGTTCGGGCTCGATTTCTCGATCATGGCGCTGATCGGCGTGATCCTGCTCATCGGCATCGTCAAGAAGAACGGCATCCTGATGGTCGACTTCGCGCTCGATGCGCAGCGCAAGCGCGGGATTTCGCCCGAGGAGGCGATCTACGAGGCGGCGATCACGCGGTTCCGGCCGATCATCATGACGACGATCGCCGCGCTGCTCGCCGCGATCCCGCTGATGCTCGCCTTCGGCACCGGTGCCGAGCTCCGCCAGCCCCTGGGCGTCGCGGTGGTCGGCGGCCTCGTCATCAGCCAGGTGCTCACGCTCTTCTCCACCCCTGTGGTCTATCTGGCGCTCGACCGTCTCTTCCGCAGGGTACGCCCCGAACGGACGCCCCGCCTCAAGACCATGATCGAAGGCGCCATGGCATGACCAGAACCATCCTCCTTCCCTTTCCTCTTCTCGCCATTCTCGCCGGTTGCGCACATACCCCCGCCGCAGTCCCCACTCCCAGCAACTTGCCTGCGCGCTGGGAGGCGGCAACCCCGGTGCCGACCGGCGAGATACCCGGCGCGTGGTGGTCGAGCTTCGGCGATCCCGTGCTCGACGGCCTGATCGACAGCGGACAACAGCATAATGTCGATCTCCGCATCGCGGCAGAGCGTGTCATTGCCTCACATGCGCTCCGCCGTGCCGCCACCGCCGGGTTCTTCCCTGAGATCAGCGCGGAAGCGGGTGTCACCGCAGCGCGCCGCGCGACCAGCGATTCCGCCGGCATCGGGCTCGGCGCGACCTGGGAACCCGATATCGGCGGGCGCCTGTCCGCCGCGGTCCGCGCCGCGCGCTCGGACGTCAGCGCCACCGCGGCCGATGCCGAGGCGGTCCGGCTGCTGCTGATCGAGGAGATCGCTCGCGCCTATATCGACTACCGCCTGCAGCGATCGCTGATCGCGCTGACGACGCGAACCGTCACCGCGCAGGAGGAAACGCTCCGCATCACCCGCGACCGCTTCGAATTCGGCATGGCCAGCGCGCTCGACGTCGAGCGCGCCGCGGCGCTCGTCTCGCAGACGCGCTCCGAGCATGCGGTGGCAAGCGAGGCGGCGGACGCGGATCGGTTCCGCCTCGCCTATCTATTGTCGACGACACCGGAAGACATCACGGCGCGGCTGGCGGCAAGCGACACGATCCCCGCCGCCGATCCGCTCGCGGTGCTGCGCTCGCCGGCCGATGTCCTCGCCGCGCGGCCCGATATCCGCGCTGCGGAGGCACGCTATGCAGCGACAGCGGCGCGGCGCGACGGCACGGCGGGGCTTCGCCTGCCCTCGCTCTCCCTGTCGGGACTGGTCGGCCTGGATGCGGGCGGGATCGGCAGCCTGCTGGATGGCGGGACGGCGATCGCCTCGGTCGCCGCCACGCTGGTTCTCCCGGTTCTCGATTTCGGGCGGCGCCGCGCGGAGCTCGATGCGGCGGATTCGCAGCTGCGCGAAGCCGGGCTCGACTATGAGCGCGTCGTGCGCGGTGCGCTTCAGGAAACGCAGACCGGAATTGTCTCCTATCTGCAAGGCCAGGTGCGCGAGCGCGAGCTCGGCCGGGCGATGGAGGCCGCCCGGCGCGCGGCGGAACTGTCGCAGCTCCAGTATCGCGAGGGCACGCTGTCGCAACTCGAGGTTCTCGACGCCGCCCGAACCGTCTATCAGGCGGAACGGGACCATGCTCGGGCGCTGGCGGACGTGTCCGCGCGGCTGGTCGCGCTCTACCGGCAGATGGGCGTCGCGCCCGCCGCGGTAACCGGAGGCGTCGGCACGGGATAGTGAAGATTCTGATCGTCGAGGACGAGACCAAGACAATCCATTATCTGCGCCGCGGCCTCGCGGAACAGGGCTACACCGTCGACTACGCGACCGACGGCGAGGACGGCCTGCATCTTGCGTGCACCGGCGTTTACGACGCGATCGTCCTCGACGTGATGCTGCCCAGGCTCGACGGCATTTCGCTGCTTGCGGCGCTGCGTGCGGAAAGCGATACGCCCGTCATCATGCTCACCGCCCGGGATTCGGTCGATGACCGCCTGCGCGGGCTCGGCGCGGGTGCCGACGATTATCTGGTCAAGCCCTTCTCGTTCCTCGAACTGCTGGCGCGGCTGCAGGCCATCGTGCGCCGGGGCCGCGGACAGGAGGTGACGCAGGTGCGGATCGCCGACCTGCATGTCGACCTGATCGCGCGGCGCGCGACGCGCGGGCGGCGGCGGCTCAACCTGACCGCGAAGGAGTTCGCATTGCTGGCGCTGCTGGCGCGGCGGCGCTCGCAGATCGTTTCCAAGACGGTCATCACCGAACTCGTCTGGGACATCAATTTCGACACCAACACCAATGTCGTCGAGGTCGCGGTGAAACGGCTCCGCGCCAAGCTCGACGGGGCCGGTGAGATCAAGCTGCTGCATACGGTGCGCGGGATGGGCTATGTGCTCGAGCCGCGCGACGAGGAGGCGGCATGACGCGCTCGATCGCCGGACGTCTGGCGCTGATGTTCGGGCTGGCGGTGACGCTGGTGTCGACGATCGCGGGCATCGCGCTGTTCGCCTTCCAGTCCGAGCAGATCCGGCACCACAAGCGCGAGGAACTGGGTGCCCGCTTCCAGATCGTCGAGCGGATGGTGAAGGATTCAAGATACGCCTACAAATGGCCGATCATTGCCGGAAAGCTCCAGGATTTCACACCCCCGGACGGCAGTCTCTATTTCATCGTCGAAAGCGCTGATCCGCGCTTCACCTTTCGTCCCGAAGCGCTTGCCGGTGCACAGTGGAAAGGGCCGCGTGACGAGTTCGGCAAAACGATGGTATCCGGTCAGAAATATCTGACGCTCGCGCGCACGATCCCGGCGGCGGGTGAACGCCCGGACGTTCGACTGATCATCGCCCTGCGCAGCAAATATGTCGATGAGACCGAGACCGCTCTGGCGATCGGCATCGCGGTCATGTCCCTCCTCGCGATCGTCGCGGTCGCGGCGCTGGGCTGGTGGATCGCCCGCCGCAGCCTGGCGCCGGTGGACAGTCTGTCCGAGCATGCGCGCTTGCTTGGCGCCGAAAATCTGTCGCAGCGCCTGCCGACGGAGACGCTGCCCGCCGAACTTTCGGGGCTCGTGCTGTCGCTGAACGACGCGCTCGATCGGGTCGCGGACAGCTATCAGCGCCTGTCGACCTTCAACGCCGATGTCGCGCACGAACTGCGCACCCCGCTCGCCAACATGATCGGCGGAACCCAGGTCGCGCTGTCGCGGAGCCGCCCCGCGCACGAGCTCGTGGAGGTGCTCCAATCCAATCTCGAAGAGCTCGACCGGATGCGCCGCATCGTCAACGACATGCTCTTCCTGGCACGTGCCGATCAGGGCGAGGTCGCGGCCAACCTGACCATCTGTTCGCTGGCCGAGGAGACGCACAAGAGCGCAGAGTTTATGGCCCAGGTCATGGAGGAGGCCGGCGTCACGCTGGAAATCGATGGCGATGCCGAGGTCCCGATCGAACGGGCCCTCTTCGGGCGTGCAATGACCAACCTGCTCGACAATGCCATGCGTCACGGTGAAACACCGGGCCTGGTAACCGTCACGATCGCATATGAAGGCGACGCCGCGTCGATCGGCGTGTCCAACTCGGGCGCGACGATCGACCCGGTCCATCTCGACCGCATTTTCGATCGCTTCTACCGGATTGACCCCGCACGCTTCAACAGCGGCGAAAGCCATGGCTTCGGCCTGGCACTCGTCAAGGCGGTCGCCCGCATGCACGGCGGATCTGTCTTCGCGCGAAACGAGCCGGGCCGCATATGCATAGGCTTCACCGTGTCACGGATCGGGCGAACCGCCACCCAGCACGGCCGAGACCCCGCAGGTTTGTCGCCTGAACGCTCTGATCTCGCCTGATCGTTGCAGCGAGCATCTGGTCCGGCATAGCCGACTTCACCCAGCCAGGCGCGCCGCCAGGAAATCGACGAACACGCGGACGCGGGCGGGGGTATTGGCGCCGCCGACGAACACCGCGTGGATCTGCTCCACATCGCCGGGATTGAAGTCCTCCAGGATCGGCACCAGCGAGCCGGCGGCGATATCGTCGGCGACGCTGAACGCACCGACGCGGGCTACTCCAACGCCCGCGGCGGCGAGCTGCCCCAAAGTCTCGCCGTTATTTGCCTCGATACTGCCCTTCACCGACAGCGCGATATCCTGTCCGTCGCGGCGAAACGGCCAGACCGGTTCGGCGCGGCGGAAGTTGAAGTTGAGGCAATTGTGCCGGTGCAGGTCTTCGGGCGCCGTGGGGGTGCCGCAACGCGCCAGATAATCCGGCGCGGCGACGATCACGCGGCCGCTTTCTCCCAGCTTGCGCGCGGTCAGCAGGCTGTCGGCGAGCGGGCCGAACCGGATCGCGACGTCGGCCTGGCCCGCGGCGACATCGACGACCGTATCGGTCAGTGCGATGTCGATCAGGATATGCGGATAGAGCCGCGCGAACTCGCCGAGCAGCGGGACGACGCGCAGCCGCCCGTGCGACAGCGCAGCGCTGATGCGCAAGCGCCCGCGCGGTGCGCCCTGATCGGCGATCTGCTGCTCGGCGTCGTCCAGATCGGCGAGGATGCGGCGCGCGGTCTGCAGATAGGCCTGCCCCTCCGCCGTCAGTGTCAGCGCGCGGGTGGATCTGAGCAGCAGCCGCACGCCGAGCCGTGCCTCGATCCGGTCGATCGACCGCGCGACCGCCGATGGCGTTAGACCCAGGCTGCGTCCGGCGGCGGAAAAGCTGCCCTCCCGCATCACTGCCGCGAAAATCTCCAGCGCGCGCGCACGATCGCCGCTCATGCCCATCTTTGCGTCCATATCAAAAATCCTTCGCCGTGACGGAGGCTAATAAGCCGCCAACCCACCGTCCATCTATGCACTGACATAGCAATCGGAGATGCGGATGATGGAATACCGGCAATTGGGATCGTCGGGGCTGCGCGTGCCCGCGCTCAGCTTCGGCGCCGCGACCTTCGGCGGCGCGGGGCCGCTGTTCGGCGCGTGGGGGCGCAGCGACGAGACGGAAGCGCGGCGGCTGGTCGATATCTGTCTCGATGCCGGGGTTACGCTGTTCGACACCGCCGATGTCTATTCGAACGGCGCATCGGAGTCGGTGCTGGGCGCCGCGATCAAGGGCCGGCGCGACCAGGTGCTGATCTCGACCAAGACCGGTCTGCCGATGGGCGACGGCCCGCAGGACTGGGGCACGTCGCGCGCGCGGCTGATCCGCGCGGTCGAGGATTCGTTGCGGCGGCTCGGCACCGATCATGTCGACCTGCTCCAGCTCCACGCCTTCGACGCATCCACCCCGACCGAGGAATTGATGGGCACGCTCGACACGCTGATCGCGGCGGGCAAGGTGCGCTATGTCGGCGTCTCCAACTATCCGGGCTGGCAGTTGATGAAGACGCAAGGCATCGCCGAACGCCACGGCTTGCCGCGCCTCGTCGCGCATCAGGTCTATTACTCGCTGATCGGCCGCGCCTACGAAGCGGACCTGATGCCGCTGGGCGCCGATCAGGGCATCGGTGCGCTGGTGTGGAGCCCGCTCGGCTGGGGCCGGCTGACCGGCAAGATCGGGCGCGATCGACCGGCGCCCGCGGGCAGCCGCCTCCACGACACCGAACAGTTCGCGCCACCGGTCGAAGCCGAACACCTCTACCGCGTCGTCGACGCGCTCGAGGCGGTTGCGGTAGAGGCGGGCAAGAGCGTGCCGCAGGTCGCGATCAACTGGCTGCTCCAGCGTCCGACCGTCGCGTCGGTCATCATCGGCGCGCGCAACGAGGCGCAGTTGCGCGACAATCTCGGTGCGGTCGGCTGGGCCCTCTCGGCGGAGCAGGTCGCCGCGCTCGATGCGGCCAGCGCGGTCCTGCCGTCCTATCCGCACACGCCCTATCGCCAGCAGGAAGGCTTTGCCCGCCTGAACCCGGCGCTGGTCTGAGGGAACCCGAACGATGAAGCTCAATCCCGGCCTTCTGGCCCTGTCCGTCGGCGCGTTCGGCATCGGCGTGACCGAATTCGCGCCGATGGGGCTGCTGCCGGTCATCGCGACCGATCTCGACGTTTCGATCCCGACCGCAGGGCTGCTCATCAGCGCCTATGCGCTCGGCGTGGTGATCGGCGCGCCGCTGATGACGCTGACGACGGGGCGCGTGCCCCGGCGGACGCTGCTGATCGCGCTGGCCGGCATCTTCACCGCGGGCAACCTGCTGGCGGCGGTGTCGGATGGCTATGGCATGTTGCTCGCGGCGCGGATCCTGACCTCGCTCAACCATGGCGCGTTCTTCGGCGTCGGCTCGATCGTCGCGGCGAGCCTCGTGCCGCCGGAGCGCCGCGCGGGCGCGGTGGCGGCGATGTTCATGGGGCTGACCATCGCCAATGTCGTCGGCGTGCCACTGGCGACATGGGCCGGCGAGCATCTAGGCTGGCGCGCGTCCTTCTGGGGGATCGCCGGGCTGGGCGCCGCAACGATGGCGGCACTGCGGGTGGCGCTGCCCGCATTGCCGGCGACACAGGGCGGCAATGCGATGGCGGAACTGCGCGTGCTGACGCGCGGGCCGGTACTCGGTGCGCTTGGCCTGACCGTCGTCGGAGCGAGCGCGATGTTCACCGTCTTCACCTATATCGCGCCGATTCTGAACGAGGCGACCCATGCCTCGCTCGGCTTCGTCACCGCGATGCTGGTGACTTACGGCGTCGGGCTTACCGTCGGCAACTGGCTGGGCGGGCGTTATGCCGATCGCTCGGTCGACCGCACCTTGATCGTCACGCTGGCGGCGCTGGCGATCATCCTGGTCGCGTTCGCGGTACTGATGCCGTTCAAGGTGCCGACCGCGATCCTGATATTCCTGTGGGGGGTCGCGAGCTTCGCGCTGGTTCCGCCGCTCCAGGTTCGCGTCATGCACGCCGCAGCCGACGCGCCCAACCTCGCATCAGCGATGAACATCGGTGCGTTCAACCTGGGCAATGCGATCGGCGCGGCGCTCGGCGGCGGCGTGATCGCGGCCGGGCTGGGCTATCCGGCCGTGGCGCTGGCGGGCGCCACGGCATCGGCGCTGGGGCTGGTCGCCGTGATCATCAGCGTTCGCCGAAAATCCGCGATGAATCAGCGACAGCTTTGCGGAGCATCAAAGGTGGCCGTGGACGTCTTATGATGGGCGCAAACTGGGCCTCGCGATTCTGATCAGCCGCGTGCCCAGATATCCACAGCTATGGGCGGCTTGGACCAATTTTGGTATCGCACTGGTAT
>JAESGW010000462.1_pt1 | contig 38860 bp, 41 predicted proteins | sample 9269791 | NCBI WGS metagenome assembly JAESGW01 (sample SAMN16773120, study PRJNA677053) | algae metagenome | isolation source: Aphanocapsa lilacina HA4352-LM1 and co-occurring heterotrophs from near cave... | place: USA: Maniniholo cave, near Haena, Kauai, HI | collected 2009-07-28
CTATCTGCCAGCGTTGACGGTACAGTTCCATCACCTCTTCATCGCCGATTTTCCACTCGCCTTCGCTGGGCAAGTTCGTCACCAGTCGGTATTCCGCTCGGTTCTCGATATCGCAAAAACTGACCACCCAACCGGTCGAGACCATCCAGAGCGCCGAACAATACCTGGCGGATTCCACCGCTCAGCCGCGCTTCAACACGGTGCTGCTGGGCGCCTTCGCCGCGGTTGCCCTGGTATTGGCCGCCGTGGGCCTCTACGGGGTGATGGCCTACTCGGCCACCCAGCGCACCCACGAAAGGCAGAACTTCGACGTAACGGCGGAGCAGGCCGCTCAGATCGAGTTTGTGCGCGAAGCTCTCGGCGCCGCGACGGCTAAAGCAGTGGCAGTACCTTTCCAGGCGTCCCCACGCCTGGAGAAAGCAGCTTCATATCAAAGGGCGGCGGCTGCTCGCTGCGACAGTCTGGTACGACATGCTCGCCAATGGGCTGTCTATCGAGGAAGCGGCGGCGGACTTTGATCGGCCTGTGGACGCCGTTCAGGAAATTGTCCGCTACTGCGAGGGCAATCGGGAGCTGCTGAAGATGGAAGCGGACGAGGAGCGCCGTTTGCTGGAGCAGGAGGGAATCGCCCTTGAGCCTGCGCCTGCTCATCGATAAAGCGCGACCTGCCGGTGTAACTACCCCTGCAAACCGCTCTATAGCTACTTCCGAGCAAGCGCCGTGAGCATCGTGCACGGTGAATCGCTGTTTGCCGTTGTACAATTCCTATAGCCCCACGCGCAGGGGGCTGCGGGGGGTGCGAAGCTCGATTTCGCGTTCGCCCAACAGCGAGCGGCCGGTCATCTCGGCGGGCTGCGGCAGACCCAAAATTTCGAGGATGGTCGGGGCAATGTCGCCGAGGCTGCCCCCGGTGCGCAACTGCACGTCCGTTCCCCAACCGGGAATTTTCAGACCCTCGCTCTCGATCAAAATAAACGGCACCGGGTTGGTGGTGTGGGCGGTCCAGGGGTTGCCCTCTTCGTCCCACATCAGTTCGGCGTTGCCGTGGTCGGCGGTAAGGAGCATCGTACCCCCGGCGCGCACGCACGCGTCCACCAGGCGTCCTACACAGGCATCCACCACCTCGACCGCCTTGACCGTGGCAGCGAAGTTGCCGGTGTGGCCCACCATGTCCGGATTGGCGTAGTTGATGACAATCAGCGAGTACTGGCGCGTTTCGATGGCGGCGACGGCATGGTCGGTGACCTCGCGGGCGGCCATCTCCGGCTTGAGATCGTAGGTGGGCACCAGGGGGCTCTGGATCATCGAGCGCTCCTCACCAGGCAGGGGCGTCTCGATGCCGCCGTTGAAAAAATACGTGACGTGGGCGTACTTCTCGGTCTCGGCGATGCGGAACTGCCGCAGACCGTGGTGGGCGATCACCTGGCCCAGAAGGTTGTCGAGGCTCTGGGGCGCAAAAGCGACCGCCACCGGCAAAGTCGCGTCGTACTGGGTGAAGGTGAGAAAGGCGAGCGGGTCGAGGTAGGGGCGCACGAAACCGTCGAAGTCCGCCTGCACGAAGGCGCGGGTGAGCTGGCGCGCCCGATCGGGGCGGAAGTTGAAGTAGATCACCCCGTCACCGGGTTCGACCGCACCGGCGGCCAAGCGAACCGGCAGTACGAATTCGTCGGTCTTGCCGGCGGCGTAGCTCGCGCGCAATGTCTCGGAGGCGCGCTTGCCCGTGCCGGGACCGGTCTCGGTCATCACCCGGTACATCGCCTCGGTGCGATCCCAGCGGCGATCGCGGTCCATTCCAAAGTAACGGCCCCCGAGGGTGGCGATCGTGCCGAAATCCATTTCGGCAATGCGCGCTTCGAGCTGCTCGAAGTATTCGGCCCCCGAAGTGGGAGGGGTGTCGCGACCGTCACTCATTGCGTGGATAAACAGCGTTTCAAAACCCTCCTGCTGGGCAAGGTCCAATAGCCCAAACAGATGCGCGATGTGGGAGTGGACACCGCCGTTGGAAACGAGGCCCACCGCGTGCAGCTTACCGCCCCGTTCGCGCACCGTGCGGCACAGTCGCAACAGCTCCGGGTTGGAAAGCAGCGAGCCGTCTTCGACCGCGTCGGAGATGCGCACGAGTTCCTGGGGGACCATCCGGCCCGCACCCAGGTTGAGGTGGCCGACTTCGGAGTTGCCCATCTGCCCGCGGGGCAGACCGACCGCCTTGCCGCTGGTGTGGATGAGCGCAAACGGATAACCGGCTTTGAGCGCGTCGAAGATCGGGGTTTTGGCGGCGGCGACGGCGTTGCCGTCGGCCTGCTCGCGGTGGCCCCAACCGTCGAGGATGACCAGAATCGCTGGATAGACTGTGCTAGAAGTGCCCATAAACGCTGTGACCCTCAATGGTGCAGACTCTCTATTGCTTCGTAGAGAGTATCGCTGACTACATCGGTCCGTATGTACCCAGTAAAAAACATCGGGGGCGGTTTGGGTACTTTTACAATGAATTTTTTTAGATCGATTTGCCGCCCAACTTATGGCTCGTCCCCCAGCGCTTTCCAGAGGGCTTGGGCCTTATCGAGCGATTCGAGATATTCGCTCTGGGGGTCAGAATCGGCGACGATGCCTGCCCCGACCTGTCCCCAAACCCGGGAGCCGGACTTCAGCAGCGTGCGGATCAAGATGTTGAGGTCCAGGTCTCCGGTGCAGTCGAGATAGCCCGCCGAGCCGTAAAAAAGCGAGCGGCGCACCGGTTCGAGCCGCTCGATCATCTCCATGCAGCGCACCTTCGGGCAACCGGTGATGGTGCCGCCGGGATAGACGGCACGCACCGCGTCCAGGGCATTGCAGCCGGGCTGCAGGCGGCCGACGACATTGGAGACGATGTGCATGACGTGGGAGTAGCGCTCGATAGCCATCAGTTCGTCCACCTGCACGCTGCCCGGCTGCGAGACCCGTCCGAGATCGTTGCGTTCGAGATCGACCAGCATGAGGTGCTCGGCGCGTTCTTTGGAATTGAGCAGCAGTTCGCTTTCCAAGCGTTGGTCGGCGGCGGCGGTGAGCCCGCGCGGGCGCGTCCCGGCGATCGGGCGGGTGCTCAGCGCTTCGCCGCGCACCTCCAGAAGTCGTTCGGGCGAGCAACTGATGATTTCGCCGAAGGAGGTGCGCCAGTAACTGGCAAAAGGCGAAGGATTGAGCTCGACCAGTCGCCGGTAGAGCCGCCAGCCGTTGCCCTGCCAATCAAGTTCGAAGCGAAGCGAGAGGTTGCATTGAAAAACATCCCCGGCTGCGATGTGCTCCTTGATCTGGTGGACAGCTTCTAGAAACTTGTCGCGCGAGGTCAGGCGCGGCGACGCACCACCTTTGAGCTGCGCCTGGGTCAAAGCCGGCTTGTCGAGTCGCTCGCACCAGTACGCCAGACTTCCCCGCCCAGGACCCAGTCCAGACCGATCGTCGACGGCAAGCAGGAGCTGATCCTCGCGATGATCCGCGACGGCGAAGACGGCCGGTTCAAACCACCAGGCCGTCGGAAAAGGTAGGGTGTCGTTCCGTAACCACGGTAGTCCTTCGATTTCCCAGGCCAGGTCGTAGCCGAACCAACCTACAAGCCCGCCGCGAAAGGGGGAATCCTGCCACTCGGGCGGCGGCGGCTGCCGCTGCGCGACCGCGAGCCAGGTGCTTAGCGTCGGTAGAATCTCACCGACAGCAGGAGCAATGACGCGCCGCGGACAGGCAGCCAGGATCGAGTAGCGGGCGGTGCGCGGCGAGAGTTGGGGGCTTTCGAGCAGGACCGCCACCGCCTCCTCGCCAAACAGGCGCTCAAACAGGTGGGATCCGGTACGACCTTCGAGGGGAAGGTACAGCCAGTGCCAGGGGGGGGTAACCGTCGACATCAACAGCAAAGCTATCAAGGACTGGGGTCATTTTCACCCGCCTGCGATGATGTGCCAAACCCAGGCGCATATGTCAAAGTGAGAGCAGTCTGCGATTGCGCCATTCGTCCGCATTGGTATACATGAACGTAACTCCGCCGTCTCCAATCAATCTCGACCACATTCAGATTCCCGAAGAAGATCCCAAAGCGCCCTTTCCTGCTCCGAGCGAACCATTGCAGTACCGCGCCATCGGGATTGTGCGCGGCCGCTACGAACCGAGTGAGGAGCGCATCACCCAGGGCAAGTTGCTCACCCCCGACGGCGTCGAAATCGACGCGGTGCTCCTGGGCCGGGTGCTGAGTCTGGTGCGCAAGCACCTGGATCTCTCTACCGACCACCCCTGGGTGGTCTATCCGCGCACCCGCGACGGCGGCGGCCTGCACACGCAGATTGTCGGGGTCTGGTCGCTCAACCCTGAAGGGCTGAAACCCGACAAAGACAGCGCCTTCGACTCCGACGAAGAGGATTCCGACGACGAAGAGGACGAAGAGGACGAAGCCCTGGAGACCGAAACAGAAAGTGACGAATCGGCTGAAAAATCCACATTGCTGTTTTCAACCGCCAACATCGAGGGTGTGGACGGCTTTTTCTCCATCCGAGGCGAAGTGAGCTTTCAGTCCCAACAAGAAGGTTTTGTCCTACTCAAGATCCGCCAGCAGAGCAAAAAGAAAAAGCCCGGCCGGGCCTTTAAATTGCGCCTGGAGGGCTTTTTGCCCGAAGATGCCCGCGGCAAATTTTGGGATCTCGAGGTGCGCCGCAGCAGCGAAGCCCTGCGCATCGAGGACGGTACCCCGATCGCCGTGCTGCCCAAGCCCGTCGGCGACAAGCGCCGCGGCGGTCCGCGCCGTCCTGCCGGCAAAGGCGGTCCCCCCCGCAGCCCCCGCAGCGAAGGGGGCGGCGGTCTGCGGCCCCGCTCGGCGGAGCGCAGCGAGGGCGGCACCGGACTGGTTAAACCCGAGCGCCCCTTCCGGCCGGAACGCCAGCCCCGCCCGGAGTGAACAAAGCCGACCTGCGCGCCCTGTGCCTTGGGAGGCGCCGGGCGCTCAGCCCCGAAGCGTGCGAGCGGATGAGTGGGCGCATCCGCACCCATCTGAGCGGCCGACTCGAATCCACAGCCGCATGCATCCTCGCCTACCTGCCCTTTCGCAACGAACCGGACCTGCGGCCACTGTTTAGCGACGGCCGCGCCTGGGCTGTACCCCGGGTGGCAGGAGCGCAACTTACCTGGCACCGCTATGAACCCGGCCGCGTCGGGCGTGGAGGGATGGGTCCACCCGAACCGGACCCGGATTGCGAAGCGGTCGATCCCGCTGGAGCGGCCTGGGTGCTGGTACCGGTGGTGGCCTGCGATCGGCGCGGCTACCGCATCGGGTACGGCGGCGGCTATTACGACCGTTTCCTCGCACGCTATGCGTTACCGGCCATCGCCGTGGGTTACAGCGAATTTGTCTATGAGCAAGTTCCCACCGACCCCTGGGATCGGCCGATGCGCGGGATTGTCACCGAGGCCGGCTTCCTGTGGCCCGAAATTTCGCAGCCGGGAGCGTGAGGCGCGCCACGCTCCCGGTACGACTCAGCGGCCGGCGCTGCGCGCGCCCGGTTCGGCGGCCATCTGTACGGAACTGGCCGTGCCGTAGTACAGGCCGTTGAAGAGGAACTTGAACGTGCCGTGGGGCTGGGCGCGGTTGACGATCTCGGGGCCGAACAAAAACAGCTTGCCCCGGCCCACCGGCGCCTGGGCGATCGAGACGCCGCCTTTGAGGTGCTGCTGGCCCCAGGCCCAGCCGCTGCGCAAAGGTTCGTCGCTGTCGAAGACCGCCACCGTCTGCAGACCGGCGCTTTGCGCCCCCGGCTTCATCTTGAAGACGGGGCTGTTGTTGAAGAAGACGTTCACCCGCTCGGGCAGGCCGTGGGCGATGGGCAGGGTGTTGTCCACCTGCGCCTGCAGGATCGACCCCGGAATGTAATATTTTTCGGGCGGGAGCGGTTTGGCTTTGCCCGCGGCCGTCTGCTCCGTCAGGGCGTTCTCGATGGGCAAACCCAGGTGATAGCCGAGGTTGGTGGAACTGCCGACGGCAATCACCGTACCGCCTTCCTCCAGATAGGTGCGCAGTTGCGGCACGGTCTTGGCCACCGAGACATAACCCAGCCGGTCACGAAACTCGGCAGGAATCTCCTCGGCTTTGGGCTGTTTATAAAAGCGGGCCTCGCGGCCGACCGGGGCTTTGTCGCTTATCGGGATGGCGCCGTCCACGAAGACGATGGCGTCGTACTTGCGCTTCAAATTGCCGGCGTCGAGTTGCTGCGGATAGACCACTTCGAAAGGAAACTGATACTGCTCGAACATCCAGCGCACCCAGCCGGAGGGCATCGAACCGCCGTAGCGATCCCACAGCGCGATGCGCAGGGGTTTCATCTTGAAGGCTTCGCCCCCCGGTTTGCTCGGGGTGCCCTCGAAGATCAGGCCCACCTTCTGGGCCACCTCGGCGAGCAGCGGCAGCGCCGAAGGCTTCGCGGGAATATAAAACGTCCCGGCCGGATAGGGCTTGCCCGACGCGACCAGCGGTGCTTGAAGCCAGTAGACGTCTTCTCCGGCGGCCAATAGGCGGTTGACCGCCACGAAGGCGTCGTTGAGGCGGTGATCGAGCAGAAATCCTGCTGCCCCCGCGGCCCCGGTGACCTGGCCGGGGGGTGGGGCAAGCACATCCGGAATTTTGGCAAACGGGCCGTCGAAACTCTCCAAGATGCGGTCGTACTGGATGCCCATCTGGTAGGCCAGAGTCCAGCCGGCGTTGTCGTAGGGCGGCTTGGGGGGACCACCCGGGTAGGCAAAGTCGTTCGGGTGATCCTGAGGCTCGAACATGTCGAGGACGTGGGGCCTGAACGCCTGGGCAGTCTTGATCACATAGGAGCCCGCCGGGTAGGTTTTGCCACCGGCCTGGAACGGGGCGGTCGCCTTCTGGACGGTGATTCCCGATTCGATAAGGGCGTTGACGAACTTGGTGGCCGTCAAAAAGTCGGTCTGATCGGCGGGAATGATGTAGCCTCTCGGATCGCGCAACTCGGGGGTGCGCATCATCTGGTAGTACTTGTCCGGATAGCCCTTGCTGAAGTACCCGGCTCCGACTCCGCTCAGTTCCGGCGCCTCCTCCGGGGGCATGTCCTTGGCGATCGCCTCTTTGACCATCGCCAGGCGCTTGGGATAGGTCGTCCAGTGATCGCGGCTGCCCTTGGCGATCGCGTTGCGGCCCATTTGATAGATGTTGTACAGAAAGTCCTTGCGGTACTTCGAGGCCAGGTCGAGGACGGCTTTGTTGGCGCTTAGCGAGTAATCGATCGACTGGCGAAAGCGCCAAACTTTTTGGGGCGGGATCGGGTAGGGCAGACTGGCGTTGGGCAGCTGCCGATCGGGCACAAAGGGAATTTCGATCGGGGTCGGGCTGCCGTTAATTTCGCTCAGCAAGCCGACCATATTGTGGAAATAGACCGTGGTGCGCAGACCCCCGTTCCACCAGGTTGAGAAGCCCGCGCCGTCGACCATCGTCGAGCCGGGTTTGCCTTCGGCGGCAAAGCGCGTGTGCATCGCCCCGCCCACCAGGTCGAGCTGCATCGGAATGAGCGGGTCGTAGACGTAATTAAACGGGTCGCGAAAAGGCGGCGCAAAGAGGATCGTCCCCACCGGCCCGGTCTGGTGGTGGTTGTACATGATCTGTGGAAACCATTCCCGAAAGAGCACCCGGCTCATGTTCTTGGTCTCCGGCATGTTGTTCATAAACGAGTCGCGGTTGTTGTCGTGGCCGATATATTTCTGGTAGAGCCGCGGAATGTCGTTGAAGGCCCGCTCCTTCGGCTCCGCTTTGCGCATATACCAATCGGAGACCAGTTGCTGGCCGTCCGGGTTGGCGTGCACGGCCAGCAAGATCACATCGTCCAGGATGCGTTTGGTCTCCTCGTCGGTGGCGCTCGCCATCTGATAGACCGTTTCGATGATCTGGTGGGTGCCCACCACTTCGGTGGCATGCAGGCCGCCGTCTATCCAGATCACCGCTTTGCCCTCGGCGGCCAAGGCCTTTGCTTGGGCATCGTTCAGCCCCTCGGCCAGGGCGAGTTTGCGGGCGATCTCTTGGTAGCGGCCCAGTTTTTTGTGGTTCTCGGGCGAGGTGAGGATCGCCATCAACTGCGGGCGGCCTTCGGCGGTCTTGCCGATCGTGACCAGTCGCATCCGGTCGGATTCTTTGTCGAGTTTGCGCCAGTAAGCCGCGGTCTGATCGTAGTTGGCCAGCCAGTAGTCGTCCCCGATGTTGTAGCCGAAGTGCTGCTTGGGGGTGGTCACTTTCAATGGGGCGGGGCTCTGGGCGGTGCCGCCTTTGATCGGGCTGGAGGTGACTTCTGAGTCGAGATTGCTGATTTTGGTCTGGGCAAGGGCCGGTGTGGCACACAGCATCAAAGTGAGCGCGGCGAGGGCGCGGCGGGCAGGCTTCAGCATGGCGGCAAAGCTTCCAATGGTGACACGAAATGACCAGCATCCTACGGGCTGTTGGTTTCGATTTCCGATGCAAATGCAACTTTTCTGGGAAACGAACAACGATTAACGAAATCGATCAGGGCAGCCCACTGTTCGGAGGGTATCTCCAAGCGGGGATCGGAAATTTCAGGGCTGCCCAGTCGTTCGATGAGTGCGCGGGCTTGGGGTGTAGCCAGTCCGGGCACCTCAGGTAGAGAAGCGCGAGTAGGTTCTGTAAGGAGGAGTCCTCCGGCCGGATCGCCCAGAGGCTGCCCATTGGGAGGGTCGAGCCTGTCGAGGGCACAGCACAGCACCCGGTTGATCGCTTGCTCCTCCTGGCGCTGCACCGCGTCGAAGGCCGATTCGGTGGGAATGGCGAGCGGCTCGGCGGTGCCTCCAGATCCGCCCGGGGAGCGTCGACGGACACAAAGCGCGGACGGCAGGCGCGTAGCGCCTCGGCACACAGGCGCATCCATCGGGCGATATCGAACGCTTCGGCAGCCGGGTTCCCCTGACAAATAGGGCGAAAAGCAGCGCGCTCAACTTCTTGCACGCGGACGCCCCGACGGCCTGCGGTAGCATTTTGGTGTATTGATAGTATTATTGCAGTGAAATGCCTTTGGATTGGTCCCGATGGTCAATATCAGCCTGCGCGACATACCCGACGATGTCTACGAGCAGATCAAACAGATGGCCGGTCGCGAGCGCCGCTCGATCAACCAACAAATCCTGGTGTTGCTGGAGCAAGCTACCCGCTGGCATCGTCGACCGGCCGCCGGTGTGCTGGAACAAATCGATCGTCAGCGCGAAGCGATTTTCGCCCGCGTTGGCTTGTTGCCTGATTCCACTGAAGATATTGCTGAAGATCGAGAGCGCTGATGTGGCTGGTCGTCGACAGCAGCACTGTGGTGAAGTGGTTTTTCCCGGAGGTTCTGACCGAGCAGGCTCTGACCATTCGCCGGGCCTGGGAAAGCTCGGATGTAGAACTGATCGCACCGACACTCCTGCTGACTGAAGTCGGCAACGTCATCTGGAAGAGACAACGCAGCGCATTTGTGACCTATGAAGAAGGAGCACAGATTGTCTGCGATCTGCTGGTGCTTGAGCTGCCTCTGGTGGAGGCGCAGAACTTTTTGCCGAGAGCCTATCAACTGGCTGCCATTTTTCAACGGACAGTGTACGATGCGCTCTACCTGGCTCTGGCAGAACAGTTGGAAGCGGAGTTTGTGACCGCCGATCTGCGCCTGTACAATGCGGTCCATCCAATTTTGAAGTTCGTGCGGTATCTGGGTAACTATTCGTAGCGCTGAAGCTTGCTTCAGAATGGGGGTTACCTAAGAGGTCCAGGAAGCCCATGGATTACAAATCGGCGGGGGTGGATGTCGAGGCGGGGTACGAATTGGTGGCCCGCATCCGGGGAGCGGTGGAGCGCACCCGCAGGCCTGAGCAACTCGGTGGATTGGGTGGCTTCGGGGGACTGTTCGCGCTACCCGCGGGCTACCGCGAGCCGGTGCTGGTGGCCGGCACCGACGGGGTGGGCACCAAGCTCAAACTTGCCTTCGCCCTCGATCGCCACGACACGATCGGCATCGACTGTGTGGCGATGTGCGTCAACGATGTGCTCGCCCAGGGGGCGGAGCCGCTGTTTTTTCTCGATTACCTAGCCACGGGCAAACTCTCCCCAGCACAGCTTGCCGAGGTGGTCGAAGGGATCGCAGCAGGCTGCCTGGAGGCGGGCTGCACACTGCTGGGCGGCGAAACGGCCGAGATGCCCGGATTTTACGCGGCGGGGGAATACGACGTGGCCGGATTCTGCGTCGGGATCGTCGAGCGAAGCCGGATCATCGACGGCCGCCACGTGCAGGCGGGCGACGCGCTGTTGGGCCTGGCAAGCAGCGGCGTGCACAGCAACGGCTTCAGTCTAGTGCGGCGCATTGTCGAGCTGTCGGGTGTGGACTGGCACCACCGACCGGAAGCACTCTCCGCTTCCCTGGGCGAAATCCTGCTCACCCCCACCCGTATCTATGTCAAACCGGTGCGCGCAGCTTTGCAGGCCGGTTTTGACATCCGTGGAATCGCCCACATTACTGGGGGCGGCCTGGTCGAGAATGTGCCGCGCGCCCTGGGCGGGCTCGGTGCCCGGCTGGAGCGGGCCAGTTGGCCGGTGCCCCGGATATTCGACTGGCTGGCCCGGACCGGCGGCATCGGCGAAGCGGATATGCAAATGACGTTCAATCTCGGGCTGGGACTTGTCCTGGCGTGCCCGCCGGATCAGGCGGAAGCGCTGCAGGCGTTCTTTGCCGAGTGCCATGAAGCGGTGTTTCCGATCGGGACCGTCGGCGAAGCTGCTGGGGTGGCGTTCGTTTGAGCCAGGTCTCAGCAGATTATTAGAAATCTACGCAGAAGACGGAATGCTTGTCATCAAGCCTGGCAAAAATGCTTCCGGGAAGACAGAAATCAGAAAGGCAATGGAAGCAATAGCTGCACATTTTGATCACACCCTGCATGTCCGGCAAGCTGGAATGAAGATACTGGAAGCTGGGGATACGGCTCTTGTCCTCGCCAAAACCGTAGTTTCAGCCGCCAATCTGCCGGCAATCGAGAGGAACGCCACCTACGTTTTCACGAAAGATTCAAAGGGTGAGTGGCGTTGCAAGATTGATAACTCCTACGGACATGAATGAGTACCGCAGAACAATCTACTTGAGTGAAGCATCGCCCGTGAGCCTGCCCTGGTCATTTTTTAGCGTTTTTTCAGTCACCTAGCCTGACACCTGCTCTAATGTGCCCAGTCGGGCTTGATCGCCTTGCGGCTGTTGAGGAAGCGGTCGATGGCCATCGCCGCGATGCAGCCGTCCCCCGCCGCCACCACCGCCTGCTTGAACGGCGTGTTGCGGATGTCGCCAATCGCCCAGACGCCGGGTACCGAAGTCTGCATCATCTCATCGACCCAGACGCCGCCGTCGGACTTCATCTCCACCTGGCCCGCCACAAAGTCGGTGATCGGCTTCGAGCCCTGCAGGTAGACAAACACCCCTTCCGCCGCTAACTCCTGACTATCGGATTCACCCGGGTGGCGTACCTCGACGGCGGTCACCCCCGCCTCCTCGCCCTTGATGCGAATCAGGCGCGTCTTCTCCCAGAGCTTGACCGACGGGTGGGCCAGCAGATCGTCGGCGTGGCCGTCCAGGGTGTGGGGGTCTTTGGGAGTGATCCAGTGCACCGTCGAAGCAAACTTGGTGAGCACCTGGGCCTCTTCGATGGCCTCGGGATTCAGGCCGACCACCACCACCTCGCGGTTGCGGTAAAATGCCCCGTCGCAGGTGGCACAGTAGCTCACCCCCCGCCCCAGGTACTCCGCCTCGCCAGGAATCGACGCGATACGGCCCATCGCCCCGGTGGCGAGCACCAGGGCACGACCGGCGAAGACTCCTTCTGGAGTATAGACTTTTTTGACAGACTCGCTAAGGTCGAGGCCGTAGACCTGGGCGCGCCGGTAAACGGTTCCGAATTCGACTGCCTGATCGCGCATCACTTCAAGCAGGTGATCGCCGCTCATCTCCCCGGGCACCCCGGGGTAGTTGGCAATCTTGTGGGTGATGGCAAGGGCGCCGGCCGCCGGGTTCTTGTCCAGAATGACCGTCTTGAGTTCGGAGCGGGCAGTGTACAGCGCACACGTACAACCGGCCGGACCACCGCCTACGATCACCACGTCAAAATCGAACTGTTCCATCGCCGCTCCCTCCCGACTGGCCTGTTGGCCTATCCCTCAGGTTAGTTCTCAAATGGATCGCAGTCAAAATGCGTACTTGCCTGCGCCGAGAAGCCACAGGCGCTCAGCCGGTTCCCCAGCGTTCGAGGGCACGGCGCAGTTCGCCGATGCGAATCGGTTTGCTGATAAAGCCGTCCATGCCGGCGCGCAGGCAGGCCTGCTCATCCTGCAGGGTCGCCCCGGCCGTCAGGGCGATGATCCGGGGCCGCTCGGCGGCGGCGAACTCGCGCGCGATGCACCGGGTGGCTTCCAGCCCGTCCAGCATGGGCATCTGCACGTCCATCAGCACCAGATCGTAGCGCTGGCGGCGCAGGGCACGCAGCACTGCCTCACCGTCGGTGGCGACATGGGCCCGATAGCCCAACCGCCGCAGCAACTGCAGGGCCACCTTCTGGTTCAGGGGGTTGTCCTCGGCCAGCAAGATGCGCAGCGGCAGCGGCTTCACCCAGGGCGCTTCCACCGGCGAGGCAGGTGCCGGGGCATCGGTTGCCGCCGCCACGATCGTAAAGGAGAAAGTCGAACCCCGGCCGGGTTCGCTCTCCACCCCAGATGCGTCCACCCATCAGCTCCACCAGACGCTTGCAAATTGCCAATCCTAGGCCGGTACCGCCGTAGCGACGGGTGGTCGAGGCGTCCACCTGACTGAAGGGTTTGAAAAGACGGTCCATCCGCTCAGCCGGGATGCCGATGCCGGTGTCGCGGACAGCAAAGCGCAACTCCCACTTTGCGAGCGGGTTACCGGCCGGCCGGGCAACTGTCACGTTCACCGACACCGCACCGCGGGTAGTGAACTTGACGGCATTGCCGATCAAGTTGACCAGAATCTGCCGCAGCCGGGCCGCGTCGCCGACCACCGCCTGCGGCACCTGCGGCTGGAGGGTACAGCAGAGCTGCAGATGTTTTTGCGTGGCCTCGGGCCTCAGCAAATCGACGCAGCCGGCAAGCAAAGCATGCAGGTCGAAGCGCTTGGTCTCCAGTTCGATGCACCCCGATTCGGCCTTCGAAAAATCGAGAATGTCGTTGATGATCGTCAGCAGCGTCTCGCCGCTGGCACGGATGGTCTCGATGGAGTCGCGCTGCCGGTGGGTAAGCCCCCCGTCTTCGAGCAACACATCCGCAAGCCCGATCACGCCGTTCATGGGCGTGCGGATTTCGTGACTCATCGTGGCCAAAAATTCGTTCTTTGTGCGGCTTGCGGCCTCCGCCGCCTGTTGTGCCCGCGCCAGGGCGGCGTTTTGTTCGGCAAGCAGCAGACTCTGGGCTTTTTCTTGCTCCAGAAGCTTCGCCTGGTTGAGGGCGATACCCACCTGGGCAGCCACAGCCTCCAGGAGGGCAATCTCCTCCGCAGTCCACCGGCGAAAGCGGTCGCGCTGTTGGACGGTGATCACCCCGTTCGGTTTGCCCTGGTAGGACGTGCGCACCGCCAACAGCGACTTGAGGCCGACGCTGCGGCACAGCTCGTGCATCGGGGCCAAGAGCGGATCGGTGTAGATATCGGGCGAGCAGACCGCTCGATCGCACTCGAGCACCCGCTGGGCGTGGGGATCGCCCGCCACCGGCACGCTGCCGTGGTGCACCGGTGGGTAGCCTTCCTCCAAATACTCTGCGGCAAAGTGCAGCTCGGGCCTGGGGGTGGGCGAATAGACCAGGATGCGCACGCAGTTGACCCCCAACGCCCGACCTACCTGATCGACCGTGGCCTGAAAAATCTGGCGGCTGTCGAGGCTGGAGCGAATCTGTTCGCAGATGCGCTGCAACAGCAGCGTGCGCTGCAACTGCTCCTGCAAAGCCGCTTCGCTGGTTCTGAGAGCTTTTTGCGCCAATTTGCGCACCGTCACATCGCGCTGGATGCCAAAGTGACCGGTGATGCGCCCCTGCTCGTCGTACAGGCAGATATAATCTCCCTCGACCCACATCGGTGAACCGTCAAAGCGGCGCTCGTCGGTCTCGACGTGCAACTTGCCCCGGTCGAAAAATTCTCGCCAGAGGCGTCGGCCAAGCTCCAGGTCGTGGGCAAACAGATCCGCGGGTGTCCGCCCGAGAAGTTGCTCGCCGCCGGCGCGGTACTGGGCAAGTAGCGCGTCGTTGACCCGGGTGAGCCGCTGGTGGGCAAAGACATAATCGAGCGTGCGCTCCTTATCGACGGTGGCGTCCCAGCGCACCGGCCGGTCGAGCATCATGAAAAAAAAACCGTCTAGAGATTGGGAAAAAAACAGATCCAATCGTTGCTCGCTGCGCCGCAGGGCGGCGCGGGCCACCCCGGTTTCGCGCCGCTGCTGAGCCTGGTGCAATGCCCGCTCCACCGTGAGTACCAACAGGTGCAGATCCGCCCCGTTGAGATAGCTGCGCTCCGGCGTCGAAGGGGTATCGCCAATCCAGACCAGGGGCAGTTCGCAGCAGTTGTGGACCGTCAGCGAGCGCAGGAGCAAAAATGCATCGATCTCCTCCGGCCCGTCCGCCGCCAGGATCATCTCCGGCCGCTCGGACATGAGCGCCTGGTGCAGCGACGCAGGGCCATCGGCCCACCGCAGGGCCAGGTCGTAGCCTCCTGACAGGAGCGTTTTTTTGAGATCGTGGACTAGCGGCTCGTTCGCCGCAACAACCAATACACGCAGGGAAAAACCGACAGCCATGCTATCTAGAACACGAGCGGCACAGAGGTTGGATCTGAAGACGGCGGTGGGGAAGAGAGTGTCTATCGACTCTTCAGCTTACCCTGCAATGCCGGGAGCGGCCGGAGAAGCGCACCGTCAAGCAGTCATTTGTCCCTCCAGGATGCCGCGGGAGTGCAACTGGCGGCGCAAAGCGTCAGTGTCGGTGAACAAGATGGCGTCCATGCCCGCCTGGAGGGCACCCTCGACGTTGGCGGGCCGGTCGTCGATGAGCAGATGCTGCGCAGCGCCGGTGCTCGCCATCAAAGCCCGATACGCCCCCGGGCTGGGTTTGCGGTGACCGGTGTCACAGGAGACGCAGTAGCCCTCGAAGAAGCGGTCCAGTTGCAGCAGGGCGCGCGCCTGCAAAACCCAGTTGCTGTAATTGGAGAGCACCCAGAGCTTTTGGTCGTTTGCTCTCAGGGTGGCCAACAACGTTTCGATGCCGTCCACAAACCGGTAGGCAGAGAAGAAGATTTGCTTGAATTCCTCCGGACAGGCCAATTTCAAGCCCGTATCCTCCCGGTAGAAGCGCGTCAGGAAACTCATTTCATCGGTCAGCCCCGTCTCGAACTCGATCCAACTGGTGGGGTGTTTGACTTGGATGAGTTCCTCAAGGCTCGTGCCCAGATAGACCGGTACCTCCCGGTAGAACGGATCGACAATCACCGTATCCATCAAGTCGAAGACCAGCAATGGCATTGACAACAGAGCCCTCCCGGACAACACCGACGATTGTATCGATCAGGTGGGGCTGGATTCTAGAGTGCGGCGATGGCCGGGGCGATCGAGCAGTTGGGCCAGTTGTCCGAGATCGACAAAGCCCAGTGCCCAGGCAACCAGCGGCAACTGCCGCTCGTCTTGGGCGCGGCCTGCAGCTTTGAGTACCGTCGCGTATTGCTCCTTGCTCAGCAGTTCCTGCAACATCTTTAATGGCTACCTCCGCCACCGGCGCAACTGCACACTAGTTAAGTGGGCGTTTATTTAGAATACTAAGTAAACAGGCGAAAAATAAGGGCATCACCACGTCGGGCAGGTGCTTCATCCAGGTGCTGATTTCGCTCGCTTCCATGACCGTTCCCTTTTTTCTGCCTGTCTTTTGTGGTCTATTATTTAGCATTCGTAACAACTGCTTAAAGAATAACGGCATCCAAAATAACTGTCAAGTTAACTGAGGTTGGCGATCGCCCGGTCGAGCAAATCGCTGAGGTTGGCGCGCTCGGGAGCGGACATACCGGCGAGGGCCTGCTCCTTGACGGCGCGGACCCTAGGCGGCAGCACCTCCATCAACTCTGCGCCCTGGGGGGTCAGGTAGACCCGCCAGACGCGCCGGTCGCGGCTATCGCGCTCGCGGCGCACCAGACCGCGCTCCTCCATGCGGTCGAGCACGCCGGTGAGTGTGCCTCCCACCTGCTGGAGCCGGTCGCAGATGGTGGAGGTAGGCAGGCCGTCCTCTTTCCAGAGACAGCACAGCACCACCCAGTGAAAAGGCGTCAGACCAAAGGGCTCAAGCTGATCCTGAAAACGCCTTCCCATCAACTGCGAGAGAATCCGTAGCCGGTAGCCCACCGCCGTTGGGGCTAATACGTCCTGCCACTGTTCAAAAAAAGCCTGCCGGGAAGGCTGGGTGGGCGCGGTCATGGCAAAATTCCGTAGATGCTTAGCATGCGTAATATAAGAATACCAAGCGAGTGCTCCGCGGTCAAGGATCCGGCTACCGGCTGAGCACGTCCTTGCGCACGTAAGGTTTCAGGGCTTCGGGCACGCGCACTGTGCCGTCGCGGTTCTGGTAGTTCTCGAGAATGGCGGCGAAGGTACGCCCGACGGCCAATCCCGAGCCGTTGAGGGTGTGGACGAACTCGGTGCCTTTTTTGTCGGGCGCTTTGAAGCGCAGATTGGCGCGGCGGGCCTGAAAATCTGCGAAATTCGAGCAAGAAGAAATTTCGCGGTAGCGGTTCTGGCTGGGTAGCCACACCTCCAGATCGAAGCAACGGGCGGCGGCGAAGCCCAGATCCCCGGTACACAGCTCAATGACCCGGTAGGGCAGTTCCAGTTGCTGCAACACATCCTCGGCGTCGGCCACCAGTTTTTCGTGCTCGGCGCTCGAGTGCTCCGGGCGGCAGAATTTGACCAGTTCGACTTTGTGAAACTGGTGCAGGCGGATCAGGCCACGGGTGTCGCGGCCGTAACTGCCCGCCTCGCGCCGGAAGCAGGGGGTAAAGGCGCAGTGGTAGATGGGCAACTGCGTGTCTGTCAGGATTTCGTCTCGGTAGAGGTTGGTGACCGGCACCTCCGCCGTGGGAATCAGCCACAGATCGTCGTCGCGGCAGCGGAAGCTGTCCTCGGCAAATTTGGGCAACTGTCCGGTCCCGGTCATCGAAGCGGTATTAACCAGGTAGGGGGGCAGAATTTCGAGATAGCCGTGGGCGCGGTGGCGATCGAGCATAAAAGCGATCAAAGCGCGCTCCAGCAGCGCCCCGTCGCCCACCAGGGTCACAAAGCGGGCCTGAGCCACCAGGGTCGCCCGCGCGAAGTTCATCAGTCCCAACCGTTCGCCCAGATCCCAGTGGGCCACCGGCTCAAAATCGAAGACAGGGGGGGTGCCCCATAGGCGCATTTCGCGGTTTTCGTTTTCGTCTTTGCCGATCGGCACCTCGGGGCGGGGCACGTTGGGCAAAGTCGGCAGTAGGGCCGCGAAGCGCTCCGCGAGCTCGCGCTCTTGATCCTGCAGTTGGGCGAGGGTGGCTTTGAGATCGATTCCCCGCTGCTTGAGGGCGAACACCTCGGGGTCGCCGGCGTCAGTACCCCGGCGCAGCCGTTCGCCCACCTGCTTGCCAATCTGGTTGCCCTCGGCCTGGGCGCGGTTGAATTCGGTCTGGCTGGCCCGCCGCTGGGCATCCAGAGCCACCAGTTGTTCGATCACCTCAGCAAAGTCGCCGCCGCGGGTGTTGAGCCGTTCGATGAGCTTGGCGGGATCGTCGCGCAGCAGTTTGGGGTCGAGCACCGCGCAGATCCGTCTAGTAGAGCAGCTCGAAGCGGCCGGTGGTCTTCAGCCAGTTCTGCGCTTCGATGTAGTTGTCGGGAGCGAGGCGCACCGCGCGGATCCAGGCGGCGGCGGCTTTGGCGTAGTGCTCCTCCGCCTGCTCGGGCTGACCCTCTTCTTCGGCCTTGGCGCCGCGAAAATGGTGGATGACCGCGATATTGTTGAGGGCCTGCGGCAGGCGCGGGTTCTCTTCAAGGGCTCTGTCGTAGTAGCCCAGCGCCTCGTCGTGGGCGCCGTTGGCGGCGTGGATGAGTCCGACGTTGTAATGGATGAACGAGCGGTCGTAGGCGTCCTCTTCGAGCTTGAGCGCTTCGTTGTAATATTCGAGCGCCTCGGCGTAGTCGCCGTCGGCCTGGGCCGCCATCCCGTCGCGGTAGTAGGCGAAGGCCTCTTTGGCCTGACGCTTGACCGGCATCATCTGCAAGATCATGTCGGCCATGACCGTAAAGCTCTTGTCGATAAAGTTGTCGTTGCGCTGATTTCTGGGCATCGCGGGTCGCTTGAACGGCTTGCCTTCAAGATAGCACCCGCCGCCGGCCGCTATGCCGTCCGCGATGGCGGGCCGGTAATCGGGCAACACCCGAATCGATGTCCTTTATTTGACATTCTAAGGCCGGTGCACGGGTGTCGCTTTGCGGCGGCCTTAACATCCGCGCCGCGGGCCGTGGGCATACCGTCGGCCGAGCGGATTTGTGTGCTCAATGATACACGGTAAGCGAAAACGTTGCCTGTACTGTCTATAGCTATTCGCTGCCTGGAGATACCGTTGTGAGAAACCTCTGGTGGATGGGACTGGGACTCGCAGCTTCGCTGGTGATCCAAGCCCCGGCTTTGCGCGCCCAGGTCAATTTTGCCCCGACCCGCAACATTCCGGTGGGGCTGTACCCGGGGACCGTCTTGACGGGGGATCTCGATGGCGACGGCGATCTCGCCGTGGTGGCGGCCACCCAGGATTCCGACGACGTCTCGATTCTCATCAACAACGGCGACGCCACTTTTGCCCCGGCCCGCTTCGTGGCGGTGGGCGATTCGCAGAGACCATCGCCGTGGGCGATCTGGATATCGCTGCGGCCAACCGCCTCTCCGACGACCTGACCATCCTCAAAAACAACGGCAGCGCCATTTTTACCGCTTCCCAGGTCGTGCGCCTGCGCGAGGATCCGTTTTTTAATGTCTCGGTGCTGATCAACGTCGAGGTGGCCCTGCCGTCCGTCGCCGGCTTTAGCCCCACCTCCGGTCCGGTGGGCACGCTCGTCACGATCACAGGCGCCAACTTCACCGGCGCGAGCGCCGTGACTTTTGGCGGCGCGGGCGCCCGCTCCTTTGCGGTGCTCTCCGCCACGCAGATCCAGGTGCGCGTACCCCGGGGGGCGACCACCGGCAAGATCGTGGTCACCACCCCGGCGGGCAATGCCACCAGCGCGGGCAACTTTTCGGTTACCCCCCGGCCGGGGCGCTAGCCGGTTCGACCGGCTGAGCGAAGGTAAGCAGATAGCCGTTGGGGTCGAGCATCAAAAATTCGCGCATGCCGTAAAAAGTTGTGTTCGGTTCGCGCACGACCGAGACTTGCGTGCGCAATTTCTCGTAGAGTGCATCGATATCTTCGACTTCGATGTAGAGGTTGAGCGTCCCGCCTGCCTGTCGGCCTTCGATGGGCAGCGGGTCTTCCTCCAGGCTTCCGAAGGACTGGAACATCAGCTCGACGCCGCCTGCCTGCACCAGCCCCCAGGCAAAGGGAGCCTGCTCGGGAAGTGTCATCAGGCGCCTGAAGCCAAGCACCGTCTCGTAAAAATCGAGCGCGCGGCCTACGTCCTCGACAAACAGGTTGGGACTCAGTTTTTTGAACATGGCATTGACCTCATAAAGGCGTAAACGTCCGAAATCTCACACGCCGGTAGCGGCTACCGGTAGCGCTATGGGTAGCTGCTTGGCCGCGTCGATGTATTTGCGCCACTCCTCGGTGGTGCCGACCCGCTCAAAGCGCGGGCGCAGGTCGCCTTTGGTCTCGCTGAGCAAGTAGCCCAGGGCGCGCTTTGCCTTGGAGAGGCTTTCGATCTTCTCGAAGTGCTCGACAAACAGCGCCTCAACGCCCGGACGACGCAACAGATCCTCGCTGAGCCAGTGGAGTTGCTTCTCGCTTAGGTGGGGGGATTCTTTGGCGACGGTACTGGGAGAACCCCCCCCTTCCAGCCGACCGGTAAAGGCGGCAAGCATCTGGGCACGCACCGCCGCGGGCTCGCTGAAGCGGCGCTTGGCACTGTCGTAATCGCCCCAGACTTTAGGCAGGGTGTAGAGAAATCGGCCGAGGCCGAATTTGACCGCCGCCCGCTTGAAGGCGTCGGAGTAGGCGGCCTTGGCATCTTCGCCCAGGCCCACGTCGCACTTGGTCACCGGGCGGGCGCCCTCGCCCGGCGGGTGGACGCTCAGGCGGCACTCCACCACCCACTCCGACGGCCCCGCCTGCAACAACTGATAAGTGTCCGACCAACTTTGCGGACCGCACACATCGTCGAGGCGCTGGGCGACGTCGCGCGCTTCGAGGTAAGCCACAGCCATCGCCCGGCTCTGGTCGCTGCTGAGGGCCTGGGCCTTGATCTGCACCTTGTCGATCAACGGTTCGGCCAAAGCAAGACTGGCAATTTCGCGTTCCATAGGTTCACATTGTGTTCGCTTGTCCATATTGTAGCGCCTTGTGGACCTTTGTACAACTTGGCGATGGATCGCGGCGTCGGGGGGACATGCCAGAATAAGGGCGTCGAATCAAAGAGTGTTTTATGCCTTTTGGTCTCGGTCTGCCGGAAATTCTGGTGATTGGCGTGATTGCCCTGTTGATTTTTGGCCCCAAGAAGCTGCCGGAGATGGGGAGTGCTCTGGGCAAGGCGATCCGCGGCTTCAAAAGCGGCGTGAGCGACGAACCGGCCCCACAACAGAGCGCCTCCAAAGAAACCACCCCCAATCCCCCCCAGAGCCTGCCCTCGGGCAAGGACTCGTAGGGGCGCTATTCGTAGACCCAGCTTCCAAGGGTGGCCTGCCATTCGAGCAATTCTTCGGGGGCAAACCAGAGGGCGATTTCGCGCTCGGCCGATTCGAGGCTGTCGGAGCCATGGATGATATTGCGGCCGATGTCGATGCCGTAGTCGCCCCGGATAGTGCCCAGGGGAGAATTGAGCGGGTTGGTGACACCCATCATCGCCCGGGCCGTCGCCACCACCCCTTTGCCTTCGAGCACCACCGCCACCACCGGCGAGGACGTGATAAACGCCACCAGCCCCCCAAAGAAGGGGCGTTCTTTGTGTTCGGCGTAGTGTTTTTGGGCCAACGCTTCGCTCACCTGCAGGAATTTCAGGCCGACCAGTTTGAAACCGCGCCGCTCGAAGCGCTGCAAAATTTCTCCCACCAGACCGCGCTGGACACCGTCGGGTTTGATGGCAATGAATGTCCGTTCCACTTGGGCTCTCCGATGTGTAATAGACCAAGGGCCATTTTAGGGGTTTGACCGGCCCGCGGAGGCGGCGATCCCGACTCGAAGAACGGGTAAAGAGGCGAAGTTCGGGTGAACACTTGCGCCTGTGCCTGGAGAATGCCAAACTGTGGACAGGTGTTCATCGTACAACCATGATTACGCTTCGCCAGAAAGAATTTCTGCAGCAACTGATCGAAACCTACGGCTCGACGCCGCTGCCCCCAATCCGCACCCTCGCCCAAGAGCTTGACCAGCACCGCACCACGGTCTACCGCTGGTTGCAGTTGCTCGAACAGATGGGCTATCTCAAGGCCCAGGGCAATCGCTACTACATTGACCCCGACCTGTTGGGAATTCCACTGCTCGAAAACCGGGTTCCTGCCGGTTCGCCGGTGACCGTCGAAGAGGACTTGCTCAACAGCCGCATGTCCCTCGACGAATACCTGGTCGAAGAGCGCACCGGCACCTTTTTGCTGCGGGTCAAGGGCGACTCGATGATCGAAGCGGGCATCTTCGAGGGCGACATCGTCGTGGTCAACCAGAACCGGCGGGCGGCCGACGGCGATGTGGTCATCGCCCGGGTCGACGGCGAGATGACCCTCAAAACCCTGCGCCGCCGCAACCAGCAGACCTGGCTGGAGCCCGCCAACAGCCGCTACTCCCCCATCCACCCGGCCAGCGGCCTGGAGGTGTTGGGGGTGGTCGTCGGCCTGGTGCGCAAGTACTAAGGCTCCTCCGGCTCCACCGATTCGACCCTCGGGGCCCCTTCGATGGCTCCGAGGGGATGTTGTGTGGGCAAGCCCGCCGGGCGCGGGAATACCCTGAGCCCCGGCCCGGTTTTGCGAATCACGACGCAGTGGCGCACCGCCCGGCTGACCGGCAGCTCGAAGGCGTCCACTTCGACAATCTCCCCGCCCAGCGCCCGGCAGGCCCGGGCCAGTTCTACCTCCTCCTGCACCTCCCAGTTGCCCCGGTAAAGCACCGCTGCACTGCCCAGCTTGACAAACGGCAGAGCGTACTCCGCACACACGTTGGCCTGGGCCACGGCCCTAAGCACCGCCAGATCGTAGCTTTCGCGGTGCTCGCGGCGATGGGCCAGATCCTCCGCCCGACCGGTAAGGGCCTGGGCGTTGGTGAGTCCCAGAGCCTGGATGGTTGAGAGCACGAAGGCAATCTTTTTGCGCACCGAATCGACGAGCACCACATACCAGTCGGGGTGGGCGATGGCGATAGGCAGCCCCGGAAAACCCGCGCCGGTGCCGATGTCGATGAGGCTCAGTTCTTTTTGATCTTGAAATGCGGCGAGCCCGCGCAGGGAGTCGAACAGGTGCTTCTCCCAGAATTCCTCGCGCCCTGTGATGCGGGTGAGGTTGAGCCGGGCGTTGCCCGCGAGTACCAGTTCGTAGAGCCGCTCAAAGCTGCGGGCCTGGAGTGTATCCGGCTGCCAGCCCAGCTCCTGCCAGAGTGCCCCAGGGTCCATGGGGTATTACTTGGTTCCCGCGTCGGCGGTTTTTACCTGGAAGCCGCGCTGGGCGGTCTGGGCGGTGCAACCTGCTCCTTTGACCGTGTCGGAGGCGATGCGCAATTGCTCCGGGGTCAGCCGCGGCGCCAGCCGCGCCTCCGACATGATCGAATCGGCAGTGCCTCCGGCGCTGGGCAATCCCAAACTGCGGCCCAATAGCTGCATCGCATTGAGGCTGAGTTGCTCGGAGTTAAGATCCGCGCCCGCTCTATTTTTGAGGCCGAGGCGCGCGGTGCCGGTGGTGAGGGCTTCGTTGACGGTGTAGCTGCCGATGAAGCTGGTCTTGTCGTTGCGCGCCAGCGTCGGGTCGCTCGACGCTTCTATAAGCAAGTCCGCCTTGGCGCGATCGTCGACGACGCTAAAAATTTCTTTCTCGCCGACGCTGTCGCGCAGCAACCCGGTGAGGTTGGTGATAGCCGATTTGACGGCCGGTTGCTGGTCGGCGGGCAGATCGATGAACGTCGCCACCGGGTAGCACTTGGGGGTGGGCAGGGTCTTGGCGGCCACTTTGAGGTTGAAGCGCACCTCAACATAGAAGGGTGCCACGTTCGGCGGTACCGTCGGAAACGGCTGGGCGCGGCCGATGGCGTCGAGCACAGCTTCTTCGGCCGCCTTGGCGGGGGGAGCGTCTCCCAGGGTCTTGACCTCGCGTTTGCTGACCTTGCCGTCGCGGTCGACCCGCACCAGCACTTGCAGACGGGTGTCGCTGTCGATATCGGGTGGCTGCCAGTACTCCAGCACCCGGTCGCGCACTTTGATTTGGTAAGCCTTCAATTCGGGGTTGGGAGCCGCCTTCGGCTCCTGGGCCAAAAGCGGCGCCGCCAAAGGACCCGCAAGCGCCAAAACAAGCATCGAACCACAGAGCAACCGAACCATAGAGTGCATCCAATTCGGCAAAAGCTGCTCTAGGGTATCACCCCCATCAGGCGAAGGCCACATCGTCCGGGGGAACATCCTGCCAGCGGCTTGGCCCGGCCGCCCTGAGCGCCTCGGCCAGATCGACATCGCCCGTGTAGAGCGCCCGGCCGATAATCACTCCCTGCAATCCGCGCGGCTCCAGCGCCAGCAGGTAGAGCACATCCGCCAGGGTGCCCACGCCACCGGAGGCGATGATCGGTACTTTGACCGCGTCGGTGAGTCGCTGCAGTTCCACCAGATTTGGACCGGTGAGGGTGCCGTCTTTGAGGATGTCGGTGTAGACAATGGCGCTCACACCGAGCTTTTCCATCTCGCCGGCCAGTTCGGTCACCTCCACTTCCGAGGTCTCCCGCCAGCCGCGCACCGCCACCTGCCCGCCGCGCGCGTCGAGGCCGACGGCGATTTTGCCGCCGAAGCGCTCGCAGCACTCGCGGATAAGCGCCGGATTTTCGACCGCGGCGGTGCCCAGGATCACCCGGTCCACGCCGCGATCGAGCACGGCGCTCACCGCCTCGATGCTGCGCAGGCCGCCCCCGAACTGCACCGGGCAGGGCACCTGGGTGACGATCGCTTCGAGGGCGTCGAGGTGCACGGGCATCCCCCGGCGCGCACCGTCCAGGTCAACCACGTGCAGCCGCGGCGCGCCCAGTTTCGCCCAGTTGCAGGCCACGGCCACCGGGTCCTCTCCGTAGGTCTCCGCCAGCTGGTAATTGCCCTGGTAGAGGCGCACGCAGCGGCCGTCGAGTATGTCAATCGCAGGAATAATATCCATGGCTCACATTATTGGCCGTTGCCGCGGCCCGCAGCAATCCCCGAAAACTAATGTTAAATGGGAGCGATGCGCAACCGGGTGGGCTGGATTTTTTCTATGGTAAGGCGGCAAGGGTGGCCGCTTCCGACCTGCTGTTGGGTTTTGGCCGCCGCTTCCGCCTGTGCCCAGACCACCCAGGTGCCCTTTGAGAGCGTTGCCGGGCTCATCGTCATCCAGGCGCGCATCAATCAAGGTCCTCCCGCCGCCTTTATCGTCGACACCGGTGCGAGCGTCAGTTTGCTCAGCGACCGCTTCGTGCGCGAGCGCCGATTGCCGGTGCGCGCTCAGCGGGTGCAACTGTCGGGGATCGGTTCGGCGCGCTCCCAGAGCGCCGCCACCATGGACCTCGACACCATTCAGATCGGTCCGGTCGTCGCCCGCCGTCAGGCGGCCATCGTTCAGAATCTGGGCACCTTCGAAGCCATCCTCAAGCGTCCCCTGGCGGGAGTGCTGGGTTACACATTCTTGAAACATTACCGCCTGACTATCGATTACGACCGGCGCTCGCTCTGGCTGGAACAGGGACCGGTGCCGCCGGAACCCAACTAGCCGCTACCTGGACAGTTCCCGGGCGCGGCGGGTGGCGGCCTGGACCGCCGCGATAAACGCCCCGCGCACCGAGCGTTCTTCCAGCTGCTCGATGCCGGCGATGGTGGTGCCGCCGGGGCTGGTGACGCGGTCTTTGAGCACGGCCGGGTGCAGCTTCTCCTGGATCAACAGCTCCGCGCTGCCGCGCAAGGTAGCAAGCACCAGCTGGCTGGCGGTGGCCCGCGGCAGACCGGCAGCCACGCCGCCGTCGATGAGCGCCTCGACCACGAGCGCCAGATAGCCGGGACCGGAGCCCGACAGGCCCGTCACCGCATCCATGGCGGACTCGGGCACCTCGACCACTTCGCCCACGCAGGCGAAGAGCGTCCGCACAACGGCAAACTGCTCCGGGGTGACGCGCTCGCAGCGGCTGAGGGCAGTGATCCCGGAGCGCACCAGCGCCGGGGTATTGGGCATCGCCCGCACCACAGCCCGCCCGGCAAAGGCCGCCTGCAGGCGGGCCAGCGGAACGCCCGCCAGGATCGACACCACCAGTTCGGAGCGCAGCTGGGCTGTGAGCTGGGTGCTCACCACCGCAAAAACCTGGGGCTTGACGGCCAAAAGCAACATCGGAGCAGCGGCGGAAACCAGGTTGTCGGTGACGGCCACCACGCCGTAGCGCCGATGGAGCCACTCGCCGCGCTCGGCCGTCGGGTCGCTCACGACAATTTCTGAAGGTGCATAAACCGCGCCGGCGATCAGGCCGGCAATCAAAGCTTCGGCCATCGCACCACCGCCGACGATGCCTAAGTTCATGGGCAAGGGGGACGCGAGTGCCCGCCTATTCTAGCCCTGGGCGCGGCGGGGGGCTTCCGGGTTGAGCCGGAAATTGCCGCCGAAGGCCTGGTTGGCCTGACGCAGCTGCGAAGGCATTTCGGTGCTGATCATGACGCTGCTGGGCGTAAACAGGAAGATCCCGTCGCCCACGCGCTCCTGATGGCCATCAATGGCGAAGGTGGCTCCGGCCACAAAATCGACGCTGCGCTGGGCCTGGTCGCTGTCCATCAAGGTCAGATTCAGGATGACCGACTTGCGATCGCGCAGGTGCTGGACGATCTGGGGGGCCTCCTCGAACGAGCGCGGCTCAATGACGAGCACCTCGTTGACGCCGCTGTTGGGCATGCCGATCACGTTGCCCGCGCGCACCCGCTTGCGCGCCGGTCCGCTGCCCATCGGGGAAGCGTCGGACGCCTGGGCGGCGGTGGGAGTAGCGGCAGCGGCGGTCCCGGCGGTGGCCCTCCGCGCTTCCTCGCGCTTATTCTCTTCGCGGTACACCTGCTCGTACTCTTCGCCGTCCTCCTCGTACTCAAGGGGATCGCCGAAGCCGACGAAGTCCTTGACCTTCGACCAGAAGCTACTCATCACCATTCCTCCGTAGCGGTAGACGTGAACCGAACAGGACTTGACCCAGGCGCACCATCGTCGCCCCGGCCGCAATCGCCTGCGGATAGTCGCCGGACATGCCCATCGACAATTCCTCCATGCGGATATGCTGCCACTCGGCTTCCCCGGCGCGGCGGCCGAGGTCGCGGGCGAGGGCTGCGACCCGGCCAAAGAGCGTCAAGTTGCCCTGCTCGCCGAGTCCCAACGGCGCAATCGCCGTCAACCCCCGGATATCGAGCTGCGGCAAAGCGGCAAGCCGCGGCAGCGCCGCCTCCAGTTCGACCTGCGACCAACCCGATTTGGTCGGATCGGCGGCAAGCTTGACCTGCAGGAGCAGCCGCGGTCGGCGGCCGACGCTGCCCATCAGCGACGCCAGCCGCTCGGCAAGCGGAAGGCTGTCGACGGAGTGAATCCAGTCGAATACTTCCAGGGCCGGGCGGGCTTTGTTGCGCTGCAGACTGCCAATCAAGTGCCAGGACACTCCTTGAAGGTCCGTCAATTGCGGAATTTTTTGTTGGACTTCCTGGATCCGGCTTTCACCAAAATCCCGAAGGCCACAAGCATAAGCCTCACGAATGCGCTCGACAGGCACCTGTTTGGTCACAGCCACCAGCCGCACTGCGGTGGGCAGTTGCCCCCGAAGCCATTCGATCCGCTCAGCAACTCCCACAATGTTCGGGCAAAATAAACATGGTCGGTTCGATAAACTCCCGTGAAACGAGAATTTGGGTCAGTCAAACTGTACCAAAAAATAATCGAATAGTGGTGGGTTTGAGCAAAAAAAACTCTATATCTAGGGGGGCCACTTCAGAAAAGCGGCTATTTGCCCACTGAGACACCACATATCTGGACTGGCCATCGCATCGGCGCGCGTCGATTGGCGGTCGATCAATCTGAGGGCAACCCCAGATAGGCCAGGGTCGAGCGCAAAATACGCCCGGTCGCGTGGCCGTCGCCGAAGGGGTTGACCGCCCGGGCCATCTGCCCGTAGAGGGCATCGTCGGTGAGCAGTGCGTGGGCGGTACGGGCGATGGCGGTGCGGTCGGTACCGACTTTGAGGGCCACCCCCGCCTCGATCGCCTCGGGCCGCTCGGTGGTCTCGCGCAGCACCAGCACGGGTTTACCGAAGGCGGGCGCTTCCTCCTGCAGTCCGCCTGAGTCGGTGAGCACCAGCGTGGAGCGCTGCAGGGCACCCACCAACTGTGGGTAGTCGAAAGGTTCGTCCAAAAAGGCGCGCGGATGCGCACCGAGGATGCGCTGGAGCGGTTCGCGCACGGTTGGATTTTTATGCAAAGGCAGCACCAGGGCGGTGTCCGGGTGCGCTTCGAGAATATCAACCAGGGCGTGGGCGATGTTTTCGAGGGGTTGGCCCCAGTTCTCGCGGCGGTGGGCGGTGACCAGCATCACCCGCGACGTTTCCCAGTCGAGGCCCGCCACCGGGCACTCGGGCTTGCGGCTTGCGATGGTGTGCAGCGCGTCGATCACGGTGTTGCCGGTGAGGTAGACGTGATCGAGGATACCTTCGCGCTTGAGGTTCTCCGCCGCGCGCATTGTCGGGGCAAAGTGCAGGGCCGCCAGGCGCGAGGTGAGGCGGCGGTTCATCTCCTCGGGGTACGGGTCGTCTGCGACCCCCGTGCGCAGACCCGCTTCGACGTGGCCCAGGGGAGTCTTTTGGTAGAAGGCGGCGAGGGCGGCGGCAAAGGTGGTCGTGGTGTCTCCCTGCACTAGCACCAGGTCGGGGCGCTCGTCGGTGAGGACGGCTTCGAGGCCCACCAGCGCTCGACAGGTAATGTCGGCCAGGCTCTGGCGCGGCGTCATAATCTGCAAATCGGCGTCCGCCTCGATCTCGAACCAGCCGAGGGTCTGATAGAGCATCTCCCGGTGTTGGCCGGTGAGGATCACCCGCGTCCGCAGGTGCGGACAGCTTCGAAAGCCCAGGATCACCGGGGCCAGCTTCACCGCCTCCGGTCGGGTTCCCAGGACAATGGCCACTTTGCTCATGGCGTCAGTGTAACCCGCCGGACGGGCAGCTTCCCTGGTTCGATCCGGGTATTCTATGGTCCAGCGTTGTAAGCTGATGAAAGCTTTGTGGGCGGCCCCAGCGGCACTCCCCAGTCAGATAGAGCGATGCCTCAGTCGATTTCTGTTGTCGTTCCTGTCTTTAACGAACAAGACAATCTGCCCGAGCTGTACCGGCGGCTTACGGCGGTGCTGAGCGGCCTAGGGAGTTCTTACGAAATTATTTTTGTCGACGATGCGAGCAGCGACCGCACCCCCCACCTCGTCCGCCAGCTCATCCAGGCCGATCCGCGCGTGCGGCTTTTGAGTTTTTCGCGCAACTTCGGCCACCAGGTGGCGGTGACCGCCGGGCTCAACTTCACCGGCGGCGAAGCGGTCGTGATCATGGACGGCGACCTGCAAGATCCGCCCGAACTGCTGCCGCAACTGTTAGATAAGTGGCGAGCGGGCTTCAAGGTGGTCTTTGCCCGGCGTACCCAGCGCGGCCGCGAATCTGCCTCCAAGCGATTGTTCGCCTTTTTGTACTATCGCCTCCTGCAGCGGCTGGCGGAGGTGCAGATGCCAGTCGACAGCGGCGATTTTTGCCTGCTTGACCGCCAGATCGTGGACTTGCTCAACGCCATGCCCGAGCGCAACCGCTACTTGCGGGGCCTGCGCTCGTGGGTAGGTTTCGATCAGGCGGAGGTGACCTTCGAGCGGCCCCCGCGCCTCGCGGGCGAACCCAAGTACACCTTCACCAAATCCCTCGCCCTCGCCCTGGATGGATTGGTCTCCTTCTCGCGGCTGCCGTTGCGCCTGGCCACCTGGCTCGGGTTTTTCACAGGTTTTCTCGCCCTGGTGATGGTGGGATTGGTCATCTACTGGCGCTTTTTTACGGCTTCCCCCCTCAACGGCTTCGGCGCCCTTGCGGCGGCGGTGTTTTTTATCGGGGCGGTGCAGCTCATTACCGTCGGCATCCTGGGCGAGTACGTGGGCCGCATCTACGAAGAAATCAAAAACCGACCGCTCTACATCCTCAAGGACGCCCAGGGTTTCGAGCGCCCGGTGCCGGGGCGCGTGGGTAATGCTCCGTTCAGCAATGGGCCGTGAAGCTTTCCATGTCGTGCTGGTGGATCCGGAAATCCCTCCCAACACCGGCAATGTGGCGCGCACCTGTGCCGCCACCGGCACCAGCCTGCATCTGGTAGGGACTTTGGGCTTTCAACTGAGCGACAAATACCTCAAGCGCGCCGGGCTCGACTACTGGGACCATGTCGATTTGCACTACCATCCCGAGCTTGAAACATTACTGGCACAACAATCTGAGCAGCGCTTCGTGCTCACCAGCGCCCGCCGGGGAGTGTGCCTGTGGGACTTTGCTTTTCAGCCCGGCGACTGGCTGGTCTTCGGCTCCGAGAGCCGCGGCCTGCCCGGTAGGCTATTTGCGGACGAACGCTATCCGGCGGTAACCATTCCCCTTGCCGAACCGGCGGTTCGCAGCTTGAATCTCTCCAATGCCGTGGCTGTGGTCCTTTTTGAAGCGCTTCGCCAGTTGGGCCTGCCTTCAGGCTAAAGCCTATCCACCCTTGGCCGCAGAAAAAAGTGTCTTTCCCTTTTTGGATCCAACGTACCGCCAGTGCCAGGGTTCGTAGCTGACGCCTACGGCGTTGCCCGGCGGGTAAGAAAGTTCGAACCCGAAGCGGGCGGCGCTGCGGCTGAGCCAGCGGAAGGCAGGGGTGTTCTCAAAGGTGGTCTCCAGATGTGTTTTCGGATAGAGCGCGTCGCCCAGATCCATGGCGTAGCCCGTGTGGTGCTCGCTGAAGCCGGGAGGAGCAACCAGTTGGAGTGCGGCGCCCAGGGAGCCTTTTCTGGCTATTTGTTTTGCAAAAATCCGCGCTTGCCTGGTGCGGTCGCGAAAACCGGAGATCAAAAGGAGCCTCACTCCCGCTTTAATGGCGGCTTCCCGCATCCGCGCAAACGCCCACGCAGCTTCGTTGCTCAGATATTCTTTGCGTCCGCGAACCGTACTGTTGCCTGCCACCAGACGCAAATCGCGACGCGCTGCCTCTTTGTAGGGCGGGTGGGCGATGCTCGGGGCCGGTTTGTGCGGTTGGGGGCGCTCGGGGGCTGGCGGGGGCTCAGGTTCGGGTGGGCGTAAAAGCGGAGTTTCCGGTTCCAGCTCAGGTTGCAAGAGCGGTTCAGGAGCCGGCAACAAATCCACTGGCGGCGATTCGGCTTCAGGCGGGGTGGGTAAGGTTTCAGTCGGGGTCGACGCAGGCACAGACAGAATCGGCGGCGGCGGCTCCGGCGGCTCCGGCTGCGCCGGGGACGGGCCTGGCGCCAGAAGCCCCAGGACGGCTTGAAAGGCGACTATCGCAGCTTTGAGGTAAAACTGGCTGTACCGTTTGTGCACAGGATCGCCGCACGCGTCGGTCTGTCCCGTGGCTGTAGCAACCCGCTGAATCACCCGGCTCGACCCCAGAATCTGTATGCGGCTTTATCCAGTCTGCTCGATGGCCGTCTTGCCGGGACCGGCCTTGGCGAAGGCCAGCACAAACCTGTCCTCGCCGGGCGGCGTGGTGCGCTCCCGGCGCTGCTGCAAGGCCCGGTCGATGAGCTTGGCGACCAGCCGGGAGACCGAGCGCTCCTCCGCCTCCGCCCACTGCTCCAGTTCTTTTTTCAGCTCGGCGGGGACATAGGCCACCACCCTGTCGAGATCCGTCTTGCCGCCCATGCCGCCGTTCGGTATTCACTGGCCTTTGCACATATTGTACGGATCGCCGCAGCACACGGGGATCGTTCTACAAAGACGGCGGCATCGTCAGCTGACCCCTGACCCCTACGGCGTGGGCAGCTCTTCAACGATGGTGCACTGGACGTGGTTGAGTGAGAGGTCCGCCAGCGAATAGCCCCGCACGTTGGTGGTTTCGAAGGTGACACCTTTGCCCAGTTCAATGTGGTACCACGGAAGGGCCATGAAGTAGCGCCGCGGGTAAGGGCGGCTGCCGGTGTCATCCACGTTCGATTCGCACGGCACCCAGCCCAGGCCGTCTAGATAAAATTCCAGCCAGACGTGGTTGTATTCGGGCATCAGCGGGTAGTTGCGGCTGTCGGGCAAAGGCGGGCACTTGTAGCGACCTACCGTCCGGCAGGGAATGCCGTTGAGGCGGGCGAGGGCGAGGAGCACCCCCACGTACTCGCCGCAGGAACCCTTGCCCCGGGCGAGCACCGCGTCGGGGGTATCAGAGACCCGTTGGATGCGGTAGTCGAGCCGGTCATAAACGTAATCGCGGATGGCGAGCATCTTGGCGAGCGGCCCGGTGCGATCTCCCACCGCCTCGCGGGCGGCTTCCTGCACCCGGCGCGCGTCCATGGTCAGATAGTCGTCATCGACCAGATAGCGGTCCTTGAACTCCTCCGGGAACCGGTCGTCCAACGATTCGGGGGCATGGTAACGGATGCCGCGCACTTCGATCAGCGCCCGCCAGCCAAACAGGTGCACTTCGCTTGCGGCGATCTTGTCGAACTCGAAGACGGCGATGCGCTGGCCGTCTTCGACTTCCTCGCGAAAAGGCCGGCCGATGGCTTCGACGCGGATGAGCTTTTGTCGGTCCGATTCGGCGGGCAGGGCAATTTTCCAGACGACGTTTTCGAGATCCGCCGGTTCAAGGGCGGCGGTCTCTTCGCAGTAGATCACTTCCACCAGGTAGCCGTTGGAGAGGGTATAGCGGCCCTGCGGTTCGGTCGAGATGTGCAGTCGGTGGATGAGGGTCTTGCTGCGGCTGTCAATCACCAGGCGGTTGTTGCGGTTGGGTTCCTGCTTAATAAAATCTTCGACCTGGGAGTAGGCGACATAGAGCGATCCGGCGGCAAAGGCCAGGCAGGTGGGTTGCTCGTAGGGTGTCAGGGCACTGAAGTGCACCTGTCCGCTTTGAGGGTCGAGGCAGTAGACCGTTTGCTCGGCGCAGTCAGACACCCACAAACGGCCGTCCTCGTAGACGAGGCTCTGTTCGCCAGTACCGGGGGCGTCGAAGGTGCGCACGCAATCGCCCGTGAGGCGGCTGTAGACACGAATCTGCTGGACAGAGCGCACGCTCACGAACCATTCCTCGGCGCTCGCTGCGAGTCCTTCGCCGCGGTAGCGCAGATCCATGACGATTTGCAGGCGCATCGTCTCGCGGTCCACCCGCATCAATTCGTCCTGGCGCAAAGCCCACAATTCGCCGTTCTCGGCGGCGATGCCGGTGACGTCGAGCCAGTCGCCAATCGCCCGGGGATTGGCAATCACCTCCAGGCCGCTGCACGGATCGATGGCGAGCAGATAGCCGGTGTGGGGATCGACCGCGAGCAGTCGCTCTTCGACCCAGGCGAGGCCGAAGACGCTCGATGCGCAAATTGGACGAATCAGGTGAAGCACGGGAAGTATCTTGACAGCAACAACCGCCCTGCCCGGCAAGTGAGCACGATCACCTCCCAGGGTCAAGGTCGGCCGTGAACAGTCTAGCCTCTGGTTTGCCTATCGGTAGAACCGATATGGGCGTTGCAGCCTTGACGGGCTGAGCCGCAACATCCCATAGCACCTGAGTAAAAGTAAACGAAAAAATCGGCTCAGGTTTGTCTGCAGGTCAAACGAAGACCACGGTCCGGTTGCCGTAGATCAAGATGCGATCTTCCACGTGCCACTTGACTGCCCGGGCGAGCACGACGCGCTCGATGTCGCGGCCTTTGAGTTTGAGATCGGCTACTTGATCTCGATGGTTGACCCGCACGACGTCCTGCTCGATAATCGGCCCCGCATCCAGTTCTTCAGTGACGTAGTGGGCGGTGGCACCAATGACTTTGACTCCCCGCTCACAGGCCCGCTCATAAGGCGAAGCGCCCACGAAGGCAGGCAGGAAGCTGTGGTGGATGTTGATGATCTGCCCGGTGTAGTGCTCTACGAACCTGGGGCTCAGCACGCGCATGTAGCGGGCCAGAACAACGAAATCGACCTCTCCTTCGAGCAACTCGAGTATCTGGGCTTCGCGCTCCAGATGATTGGTTTTGTCGATGGGCAGGTAGTGGTAGGGCAGACCGTACTGGGCGGCCACCGGTTCGAGATCGGGGTGATTGCTCACCACCAGCGGGATCTTGACGGGCAGTTCGCCTGACTGCCGGCGCCACAGCAAATCGACAAAGCAATGGTCCAGCCGCGAAACGAATAGCGCCATGCGCTTCGGTTCACCCGTGCGCACCAGCCGCCAGTCCATCGCAAAGCGCTCGGCTATCGGCGCAAAGCAGCGGGTGAAGCCGTCGTCATCCGGCGCGTCCGTGTATAAAAATTCCAGCCGCATGAAGAAGACGCCCCCGATGGGGTCGGTGGTGTGCTGGTCGGAGCGCACGATATTGCCCCCCGCCTCCAGCACGCACTGCGAGACGGCAGCCACGATCCCCCGGCGGTCGGGGCAGGAGATGAGCAGGGTGCGGGCGGTGGGGATCATTGGAGTTCCGGCGGCAAAAACACACATACGATAGCCAAAATGCCTCGGATGCGTGCAGGTGTGAACGCGTGTCCTGCACCGAAGTACGATCGTGGCGCGGTTCGCTTGGCCGCTCGCGCCTGGAGGCGGAGCGCAAAGAGTTGCTCTGGCCGAACAGCTCAGGGCGATGGGGATCGACCCGGAGCAGTGATAGGCTTCATTTCTCAGGGAGGCGCACCGGGTCTGACTCTTCTTTGACGCGGCTGATGATCTGGATTGTCCGCTGCACATCCGCCGGGAAGATCACCACCAGGTCGCCGGCAGCGGCATTGCGCAGGGCGTGCTCCACCGCTTCCGCCTCATCTAGAATCGTCTGAAACGGAAATTCGGGGTTGCGCTGCTCGATGCCCTCGCTAATCAAAGCAGCCGCCTCGTCGGGAGCCCGGCCGCGCCGGTCGTCGTCCTCTTTGACGATGGCGGCGTCAAACATGCCGGCAGCCAGGTAGCCCAGTTTGCGCAGGTCCTCGTCGCGCCGGTCGCCGGGGCCGCCGATGACGCCGATTTTGCGGGGGTTGTCCATGCGCTCGAGCACCCGCTGAATAGCCTCGTACCCCGCCGGGTTGTGGGCGTAATCGACAATTACCTCGAAACCGTTGACGTCGAAAACGTTGAGCCTCCCCGGCGTCTGGGCCGGGGAGGGCACGAAGCTGCTCAAGGCGGCGCGGATATCGTCGATTTTGATGCCGTGCAAAAAGGCCGCCAGGGTGGCCGCCAGCACGTTCTGGATCATGAAGACCGCCCGGCCCGATAGGGTGAGCGGGATATTGACCACCCGCTCGACGCGCAGTTTCCAGGCGCCCTTGAGAATCGAGACGTGGCCTTCTTCGAATACCGCTGCGATCCCGCCGCGGGAGACGTGCTCCTGGATAAGGGGGCTTTGGGGATCCAGACTGAAGTAAGAGACGGGTGCTTTGGTGTCGTGGGCCATGTCCGCCACCAGTTCGTCGTCGGCGTTAAGCACTACGAAGCCGTCCGGGTGGACCGACTCGGGCACCACTGATTTGACGCGGGCTAGATCTTCGAGGGTCTCGACGCCCTTGAGCCCCAGGTGATCCTCAGTGACGTTGAGCACCACGGCAATGTCGCAGACCGGAAAGCCCAGCCCTTCGCGCAGGATGCCACCCCGGGCGGTCTCCATCACCGCCGCTTCGACGGTCGGGTCTTTGAGTACCAGCTTGGCGCTAAAGGGGCCGGTCATGTCTCCCTTCATGACCATCTGGTTCTGGATGTAGACGCCGTCGGTGGTCGTAAAGCCGACCCGCACACCCACGCCGCGCAGGATGTGGGCAATCAGACGGGTGGTGGTGGTTTTACCGTTGGTGCCGGTGACGGCGATGATCGGGATGCGCGTCTTGGCCCCCGGCGGGAAGAGCATGTCGACCACCGGTTCAGCCACGTTGCGCGGCAGCCCTTCGCTGGGGGCGATGTGCATGCGAAAACCCGGAGCGGCATTCACCTCGATCACTGCCCCTCCCACCTCGTTGATGGGCTGGGAGATGTCGGGGCAAATCAGGTCGATGCCGCAGATATCCAGCCCGATGTTGCGCGAGACGCGCTCGGCCAAGAAGGCATTATTGGGGTGCAGCAGATCGGTACGGTCGATGGCGGTGCCGCCGGTGCTCAAGTTGGCGGTGGATTTGAGATAGCAGATTTCGCCCTCCGCCAGCACCGTGTCGAGGGTATAGCCGCGCAGATCTAGAATCCGCTGGGTCATCTCGTCGATGGTGATGAGCGTGAGCACGTTCTCGTGGCCAAAGCCCCGGCGCGGATCGCAGTTGACCTGGTCGATCAGTTCGCGAATGCTCTGGCGGCCGTCGCCGGTGACGTGGGCAGGGACGCGCTCGGCCACCGCCACCACCTGATGGTTGATGACCAGGATTCGGTAATCCTTACCGGTGATGTACTGCTCGACAATCACTTCTTTGGAAAATTCGCGCGCCGCATCGTAGGCCGATTGAGCGGTCTTCAGATCCCGGACATTGACGGTGATCCCCTTGCCGTGATTGGCATCGAGGGGCTTGAGCACCACCGGATAGCCACCCAGGTCTTCGATCGCCTCTTCGAGGTCGGCCAGCCGGCGAACGGTGGTACCTCTGGGGACCGGGATACCCACCGAGGCGAGCATGCCCTTGGTGGCGGTTTTGTCGGAGGCAAGCTCGGTGGCGATGATGCTGGTATTGGTGGTGGTGGTCGCCTGGATGCGCTTTTGATAGATGCCGTAGCCCAGCTGCACCAGCGACTTCTCCGATAGGCGAATGTGCGGGATGCCGCGGGTCTGGGCCTCTTCGACAATCGAGGCGGTGCTCGGTCCGAAGCGCACTTCTTCGCGGATTTCTTTGAGTTCCTGGATATCTTGCTCCAGTTCGGTATAAGGTTCCCCCGCCGCCAGGGTGCGGCAGATGCGCACGGCCGCGCGGGCTGCGTAGCGCCCCGCCGCCTCCTCGATGTAGGAGAACACGACGTTGTAGACGCCGTGGGTGCTGGTTTGGCGGGTGCGGCCAAAGGCGACGTCCATGCCGGCCAAAGTCTGCAATTCAAGGGCGACGTGCTCGATGACGTGGCCCATCCAGGTACCCTCGGTCACCCGCTCCATGAAGGCGCCGTCGCGCCCTTCCGAGCAGCCGTGCTGCATCAGGCTGGGCATCAGGGCGAGCAACCGGTCGTCAAAGCCAGGGATCAAGTTGGTCGGTTTTTCTTCCAACTCCTCCAGATCCAGCTGCATGACGATCAGATTGTGGCGCCGGATACTCCAGTAGTTTGGCCCTTTAAGGGCGTGGGTCTGCAAAATTCTCATAAAATCCCGTGCAAGGTATCGCCGTATGGCTACCGTGAACCAGCATAGCGCTTCTACCTGGGCGGTTGAAAAGCGGGCTTGTCCGGCCGCCCACAGCACTGACCAAAGCGGAACCGGCGTGTTATTAGATCTTAGGAGGAATGCCGAACCCGTTGACAATTAAGAGAGGACCCCATGGCTCATACACTCCCGCCGCTGCCTTACGACGAGAACGCTCTCGCTCCGTATGTTTCGGCCCAAACTTTGAGCTTCCACTACGGCAAGCACCACACCGGCTATCTCAACAACATGAACAAAGCGATCGCCGGCACCGAGCTGGAGTCGCTGTCGCTGGTGGACCTCATCCGCACCGTCGCCAAAAATGTCGAACAAAAGACGCTGTTCAATAACGCCGCCCAGGTCTGGAACCACACGTTCTACTGGAACAGCATGCGCCCCGGCGGCGGCGGCGAGCCGGGCGGGACGCTGGGCGAGCTGATCAAAGATTCCTTCGGCAGCTATGACGAATTCAAGAAGCAGTTCATCACCGCCGGCACCACCCAGTTCGGCAGCGGCTACGCCTGGCTGGTCAAAGACGGTGAGAAGCTGGTGGTCACCAAGACCCCCAACGCCGAGACCCCCCTCACCGACGAGAGCAAGGTGCCGCTGCTCAACATGGACGTCTGGGAGCACGCCTACTACCTCGACTACCAGAACCTGCGCCCCGACTACGAAAACGCCTTCGCCGACAACCTGATCAATTGGGAGTTTGCCGAGAAGAACCTGGAGCGCGTCTTCGCAGGTTAATTGCCCTGAGCATTTTTCACGCGGCCCGCAACCGCCCAGGATCGGGCGGTTGCGGGCCGTTTGCTTTGGATGGGAACGTTGGATCGGATAGGCTGTTGCTGCTCCGATGTGCCGTGCACCGATGCCCTCGACCGTCTCCGAGATTTCGCAGATCTATCACCAGCCGCTGCCCGATTTGCTCTTCGAGGCCCAGCGCGTCCACCGCGCCCACCACGATCCGCGCGCGGTGCAGCTTTGCACCCTCAGCAACATCAAAACTGGTCTGTGCCCTGAAAACTGCGGCTATTGCTCCCAGAGCGTTCACCACAAAAGCGGCCTGGCAGCCCAGGAACTCAGTTCCCTCGACGCGGTAATGGCCGAGGCGCAGGCAGCCAAGGCGGCGGGTTCGACCCGATTTTGCATGGGGGCTGCCTGGAGGGAAATCAAAGACGGTCCGCAATTCGAGCGAGTGCTGGAGATGGTGCGCTCGGTATCGGCACTGGGTATGGAAGTCTGCTGTACCCTCGGCATGCTCAAACCGCACCAGGCCGAACGCCTGAAGCAGGCGGGACTCACCGCCTACAATCACAACCTCGACACCGGCCCCGGCTACTACCCACAGGTGGTCACCACCCGCGCTTATCAGGACCGGTTGGAGACTATTCGGGCGGTGAGCGCTGCGGGCATCTCCGTGTGCTGCGGCGGCATCCTGGGCATGGGTGAATCGCTTACAGACCGCTTCGAACTGCTCGAAGCACTCGGTAGCCTCGACCCAATTCCCGAGTCGATTCCGATCAACTGCCTGGTGCCGGTGGCAGGTACTCCCCTTGCCGATTCGGCACCGGTCGAACCGCTCGATCTGGTGCGGATGATCGCTACCACCCGCATCCTTCTTCCAGTTGCCATGGTGCGCCTTTCGGCAGGGCGGCTGCAGATGAGCGAGGAGCTGCAGGCTCTTTGCTTCCTGGCCGGGGCCAACTCGATATTTACCGGCCCGAAACTACTCACCACCCCCAACCCCGAGCATTCCCACGATCTGAAGATGCTTGAAAAATTGGGTATGCAGCCAAAGATGACCCAGTGAACATCGCCGATTCAAAAATGAAGTGCAACGCTTGAGAGCCTTCCGCTGAGGGACTCATAGAGGTATCCTGACGTTTACTACGACAACCAGGAACCCCTATGAGCTACAGCCAGCTTACCCTACCAGAG
>JAESGW010000463.1_pt1 | contig 38799 bp, 42 predicted proteins | sample 9269791 | NCBI WGS metagenome assembly JAESGW01 (sample SAMN16773120, study PRJNA677053) | algae metagenome | isolation source: Aphanocapsa lilacina HA4352-LM1 and co-occurring heterotrophs from near cave... | place: USA: Maniniholo cave, near Haena, Kauai, HI | collected 2009-07-28
GTCATGCGTAAGCTCGTCGTGCTCGCCAACACCCTGCTCACCCAGAACCGCCTATGGCAGCCTAACCAACCTAAAACAGCTTGACGGCGAACACAGATGCTCTCTGGCGAAAACTAAGGACTTAGCTCCGCTAAGCCCAAGTTTTCGCTTTCTCCCCCGCCAAGGGGGAGAGTCCCGACTGATATTCAGGTGTTTGTGGAGGGCACGGATGATCTCCCCCCTTGGCGGGGGAGAAAGCAAAATCTTAGGTTTAGCCGTTTGGCTAAGCCTTAAATTTTGCAAGAGAGGGGGTGCTGCAGGGCACGCCGACTGCCAGCCCCCTCAATGCCCCTCGAACGGAATCAGCGCCTCGACCTTCACCCCGGTAGCGCGGAGCTTCTCCGCCCCGCCCAGGTCGAACAGGTCGATCACAAAGCCCGAATGCGATACTTCCGCTCCGGTCCGCCGCAGCAGCGACACCGCGGCGACGGCCGTGCCGCCGGTGGCGATAAGATCGTCGACCAGCAGCACCTTGTCCCCTGCCCCGATCACGTCGGCATGTATCTCGATGGTGTCGACGCCATATTCGAGCGCGTAGTTCTGCCCGATGGTCTCACCGGGCAGCTTGCCTTTCTTCCGCACCGGGATGAACCCGACGCCGAGCGCAATGGCGACGCCGGCGCCAAAGATGAAGCCGCGCGCCTCGATCCCCGCCACATGGGTGATCCCGAGGTCGCGATGCAGCCCGGCCAACCGATCGACGCTCTCGCGAAACCCGGCGGGGTCCTCGATCAGCGTGGTGATATCACGGAACAGGATACCCTTTTTGGGGTAGTCGGGGATCGTGCGGACGAGCGACTTGAGGTCGAGCATGGGGCGATGTGAATGGTGAGTGGTGAATTGTGAATGGTGGGGTTGTGTGTGGTGAGCAGTGAACCCGGCGCCGGGGTACCGTGGTCGGCAACCCCATTCACCATTCACTATTCACCACTCACCTATCTCTTGGTGCTGTCGACGATCTTGCGCGCCAGCTGGCCGGCCTTGTAGGCGGTGTTGAGGGTCGCATCCTTGGCGGCGGCCTTGACCTTGGGCGTCAGCAGCAGCGGTGCCGCCGCGATACCGGCACGCACCACCGGATGGGCGACCACTGTGCGGGCCAAAGCAGCGGCCGTCAGGGCAGTACGAATGATCGACATACGGGCCTCCGCCTGCTTCGCCCAGGATTGCTTCGCCCGGGAATATCGACGATGCCGCCGCGGATCGCAAGGGCGCCGAAACGACAAAGGGCCCCGCCGGGCCCCTTGCATATTCACTGCAGCATCAGCTCCGTGCTTGTCGGCTTAGTGCTCGACGCGCGACCAGAGCTTCTGTTTCACCAGATACAGCAACCCGGCGAACACCAGGAGGAAGGCGATCACCTGGAAGCCGGCTTCCTTGCGCGCCACGAGGTGCGGCTCGGCCATCCACATCAGGAACGCCGAAACATCGCGCGAATACTGGTCCACGGTCAGCGGCACGCTGCCGCTCTCGCCTTCCTCGTAGGTGATGAGACCATCGCTCAGCGGCGGCGCCATGCTGATGGCGTGACCGGGGAAGTAGTGGTTGTAGTGCTTGCCCTCGGGGAAATCGACCGTGCCGGCTGGCGGCTCTTCCTCGTAGCCGTTGAGCAGCGCGTGGATATAGTCCGGGCCGCCCTCCGAATAGGCAGTGAAGTAGTTGAGGATCCACCACGGGAACGGCTGCGTCGTGCCGCGTGCCTTGGCGATCACCGAGAAGTCCGGCGGCAGCGCGCCGCCATTGGCCTCCATCGCCTCCTGGTCGCTGGCGAAGGGCGACGGCCAGCGATCGGCCGCGATGCCCGGGCGCTTGCCGCTCTCTGCGTCGGGATCGTTGATCTCGTACTCGGCGGCGAGCGCCTTCACCTGGCCCTCGGTGAACTCGGGACCACCGGGTTCGCCGAGGTTGCGGAACGCCATCAGGCGCGCCGAGTGGCAGCTCGAGCAGACCTCCCTGAACACCTGGAAGCCACGCTGCAGCTGGTTACGATCGTAGGTGCCGAATGGCCCCGCAAAGCTCCAGGCTTCCTTATGGATCTCCGGGGTAGCGTGACTACCCTCCTGCGCCGCGGCCGGAGCCGCAGCGAACAGGATGCTCACCAGCAGGGCGCCGATAATGCTTTTGGTCTTGATCATTGGCGTTGGGCCCCGGGTCAGTGCGACGTCGACGCAGCGGCAGGCTGAGCGGCCGCCGGCGCCTTGTGCTTGGCCAGGACCGACTCAGTGATCGACGTCGGCAGGGGCCGCGGCGTCTCAAAGCGTCCGAGCAGCGGAAGCACGATGATGAAGTAGATGAAGTAGTAGGCGGTGGCGATCTTGGAGAGCAGCACGTAGATGCCCTCGGCCGGCGCCGAACCGAGCCAGGTCAGGAACACGAAGTTGGCGACGAACAGCCAGTAGAACCACTTGAAGATCGGGCGGAAAGTGCCCGAGCGAACCTTGGACGTATCGAGCCACGGCACGAAGAACAGCACCAGGATCGCGCCGGCGAAGAAGATCACGCCGCCGAGCTTCGAATCGATGAACAGGATGTTGAAGTCGATGGCGCGCAGGATCGCGTAGAACGGCAGGAAGTACCATTCGGGCACGATGTGAGCCGGCGTCACCTGGCTGTTGGCCATGATGTAGTTGTCGGGGTGGCCGAGGATATCGGGCGCAAAGAACACGAACCAGGCAAACGGAATGCAGAACACGATGACCGCGAACAGGTCCTTCATCGTGTAGTAGGGGTGGAACGGCACCGTCTCGCGGCTCGACTTCACTTCGACGCCGATCGGGTTGTTGTTGCCCGGCACGTGCAGCGCCCAGATGTGGAGCGCCACCACCGCCGCGATGATGAACGGCAAGAGGTAGTGCAGCGAGAAGAAGCGGTTGAGCGTCGCGTTGTCGACGGCGAAACCGCCACGCAGCAATTCGAGGATCGGGGTGCCGAGCACCGGAATGGCGCCCAGGATATTGGTGATCACGGTGGCGGCCCAGAAGCTCATCTGGCCCCACGGCAGCACGTAGCCCATGAAGGCGGTGGTCACCATCAGCACGAACAGCAGCACGCCCAGGATCCACAGGATCTCGCGCGGCGCCTTGTACGAGCCGAAATACAGCCCGCGGAACATGTGGATATAGACCGCCGCAAAGAACATCGAGGCGCCGGTGGCATGCACGGCCTGGATGATGCGGCCGCCGTTCACGTCGCGGCGGATATGCTCCACCGAGTCGAAGGCGAGGCTCACATGCGGGGTGTAGTGCATCGCGAGGATGATGCCGGTGACGATCTGCACGCCGAGCATGAAGGCGAGGATCGCGCCGAAGGTCCACCAGTAGTTGAGGTTCTTCGGCGTGGGGTAGTCCATCAGGTGTTCTTTGGACCACCGGATGATCGGCAGGCGGTCGTCGATCCACTTCTCGACGACGTTACCGGGGACGTAACTGGATTCGTGAGCCATTCTGACGCGTCCCCTTAACCGATCTTCACGAGCGTGTCGGAAATGAATTCGTAGGGCGGCAGCACCAGGTTGGTCGGCGCGGGGCCCTTGCGGATACGGCCGGCAGTGTCGAACTGCGAGCCGTGGCAGGGGCAGGCCCAGCCGTTGTAATCGCCGGAGTCACCCACCGGGATACAGCCCAGGTGCGTGCAGTTGGCGATCATGATCAGCCACTGCTCGTGGCCCGGCTTGGTGCGCTGTTCATCGGTCGCCGGATCCTTGAGATCCGACATCGGCACGGCCTTGGCCTCGGCGATCTCTTCGGGCGTGCGGTTGCGCACGAACACCGGCAGGCCGCGCCACTTGATGGTGACCGACTGGCCCACTTCGATGCCGCTGAGGTCGAACTCGATGCTGGCCAGCGCCAACACGGACGCATCGGGATTCAGCTGATTGATCAGCGGCCAGGTCACCCCGGCAACGCCAACCGCGCCTACGGCGCCCGCCGCGATATAGAGGAAATCGCGCCGACCCGGTTTAGGGTCGTCCTGATGTGCCAGATTGGATTGCGTCGCCAAGGTAAGCTTCCGTCTGTTGTGTCTTGATCAGCGCCTCGGTGCCCGTTGGCATAGGGCCACATAGCCAGAGCCAACCCCCGCCCTCAACAGCGCGTGATTTGGGCGTTCTTTTGACACTATGAATGGGGCTTGTCCAGCCGGAGACAGGGTGACTTTCCCCCGATGCGACACTATAGCAACCGCCTAAAACCTAACCGTTCTACTCAAGAATTCTAATGATCGATCTGGCCCTTTACCAACCCGATATCGCGCAGAACACCGGGACCCTGCTCCGCCTCGGCGCCTGCCTCGGCGTCATGGTGCACATCATCCATCCGACCGGCTTTCAGTTCTCGCCACGTTCGATCCGCCGCGGCGCCCTCGACTACCTCGAGCACGCGCTGTTCACCGAGCATGACAGCTACGCCCATTTCGACATCTGGCGCCGCGCCGCGGGACGGCGGCTGGCGCTGCTGACCACCAAGGCCAGCAGTTCCGCCTATGCCGCAAGCTATCGGCCCGATGACATCCTGCTGCTCGGGCGCGAGTCCGCCGGGGTGCCCGAGGCGGTGGCAAATGATGCCGAGCTGCGCGTCCGCATCCCCATGCGACAAGATATGCGCTCGCTCAACGTGGCCGTGGCCGGCAGCCTCGTGCTAGGGGAAGCGCTGCGACAGACCAACGGTTTTGCAGCTCTCTCATGACATTACCCGCCGATATTGAATCAAAAAAGCAAGTTGCCGCAGCCTGGTTCCGCAGTTTTCGCGACCAGCTCTGCCAGAACCTCGAAGCCGTCGAGGCTGAGGTCACCGGTCCGCAATCCGACCGCCCTGCCGGCAAGTTCGAGATCGAGCCCTGGAACCGCGAGGCAGGTGGCGGCGGTGAGATGGGCTTGTTGCATGGCCGGGTGTTCGAGAAAGCCGGCGTCCACATTTCCACGGTGCACGGCCACTTCTCCGAAGAGTTCGCCCGCCAGATGCCGCATACCGAAGCGGGCACCGAGTTCTGGAGCGCCGGCGTCTCGGTGATCATCCACCCCTGGAACCCCCACGTTCCCGCCGCCCACATGAACACGCGGATGATCGTCACCGGTAAATGGTGGTTCGGCGGCGGCGGCGACCTGACCCCGGTGCTGAATCGCCGGCGCACCCAGGACGATCCCGACAGCATCGATTTCCACGCGGCCTACAAAGCCGCCTGCGAGGCGCACGGGGTCGATTACGCTGCCTACAAGAAGTGGTGCGACGAGTATTTCTACCTGCCGCATCGCCAGGAGTCCCGCGGCATCGGCGGCATCTTCTACGACCAGCACAATTCCGGCAGCTGGGACAACGACTTCGCCTTCACTCAGGATGTCGGCCGTGCCTTCCTCGACGTCTACCCTCGTCTTGCCCGCCGCAATTTCGAAACGCCGTGGACCGAGGCCGACCGCAACGAGCAGTTGATCCGCCGAGGCCGCTACGTCGAGTTCAACCTGCTCTACGATCGCGGCACCACCTTCGGGCTGAAGACCGGCGGCAACGTGACGTCGATTCTGTCATCTATGCCCCCGGAGGTTCGGTGGCCGTAAAGGCACCAGCCTCTCCGTGATCCTCCCCCGCGTGGCGGGGGAGGGGGACCAGCGAAGCTGGTGGAGGGGGCGGCAAGACTCACGGCGACTCCTGTTCCCCCTCCACCGCCTTCGGCGGTCCCCCTCGGGGGAGGATGGGGCCGGTGATCCCCCTTACCAACCTTGCCGAAGCTTAAGCCGCCGGAAACTACCGGCCGCGTTGGGCCGCGCCTAAATCCTGTGGGCCGGTGCAAACGCACCGCCGAACGGTTCCAGCCAGCGCAACGGAACCGCGCTTCAGCCTCGCTGCATGTGGAGTTCAAAAATGAACAAAGCCCTGACAGGTCTTGCGGCTACGGCCGCGGCAATCCTCATCGCCGCCCCGGCCTTCGCTTCGTCCCCGGCCTTCTCGCTCGCCAGGCCCGATAGTGGCATGTCGGTCGATAGCTTCGATCCGCAGATCCAGGTGTTCAACCGCCAGAACATTGCCGACCTGCTGCATGCCAGGTCCGTATCGGTGGTGAAGTTCGATACCGCCTGGAACGATGGCGGCGATGCCAGCAAGGCCTTCGACGCGCTCAACGCAAGCGACCAGTCGATCCACCTGCTGCGCGAAGCGCTGAAGGCCGATCCTGCGGCGATGCAGCTGCTGGCCCGCAACCATATCGCGGTCAACCAGGTCATCGACATCGCGCCCACTGGTAACGGCTCGGTGCAGCTTTACGTGTCGTAATCCCCCAGCGGCCCGCCCGGGATGATGGCGGGCCGCTTCTATCCAGCTGCCAGCCGCGCTAAACCTCTGCAACCTCAGAGGAGTATTGCGGCCCCGATGACGCTGACCGATGTCGAGATCAAGGGTTTTCGCTCGGTTCGCCGGCTGCGCCTTCCACTGCGCCAGCTCACTGTCCTCACTGGCGGCAACGGCGTCGGCAAAACCAACCTCTACCGCTCGCTCGAACTGCTGCACGCCGCCGCCAGGGGAACCCTGGCCGATGAGATCGCCCGCGAAGGCGGTCTCGGCTCGATCTTCTGGGCCGGTGGCAGGAACCTCTCCGCCGATGGCGGCTTCGATCCCATGTACCGCACCGACGGTTACCGCGCTCACGAGGGCCGCAATCGCCTGACGCTGGAAGCCCGGCTGGAGCTCGACGAGTTCCTGCCCACCTACCGGATCGAACTGGGTTTCCCCACCCCCGATTCCGCCGCCTTTCCCACCGAAGCCCAGATCAAGGAAGAAACCGTCGAACTCCGGCAGGGCAAGCGCCCCGTCGCCCTGCTCGAGCGGAAGAACAACGCGGTGTTTGCCCGCGCCGCCGGCGGTCAGCGCGAACTGATCGACGAGCGGGCCCTGGCCAGCGAGACGGCACTTTCGACCGTACGCGGCGGCTACCCCGAGATCGCCGTGGTGCGACAGGAACTCAGCAACTGGCGCTTCTTCCACGGCTTTCGCACCGACCAGGATTCGGCGCTGCGGCGGCCGGCCCGGGCCATCACCTCGCCGATGCTGGCCTCGAGCGGCAGCAACCTTGCATCGGTGCTGGCGACCCTCCGTCATGTCCGAGGCGAGACCGTCGACCTCGATACGACGATCGGCGCGGCATTCCCCGGCGCCGAACTGGTCGTACCGCCGCCCGAGGAGTTCGCGCGCTTCGGCATGATCTTCCCAGAAACGCCCAAGCGCACCTTCTGGGCCCATGAACTCTCCGACGGCACGCTGCAGTTTCTCGCTTTGATGGGCGCCCTGCTCTCCTACCGGCTGCCGCCTTTCATCGCGCTCAATGAGCCCGAGGCGAGCCTCCACCCGAGCCTCTTGCCGGCCCTGGCCCGCACCATCGTCAAGGCGGCCGAGCGCGCCCAGATCTGGGTGGTCACCCACTCGCAGCCCTTGGCCGACGCCATCGCCGAGCAAAGCGGCATCGTGCCGCGCGAAGTGATCCGCACCGAGGATGGCACCGCCATCCGCGGCCTTACCCCGCTCGGCGTATTCGATGATGAGTGATCAGCCGTGCGGCCGGGTGACGGTAAAGCCGCGCACCACGTCGCCGAACTGCGCCGGCAGCGGCACCCCGAAGCTGTCCCCGAGGGTCCGCACGGCGGCATAGTCGACCTTGCTGCTGATGCTCATATCCACCAGCATGCTGATCGCCTCGTACGGCATCCGCGTCTGCTTGTAGGGTCGGGTCTCGACCAGCGCCGCGAAGATATCGCAGACCGTCAGGATGCGCGTCAGCGGCCCGATCTGCTCCCCCTTGAGCTTGTCGGGATAACCGCTGCCATCAAGCGCTTCATGGTGGTGTCGCACCGCGTCGAGCACCAGCGGCGACACCGTGCCGTGCTTGCGAAGGTAATCGAACCCGGCGCCGGGATGGAGCTTGACCGCCTCGAACTCCTCCGGTGTGAGATCCCCCGGCTTGTCGAGGATGTGCCGCGGGATCACCGCCTTGCCGACATCGTGCAACAGCGCCGCATTCATCAGCGCCGACGCCTGCCCGTTGCCGAGCCTGGCGCCCTTGGCGAATCCTGCCGCAACGCCGGTCACCAGCAGGCAATGCTGGAAAGTCCCCTCGTGGTGCTTACGCACCGAAGCAAGCCAGGCGTCCGCGCCAACCGCCGCCACACTGGCAAGGACGCCTGCCGCCGCCTGCGACACCACCTGCATCGACATCGGCGTGTCGCTGAGCATCCCCTCGAACAGCCCTTCAAGCGAACGTTCGGCCTCGGCGATGGAGACCCCTCCGGTATCAGCCCGCAACGCCGCCTCCGCCGCCGGGGTGCGGCGCGCCCGGCCGGTCACCGAATATTCGCGCCGCAGCTCGTTGAGCGCGAACTTCCGAACCATGTGGCGGGTTGCCCCCAATGCGTTCGCCTGGACCCTGAGCAGCCGCTCGCTGCCGCCGGCATCGATCAGGAAGGTGCGCGACTTGATCGCCGGCACCCGGTCGAGCGCGTGCTTCAGCCGGCCGACCGAGTCCATGTCGCGCAGATCCGCATCGACCACTACCTGCTCGGCATCGGCGAGATCGTCGGGGGTAAGCTCGGACAGCAAGTGTGCGGGTGCGCCGAGCTTTCCCGCCATGGCCTTGCCGTGCCCCTCCCAATGCGGGTCGCACACGAATACGACCGTCCCCCGGTCTCCTGGCTCTGATCTTTGCGGCACTTTGCCCATCGTCGGCGGTAATTTTGGCTATTGCGATCAACTACGCCGGATATTCGTAGAGGTTTCGTGAATCTTTGAACGCAATTGACCTCGTATCGGCAAGGATGCGTGCACGGCCCTGCCCTTGCCGCATTCCTGGCGCCTGATGGCCTGCCCACCAACGATGGAGAGATGATCATGAAATCGTTCGAATGTGGCACCCTCGTTCCCGGTTGCACCTGGCACACCCAGGCCGAAGACACCGCGGAAATCGTTCGACGCGCCGCCGAGCACCTGCGCAACGCGCATGGCGAAGAGCTGATCCGTCCCAACATGGTCGACGAGATCAAGGCCCGCGTGCACGAAAAGGGCGAAGCGGTGCATTGAACCGGCATTCGCCACCGCGGCGACATCCAGCCCGGCAGGCAAGGACCTAACCGGCGAGAAACTCTTCCCGGGCCGGGGCGAACGTGTCGAGCAGCGTGACATCGGTCAGCGCGATGGCCCCGTGCTCAACGCCTGAAGCGACAATGAAGCTGCCGCCCGGGCCAAGTTCGGCTGTCCGGCCGCCGACCGTCACCCGGATGCGTCCGCTGAGGACGAAGCTCACCTGAACATGCGGGTGACTGTGGCTTGCCGTCGCGAGGCCGGCGGCGATCCGCGCCTCCACCTGCATTAGCTGCGGCGTGTGAAGCCGCACCCGGCGCGCCTTGCCGGGTGCAAGACTCACCCAGGCGCCGGTATCGCCAACAGCAAACGGCTCAGGCACGGACATAGGCGAGCTTCTTTCTGAGATAGTTGTCGAGCCCGTGCCGGCCGTCCTCGCCGCCGAGGCCCGAGTGTTTCCAGCCTGAATGGAAACCCTGCACCAGCTCCCCCGCCCCGCGATTGATGTAGAGCTCGCCGAAGGCACTCTCGCGGTTGAAGCGCATCACCGTGTTGAGGTCGCGGGTGAACAGGTAGGCCGAGAGGCCATAGGCCGACTGGTTGGCGAAACGCAGCGCCTCATCGAAATCGGCCACTTCGAGATAGGGTACCACCGGCCCGAAAATCTCGTCCTGCATGATCGGGCTTAGATTGTCGGTCGCCCGCAGCACCGTCGGCTCATACCAATGCCCACACGCGTAACCCTCGCCCGCCGGCACGCGCCCGCCTGCCAGCAATTCGGCGCCACCCGCCACGGCTGCATCCACCATGGTGGCGACCTTGTCGCGCTCGAGGCGGCTGATCTTGGGGCCCATGTCGACATCGCCAAGCGGATCGCCGAGCCGCAAGGCGGCGACGCGGCTGAGCAAGCGCTCCAGGAAGCGATCGGCAATACGGCGGTCGAGATACATCCGCTCATTGCAGGTGCAGACCTGGCCGCAGTTGAAGAAGCGGCTGGCGACGGCGGCCTCCACCGCCGCCTCGAGGTCGGCATCGGCCATCACGATGAACGGCGCCTTGCCGCCGAGCTCGAGACGGATGGCCTTGAAGCTTTCTGCTGCAGCGCGCTGAATCTCGCTGCCGGCCCGGACACTGCCGGTGAGCGTCACGAGGTCGGAGTCCGGGCTCCTGACCAGCGCCTCCCCCACCTCCCGGCCACCGGTGACGATGTTGAACACCCCAGGGGGAACGCCTGCTTCTGCGGCCAACCGGCCGATCTCCAGCAGTGCCAGCGGCGTCAGCTCATGTGCCTTCATCACCATCGCGTTGCCGGCCACCAGCGCCGGCCCGAGCTTCCGCCCGGCCAGCGCAATGGGGAAGTTCCAGGCAGTGAGCCCGACTGCGACGCCATAGGGCACGCGGCGCAGCCACAGTTCTTCGCCCGGGATGTCAGACGGGATGATCTCGCCTTCGATGAAGCGGGCGCTGTCGGCGGCAAAACCGATCAAGCCAACGCAGGCGTCGACCTCGCCCCGCGCATGGGCCAGGGGTTTGCCCTGCTCTCGGGTGACCAGCGTCGCGATCGTCTCGCGGTCGCGCTCGATCAAGCCGGCGAGGCGCCGCAAATGCCGCGCCCGCTCGATCGGCGGCAACGCTGCCCAGGCTGGTTGCGCGGCGCGGGCGGCGGCGAGCGCTGCCTCGGCGTCGGCGGCCGTGCCGGCGGGGATGCGCCCGATCAGTTCCTCGGTGGCGGGCGAATAAACCTCGATCCAGCCTTCGGCGGCGCCGCTGCTCCAGCGCCCGCCGATGAACATCTGGCCGTCGATCATGGGGAAAGTGCTGTGCATGGCTTACCGGCGGTTGAGGGAGACGGCGAGGATGATGATGATGCCCTTGACGATCTCCTGGATGGTGGTGGAGAGGCCGAGGACCACGAGGCCGAAGGCCAGGATGCCGATGAACACCGCGCCGATCACCGAACCAATGACCGAGCCGCGCCCCCCGAACAGGCTCGTGCCACCAATGATCACCGCGGCGATGACGTTGAGCTCGAGCCCGACGCCGACCGTCGGGTTGCCGGCCGACGCTCGCCCCGCCAGCATGAAACCCGCGAAGGCAGCGCAGCCACCGCAGAGCGCAAAGGCGACGATCTTGGCCCGGTCGACATTGATGCCGGAAAACCGCGCCGCGGTTTCATTGCCACCGGTCGCCGCCATGTGCCGGCCGATTACCGAAATGTTGAGGATGTAGAAGCCCACTGTGGCAAAGCCGATGGTCCACCAGATCGCCGCAGGCAACCCGAGCAGCGTGCCGTTGCTCATGATCTGGCCCAGCGTACGGTCGCCGATCGGCACGGGCAGCGAGTTGGTGAGGGTGAGCGCCGTGCCCGACAGGATGCTCATCATCCCCAGCGTTACGAGGAAGGATGGGATGCGCAGCCGGGTGACGATCAGCCCGTTGACCAGCCCCACCAGCATGCCGCCGACAATGACGATCGGAATGGCGAGCCAGGGATGGATGCCGGTGCCCATCAGCATGGCGCCGAGCATGGCGGCAAGGCTCGCATGGGCACCCACCGACAGGTCGATCTCGCGGCACATGATCACCATGGTCATGCCCACCGCCATGATCGATACCACCGCGGTGATCCGGCCGATGGCGTTCGCCGTCTGCAGCGAGGCGAAGTTGGGCGCATAGAACACGAAGAACAGCGTGATCAGCGCAAAGACGATGAAGGTGATGTGGTCACGCGCCAGCCGTAGGAGGCGGCCGCGCCACGGGTGTTCGGCCAGCGTGGCGGCGGGCGTCAGGCTATCGGTCATGCGGCCTCCAGGGCGGTCAGATGCTGCAGATGGGTGCGGATGGTTTCCTCGCCGTGGAGCCCCGCCGGCCCCTCGATCAACCGGCCATCGGCGACGAACAGGATGCGGTCCGAGAGGTCGGCCAGTTCATCAAGTTCGGAGGTGACGAGCAGCACCGCAAGGCCGCGCCCCGCCGCCTCGCGCACAAAAGCGCGCATCTCGGCCTTGGCGTTGACGTCGACCCCGGCGGTCGGCTCGTCGAGCAGCAACAACCGCGGGTTGGCGGCGAACCATTTGGCGAAAACGATCTTCTGCTGGTTGCCGCCGGAGAGCTCGCCGGCCGGCTGATCGCCGTTGCGGCAGGCGATGTTGAGCGCCTCGCGAAAGCTGAGGAACAGCGCCTGCTCCCTGCGGCGCGATACCATGAACGGCAGCCCGGCAACGAGGTCGGCGAGGTTGGGCAGCCCGATATTGGTGCCAAGCGCATGCTGCAGCACCAGCCCCTCGACCCGCCGATCCTCGGGCACCATGGCCATGCCGGCGCGGATCCGCCCCGGCGCCGAACGATTTTCGACCGCTGCGCCGCCCAGCCGGATCGCCCCGCGCGCATCGGGCACGAGGCCGAACAACGCCTTCAAGAGCGTCGAGCGCCCGCTGCCGACGAGCCCGGCAATGCCGACAATCTCGCCGGCTCGCAAACTGAACGAGACATCGCGGAGCTTTCGCGCCGTTGCGAGCCCCTGCACCTCGAGCGCCACCTCACCAAGTCGGCGCTCGCCGCCGGGTGCCACCGCAGCGGTGCCGCCGCGCGCCAGCATGCGCGATACCTCGGGAATGCTGACCTCCCCGATGGCGAACGGCCCCTGCAAACGGCCATCCTTCATCACGCTCAGCCGGTCGGCGAGGCGGAAGATTTCGGCCATGCGGTGGCTGATGAAGACAATGCCGATGCCGGCCCGACGCAGGTTGGCAATGGTACCGGCCAATGCCGCCTCCTCGCGCACCGTCAACGACGAGGTCGGCTCGTCCATGACGATCACCGAGGCGCCGGTGGAGAGGGCTTTCAGGATTTCCACCTGCTGGCGGGCGGCAAAGGTCAGGTCCTCGATCCGCGCCTTGGGGTCGATGGCAAAGCCGTGTCGTGCCGCGAGCGCCGCCGCCTCGCGCCGCATCGCCTGGCCGTCGACTCGGCCGCCAAAGCGCCGCGGCTCACGGCCGAGAAAGATGTTCTCGGCCACGCTCATCGCCGGCACGAGGCTCAGTTCCTGAAAGATCATCGCCACGCCCGCAGCGAGCCGCGCGCGCGTGCTGGCGTGTTCGAGCCGCTTGCCGTTGAGGACGATCTCGCCGGCATCGGGGGCATGGACGCCGAGGAGGATCTTCATCAGCGTCGATTTGCCGGCGCCGTTTTCACCGAGCAGCGCATGCACCTCGCCGGCCCGCACCTCGAAATCCACCCCCTTCAGCACCGGGTTGGGGCCGAAGCTTTTGGAGATGCCGCGCATGGCGAGCAGTGGCGGTGGCGGTGAGGCGTCGGTCATCGAGAAGTCCCGTTCGCGGCAAGGCCAGGCGGGCAAGCTGCCGCCCTGGCCTGGAGGGCTATCGCATGTGAAAGGCCACCGGGCTCACGGTGGTCCTCCACCGCGCAGCGGAGGAGGGGGACCAGCGAAGCTGGTGGAGGGGGCGACCCCACACACCGGCGCATCCTGCCGCCCCCTCCACCGCCTTCGGCGGTCCCCCTCCCCCGTTTCACGGTGGAGGAGCATTGAGAGTCCCGTGCCCCGTAACCCATTTGCGATCTGTGGCCCCGGGGCAGGAAGGTGAGATCAGAAGCAGGCGTCGGCGCAGGCTTTGACGATCTCTTCCGGCACGGGTTGCTTGGTCACCTGCTCGAGCGCCGAGAGCAGGTTGATCTTCTTCACCCGCAGGGAGGGCAGCGAGATATAGGGCGGCACTTCCTTACCGAGCAGCGCCGCGGCGCCGGCCTGGGCTTCGGCAATGCCGAGGTCGTAGGGCAGTTGCGCACCGATGGCGATGATCTGGTCGCGGGCGACGTAGAGCGCCGAATCCGGACCAAGATCATTGGTGGTGACGATGAGATCGGTGCGGCCGATCGATTCCGCCCCGGCGATGGCCTGCATGGCCGGATCGCCCCACACCGCGAACACCCCCTTGAGGTCGGGATGCGCGGTCAGCACCGCGATGATCTTGTCGAACACTTCGCGCGGCTGGGTGAATTTTTCGCGGGCGACAACTTCGACCCCCGGATGTGCCGCTACCGATTTCTCGAAGCCGGCGACGCGCGCCGCGATCGAGTAATAGGCCTCTTGGATATAGGTCATCAGCGCGACCTTGCCCGAGCCGCCCATCGCCGCGATCATCTCGTCGGTGGCGAACACCGCGTTCTGCTCGTTGTCGGAGGCGACGACGGTGACGTAATCCTTGCCCGGCGCCATGTCGTAGGCGACGTTGTCCATGAACACGATCTTGACGCCCGATTTCGATACCCGCTGGTAGGTCTCGGACTGGCCCTGCGGATCGATCGGCACCGAAAAGATCAGGTCGACGCCCTGCGCCACCATGCCATCGAGATGGTCGGCCTGCGCCGTCGGCGATTGCTTGGCGTCGGTCACCGCCACCACGTCGATGCCGTATTCCTTCAGCGTCTTGGTCAGCGCCTCGACCTGCAGGGTGTTCCACGGCGAGTCCAGCGCCTGCATGGCGATGCCGGCCTTGAAGCCGCCGGCCTTGAGTTTGGCCAACTCGTCAGCGGTGAAGCTCAGCGCCGTCGGCAGCGTCGCCGGGGCGCCATCGGGGTAGCCCACCACCGGCTGGCCGGTCGGCGACAGCGGCAGCGGCACCATCAGCTCGGCGGCTTCCGGTGGCAGGTCGCCGGCCACGGCGGGCGCCAGGGCGCCGGTCGAAAGCAGCAGCGAAAGGGCGAGAAGGCGTAGCATCGACTTAGGTTTAGTCACTTGCGTTCTCCGTGATTTGTCCCCCGGGCGGAGAGGTCCGCCCACATCAAAGGAAGTATTGCGGCAGATCCTTCTGCAGGCGGCGGAGCTCGCCTTCGTTGTAGCGGATGTGCTGGGCAATGGTGTTGGCGGCCTTGCGCGGCCGCCCGGCCTCGATCTCGTCGACGACCATGGAATGCTCGGCATAGGAGATGGCGAGGCGGCCGGGGCGCGGCAGGCCGAGCCGGCGCACCCGCACCAGGTGCAGGCGCGCCGCAGCGATCTGGTCCCACAGGCCGGGCAGGCCCGCCAGTTCCGACAGCATGCGGTGGAAGGCGTCATCCGCCTCGTGAAAACCATCGACCTCGTTGGCCGCCACCAGCTTCACCTGGAGCGCCAGTTGGTCGCGCAACTGCTCCACGACTGGTTTGCGGGGATGCGAAGCAAGTTCGTGCACCACCTGCGCCTCGACGGCGCTGCGCAGGAACGAGCTCTCGATCACATCGGCCGGCGAGATCCGCGACACATAGGAATTGACCTGCGGGATCACCGTCACGAGGCCAAGGCTGGCCAGGCGGTTGATGGCGTCGGTCACCGGCTGACGCGATACTCCGAGCTCGGTGGCGATGTCGTCCTTGTTGAGCGGCTCGCCTGGCCGTCGCGCCACCTTGACGATGTCGGCGAGCAGCACCTCGAACACCGAATCCGACCGCCGATTGCTGATCGCCCCTTCACTCACCTGCCGCTCGTCAGCCATGCCGCTTCTCCCGCTTCCGTTCCTCAAGGCAAGCACCGTTCCCCAAGCCTTGGCAAGCAGATTCTCACCAATTTTCCAATGTGGCAGCCTTGTTGGGATTTATCACATTGATATTACGCACTAAAATTTTCTGCTTGTCGCCATCTAACATTTTTGTTGTCATCACAGACGACCGAGCGAGGTTCCGCATCCCGCCGGGCAGCGAGGTATTGCCTGCGATGAAATAGTCCTGATTTGCCGAGTTCTGCGCCGTTCAGCAGCATTGCTCCGCGCCACCGGGCGGCGGATCGTTGCCGGTATGCGCCTGCATTTCCGGTTCACTAACATATCAGTAGGAGCCCGCTCTTGGCCGTCGATCCCGTTGGCGCCTTCATCGACTACCCGGTTGCGCACCTGCCGGGGCCGGGACCGCTCAACGGCCTTAGCCTCGCGGTCAAGGACCTGTTCGATGTGGTGGGGCTGCCGACCGGCGGCGGCCATCCGCTGCGGCGCTTGACCAGCGGTAACAAGACGGCCAATGCGCATGCCGTCGAAATCCTGCTCGGCGCCGGGGCGCGGCTGATCGGCAAAACCCATACCGACGAGTTCGCCTACTCGATGAACGGCGAGAACCCGCACTACGGCACGCCGGTGAACCCCAGGGCTCCTGGCCGCATCCCCGGCGGCTCGTCATCCGGCTCGGCCGTGGCGGTGGCGGCCGGGCTCGCCGATCTGGCGCTGGGCACCGATACCGGCGGCTCGATCCGTCTCCCCGCCTCCTATTGCGGTCTCATCGGTCTCAGGCCCACGCACGGCGCCATCGACATGTCCGGCGTGCAGCCACTGGCCCGCTCGTTCGACACGGTAGGCTGGTTCGCCCGCGACATGGCGATCTACCGGCAGGTCGCCGCCCTGCTGCTGCCCGGCCGACCGCGCGTGCCGATCTCCCACTTCAGCTTCGTGCCTGATATCGCCGCCTTCGTCGTCGGCCAGGCGGAAGCCGACGAGACCGAGCGCATGGTGGCGCAACTGGGGCGGGTGATCGAACGCGGCCCCGACGTGATCATGGCGCCCAATGGCTTCGAAGCCCGGCGGCAGGTGTTCCGAACCATCCAGGCCTATGAGGTGTGGCAGGATCACGGCGCGTGGATTGCAGCCAACCAGCCAAGGCTCGGCGATGGCGTGCGCGAACGGCTCGAGTGGGCCGCAACCGTCAGCTCCGCGGATTACACCACTGCGCAAGCCGCGCGCCTGCAAATCGCCGCCGAAGTCGGAGAGCTGGTCCCGCCCGGCACCGCCCTCGCCTTCCCCACTGTCCCCAGCGCTGCCCCGCTGCCCGGCAGTTCCGGCGATGCACTCGAAGCCTTCCGGCTGCGCTCGATCTCGATGCTGTGTAATGCCGGCCTCAGCGGCCTGCCCCAGCTCAGCCTGCCGCTTGGCGAAACCGACGGCATGCCCTTCGGCCTGTCGCTCCTCGGCTCGGCGGGCTCCGATGCCGACCTGCTGCAGTTGGGCGATGCACTGCTGGCATCCTCGGGCCGTTAGGGCGCTCTAGCGCCCGGCCTGCGCCATCGCCAGCAGCGCTGCCCGATCGAGGGTGAAGCCGCTCTCGATCCAGGCGCGTTCGAGCCGTTCCAGCTCCGCCCCGAGCTCCGGCCCGGCCTGCTTGCCCAAGCCGAGCAGGTCGTTGCCGCGGATCGGGAAGCGCGGCACGTCGAGCCGCTGCAACTGCTCGACCACGGCGAGCTTGCCCGCATCGCCCCAGTTCGAAAGCGTCGCCGCAACGTCGATTCCGTCGGCCAGCGCGCCGGGATGCCGATAGGCCGCCTCGTTCAGTTTGAACTCGGCAATCAGCCGCGCTGCCGATCCGATTGCCTCGGCCGTGCCGACATCGTCGTTCGACAGCCGCCACATCGCCTGCAACCGATCCGCGGCGATCTCCGACATCAGGATCGCCAGCCGCGCGGCATACTCAGGCTTGCGCACCCGCCGCTCATAGCCATGGAGCAGTCGGATCATCGCCTCGGGCAGTTCCAGGATCTGGGCCTCCCGCATCGCCTTCAACGTATTGGCGATGCGTGGCAGCGCCAGCATCCGGCGCATTTCCGCTCCGACCCGCTCCGCCGCCAGTCGTCCCAGCGTCCCTGCTGCCGCAGCGCAGGCGGCAAGCCCGTCCGCATCGAACTGTTCGCCGGCATGGCTCGCCGAAAAGCGGAAGAAGCGATAAACCCGCAGCCGGTCCTCGGCGATCCGCTCGGCCGCCTTGCCGATGAACCGCACCTTGCGGGCAAGGCAATCCTCAACCCCGTGCAGCGGATCGAACAGCGTGCCGTCCATGCCCACATAGAGCGCATTGAGGGTGAAATCGCGCCTCAGCGCATCCTGCCGCCAATCGGTGCCGAAGCGCACGACGGCGTGCCGTCCGTCGGTCTCTACATCTTCGCGCAATGTCGTCACTTCGGCAGTGAGCCGATCGAGCCGCAGCGTCACCGTACCGTGCTCGATGCCGGTCGGATAGGCCGAGAGCCGAGCCCGCTCGGCCCTGAGGATCACCTCCTCTGGCCTGAGCTCAGTGGCCATGTCGATGTCGGAATTCGTGCGTGGCAGCTCCAGCAGCGTATCGCGCACGATGCCGCCCACCACCCGGGTCCGGCCCGCGGCACCATCGAGCAATGCCAGCATGCGCTGCGTTTCCGGCCGCATCAGCCAGTCGGCGCGCTTGAGGCGTTCGTCGATGTCCCCCAGCTTGTTCAACCGCCCTCCGGCCTCAGAATCCTGCTCTGGTCCTCAATCCCCTTCAGGGCTTAAGGCCAGATCGTGGAAGCGACGTGTAAGGTTCGCTGTTATGCCCCAGATGACAAGCCCGCTATGCTCGATTTGCCAGGTCGAGTGCTCGCGGCCGCCTCGCTTGATGCGAAAGGTCGAGTAGCTGCCCGGCGTCATAAGGTAGTCGAGCGGCACCTCGAACACCGATCGCACCTCGCCCGGATTGGGGATGAAGGGCTTGCTCGGCTCGACCACCGCCACCACCGGGGTGATCAGGTAATTGGTCCCGGTGTAGTACAGCGGCATGAAGCCCAAGACCCGAGCTTCGCTGCGGTCGAGCTGCACTTCTTCCCAGGCCTCGCGAAGCGCCGCATCGGCGGCATCGAAATCGGTGGGGTCGACCTTGCCGCCAGGAAACGCAATCTGCCCCGAATGCGACCGCAGCTCCGGCGAGCGCTCGGTGTACAGGATCGACAACCCCTCGGGTCGCTTGACCAGCGCGATCAGCACTGCGGCCGGCACCGGCGGCCGTCCGGGCGGCGAATCCGGCACCCAGTCGGGCAGCATGCCGGCCATCGCGTCGAACGCCTCCGGTTCGCGCAGCAGCCGGCCGGCGATTCTCGTGATCAGCGCGTCGTCAGTCAGGGCCGGCACTCCAGATCGTCTCCACCGGTAACTGGCAGACTTTTCCGATAAGGTCATGCGCCAAATCAAGAACTGTCGCTCACGGAGAGCTGCAGCTCACTTCGAAAGGTTATAGACCTCGGCCGAAAAGGCACCCTCCGAGCAGGCCTCAGGACCCAGTTTTCCGGCAAGACGCGGACAGGTCCGGGCGAGATCCTCGAGCGAGATGTTCTCGCGGATCCGCACATGCGCCACGCAGGCTGCGCCCTTCGGGGTCCACGCCGCCTCGAAGCTGAAACCCGGGCTCCGGTCAGCGACCTGGATGCCGGCATCGTCGAAAATGTCGATGATCGTACCGTCCTTGGTGGTCGGCGTGCCGTCGCCGCAATAGTCGGCGCGCACCATATGAATGCAGGCGTTGTAGCGATCCTCGTTGGACAGGCCATCCGGGCCCGTCTCCCACGGTCGATAACCAAAGCGGAGGCATTTGCCCTGCGCACCCGAGGTACAGGCGAGGACGAACTCGCGCGGCTCAACCGGGTGGATGGTACCATCGGCAGCGGCGCGTCCGGCGATGGCATAGCCCTCGCGCAGCCCGTCGGCGGAAGGCAGGCAGTATGGATTGTCGGTGTCGGCATAGCGCAGGTCGTTCAGTTGCAGCTTGCCGGTCTTGTCGCGCGGGTCGGGCCGCACCCCATTCAGCTTTACGCGAATGGTGCTGTCACCATCCGAATAGGTCAGCACCATGCCGACTAGTTCGGCCCCCTGTCGCGTCGTCCCGTCGGAGAGACTGGCACGAAACGTACCGTTCGAAGCCTCGATTGCAGTTACGAACGGCTTCGCCGGGGGCTGCGCTTGCGCAGATCCGATGAGCAGAACGGCCAGCAAGCTGCAGAGCAAGGCAGACATGGGTGTGCGGGACATGGTGGAACTTCGTGTCGGGTGAACGGGCGCAACGCACCGGGGACTCAATCGCCCCCGGCGCAGAAACCGAGTTGGCTCAGTTCGCCAGTTCGACCGCGACCAGCTTCATCTGCTTGACAGCGACACCCACAGCCGCGACGCCATTCTGGCCGCTGCCATTGGGGTCGATCCCGTTCCGGCCACTGCCGTTCGGATCGATGCCGTTCGGATCGATGCCATTCGGGTCGATGCCGTTAGGGTCGATGCCGTTAGGGTCGATGCCGTTAGGGTCGATACCGTTGTTGGTCACGCCATTGTTCGTGATGCCATTCAGGCCCAAACCGTTCAGACCCAAACCGGCCTGGGCAGGAACAGACGCCGAAACGACGGCGACAATAGCGACGATAGCGAGGGATGCACGGATCATTTCAGGTTCTTTCAAATGAGGAAGGCGGGCCGGTTATCCGGCTTGGCGCCGTTGCGATGGGCGCGACCTACCTCGATTGAAATGAACCGTTGCTGACGGCCGCGTTCAAGCGGCTGCCGGCCCCGAAGGGGCCGGCCGCTCCGTCGATCACGAGCGCTTGCCGGCGCCGAAAGCCTTGATCGGGCCGGCGAGCCGCACGGCCATTGTGGGGTCGTTGGAGTAGACCAGCACCCGGCTCGGATCAACCGGTCCGGGAAACTCGATGGCGCCCAGTTGCGTCGGCACCCAGCCGAGCGGGCAGTAATAGTCGCGGTCGCCGACCAGCAGCACGAAGCTGCCCTTGCCGCGCTCGAGCGCGATGCGGGTGACTTCCTTGGCGAGCAGCTTGCCGGCGCCGCGTTTGCGGAAATCCGGGTGCGTCGCCAGGGGGCCGAGCATGTAGCCGTCAATGCCGCCGACGCTGATCGGGGTCATCCAAACCGAACCGCAGGCCTGCCCGTTCACTTCGGCAATCAGGCTGAGCGTCGTGTCGATCGGGAAGCGCTCGCGCACCCGGAACGCCGTGCGGGCAAAGCGACCTGGGCCGAAGGCAAGCGCCTGCAGATCGTCGACGAACTGGTCGTCGGCCGCAGTAGCGAAGCGAATGGTGGGCAGGCCAAGTTGCGGAGGCGCTGCTTCAGCAGCGACGGAGACGGAAGGCGCGATCATGTGACTGGTCCAGGAACGAGAGACGAGGACAAACGTGCCGGCCCACTTAAGCCGGCTGCCGACCGATTACGGTCGTCGGGTCACCTGAAAAGCCTTCTCCATCCTGGACGCCTCCTGACGTCTGAAAAGCGCATTAGCATCGTGGCAGCCAACGCGTCCACGCAAAATTATGGACCTGCAGTCAAATTTCAAGACCGCCTCCTCAGATTCTGCCGCCCGCGTCGCAACGCCTTGCAGTCGCTACTGCTTCGGCCGGCATGTAGGGACGGCTTTGTGTCCTTGGTTTGGCGCCGAATGGACCATTCGTGGGTCAGTTCTTGCCGGTCGCCTTACCACTTCACCAGCCAGTCAAAGGCCCGTTTGAGGAAGGCATGACCGTCCCGCCTGACCGGCGTGCCATGCGCCATCAGCACCTTGCTGGCACGCCAGGCGAGGATGCGGCGGAGCGCTGCCCGGGCGACGCGCTTGTCGAAGAAAGCGATGCGGAACTTCCGCGGCACCGAGGGCTCATCCGCCAGCATCAGGTCGAGCCGCGCCACCAGGGCGCGCCAGCCCTTGAACCAGTCGGGCGGGAACTGTTGCAACAGATCGGTAAAGATCACCGTGCCGCTTGGCCGGTGGAAGGCCACCGCCTCGACGGTGATCCGGTTCCCGCGCACCAGCACCACCTCGATTTCGCCGGTCCAGCCCGGCACCGGCGTATTGCCGAGATCGGCTCCGAACCTGAGGTCGGCTCGCTTCTCGCGGAGCCCCGGTGCCGCCAGCACCTGGGCCACCGGAAAGGCGCGATGCCAGTCGGCAATAAAGCTGTCATGCAGCGAGTTGGGCGCGACGAGATAGCGGACATTGCCCAGCACCTCGACTTCGCCGCGGAGCTGCGGCGTCAACGCGACCGGCGACCAGATCACCAGATCGCCGCCGCCAAGCCGGATGACGGTCATGCGCGTGGGATAGTGAAAGCCAGCCGCGGCGGTGACCACAGGGCCATCGACAATCCAGATCTCCGGCCCGAACGCTTCCCACATCTCATAGTCCCGCATCTTCACACCCGTATAAAATTACACTACTGTGTATTTATGACAACCCCGAAGCGAACCGATCGCTCCCGTGCCCTGATCCTCGAAGCTGCCGACCAGGCGTTTCGCGCCCTGGGCTTTGCCAGTACGTCGATGGAGGAGATCGCGATGCGGGCCGGGCTGACCCGCAAGACGCTCTACAACCTGTTCAGCTCCAAGGATGAGATCGCCCTGCAGCTCATCGCACGGGTGGAAGCCGGCGATGCCGGCTACCGCGCCCGTATCGCGGCCAACGACGATGCGCTGCCGCTGCTGGCTGCCGTGCTGCTCGACAGCGCCGGCTGGTGCCTCGCCAACCCCTCGCTTGCCCGCCTGGCGCTCAGCCCCGCCGAACGCCCGTCGGTGGCACCACCGCCCGATCGCCCCTCGTTCCAGCGCCTCGTCCGCGACATCCTGGTCCTCGGCCAGTTGCAGGGCGTCATCCGCCAGGACGAAGATCCGGACTTCATGGCGTTGCTGCTGCTCGGTATCTATGGACAGGCCATGCTCACCGCGCTCGCCACCGGTACGTTCAACGCAGCGGATATCCGGCGCATCATCCGCCTTCTCGTCGAGGGCATCGGTGCAAACTAGCCTCAGAACTGCCCGCCCGGCGCGGCCCTCAGAGCGGGCGACCGGCCATCGACCGTGAGGTCGCCGGCATGGTTCGCGGAACTATCCAACCCCTCAGCCCGGTCGAGGTCGAACCCAGGCTCCAGCAAGAGGAAGTTCGCAGGGGCGGGGGTGGCTGCGACAACCAATGGCGAGCCGCCGTTGAACCCTGGTTGCGCGGTGGGCGCCTCGCCAAGACCACGACGCCAGCCGATGCCACCGCTGAATGTCGCAAGACCACCCTGGCCCACCACGAATCGATACGCGCCACGCAGACCCAGCGCGGCTAAGCCGCCATTGCCCACGATCGAGAGGATTCGGCGCCGGAACGCTGCCCAGGTTCCCGATGTGGCGCGCGCGCCGCGAGACGCCCACCCTCGCAGTGTGCGCCGACCCCTGGTTGATCATCAATTGCCCCCTGCCCCGAATTCGAGGCCGCGCTCCCTCATCTCACCGGCGGCAACTGGAGTCCTGAAAGTGCGGGGGCCACATTCTGAAATTTTTCTGAAATTCCTGTCTTTTGCACGGGGCGCTTGCAATCAGGGGGCCAGCGAGGCATCGAGTGCGCCGGGAGTTTTTGGGGCATGGCGACGACCCGGTTTGCCGGATTTGAGCTGGATGGCGAGCGCGCCGAACTGCGTGGTCCCGATGGCACGCCGGTCCGACTGCGTCCCAAGACTTTCGAAATGCTCCGCCTGTTCGCCGCCAATCCTGGCCGCGTGCTGAGCAAGCAGGAGCTGATGGAAGCAGTCTGGCCGAAAGTCCATGTCGGCGAAGACGGGCTGTTCCAGTGCATCCGCGAAATTCGCGCCGCGCTTGGCGACGAGCAGCGCCAGATCATCAAGCTGGTCTCCGGCCGCGGCTATCTGTTCGTACCGGCAGTGGAGCGAGGCGCGACACGCTCGCAGCCGGCTGAACCCAAAGTTCGTCGACGCAGTAGGCTGCCGCGCGTCGCCCTGCTCGCGGCCGTCGTCGCTGTCGCCGGGATAGCCGCCTTTGCCGGGCCGAACCTCGTCGCTCGCTCCGCTCCGACCATCGCCGTCGTGCCGATCGTCGATACCAGCGCGGCCGGCGATGGCGGCGCCCTCGCCGCCGGGATCACCGATGAGTTGGTCGATGGCCTCGCCCGCATCGACAACCTGCGGGTGCTGGCGCCTGGCGCCGGAACCTCGGCCCAGTTCGAGGTGCGTGGCGAACTGCTCAGAAGCGCCAGTGCCTGGACGCTGAAGCTCAGGGCCGTGCGCACCGCCACCGGCGTGGTCGAGTCCGTCGCTACCGCCAGCGTCGATCCCACCCTCGAGCCTGACCTGCAGGAGGTTCGGCTGGCCGCGGGCGCCGGCGACCGGCTGGCCCGCTGGCTCAACGAGGTACTGGAAGGCGGCAATGCCGGGGCACCCGAGCCGACGCCTGGGGTCCGGGTTGCCATCGAGCAGGCCTCGGCTTCAATCAACCAGACCTCGCGCGAGCGCTTCGACGTGGCGCAACTGATGCTGAAAACCGCCCTCGTGTCGGCGCCCGACAATGTCGACCTGCAGGTGGCGCTCGCGGCGCTGCAGACCCGGGGCATCCAGATGGTCTGGTACGACGAGGCCGAAGCCGCCGCGGCGCGGGCCAACGGCGAGGCGATGCTGAAGCGCGCCGTGGCCTTGCGCCCGCGCTCCATCGCCGTGCTGGAGGCGCAGTGCCGTTTCCTCGCGGCCACCAATGAGTTCGTCGAAAGCCTGATCGCCTGCGCCCGAGCCATCAGCTTCGATCCGTGGAATGGCTCGGCACTCTACCAGACGGGACTCGCGCAGGTGTTTCTCGGACGCTTCGAGGATGCGCTCATCAGCTTTGAACAGGCGTATCGTTACGACACGCCGACCGTGTCGCGCTGGACCTGGCTGCTGGGCATCGGCTGGGTCAATGTGCTGCTCGGCCGCGACGAGGAAGCCGTACTCTGGTTCAACCGCTCGATCGCCGTCACCCCGGCCTCGGGGCGCACGCACCTTATGCTCGCCGCCGCCTACCAGCGGCTCGGTCGCACCAGCGACGCCGAGTCGGCGTTCGCCACCGGCATGCAATTGCGGCCCGGCTCGACCATGGCCAATGTCGAGCCACCGACGCGCAATGTGAGCCCGGCCTTCCTCGAAGCCTCCCGGCAGGTGATGGCCATGCTGGTCGCACTGGGGTTGCCCGAGCGCTGAGCTGCCGCTAGCCGCGACCGGCCCCCTGCACGGTCCGGCGAATGAGTATATGCCGATCAGCGGCGTCTATCGCGACCGAGTGGGTCTCGAGCAGCAGATCCCCACCATCGAAAATATGGGCTCCATCCGCGGCAGGTCCTGCGGCCAGGACAGCGTTTCGGCGAGATCGAGGAAGGGGTCGTGCCAACCCCACGGCAGTAACGCCAGCGGTTGCTGCTGTAGGCCGCAATCTCGTCAAGCCGCTCGACGTCTCGAGGCACGCAAACCGGATTGGCGCGATCTCTATCCAGAGTTGAACGGCGAGCTGTGACCTACTGCGACCTCTCAGGATGGGCCCCGGCCTTCGCAGGCCGGGGTGACGCCGTGGGCGGGCCAGCGTAGTGCCCGAAACCAGGTATTCCCAAATCAGCGGGCGCGCCGACCGCTGGCATCAGCGATGCGTCAGCAGTCTCGCCAACCCCGCCTCGATCAACCCCGGCACGCTCCTGGGATCATCGAGATACGCAATCTCCAGCAGCCCGTCCGACAGGGCCACCAGCAGCGACGCCGTCACCTCCGGTGTCGGATCCCCATCCGCCACTAGCTGCTCGCGCAGCACGCCGTGATACCAGACACGCCGCGCATCGATCGCGCGGCGCACTGGGCTCGCCGGGTCGGTGTATTCGGCTGCGGCATTGAGGAACGGGCAGCCGCGATAGTCCCCGGCCACTGCCGCGGTGCTGATCCGCCCCAGGATCGCCGCCAGCATTTTGCGTGGTGCCTGCTTCGGTAGCGCCGCAACGGCAGTTCGCCCAATCCGGTCCTGCTCCTCGAGATAGGCGACCACCAGATCGTCCTTCGAAGGAAAGTGACTGTAGAACGTCGCCTTGGCGACGCCGGCCTCGGCGATGATCCGGTCGACGCCGACGGCATGAATGCCCCCTGCATAGAACAGCCGTGTCGCCGTATCGAGGAGGCGTCGCCGCGCTGGCGGAGGCGCGGAATCACCGGAGAAATCGCTCTTCATCATAACTTGACACTACCAGACAGGTCTGTATGGTTCAACGTATAGACAGACCTGTCTGTATGGAGATGAGAATGCTATCGAACGATACCGCCGAAATCATGCGCCGCTTCAACCAGGCGTTCCATGACCACCAGCCGGAACTGCTCACGGATCTGATCGCGCCGGATTGCGTGATGGAGTCGATCCAACCCGCCCCCAACGGCACGCGCTACGAGGGCTATGACGCCTGCCTCGCCTTCTGGCAGGCCCTCGCCAGCGACAAGGTGGCCTGGTTCGAGCTCGAGGACACCGTCGCCATGGGTGACCACGCCACCATCCGCTGGCGCTTCCACTTCGGCGACGGCGGCTCGGTCCGCGGCGTCAACGTCATGCGGGTGCGCGACGGCAGGATCGTCGAAGCCCTTGGCTACGCCAAGTCACCGGGCCAGGCCGCGCCGCTGCCGGAGGTGAGTGCCTGACGTTTTTGACCGTATCGTCGAAATTTCGCCCGATCTGTCCCCGCCCACGTAGTCACCCCGGCGAAGGCCGGGGCCCAACGCCCCCTACCACAACCCCGGCAAATCCTCCGTCCCCGCTGCGATCTCGGCGATGCGCCGGGCGGTGCCGGGGTTCATCTCCTCCGGCAGAGCATCCATCGCGAACCAGCCGATCTCGGCGATCTCGCCGGTCGGCCGGAACGGCTTCACCTCGCTGAAGCTGCGCCCGACATAGACCGCCACATGGTCGCGGTTGGTCGCCTCATGCTTCTGCAGATAGAGCCCAAGCAACCGCATCGGGCCCTCGACGCGAAGGCCGGTTTCCTCTTCGGCTTCCCGGCGCGCCGCCTGTTCGGCAGTTTCGCCCGGCTCGACGCCACCGCCTGGAAAATGCCAGCCCGGCATGTAGGTATGCCTCAACAGCAGCACGCGGTCGCCATCGAGTAGCACTGCCCTGGTGCCCAGCACCATGCGCCGGCGCACCCCCACGATGAACAGATGCGCCGAGGTTCTGACGCGCTGCCAGCGGCTCATGGTTGGGCTGGTGGGTCGGCTCATGGGGATGCTCTCGCTGACGTTCAATTGGCGCCGGAGCCATTTAGGGCATTTTCTTGCCACGCGCCGCATGGCATTACGCCGGGCAATGATCACGCTCGCCCATCTGTCCGACGTTCACCTGGCCCCGCTACCGCCCGTCCGGGTGCGCGACTTGATGAATAAGCGGATCACCGGTTTCCTCAACTGGAAGATCAAGCGCGAGCACACCATGGCGGGCGACGGCCTGACCAAGCTGGTGCGCCACATGCGCGAACAGAACCCGGATTTCACCGTAGTCACGGGCGACTTGATGAACCTGGCGCTCGATGCCGAGATCAACACTGCCTACAACTGGCTCGAAACCCTCGGCCCGCCCGAGCAGGTTTGCGTCTCGCCCGGCAACCACGATGCCTACCTCAAGGATGCGCTGCACAAGGCGATGGATCGCTGGGACGGCTACGTCTTGGGTGAGACCGTCGACGACAATGCCTTCCCCTTCGTCCGCCGTGTCGGCGACGTCGCCATCATCTCGTGCAACAGCGCCGTACCAACCGCACCCTGGATCGCCGCCGGCCGCTTCGAACAAGACCAGGCGGCCCGCCTCGCTCGCTGCCTGAAGCTGCTCGGCGATGGCGGCTATTTCCGCGTCGTACTGATCCACCATCCGCCCAACCAGGAGCAGGCGCACCCGCGCCTTGGGCTATATGGCGCCAAATCCTTCCGCCGTGTCATCGCCGAGCACGGCGCCGAGTTGGTGCTGCACGGTCATACCCACCAATCCTCGATCTATGCCATTCCCGGTCCGCGCGGCGATGTGCCGGTGGTCGGGGTCGCGGCCGCCGGCGCCGCACAAGGCGATACCGGTGGGCACGACCCCGCCCGCTACAACCTGTTCTCGATCCAGCGCCTCGGCACCGCCTGGCAGTGCACGCTGCGCGAGTTTGGCTTTCAGCGCCTTTCGACCGATATTGTGCTGAGATTGAGCCTCAGGATCTACTGAACGTGACCGAAGCCTTCACCATCGAGCAACCCGCCTATGACGCCGTGACGGGTGTGGCGATGTTCCGCTACACGCTGGGCGAGCTGAGCTTTTCGGAAGTCCTGACTTTTCCCTCGGGCAGCGATGCCAGCGTCGCGGCAACGCCGGCCTTCCTGAAACTGCTGCAGCTCACCGCCGTCGTCCTCGGCGTCAGCTACTTCAAGCTGCGCGCCCCCTATCGCATCGTCGTGCCATTCCCCCTGACGGTGCGCGAGCACGATTTCGCCCTCGACGTCTACGAGAACGGCCTCGGCGAGTTCTATGCCCGCAACAACCTGAAACGCTTCGGCGAGATCGAGATCGACGACCCAGAGGACCACGGCCCTGCCCCAGCCGCCCCGGCGCTGCGCGATCGTGCCTTGCTGCCGATCGGCGGCGGCAAGGACTCGCTGGTCAGCGTGCAACTGTCCGAAGCTGCCGAGCTGGATTTCACCCCCTTCGCCGTCAACCCCAAGGGGCCGATCATCGGCAGCGTCGACAAGGTCGGCCGTACGCCGCTCTATGTGGGCCGCAAGCTCGATCCGGAAATGATCCGGCTCGGCAAGCAGCCGGGCTATTATAATGGCCACGTCCCCTCCACTGCCATCAACTCGATGATCGCGGCGCTGACGGCGCTGCTGTTTTCCTACAACCGGATCGTTCTCTCCAACGAGCGCTCGGCCAGCGAAGGCAATGTCGAGTTCGATGGTCGCGAGGCCAACCACCAGCATTCAAAATCGATCGATTTCGAGAACCTGATCGCCAGGGTGCTCGAGCATGCCAGCGGCGGCAGCCTCAGCTATTTCTCGCTGCTCCGCCCCTATTCCGAGGCGAAGATCGCCGCGCTGTTCGCCCGCGTGAGCCGCTTCGACCACGTGTTCTCGAGCTGCAACGAGAACTTCAAGCTCGCCGGCCACGACGGCCCGCTCTGGTGCGGCAAATGCCCCAAGTGCCACTTCGTGTTCCTGATCTTCGCGCCGGTCATGGACAAGCAGCGGCTCGTCGGCATCTTCGGCCAGAACCTGTTGAGCCAACATTCGCATGAGCGCTCGTTCCGCGAGTTGACCGGCCTTGCCGGCCAGAAGCCTTGGGAATGCGTCGGCGAGATCGAGGAGGCAGCAGCCTGCCTCTGGGCCCTGACCAAGCTGCCCGAATGGGCAGATGAGCCAATCGTTTCAATGCTGAAGCCGGATCTGTTGACTCAATATGGCAGCCAGCGCCTCGAAGACGCCCTTGCCGAACTCATGATCGATAGCCCAGAACACCTCATCCCGAAGGCCATCTTCGAGCGAGTCGCCCCGCATGCGCTTTGATGAACCCGTGCTGCTCTACGGCGCCGGCCGCGAGGCCCGCTCCACCCGCGCCTTCATCCAGGCCCGCTCGCCGCACACCAAGGTGTACGTTACCGTCGACAGCGGCGAAGCCGATATCGAGGACGCGACCTTTATCGCGCCCGCCGACCTGACGCAGGCCATCGAGGCGCGGCTGTTCGCAACCATCGTCAAGAGCCCCGGCGTGTCGCGCTACCGCCCGGTCTTCGCCATGGCGCGCGAAGCCGGCATCGCCGTCACCTCCAACCTCAACCTCTGGGGCGAGGCCTATCGCGACGGGCGACAGGTCATCGCGATCTCCGGCACCAAGGGCAAATCGACGACCGCTACCCTGGTGCACCTGATGCTGGTCGAATCCGGCCTCGACGCCGGGCTCGCCGGCAATGTCGGGCTGGCGCCGCTGGAGATCGCCGACAAGCACCCGATCGTGGTGTTCGAGCTCTCGAGCTACCAGACCGCCGACATGGCCTTCACCCCCGATATTGCCGGGATTACCAACCTCTCGCCCGAGCACACCGACTGGCACCGCAGCGTCGAGCGCTACTACCAGGATAAGCTCAACCTGATCGACCGCGACGCCCCCTTCCCGGTGGCGCTGGGCGTCGGGGCGCTTGGCAACCCGCTGGTGATGGAAGCGTTGCGTGACCTGAAGCGCCTGATCCCGCCGCTGGCGCCGTTCATCCGCGATCGCATCGCTTCAGCCGCCGCCCGCTCCCGCCTCAAGGGCGAGCACAACCTCAACAATGCGTTGCTGGCTGCCGCCATCGCCATGAAGGCCGGCGCCGATCTCGAAGGCGTCGTGCGCGGCATCGGCAAGTTCACCCCGCTGCCGCACCGGCTCGAAGAGCACCAGGTCGGTGACGTCACCGTCGTCAACGACTCGATCTCCACCACCCCGGAAGCCACCAAGGCGGCGCTCGCCGCCTATGAGGGCAGCCGCATCGCGCTGATCGCCGGCGGGCACGAGCGCCACCAGGATTATTCCGAGCTGTCGCAACTGCTCGCGCCGCGCGGCGTCACTGTGCTGGTCTGCCTGCCGGTGACCGGTGACCGCCTCGCCACCCTCACCTACGCCGCCGCGCCCGAAATCGAAGTGATCGAGGCGGGGACGCTCGAAGACGCGGTGAAAGCGCTGGCGGGCCGGAAGGCCAAGTTCGAGACGGTGATCCTCTCGCCGGGCGCACCGAGCTACGGCCAGCTCGAAACCACGGGCAAGGTGTTCAAGAACTTCGAGGAGCGCGGCGCCGCCTTCGTCCGCCTCGCCGGCCAGTATTTTGGGGCGGGGGCGTGATCGCCTACGCCTATCTGGCGGTCGCCATCGTCGCCGAAGTGGTTGCCACCACCGCGCTCCGCGCCGCCGATGGCTTCACCCAGCTCTGGCCGTCGCTGATCTCGATCGTCGGCTATGTCGTCGCCTTCTACTTCCTGTCGCTGACGCTTCGCAGCATGCCGGTCGGCATCGCCTACGCCATCTGGTCGGGCGTCGGCATCGTCCTGATCTCGCTCGCCGGCTGGCTGATCTACAAGCAGCTGCTCGACCTGCCGGCGCTGATCGGCATGGGCCTGATCATGGCGGGCGTGATCGTCATCAACCTGTTCTCGAAGACGGCGGTGCACTGAGGGCGCTGCCTCACCGGCCCCCCTCAAGTCGGCGGATCCCGCGGGTTCACCACCACCCGCCCGGCAATCTTGCCCTCCAGCATCTGAGCCGCCAGACCCGGCAGATCCTCGAGCCCCGCCTCGGTCAGCATCGGCTCGAACGCCGCCGGCACGAACAGGGTGGTCAGCCGGTCCCAGGCCGAGCGCCGCGCCTCATAGGGCTGCATCACCGTGTCGATACCGCATAGCGAAATGTTCCGGAGGATGAACGGGATGACGCTGGCGTCCCAGCCGCGGCCGCCGGCATTGCCGATCGCCGCCACCGCCCCGCCATAGCGGATCTTCTTCAGCACTTCGCCGAGCAGCGGTCCACCCACCGAGTCGATGGCTCCCGACCATTGCTCTTTGTCGAGCGCCTTGCCGGTCGGCGTCAGCACCTCGTCGCGCGGGACGATCCGTGTGGCGCCCAGCCTGGTCAACTGCTCGCCGAGCTCCGGTCGCCCCGTCACCGCGGCGACCTCGTAGCCTAGCCGGCTCAGCAGCAGCACGGCGATGCTTCCGACGCCACCGCCCGCCCCGGTGACCAGCACTTCGCCCTCGCCGGCCCGGATCCCCTCGGCTTGCAGTCGGTTGACCGCCAACATGGCAGCGAGCCCGGCGGTGCCGATCATCATCGCCGTGCGGGTCGAGAACCTTCTGGGCAGCGGCACCAGCCAGTCAGCCTTGACCCGGGCCCGCTGCGCGTACCCGCCCCAGTAGAGCTCCCCCACGCGCCAGCCGGTGAGGATCACCGCCTGGCCCGGGTGATAGCGCCCATCGCCGCTCTCCACCACGCGACCGGAAAAATCGATGCCGGCAACATGCGGATAGGTTCTGACCAGCCCGCCCTGCCCTGTGAGGCAAAGCGCATCCTTGTAGTTCAGCCCGGCCCACTCGATCGCCACCAGCACCTCTCCGGCCGGCAGTTGCTGATCGGTGATCTCCTTGAGACTGCTGCGCAATTCACCGTCAGCAAGCCGCTCGGTGACCAGGGCGCGAAAAGACATGAAAACTCCAGACCGGAGCGCTTTCAAGAAAAGTTGCAGACTTTTCTGGTTCGAAAGCGCGACAAAACAAAACTCTACCGCCGCAGCAACGTCGATCAGTAAGGACCGTTCAGAGCCGCCTGATCAATTCCCGCCGCGGCCAGTTCGTTGCCGATCTCGGCACGCAGTTCGGCATCGCCCAGCCGCTGGCGAAGCACCGGCAGAATACCGAAGCGACGGAAGCGCGTCACCTCAAGCAACTGCGCAATCGACCGATTGAGTGCATCTTCCGACTTCAGCCGGTATGCCGCCGTGACCGCCACCACCGACGCCAACTCGGCATCGCCGACGGCGAGCACCTCGGCCTGCAGCAATGCCTCGGCATTGTCGCCATCGCGCAGCGCGTTCACTGCCGCCGCCTCATGGTACCAATAGGGCGGCGCCACGGCGCGGCGCAGCGCCGCGGCCGCCATGGCCTCCCCCTTCTCGGATCTCCCGCGCAGCGACAACAGCCGCGCATAACCGGCAAGGGCATCGAGATTCGAGGGGTTGAGCTGCAGCGCCGAGGTGAACGCCGCCTCGGCCTCGCCGAACCGGCCGACCGATTCGAGAAAGAAGGCGTATTCACGCCAGATCAGGCTCGAAGTCGGGGCCAAGGCCAGCGCCTCATCGATCTGCCGCTTCGCCTCCGCGATCGGTTCGGGGTCACGGGCTGACGGCGGTTGCATCCGTAGCGCCCGGTCGAGCAACAGCGTGCCGCTCATCGCGAGGCCCACCGCCGAACCGGGCTGGCTGCGCCGCAGGCCACTGACGCAGGCGCGGGCCCGCTCGCCGTCATCCAGCCGGCCGCTGCCGCGATAGCGAGTGAACAGCAACCCGCAGAGGTAATCGGTCTCGTTGCCGGCGAGATCGGTATTGGTGGCCAGCCACTGCATCGCGTCGGTGTGCAGCGGCCCGTCGACGGCTCCCAACTGGTCGGAGAAGGCCTGCGACAGCCGATCGATCGAGGTGGCGAATTCCGCCGTCGCCACCTTCTCGGTCATGCTCCACACCGCTGCGTCGGAACCGGCGCGCTTGAGACTGGCGGTGACCTGCATCTCACCGCCTTCGGTGCGCGCAATGCCGGAGAGCTCGAAAGTTGCCGCGCTCGCCTGCTGTGTGGCCTGCCCGGAGCGCTGCAGATAGACCGCGTCGATGAACGGAAACAGCCCGAGATCGGTCACCATTTCGACCGCCAGCCCGGCGACGCTGGCAACCGGCGCCTGGGCTGCCACCGAGGTGAACTCGGTGACCGACACGACGGGCGGCTGCGGCACCGCGATCCGCACCTGTCGTGGCGCCAGCACCTGCGTCATCACCAGGGCGATACCGAGCGCGACGAACACCAGCACCACCAGCAGCACGATATCGTCGAGCCGCGCCAGCCACGATCGCTCGCCCGGCAACGAAGGCGGGGCGGCAGTGAAACCGGTTACAGTTGATTCACCCGCCATCGGGGCCGCCTGACTCGGCGGAACACGGAATTCGGGGATGTAACGTCCCACCGGCAGGTAAAATACGACAGCTTCCGAGGCCCCCTCCCCGGCATAATATTCTTCGAGCACCGCACGCAGCCGCCGGGCTTGCACCCGCACGATCGGATCGTTCTGCGGATCGAAGCTCTGTGGCCGCCCGAACACGTCCACGGCGATCGAATAGGCCTTGATCCCGGCCTCGTTTCCGTCGAGCCGGGCACTGACTATGTAATTGAGAAACTTGGCAAGTTGCGGGGAGCGCGCCAGCCCTGGCCACTCCTGGATCCGCGCCAGGGCAGCTTCGACCTCCGCTCGGGGCGGCATTGTCTGCGACAACGGTTCGCCCACCTGAGGACCTCCCCCTCCGTATCTGGGCGATTTACATGTTAATCGCAAGCCTCGTTACGGCGTTGTTACATACCTTTGCCTATGCGCATGGTCATCAAACCATCATATCCCGCCCTGTCACTGCACGACGCAGTCACTTCCGAGCACGCCTCGTGCGTGCAGGTCTCGTGGTGGTGAGGGGACGCAACGAAGCTCCCCGGGCGCGCAGGCGCCACTGACGGGTTACCGACTACGTATAGAGTTTCGGCCATTGCCGTGGCGACGCGGCAAGAAGGAACCATTATGGACGCTATTGGTACCGGCCAGCCCTTCATGGCGCTGGTCGACGACGACTCCCATTCCGCCCGGCTGATGATCCGGATGCTGCTCGCCCATGGCGCGCCTTCCGTGAGCTGGCTCGACGGCGAAGCCTTGGCGACCGCTGAGATCCACAAGCTGCTCGACAACGAGCTGGCGACTATTCCGGGTCTTGTGATCGTCGACCTAAAAGCCTCGTCCAGTGCCACCCTGGACTTTATCGCCAAGCTTCGCGCCATGCGCGATGGCCACTCCCTGCTGATTGCAGCGATCGCTCCGTCGCTCGAACGCGAGCCGCGAGAGGCCCTTCTTGCTGCCGGTGCCGATGCCGTGTTCGAGCGCCACGCCGATATCAATTCCTACCGTCGCGAAGCGGCGGCCATCGTCAGTTTCTGGGTGCGCAATCAGCACCTGGATGCGGTTGGCACGTAATCACTGCGTCCACAGGTTACGTGCCGGGCGGGGAGCGCGTTGCATTGAGGCAGGCCACTGCCGATTGCATTCCCAAATGCGCTCTCCGTCTCTTCTATCTGCCGGGACTACGTTAAATCCCGGGTACTGAGCTACCGCCCGACCGCCGATATCCCTGCGGCGACCCGGGCGGCCCTGGGCCGGAGACCCCAAGCTCCGACCCACTCGGCGGCCCGTCGCGTTCCCTCACGCGGCGGCCGCCTCACGAAGACGGAAAGACGGGGCGCGACCCTCCTGACGCTGCCCCGCCTTCCCGTTCTTCAGGTTGCCTCACCACCTCCCGGGTGAGATCGACCGTTCGGTGTGTACCCAGTTGCGGCGGGCCTCTGGGGCCAGCAGGCGAAGGCGCGGTTGCGGAATACTTCTCCCGCCGCAACCGCGCTTCACCTCGCTCCCAGGCGGTCTTCACCGCCCACAGCCATCCAGGGTCGGCCTTCCAGCACCGCTGCCTTGACCACCCAACCCGGATCACCGCACTCTCGTGCCTTCCCGACCGGAGGGCCATCTCATGCTCAGAATGTCGATGTTTGCGGCGGCCGTGTTGGGCCTGCTGAGCGCTCCCGTGCTCGCCCAGGAGGCTGTCGACGGCGAGGAAGCCGTCGACAGCTTCGTGCTGCCGGCCTTCAACGGCATCGCCGTGTCGCAGGCGCCGGAGGCCGGCCTCGGCGTCTGCTTCGGTCCGTTCGCTGCCGACGCCATGGATTGCGCGGTGGCCCAGTGCGTCCAGCAGAGCGGGCTCGGCCCCGAGGATTGCGCACCCAACCTCTGGTGCTACCCACATGGCTGGGTGGCCGACATCTTCATGCAGCACAGCGAAGGCCCGCACTGGCACAAATTCGTCTGTGACCAACAGGATCAGCTCAACCTCGATGCCATCGTCAAGACCGAGTGCGCCAAGGATTTTCTGATCGGTTGCGAGGTGGTCCGCATCTGGGACAACGAAGGCCAGCAGGTCTTCGGCGAAGGCGCCGACCCGCAATTGCCGGCGCCGCCGACTGCGATCGAGTAGGCTCTGCCACCCGTTCGGAACCGTTGTGCCCTGCAGCGCCCCCTCTCTTGCAAAATCTAAGGCTTAGCCAAACGGCTAAACCTAAGATTTTGCTTTCTCCCCCGCCAAGGGGGAGATGATCCGTGCCCTCCACAAACGCCTGAGTATCAGTCGGGACTCTCCCCCTTGGCGGGGGAGAAAGCGAAAACTTGGGCTTAGCGCAGCTAAGTCCTTAGTTTTCGCAAGAGAGGGGTGCTGGGAGCCACCGGCGTCCCTTGTTCTAATGCTTCGTCTCGCCCTTGTGCTCGGGCAAACCCTTGCGCTTGGTCTCAGCAAACTCTTCGAGCTGGGTCTCGCTCATCGATTTGTACATCGACTTTGACGCGCCCCTCAGGTCTTTGACCTTGGTGTCGCCGCGCTTGGCGGAGAGCGCCGCGCCGGCGGCCTTCTGCTGTGCTTTGGATGTCGAGGGCATCTGAGCCTCCTTTGGCTGGAGGTGACTCAACGTTCCCTTTCCGGCTCCGTTCCGTCGGCGAGCTTGGCGTTATTGGCACTGACGACGCGATGCGAGAAAGCCCGCATGGCAGCGAGCACGATGACGGCGAACACCGCAACCCCGACCGCGATGAGATAATAGCCGAGCGCCGCCGCAACCCCGACTGCGCCCGCCAGCCACATCCCCGCCCCGGTCGTGAGCCCCTGTACGCTGCCGCGCTGCTGGAAGATGGCGCCGGCGCCGAGGAACGCAATGCCCGCCGTCACCGCTTCGATGGCACGGATCGGATCGGAGTTGCTGCTGCCGCCCGCAAGAGCCTCCTGATAGATCTCGAACGCCAGCGTGGTGAACAGGGCGGCCGCCAGTGCCACGAGGATGTGGGTCCTGAGGCCCGCCGTACCCGCTTGGGCCCCACGCTCCCAGCCGATCAGCGCACCGAGCCCGGCGGCGATCAGCAGGCGAATGAAGATGATGTGCTGTGGGGTATGAGTCGGCTCGTAGCCGAAACTGGTGACGAGATCCATGTGCAGGGCCCTGTTGACGCTGCCCATCAACGGCCGGTGTGCTGAGCGGTTCCCTTCAGCTCTCGTAGGTCTCGTCGCCCTCCCGCATCAGCCGGCGCGGCCCGCTTCCCTCCTCGGCCAGGTGATCGCCGAAATTCATCAGCGGGCAGCTGCTGGTGGAGAGGCAGCCGCAGCCGATGCAGCCGTTGAGCTCATCGCGCATGCGCGTCATCAGCACGATTCTCCTGTCGAGCTTTTCGTGCCAGAGCTCTGACATCAAACGCCAATCCGCTGCCGATGGGGTATGCCCGGCCGGCACGTGCCCCAGCGCTTCTGCCACCTCGGCCAACGGGATGCCGAGTTCGGTGCCCATCCGCACGATGGCCAGCCGGCGCAGCACGTCGCGATCGTAGCGCCGCTGGTTGCCCGAGGTGCGATGGCTGCGGATCAGCCCCTTCTTTTCGTAGAAATGCAGCGCCGACACCGCAAAACCGCTGCGCTCGGCCACCTGCCCCACAGAAAGTTCGCGCGACATCGCAATTACCTCTTTACCTGAAGTTAGGTTGAGGTTGTAGCAGTGTCGTCCCGATGCGGCCAGAGGGCGGCAGGGCAGAAAAGGCAGCGGTGGTTTCGATGGCAACGACGAAGAGCGGTTGGGGCGAGATGTTCAGCGGCGGCAACGCCCTGCCCGTAGTGGTGTTCGCCGGCGGCGTCGGCATGAACGCCATCGAGGTCTATATCGGCTCGACCCTGATGCCCTCGGTAGTGGCCGAGATCGGCGGGCTCGACCTGTTCGCCTGGGTGACGACGGTGTTCATCGTCGCCTCGATCGTCGCCTCGATATTCGCAGCGGTGCGGCCGTTCGGGCTCGGCCCGCGACAGAACTACCTGATCGCCGCCACCCTGTTCGCGCTGGGCAGCCTGATCTGCGGATTAGCGCCCTCGATGCCGATCCTCTTGGTCGGCCGCGCGCTGCAGGGCTTTGGCGGCGGCCTCCTCGCCGCGCTCACTTTCATGATGGTGCGGCTGGTGTTCCCCGAGCACCTGTGGGCCCGTGCCTTTGCACTCGCCTCGGGCATCTGGGGCATTGCCACCCTGGTCGGCCCCTCGATCGGCGGCGTCTTCGCCGAACTCGGCATCTGGCGCTGGGCCTTCTTCATCCTCGTGCCGTTTGCCGCCCTGGTCGGCCTGCTCGCCGTCAAGGTGGTGCCGGCAAAGAGCAGCGAAGCCGGGATGACCAGCCTGCCGATCCGCCAGATCGCCTTGATGATCGTCGCCGTGCTGGCGCTCTCAACCGCCGGCGCACTGTCGCACGATATCGTCGTCGCCGGCAGCCTCACCGCCGTTGCGATCCTCGCGTTGGTGGTGTTCGGGTTGATCGAGCGCAACGCCCGCCAGAAGCTCTTCCCCACCGGCACCTTCCGTTTCGGCACGCTGCTGGCCTCGCTGTTCGGCACCATGGTGCTGCTGCAGATGGCGATCACCAGCGATATCTTCATCCCGCTGTTCATGCAGACCCTGCATGGCCTCGGCCCGCTCACTGCCGGCTACATGGTCGCGCTGGTCGCGGTCGGCTGGAGTTCGAGCTCGATGCTCACCGCCGGCTGGACCGAAGGCCGCGCCCGCATGATCATCGCCTTCGGCCCGGTGCTGGTGCTGATCTCGGCGATCGGCCTCGCGCTGTTCGTCGGCCACCAGAACCCGACCTCGAGCCTCGCCTTCATCGTGCCGATCGGCCTGTCGCTGCTAATCATGGGCGTCGGCATCGGCACCGCCTGGACCCAACTGACCCCGCGGGTGATGCAGGCCGCGCCCGATGGCGAGCATGACGTGACTTCGGCGGCGCTCAGCACCATCCAGCTCTTCGCCTCGGGCCTCGGCGCGGCGCTAGGCGGCCTGATCGTCAACCTCGCCGGTCTCGCCGCAGCGAACCCGACGCCGGTCGCCGCCGCCAACTGGCTCTATGGCCTGTTCATCGTCGTCGCGGTGCTGGTGGTGCCGATCGGCTTCAGCATCGCCCGCACCGAGGCGCGCCTGCCCGCTGCGGCGCAGCCGGCGGAGTAACGAGTTCTGCCGCCGGTCGTGCTGGCGGCATCCGGACTGATCGAGGGCGCGATGCTGCCTGCGCTCCCGGTCGGACTCGCGGTGTCGGCGATCATCGCGCTGGGCGTGATCGACCGGCACCGCGAAAACTTTTTGAGGGTTGCTCCAAGCTCTCAGTCGGGCCCCCTCGCCCCTGAGGGGAGAGCATCTGTGTTTGCGGTCAAGCAGTTTTGGGTTGGTTAGGCTCCCAGCGGCGGTTCTGCGTGAGCAGGGTGTTTGCGAGCACGACGAGCTTTCGCATCACCGCGGT
>JAESGW010000465.1_pt1 | contig 38339 bp, 37 predicted proteins | sample 9269791 | NCBI WGS metagenome assembly JAESGW01 (sample SAMN16773120, study PRJNA677053) | algae metagenome | isolation source: Aphanocapsa lilacina HA4352-LM1 and co-occurring heterotrophs from near cave... | place: USA: Maniniholo cave, near Haena, Kauai, HI | collected 2009-07-28
CCGGCGTCATATTCGTCGAACACCAAAGCGGTCGGCGTCTGCAGCGCCCAGGGGAGCAGGCCTTCGCGGAATTCGGTGACCTGCTGGCCATCGCGCAGCACGATCGCGTCGCGGCCGATCAGGTCGATACGGCTGATATGCGCATCCAGGTTGATGCGGATGCACGGCCAGTTGAGGCGCGCGGCGACCTGTTCGATATGCGTCGACTTGCCGGTGCCGTGATAGCCCTGGACCATCACGCGGCGGTTGTGCGCGAAGCCCGCGCAGATCGCGAGGGTGGTGTCGGCGTCGAACACATAGGCGGGATCGAGATCGGGAACGCGCTCGTCCGCCTCGCTGAATGCGGGCACGTCCATATCGACATCGATGCCGAACACGTCGCGAATCTTCACGCGCTTGTCGGGGGCATCCATGATCGTCGTCTCGCGGCTGTCTGGCTGGGTGTTGGGGATATCGGTCATCTTGCCTGGTCCTGCTCGCGCCCATGGGCGCGGGATTGGCTTATGCGCGTAACCCGTCCGCGCGCCGCCCGCAACATAGCGGATCAACCAGCCGAACGGTTCCCTATAGGCGGTACAGCCGGACGGGCGCCACCGGCGCGCGCGCGATCAGCTGTTTCGCCTCCAGATCGAGCTGGACGGCCTTGATCCACCAGCCGGCCTTTTCGCCGCCGGGAAACAGGGATTCGGGCAGGCGGGTGAGTGCGGCCTGCTTCAGTTCGGGGAGGGTTATTCCGGGCGCGGCCGCGGGCAGACTGGCGAGCACGGCGTCGCGCATCGCGCCGAACTTGGCGGCATCGACATTATAGGTCTTGCCGGGTTGCAGCACATTTTCAATGGCGATCCGGCCTGGCTTCGTCGTCGTCATGCTTGCCTCCTGGTCAAATCTTCGATGGCAAAAGGAAGAGCGTGATGAAATGCGCAAACACGGCGTGATCGCCCTCGATGGTGAGCGTCCCGGCCGCCTGCGCGTCAGAAACCGGTCGGCCGCCATACACAACCGAGGCAAGCGTCATGGGATCGGTGTCGATCACCGCTTCCACGCCTTCCGGCTCCTCGCGGTTGATTGCGATGCCATCGGCATTGGCCAGTGCGACGAAGCGTTCGGGCCCCATGCGAAAGCCGATCGCCATCGGCCGGTCGCCCGATCGGCTGCGGTCGATCATCGTGCGGAACGACATCATGATCGATGCGGCCGACAACGGCAGGGTAGCGTCATGATCGTGGGATCGTACCGCCCAGCGGCCGAGTTCCTGCAGGACCACCTCCGCCTCATAGCCCCAGGGGGTCAGCTCATAGACCTGAACGTTGGCGGGCGGCGGCAGCTTGCGCTTCACCAGGATGCTCGCGGCCTCCAGCCCCTCCAGCCGCTGGGTCAGCACATTGGCGCTGATTCCGGTCAGCCCGGCGCGGAGTTCACCAAAGCGTCGCGCGCCGAACATAAGCTCTCGCACGATCAGCAGCGACCAGCGTTCGCCGACCAGTTCCATCGCCAGCGCCGTGCCGCATGCATCGTCATACCAGCGCTTTTGCTGGGTTTTTTCCGAATGAGTCACTTTTTCTAACTTCATGGTTGTTTTTTGTAACTGAGTCGGTCACAACAGTCAAGCAAGTGATTCGCCGCCCAAGGAGATGGACATGAACGACACCGCGACACTGCCGCCCGCCGAGGCGCTGAAGCCCGCCCGCGAGATGGCCGATGCGCATCAGACGCGCTGGCCGGGCGAGAGCGACGAATATCGGCGCGCGCGCACCGCGTTGCTTGCCGAGGAAATCGAGCTGCGCCGCCAGATCCAGCGCGTCGCCGAGCATCGCCGGGCGCTGCCGCCGGGCGGGGTGGCGAAGGACTATCGCTTCATCGACGCCGACGGGAAGGAGCTTGGCCTGATCGACCTGTTCGGCCAGCACGACACGCTGTTCACCTATTTCTGGATGTTCGGGCCCCAGCGCGAGCGGCCCTGCCCGATGTGCACCTCGTTCGTCGGCTCGCTCGACATTCCAGCGCCCGACATCGAGCAGCGCATCGCCATGGCGATCGTCGGCCGCTCGCCGGTCGCGCGGCAGGAGGCCATCGCACGCGAGCGGGGCTGGACCCATCTGAAATTCTACCAGACCGTCGGGGACGATTTCCCGCGCGATTATGGCGCGCTCAGCGACGGCGAGGATGGGATCGACGAAGGCGCGGCGGTGCTGATGTGGCAGCGCGACGGCGACAAGGTCCGCCTGTTCTGGGCGGCCGAGGGCGGCTCCGAAACCACCGATCCCGGCTTCGACCCGCATCTCGCGCCCGATCCGACGCCGCTGTGGAACATCCTCGACATGACGCCTGGGGGCCGCGGGACCGACTGGTATCCCAGCCTCGAATACACCGACACCAACCCCGCAAAGTAAGGAGAGAGACAATGACCAAGATGATCTTCGTGAACCTGCCCGTTGCCGACGTGGAGAAGACCGCCGCCTTCTACCAGGCGATCGGCGCGACCAAGGATGAGCGTTTCTGCCAGGAAGGCACCGCCGCTGCGCTGAGCCTGTCCGAGGCGATCAACATCATGGCGCTTAGCCACGAGCATTTCGCCAACTTCACGCCCAAGACCATTCCCGACGCCAGGACCCATGCGCAGGTGCTGATCGCCCTGAGCGAGGACAGCCGCGACGCCGTCGATGCGACGCTGGACAAGGCGGTTGCGGCAGGCGGCACCGCCGATCCGACCCCGCGCCAGGAAATGGGCGATTTCATGTACGGCCGCAGCTTCGAGGACCTCGACGGCCACATCATCGAACTGATGTGGATGGATGTCGACAAGGCGATGGCCGCGTGGAGCGAACCCCAGGCCGAACCGGCCTGAACCGAGCGAAAGGAGAAGGACGATGTCGACCGCCCGCAGCATCCTGATCGGCCTGGCCGCCTTCGCGGTCACCGTGGTCGCGATCCTGAGCCATCACTGGACCGTGGGCGGCGCGACGATCGCCTGATCGATAAAGGAGAGGACAATGCCAGGAGATCAAAATGCATCACTGGAGATCACGGCGTTCAAATGGGTGCCGGACTTCGCCCAGGGTTACGTCCGCGATCTGCGCCCGCGCTGGGCGTGCGAGGAGATCGGGCTGCCCTATGCGGAAAAGCTGATCGATGTCGGTCCCCGCCCGGACAGCTACTACCGCAAGCAGCCCTGGGGTCAGGTGCCCGTGATCAACGACGACGGCGTCGAGTTGTTCGAAAGCGGCGCGATCCTGCTGCATATCGGCGAGAAGGACGAGCGCCTGATGCCGCGCGATCCACAGGGCCGTGCGCGGACGATCAGCTGGCTGTTCGCCGCCTATAACAGTGTCGAACCGGTGATGTTCGAGCTGGGCAATGTCGATCTGTTCTCGAAGGACGAGGAATGGGCGAAACTGCGACGGCCCAGCCTGATCGGCTTCTGCGAGCAGCGGCTGGACCGGCTGACCGATGCGTTGGACGGCCACGATTATCTCGTCGGACGGTTCACCGTCGCCGATATCGCTATGGCGACCGTGCTGCGCGAGGCCGGCAGGACCGATCTCGTCTCAAGCCGTCCGGCACTCGCGGCCTATCTTGCGCGTTGTCTTGCACGGCCGGCGTTCGAGCGTGCGCTCGAGGCCCAAATGGCGGTGTTCGCCGCCCATGAACCACAAGGAGAAGCAGCATGACCTATGTTCAAGGATTCGTCGCCGCGGTGCCTACGGCGAACAAGCAGGCCTATATCAAGCACGCGACCGACGCGGTGCCGCTGTTCAAGGATTTCGGCGCCACGCGCATGGTCGAATGCTGGGGCGATGACGTGCCCGATGGCAAGGTCACCGATTTCAAGCGCGCGGTGAAGGCCAAGGACGATGAGGTCGTCCTGTTCTCGTGGATCGAATATCCCGACAAGGGGACCGCCGATGCCGCGAACGAGAAGATGATGTCCGATCCGCGGATGCAGGAGATGCCCGAGATGCCGTTCGACGGCCAGCGGATGATTTTTGCCGGGTTCGATCCGATGCTGGATGACGGCAGTGGTGCCAAGCCGGGCTATGTCGACGGCTATCTCGTCGCCGTCCCGACCGACGGCAAGCAGGCCTATCTGGAACTGGCTTCGAAGATGTCCGGGGTCTTCCGCGATCATGGCGCGACGCGTGTGGTCGAGGCCTGGGGCGACAACGTGCCCGAAGGCAAGGTCACCGATTTCAACGGTGCGGTACAGAAGAAGGACGATGAGAGCGTCGTCTATTCCTGGGTCGAATGGCCTTCGAAGGCGGTACGCGACGAGGGTATGAAGAAGATGATGGAGGACGAGCGGATGAAGCCCAGCCAGGACGCAATGCCGTTCGACGGCCAGCGCATGGTCTATGGCGGCTTCTCGCCGATCCTCGACAAGTAGAAATGGCGCCCGCGTCCTTCCGGGACGCGGGCATCCATCCAAGCAGGAGAGAGAATATGGCCAATCCCCATGGGACGCATATCTGGTATGAACTGCTGACCGGCGACACCGATGCCGCCGCCGATTTCTACGGAAAGATCGTCGGATGGACGGCGGCGCCATTCGGTGGCGGCGGTTCCGGGGAATATACCGTCTTTTCGGCCGGCAGCGACGGCGTTGCCGGACTGATGAAAAATCCGATGCCGACCGGCCCGATCTGGCTCGGCTATGTCGGTGTCGATGATGTCGATGCCGCGGTCGCCAAGCTCGAAAGCCTGGGCGGCACGGTGCATGTGCCGGCATGGGAGATCGAGGGCGTCGGCCGCATAGCCTTCGTCGCTGACCCCCAGGGCGTGACATTCTACCTGATGAAGGGGGCGAGCCCCGAGGACAGCAACGCATTCAAGCCGATGGCCGATGGGCATTGCAGCTGGAACGAACTGCTCACGACCGATCAGGACGACGCGCTCCAATTCTACAATGCGATGTTCGGCTGGGAGAAGTCGGGCGCGATGCCGATGCCGGGCATGGGCGATTACACCTTCATCAGCCATGGCGGTGAGCCGATCGGCGCGATGATGAACAAGAACTCCGACACGCCGGCACTGTGGAACTATTATTTCCGCGTGTCTGGCATCGACGCGGCGGCCGAGAGGATCAAGGCGTCCGGCGGCCAGGTCATCTTCGGCCCGATGGAGGTTCCCGGCGGCGACTGGGTGGTGAACGGCATCGACCCGCAAGGCGGCGCCTTCGGGCTGGTGGGCAGCAAGTAGAGGAGAGAGACGATGACCGACAAGATCCTGAATTGCCTGTGGTACGACGGCACGGCCGAGGAGGCCGCCAATTTCTATGCAAACACCTTTCCGGACAGCAAGGTAACGGGCGTGTTTCGCGCGCCAGGAGACAATCCGTCGGGTAAGGAGGGTGACGTGCTGACGGTGGAGTTCACCGTCTGCGGCATGCCTTTCATCGGCCTCAATGGCGGACCCAATTTCAAGCCCAACGAAGCCGTGAGCTTCCAGATCGCCACCGACACGCAGGAGGAAACCGATCGCTACTGGAACGCCATCGTCGGCAATGGCGGCGAGGAAAGCGCGTGCGGCTGGTGCAAGGACAAATGGGGTTTCTCCTGGCAGATCACCCCGCGCGCCCTGACCGACGCGTTCCAGGCCGGCGGGGAGGAGGGCAAGCGCGCGTTCAAGGCGATGATGGAGATGAGGAAGATCGATATCGCCAAGATCGAGGCGGCGCGGCGCGGCGAGATGCAGCCGGCCTGAGCCGTCCTGACGGTGATTGGACCGTGTTGCAGATTGACTGAACCGTCCCAACACCGTTCGCCCTGAGCTTGTCGAAGGGCCGTCCTGCCTTCTCCAGCCCGAGAAGGAGAAGGGCAGTGCTTCGACAAGCTCAACACGAACGGGGCAGGGTCAATTCCATAGAATCAGAGACTCTACGGAGAGGCGCCGGGCGGATGTCCGGCGCCTTTACCATGTCTGCGACGGGGCGTTGTCCGGTTTCGCTTGAAAGTGGGGGCGTTTGCCACGATATTCACTGGCATCCGGCCAGCTTTCGCCGGGCAAAGGAGATAGTTTCGAGATGGCAAACTGGTCTGATCCCCGGCCGACGGCCGCGACCTTCCCGACACGGGCGGGCACGCAGGACGCCGCGTACGACGCGGGTCTGCGGTCCTACATGCTGTCGGTGTACAACTACATGGCGTCGGGCGTGCTGCTGACCGGCATCGTCGCGCTGCTGTTCGCCAATTCCGGCCTCGCCGCGCAGGTGCTGTCGACGCCGCTGCGCTGGGTGATCATGCTCGCCCCGCTGGCGTTCGTGATGGTGCTGAGCTTCGGCATCAACAAGCTTTCGACCGGAGCGGCGCAGGCGCTGTTCTGGGCGTTCGCGGTGGTGATGGGCCTGTCGATGTCGTCGATCTTTCTGGTGTTCACCGGGGTGTCGATCGCGCAGACCTTCTTCGCGACGACCGCGGCGTTCGCCGGGCTTTCGCTCTACGGCTACACCACCAAGCGCGATCTTTCGGCGTTCGGCACCTTCCTGATCATGGGCGTCGTCGGTCTGCTGGTGGCGATGATCATCAACCTGTTCCTGCAGTCCAGCGTGATGTCGCTGGTCATCAGCGGCATCGGCGTGCTGCTGTTCGCCGGCCTGACGGCCTACGACACGCAGCGGATCAAGAGCATGTACGCCTATGTCGCGGGCACCGACATGATGGGCAAGACCGTGATCATGGGCGCGCTGTCGCTGTACCTCGACTTCGTCAACATGTTCACCTTCCTGTTGAACTTCATGGGCAGCCGCGAATAGTCGCGAGCCGGCTGACAGACGATCGGATACGGCCCGGCGAGGAAACTCGCCGGGCCGTTTCTTTTGCGGAACCGCCGCTCTCGCCACCTGTTACCGCCACACACACCAGCCGGGGAACGCCATGCGCCTGACCATCGACGTCGCGCTCGATTACTCGTTCCACGACGCAGCCGACGTGCTGCTGCAGATCGAGGTCGCGGCGATGGCGGACCAGAAGCTGCTCGCCGACACGCTTTCGGTCACATCGCGCGAGCGGCTGCGCGCGACGCCCGGCGAGGAAGCGATCGGGCAGCGCTGCTGGGCGCTGGGCGAGGGGCATTTCGCCGCACGTTATCATGGCGAGGTCGCGATCGAGCGCGAGGCGATCGATATCTCGACGCTGGGCGAGACGCGTCCGCGCGATCTTCCCGCGCTGGTGGTATCCTATCTGATGGCCAGCCGCTATTGCCAGGCGGACAAGTTCGACGCCTTCGTCCAGTCGGAGTTCGAAGGCCTGGCTGGCGGCCCGCTGGCGGCGGCGATCCGCGACTGGGTGGGGCAGCATCTCAGCTACCGCAGCGGCACGTCGAGCGGCGTCACCACCGCGGTCGATACCTTCGTCACGCGCGAAGGCGTGTGCCGCGACTATGCCCATCTGACCGCCGCGCTGATGCGCGCGGGCGGCATTCCGGCGCGTTGCGTCGGCGGCTATGCCCCCAATGTCGATCCGCAGGATTTCCATGCGGTGGTCGAGGTGTGGCTGGGCGATGCATGGCATCTGGTCGATGCCACGGGCATGGCGAGCGCCGCCGACTTCGCGCGTGTCGGCGTGGGGCGCGATGCGACCGACATCGCCTTCATGACCATCTTCGGCCGTGCCGATCTGATGGAGCAATCGGTCAAGGTCAGGGTGGTCTAGCGGAACGCCGACGCCCGATCGTTCGTTCGTCGTAACGACGGATCAGGAGAATTGGATCATGAACGATAAGCGCCGAACCACCCACGATGCCGGGCATGACAAGGATATCGCCGAACGGCTGCGCAAGAATCCGGAAAGCAAGGAGGCGCGGCTCGACACCGCGCTCGATCAGTCGATGGACGCATCCGATCCGCCGTCGTCGACCCAGCCGGTGCACAACCACGAACCCGCGCCTTCATCGGGCTTCGATGCGAAGAAGGAAGCGGCGTTGAAGGAGCATGCGGGCGATCACGCGAAGGAGCACGCGAAAGAGGCGGAGCGCCAGCAGGACGCTTAACTTCGATCAATTGCGGCAACAAAGTGTCGGAGCTGTTGCAGACATGCAACGGCTCCGTTTCGTTTGCACGCGATTGATCGCAATCATGTTGCGCCGCAGCAGCTTCTCTGATTCTTTAGGTTAACGGGGGACGACGGCGTGGTCAGCATCTCGTTAACCAGGCCGTGCGATAATCATCTCCTTGGGGCAGAAGGCAAGGAGTCGAGCGATGGGTACGCGCATGAGACCAGCCGATGGTGCGATGACGCTGGCCGAGATGAAGGAATTTGGCGGGTTCGCCGCGGGCACGCAGCGGTATATCCGCCGCTCGCTCGATATCGGGCTGGACCGCGACGACGCGATGAGCCGCTGGTCGCGCGATCTGGTCGAAGCCGCCAGCATCCGCGCCCAGGCCCGCATCTATGATCGCCTCCACGAAATCCGTGCGATCGTCCCCGACGATAGCGGGCTGGACGCGGTGGAGCCGTTCATGGCGCCGCTGGTGACGGTCAGCGCATTCGATCTGGGTCAGGGGCGACTGACCAGCTTCGCCTCTTACCGGTTTCTCTACGAACGGCTGATCGGCGCGCATGTGCGGCCCTGGCTGCCGGGGGCATTCTGCGCCGCCGCATCGCTGCCGCATCTTCACCCCGATACGCGCCGGACGCTGCTGCAATCGATCAGCGAGGCTGCGGCGACCGCGCCCGGCTGGTCGAGCCGCGAGCCGGTTTTCTACCCGCAATGGGTGGAAAAGGTGGATATCGCCGCTTTGCCCAATTGAGCTTACCGGCGGGACGGCAGGACCTGGCCCGCGCAAGCGCCCCCTGCCGTTCCGCCCAGTTATCCTAGCGGCACGCCCCGCCGCGCATCATCCCCCGATCCGCCTGATCCAGATGGAAATGATCGGCATGCGCCGCATTGTAATCGGGGCTGAGCACCGTCGCGAACAGATCGCACGCGCCGTCGCGCACTTCGCGCAGGAAGGCGGCCTTGGCGGCTGCATCGGGGCCGGTGCCGTTCCAGTCACCCTTCAGCGTCACCCGGCGCCCATCGGCAAAACGGAAGCCCGAGATGTCGATCGCGTTGGCGGTCGAATGCTCGCTCCACGCGCCGTCCGGGCGACCGTACATGCGGCGGCAGTTATAGCTGCCGAGCTGGTCGTATCCCGCGACGCTGGTCTTCATGTGCCGCCGCGCGGCGGGCTGGACGACATGCCATTCCCATAAGGCGATGGCGGCGGCGACCTGGCACTGGACGTTGGGCGAATTGGGGTTGAACGGCGTGGTCCGCGCGCCCGCCTCCAGCAGGCGAACCCCGTTCGAATAGCCGCACTGGCCGCCTTCGGCGGTGATGACGGGGGAGGTTTCGAACGCCACGCCCGCACGCTCCATCAGGATGCGGCATCGCGGGAAATCGTCGTCGAGGCCGACCAGCTTGTCACGCGTGAACAGCCCGACCGGCTGGGTGAGGTCCAGATCGGTCCAGGGCAGGTCCTCCGGATGGCTGCGGCCGAACACATAGAGGCCGTAGGCGGCGGCGATCAGCACCACGGCCCACACCGCGACGGCGATCCCGCGCCGCCCGGAGCGCCATGCCCGCGCATTGCGTCTGCGCCGGCGCGCCATCAGCCGCGCAGCGCGGCGGTCATGGGTTCGGACGTCACCGGATACCCGGCATCGTCGGGGATGCAGAGGTGCGGGCTGCCCTCGCGTTCCTCGACGAAGGGGGTGATGGCGCGTACCGGGTGCGCCCGCGCATCGGCCACCGCATCGGCGAAGCTGGCATAGCGCGCCAGCCGTTCGAGGTTGCGGCGGGTGGGAAAGATGATGTGCGCGGCGCCGGCATCGGCAGCGGCGAGTGCATCGGTCGCGGTGGTCCAGCGCGCGGTGACGTTCTCGGTCGCGTCGACCACCGGCTCGGGCGATCCGGGCGGGAGCGCCGCGATGTAGAACAGCGTATCGAATATCCGCATATGGGCGTGTGCGGGCAGCCAGCGGGCAAAGGGGACCAGGCCGTCCAGCGCCAGCCTGTGATCGCCCAGGATCGCGCCGAGCGCATCGCCGTCATGCAGTCGCGCGCGCATCGCATGGCACTCATCGGTCGAGGGAAGCGGATCGAACCCTATGGCGATCCCGGTCTCTTCAAGCGTCTCACGAACGGCGGCAATGCGCGCGGCGCCATCGGCCATCTCCGGCGCCACCAGTTCGGCAAGGACGCCGTCACCCGGATCGACCCGCCCGCCGGGAAACACCATGGCGCCACCGGCAAAGGCCATCGTGGCGGCCCGCTCGACCATCAGCAGCTCGGGCGCGGCGCCCGCGCGATCGCGAAACAGGACAATGGTGGCGGCGGGGATGGCTTCGGTCATGCCCATCCATGTAGGGGCGGCGCGTCTGCAATGTCAGGTGAAAAGTGGCGGGCTGGCGCCGCCCGACACAATCCGCGGTGGTCCCCGCCGTCTATCATTCACCGATAGGCCGCGACCGCCCTTGCGTATTCACCGCCGCCATGACGAACTCGGCCGACGCCGCGAGGCGTCGTTCCCCCGTCAGGAGGTTTTCGGACCACAATTGCACCTGCACGCGCACCGAGCTTCGTCCCGTCATGTCGACGCGCGCGATCAGTTCCACCATCTCGCCTTCGTCTATCGGCGCCTTGAAATCGATCCGGTCCGATGCGGCCATGACCATCACCGCGCGGGCATGGCGCGTCGCGGCGATGAAGGCCGCCTTGCCCAGCATCCTGAGCGTCAGGCCGCCGAACAGCGTGCCGTGATGATTGGTGTCGCCCGGAAAGATCATGTCGATCAACCGGACGACCCCGGCCGCCCCCGTCATCATCCTTCTACGCCTCGACCAGCAGATCGGCGCGCAGGGTGAGGGCGGCGGCAACCATCGCTTCGATCGCCGGTTTCACTTCTTCCCATTTGCGGGTCTTGAGCCCGCAATCGGGGTTCACCCACAATTGTTCGGGCCGCAGATGCTGCTGCGCCAGCCGCATCAGCGCGACCATCTCGTCCTCGGTCGGTACGCGCGGGGCGTGGATGTCGTACACTCCAGGCCCGATCGCGCTGGGGTAGCGGTAGCGGGCGAAGCCTTCGAGCAGCTCCATCTGCGACCGCGCGGTCTCGATCGAGATCACATCGGTGTCCATCGCGCCGATCGAGGGCAGGATGTCGTTGAACTCCGAATAGCACATATGCGTGTGGATCTGCGTCGCATCGGCCACGCCCGCCGCCGACAGCCGGAAACAGTCGACCGCCCAGTCGAGATAATGCCGCCAGTCGCGCTGTCGCAGCGGCAGCCCTTCGCGCAGAGCCGCCTCGTCGATCTGGATCGCCTTCGCCCCCGCCGCTTCGAGATCGGTCACCTCGTCGCGGATGGCGAAGGCGATCTGGCGGCAGCTCGCCTCGCGCGGCTGATCGTCGCGGACGAACGACCAGTTGAGGATGGTCACGGGGCCGGTGAGCATGCCCTTCACCGGCTTCCCGGTCAGCGATTGCGCATAGCGCCACCAGTCGACCGTCATCGGTTCGGGACGGGAAACGTCGCCGTACAGGATCGGCGGGCGGACGCAGCGTGAGCCATAGGACTGCACCCAGCCATTCACCATGAACGCGAAGCCGGACAGCTGCTCGCCGAAATACTGCACCATGTCGTTGCGTTCGAACTCGCCGTGGACGAGCATGTCCAGCCCGGCTTCTTCCTGCCAGCGGATCGCGCGTTCGGTCTCCTCGCGCAGGAAGCGCTGATAGTCCGCGTCACCCAGATTCCCGCGATTATGCTCGGCGCGCGCATGGCGCACCTCGGCGGTCTGGGGGAATGATCCGATCGTCGTGGTCGGGAAAGCGGGCAGATCGAGCACGCTCGCCTGCGCCGCTATCCGTGCAGCATGATCCGAACGGCGTTCGCGCATGTCGGGCGTCGCGGCGGCGATCCGCGCGGCGACCGCCGGATCGTGGATGCGCGGCGATGTCCTGCGCGCGGCGGCCGCCCTGGCCGACGCGGCAAGCTCCGCCGCAACGCTCGCGCGGCCCTCGTTGAGCGCGCGTTTGAGGATCGCCAGCTCGTCGATCTTCTGGACGGCGAAGGCGAGCCATTGGGTCACTTCCTCGTCCAGCTTGGTCTCGAGCGCGAGATCGACGGGCACATGGAGCAGCGAACAGGACGGTGCGAGGAGGATATCGCGCGTCGCGGCGATCGGCTCCAGCCGGTCGAGCAGCGTCTCCAGATCGGCGCGCCAGACGTTGCGGCCGTCGATCACGCCGAGCGAGAGCAGCAGCGATTTGGGCGCGGTGGCGACAAGCCTGTCGAACTGCTCGGGCGCGCGGACCAGATCGACATGCAGCCCGGCCACCGGCAACGTGGCAGCGAGCGACAGATTGTCTTCCAGCCCACCGAAATAGGTCGCCAGCATGATCTTCACGCCGAAGCGCGACAGCTTGGCATAGGCGCGGGTCAGCGCGTTGCGCTGCCTGTCGTCGAGATCGAGCACCAGCACCGGCTCGTCGATCTGGACCCATTCGGCGCCGGCGGCGGCGAGATGGCCGATGATGACGGTGTAGAGACCAAGGACATCGTCGAGGAAATCGAACGGATCGACGGCCTTGCCCTTGGCCAGGCTCAGCCATGTGACCGGGCCGAGCAGCACCGGGCGGGTCTCGAACCCCTGCGCCTTCGCCTCGCGATATTCCTCGACGATCTTGGGGGTGTTGAGCGCCAGCTTCTGCCCGGCGGCGAGTTCGGGCACCATATAGTGATAGTTGGTGTCGAACCATTTGGTCATCTCGCACGCGGTCAGGCTGGCATGGCCATGGCCGCAGCCGTCGTCCGCCCCGGTGGTGCCGCGCGCCATCGCGAAATAGGTGGAAAGATCGGCCTCGCCATCCGCCGCGGCGTAGCGATCGGGGATCGCGCCCAGCATCACGCTGGTGTCGAGGACATGGTCGTAGAGCGAGAAATCGTTCGACGGCAGCCAGTCCGCGCCGAGCGAGCGCTGCCGCGCCCAGGCGGCGGTGCGCAGGCCGGCGGCGGATTCGAGCAGTTCGGCCTCGCCCGACTTGCCCGACCAGTAGCGTTCCAGCGCGAATTTCAGTTCGCGGCGCGGGCCGATGCGCGGGAAACCCAGTGTGGCGACGGTGACGGTCATGATCTTCATACCCCGATGAAGGCGGGGAGAAGATGGTCACGAGCAGGACGCGCAGACGGACACGGCCCGGCTGCGGCATGCAAGCGGCCAGCCCGGACACCCCGCCGGTGGACGTTATCGCGTCGGAGGCAGGTCTCCTGGCTCGCGGGTCGTCACGTCGGCCTGGCCTTCCCGGCGGCTTGCGCCCCCAGTGACACTTTATGACCGCCGCTCGCCGCTTACAGTTGCGGGGGCAGCGCCGGCATTGGTCCTGAGACCGCACCGGCTTCCCGTCTTAGCTCCACGAACGGCGTGTTCGCGGAGAACCTCGACCCACCAAGCATCACAGCCGCAACGTCGTCCGTCAAGCCACATATAAAGAAATCTTTATATGACTATTCGCCCGGCAGAACCGTGGTGAAGCACGATCCAGATCAGCGAACAATATCGATTGATAATGCGAGTGACTCTCATTATTGACTTGTCTTTCCAGCGTGATCCGGCGGATCAGGTTGAAGGGATTTGTTTGCTCGGGGGCGCGAATGTCTGGTTTTGGTTTGCGTTCAGCGCTTCTGGGATCGGCATTGTTCGTCCTCCCGTCGGTCGCCACGGCCCAGGCGATCGAGGAGCCGGATCGGCAGGCTTCGCCCGCCAACGACATCGTCGTGATCGGCCACGGCCTGAAGGAGGCTGATGCCGGCAAGGCCAACGTCCCGCTGCTCGAAACCCCGCAGCCGATCTCGGTGGTGACCGCCGACGACATCGCCGAGCGCGGCGTCACCCGCCTGGCCGACGCTTTGCGCGGCGTCGCGGGTGTGTCGCGCAGCAGCACCTATGGCTTTTTCGACGCCTATCAGATTCGCGGGTACGACGCCGCCTATGGCAGCGTCTACCTGGACGGCGTGCTGAGCGAAGCGGGCACCGGCACGAATTACGAGCTTGCCGGGCTGGAGCAGGTCGAGGTGGTCAAGGGCCCCGCTTCGGCATTGTTTGGCGCAGCACCGCTGGGCGGCATCGTCAATTTCGTCAGCAAGAAGCCGCAGGCCGATGCGTTCATGAACGTCACGCTCGCGACCGGATCGTACGACCTGATCGAGGGCGCGATCGATGCCAACGCGCTGCTCAACGCATCGGGATCGCTCAGCGCGCGGATCAACCTGGTCTATCGCGACGCGGATTCGTTCGTTCGCTTTTCGGGCCAGAACCGCCTCTACATCTCGCCCGCGCTGAAATGGCAGATCGGGCCGAGGACCAGCCTGACCGTGCTCGGCACGCTCCAGCGCGATCGCGACCGGCCCTTCTCCCCGCTCAGCGCCTGGGGCACCGTCCTGCCCAACGCCAATGGCGAGACGCCGATCGATTTCTCGGTCAACAATGATGGCGATCAGGACGTCGTCTACGATCAGGATCGCACGTCGATCGGCTATACCTTCGATCACCGGTTCAGCGATGCGGTCGGGTTTAGCCAGACGCTGCGCTACACCCACCGGACGAGCTTCTGGGATCGCTGGATGTTCGTCGCGGGCTTCATCGACAATGAAATCGTCGACGGCGTCCAGCAGGGACGGGTGCTCGGCCGCTATCTCTATGGCCCCTTCGACGAGGACGCGAAGGATTTTGCGGTCGATAATCGCGCGACCGCGAAGTTCAATACCGGCGGCATCAGCCACAATATCCTGGCCGGCGTCGATTACCGGCAGAACCGCTTCAGCTACACCGATGGCGGCGGCAATTTCGATCCCGCCGCCAATCCGATCGACCTGTTCGATCCCGATTACTCGATCCCGCTGGTATATGGCGGCGAGCCTTACGGACAGGCGGGACGATCGCACCAGACCGGCATCTATCTGCAGGACCATATCGGCTTCGGCGAGCGTGTGTTCCTGACGTTGGGCGGCCGCTGGGACTGGGCGGAGGATGGGTCGCAGAAAGACCACGCCTTCAGCCCGCGCGTGGGCGCCACGGTGTTCGTGGCGGACGGCATCGCGCTCTACGCCAATTATGCCAAGTCGTTCACGCCGCAGGTCGGGCTCGAACAATATCTGGGCGAGGATGCGAACGGCGATCCGATCGTCGCGCCACTGCCGCCCGAGCGCGGACGCAATATCGAGGGCGGGGTGAAGTTCACGCTGCCTGGCCAGCGCCTTACCGGCATGATCTCGGTGTTCGACCTCGTCCGCCAGAATGTCGCGACCGACGACCCCGCCCATTTCGGCTATTCGCTGGTTACCGGCGAACAGCAGAGCCGGGGCGTCGAAGTCGAGGCGCAGTGGCAGCCGGCGCCCACGCTGACCCTTGGGCTGGCCTATGCCTATATCGATGCGAAGATCACCGAGGACACCGTCCGGCCGATCGGCAAGCGCCTGCCCAACGTGCCGCGCCACGCCATCAACCTGTACGCCAGCTATGTGGTGCCCGATGGCGCGCTCAAGGATCTCGGCGTGAATGCCGGCTTTCTCTACAATAGCAGCAAGGACGCCAGCGCCTATTTCGACGAGCTCGTCCCGCTCGGTTTCACGCTGCCGAGCTACACCTTATTCGACGCCGGCCTCTCCTATGGCCTCGGGCCGTGGACCGCGCGGCTGAACGTCAATAACATCCTGAACGAACGCTATTTCCCCGATTCCTGCTGCCTCGACCGGGTGACACCCGGCGAGCCGCGGAACTTCCGCCTGTCCTTTACCCGCGCCTTCTGATCCTGAAAGGAAATCTCCATGCGTCATGCCCTGTTCGCCTCGCTCGCCCTGATGTCGCTCTCCGTTCCCGCCACCGCGCACGAGATATGGATCGAGCGCGACGCATCGGGCCTGGCCCGAATCTATCTGGGCGAGCCCGCCGAGCCGCTGCCCGAGGGCGGCGACCCCGAATTCGCCAAGCTGAAGGCGCCCAGGCTGATCGGACTCGACACGCCGGTCGTCCGCCGCGCCGATCATCTCGAGGTCGCTGCGCCCGCCGCCGGCGACCTGCGGCTGATCGATGACGCGGTGTTCGCCCCGTGGAAGAACGACGCCGGCGCCTATGAGGGCGCGGTGTTCCATGCCCGCGCGGGGCGGCAGGAGACCAAGGCGGTGCTCGACCTGGAGATCGTGCCGGTCGAGGCCGGGGGCGATCGCTTCACCGTGGTGCACAAGGGCGCACCGCTGCCCGGCGCCACGGTCAACATCATCAATCCGGAACGCTGGTCGAAAAGCTTCAAGGCGGACGGCCAGGGTGTCGTCGCCGTGCCGGTCGAGGCGGCGGGCCGCTACATCCTCGCCGTCAGCCACAGCGTCGATGGCCCGGCCACGCTAGGCGGACAGGCGGTGGCGAAGGTCCATCACGTCTCGACATTGACCTTCACCAACCCGTGACAGGTCGATAACCACCCGCCTGCCGTGAAAAGCGCTCCATCTCCCCGCTACCGCATCGGCGTGGCCATGCGCGTCGTCGCGGCGACGGTCGGCGCCTATGCGCTTGCCGCGGCGTTCGCCTATGCGCTGGCCCGCGCGCTGCCGATGACCCGCAGCGAGGCGGCGGCGGCGGCGACGATGCTGGGCACGCTGGCCATGCCGGGCGCGGTGATCTGGGTGTTCGCCGCGAGGAGCGCGGGGCGGGCATGGGTGGGCGTCGTGATGGTCACGCTGATGTTCGGCGTGGCGGCGTGGCTGCTGGGGCAGCCGGGGTGAGGCAGGGTTTCCGCCAATCGATGGCGTGGCTGCACAGCTGGAGCGGGCTGGTGATCGGCTGGCTGCTGTTCGCCATCGCCGCGACCGGCACGGCGACCGTGTTCAAGTCCGAGATCGGCGACTGGATGCGGCCCGAGCTGTCGGCCGCGCCGTCGCCCGAACAGGCGCTGGTGGCGGCGATCCGGCATCTGAGCGTGACCGCGGGCGATGCGCCGGTCTGGTATATCACCGCGCCGGACGAGCGGACCGCAGCGACCATCGCCAGCTACGAAGCGAAGAACGCGGCGGGTGAGGCCGAATACCGGCTGGACGCGCTCGATCCCGTCACCGGCAGCGCCCAGGGCATCCGCGAGACGCTGGGCGGCGAGTTCTTCTACCGGTTCCATTTCGAGCTGCAGCTGCCCTATCCCTGGGGCCGCATGCTGGCGTCCGCCGCCGCGATGCTGATGCTGATCGCGCTGATATCGGGCATCATCACCCACCGCCGCATCTTCGCCGATTTCTTCACCATGCGGCCGGGCAAGGGCAAGAGATCGTGGCTCGACGCGCACAACGTGCTGGGCGTGCTGGCGCTGCCGTTTCACCTGATGATCACCTTCACCGGCATCCTCACGCTGATCACGCTGACCTTCCCCTGGGCGGGCACGGCCAATTACGGTGACGATCTGAGCGCGTTCTTCAAGGAAAGCGCTCCGGGCTTCTATTCGCGCCCGGCTGCCGAGCGGCCTGCGCCGCTGGGCGATGTTGGCGCGATGCTGGCCGATGCCCGGCGGCAGTTCGACGGCGGCCGGATCGGGCGTCTCAGCGTCGCCAATCCGGGCGATGCGGCGGCGGTGCTGCTGGTGTCGCGCCACGACGGCGACCAACTGGCCTTCGCGCCCTCGATCCTGGCCTATGATGCGGTCACCGGAAAACTGCTGTCGCGCTACGTCGAGACGCGCCCAGCCAAGCGGACTTACGACGTGCTCTACGGCCTGCACATGGGCAGGTTCGCGCCCGAATTCAGCCGCTGGCTGTATTTCCTGTGCGGGCTCGCGCTGTCCGCGGCGATCGCCACCGGCATGGTGCTGTGGAGCGCCAGCCGAACCGCGGGCGGCATCGGCCACCACATCGTCGCGCGGCTGACGGCCGGGGCGATCGGCGGGCTGCCGTTGGCGATGGCCGCGTTCTTGTGGGCCAACCGCATCCTGCCCGGCGCGATGGCCGGGCGCGCGGATGGCGAAGTGCGATGGTTCTTCACCATCTGGGGCGCCGCCATCCTGTTCGGCCTGATCTGTCCCCCGCGCCGCGCCTGGATCACGATCATGGCCGCGACCGCGGCGGCCTGGCTGCTTCTGCCGCTGCTGTCGGCGCTCACCACCGATCGCGGGCTGCCCATAAGCCTGTGGCGCTGCGACTGGCTGTTCGCCGGCTTCGATCTCGTCGCGATCGCACTGGGCGTGGTTGCCGCCGCCATCGCGGTCAAGTCCGCGCGCCACCGCCCCGCGCCGCTGCGCCGGCGCATGCGCACGGCCTGACGATGCCCGCATCCTTTCTGATGAGCATCGCCGGGTTCGGATTGCTCTGCATGTCGATGCATCGCCATGCGCGGCAGGCGGGCATCCAGGATCGATCGGCCAGATTCCTCCGCGTCGCCGGCTGGTGCGCGCTGATCATCTCGCTTGCGGTGGGTCTGATCGCGGGCAATTGGCGGCTGATGATCGTCGAATGGATTGGCCAGGCGGGCCTTGCCGCTGCAGCCGTCGTCGTCATCCTGCTCTACCGGCCGCGCATCCTTCCGGGCGCGGTTGTGGTGGCCGCGATAGGCGCATTGCTTGCAATGGCGATATGATCTCGCCACGCCGACGTTCGATCAACCGAGCGGGCGATCCGTCCGCAGCAGAAATTCGGCGCCGCCCGCATCGCTGCGTCCAACCTCGATACTCCAGCCGTGGGCGACGACGATCTGGCGAACGAGGTTGAGGCCGACGCCCGTGCCTTCGGCTCGGGTCGTATAGAATGGCAGGAAGATTTCCCGGTGCAGCTGCTCCGGCACGCCGGCGCCATTGTCGGAAATGGTGATGAAGGCGCCGCCCGCATTGTCGCGCGAAACGCGTAGGATCACACGCGGCTGATCGCTCGTCATCTCCGCCGCCTGCGCGGCATTGCGCAACAGGTTGATCAGCGCCTGCGCGAGCAGATCCGGGTCCGCGCGGAGCGTGACGGCGGGATCGATATCGGTCTTGAAGCTGGTGGATGGCCATTCGATACCGACCACGCGGACCAGCTCGTTGGCGAAGTTATCGGCGGCGAAATCCCGCCATCGCAAGGTGGGCACGTTGGCGACCGACCGATAGCTTTCGGCGAAACGGTGCAGGCTGGTCACGCGGCGGGACAATGTAGCCATCGCCGTCTGGGCGGTCACCGGGTCTGGCGGCGCCGAATCCAGGGCATCGGCCGCCGTGCGCGCAAGCGACGTCACGGGAGTCAGCGAGTTGAGCAGCTCGTGCGTGAGGACGCGGACGAGATCGGTCTGCGCGGCCATTTCGACGGCATCCAGCGTGCCCTGCACCGGCTGCACCGTGATCGCGCGGCTCGGCGTGCCGAGCCGGTACAGCGTCGCAATCCGCAGGATCGCGCGCTGCGGCCCGCCGGGAAGGTTCAGCATCACCAGCTCGCGCGCATTCTCCGACTCTCCCGCAAGCCGGGCGGCGAAGGTCGCGCCATAGATCGCGAAATCCTCTGGCCGGATGCCGGTGTGCGTGGTGAACAGCCGTCTCGCGGCCCGGTTGGTCAACGTCACCCCCGTGGCGGGATCGACCGTCAGCAACGCGACCGGCATGTCGTCGATCAGCGCATCGAGGTAGCGCTGGTTCTGCGTCGACCGCTCGCTGTCAGCCTTCAGCCGTTGCATGGAGGCATCGAGCGCGGCCGCCAGCGCGGCGAAGCTTGGGCCGCCGCTGTGATCGAAGCGGGCGGCGAAATCCCCATGCCGCAGCGTCTCGACGAAACGCGCGAGCATGATGTTGGTCCGCTGGATGTGGCGCCACAGCCCGGCAAGCGCGCCGGCGACCAGCAGCAGCGCGACGATCCGCGCGGCGCCGAGACCCGGCGTGGCGAAGGCGGCGATGGCCGCGAGCAACGCCACCAGCAATGCGGCGACCCAGCCGGCCAGCACCAGCGTGTAGCGCCGGTCAAAGCCCATGCTTCTCCATCCGCCGGTAGAGCGCTGCGCGCGACAGGCCGAGTTCGGTCGCCGCCGCCGAGATGTTATAGCCGTGCTTGCGCAGCGCCTCCTCGACCAGCCGCCGCTCGACCCGGTCGAGGTTGAGATCGGCGGCGGGCGCCACCACCGCCTCGCGCGCGATGTGCTGCGGCGCGGCGGAGAGCGGGAAATCCGACGGTTCGAGCGCCGCATCGCCGGCCAGGATCACCGCGCGCTCCACCGCATGGCGCAGCGCGCGGACATTGCCCGGCCAGTCATAGGCGACCAGCGCGGCGCGCGCGGCGGGCGTCAGCGCCGGGACCGGCCGGTGATAGCGCTGCGCATAATGATCGAGATAATGGTCGAGCAGCGCAGGGATGTCCTCGCGCCGGTCACGCAGTGGCGGCAGATCGATCTCGACGGTGTTGAGCCGGAACAGCAGATCCTGGCGGACATAGCGATCGTCACGCAGCATCGCCGAGGTCAGGTTGGTCGCGGCAATGACGCGGATATCGACCGGCACCGGGCGGTTCGCGCCCACCGGGGTGACCTGGCGCTGCTCGAGCGCGGTCAGCAGCTTGGGCTGGAGATGGAGCGGCAGATTGCCGAGTTCGTCGAGGAACAAGGTGCCGCCATCGGCCGCCTGGATGCGGCCGATGCGGTCGGCGCGGGCATCGGTGAAGGCGCCCTTCACATGGCCGAACAGCTCCGAATCGATCAGCTCGGCAGTGACGGCGCCAAGGTCGACGGTCACCATGGGCTTGTCGGCGCGCAGCGATTGCTGGTGCAGCGCGCGGGCGACGAGTTCCTTGCCCGTGCCGTTCTCGCCCAGGACCAGCACATTGGCGTCGGTCGGCGCGGCGCGGGCGATGAGCGAGTGAACCCGCGCCATTGCCGGGGCGGTGCCGATCAGGGGGGATGCGCCTCCAGAGGCCACCGGCGAAGACCGGGGCGCCTCACGGCGCGAGCGGCGCAGCGCGGCGGCGGTGCGGACGGTCGCCAGCAGGCGTTCATTGTCCCACGGCTTGGACACGAAATCGGTGGCGCCGCGCTTCATCGCCTCGACCGCGATGTGGACGCCGGCATGCGCGGTGATCATCACAACGATCAGCTCGGGATCGTTCGCCAGCAACCGGCCGAGCAGCGCGAAACCCTCGCGCGCGTCGGTCGCGGCGCGGCCGAAATTGGCGTCGAGCAGCACGACATCGGGTGAGCGGCCGGCAGCGGCGGCGATCGCGCGCTCGGGGCCGGCGACGGTGATGATTTCGCGGAACAGGCCGCGCAGCAACAGGCGCGTGGCGGTGAGGATATCCTCATCGTCATCGACCACGATGCAAAGATCGAATTCCTGCGCGTGTGCCATATGCCCCATTTCGTACAGTCGCTGTGCGGAAACGGACAATCAATTTCCGTGCCAGCGGCGCAGGCTGGCCCGCAAGCTCGAAAACGGAGGCTGGCACGCTTCCTGCTCAGCATGGGGGAGACCCCGATCGCACAGCGGATTGAACCGATGCCCGAGCCCCAACCGATCAACCGACTGAAGCTGGTGGCGCTGCTGTGCGCCGCGTTGCTGCTGGTGCTCAGCCTGGTTCCCGGCCCGCGCTGGGTGGCGGCGATGGAAACTGCTTCCTTCCGGCTGTCGCTGTCGGTGAACAGCGAACCTGTCCGATTCCGGACAGGATCGTTCGATTCCGGACAGTCCGGCCTCAGCCTGATCTTCGAGCGCCGCCGGTGAGCGTGTTGCGCCTGAAGAATGACGCGCCGGCGCGCGATCGTCCCGTCACCGGCAGCGGCATGGACCGCGTGGTCGAGGTGAAGCGCCTGCCGCGGCGGGTGAAGATCATGATCGCCGCCGCGTTGGCAACCGCCGCGGTGGCGCTGTTCTGGTGGTTCGCGCCCAACGCGGCGACGCAGACGGTGGAGACCGACCGGCTGACCATCTCGCCGGTCAGGACCGGGCAGTTCGAGGACTTCATCCCGCTGCGCGCCCGCGTGACCCCGCTGCTGACGGTCTATATCGATTCGATCGAGGGCGGCCGGGTCGAGAAGGTGATCGCCGAGGACGGCGCGACGCTGGCCAAGGGACAGCTGATCGCCGTTCTGTCCAACGCCGAGCTGCAGCTGTCGACCCTCGCGCGCCAGACCGAGGTCGAGCAGCAGATCAACAACATGCGCAGCCAGGAGCTGGCGCTGGCGCAGACCCGGCTGACCAACGAGCGCGCGGTGCTCGAAGCCGGCCTCGCCGAAACCAAGGCGCGCCGCCAGTACGACCGCGAGGAGAAGCTGGCGGCAAGGGGCTTCGTATCGGGCAAGCAGTTCACCGACACGCGCGACGATCTGGCCTATCAGCGGCGGCGCATGGCGGTGCTCGAACGCAGCAAATCGAACGACGAGCGCCTGCAGACCAGCCAGCTGACCCAGCAGCGCGCATCGATGGCGTCGATGCAGTCGGGCCTCGCGCTCGCCCGCGCCAATCTGGAGGCATTGAACCTGCGCGCGCCGGTCGCCGGGCAGCTTTCCGGCTTCGACATCCAGATCGGCCAGTCCTTGCAGCGCGGCGAGCGCATCGCGCAGATCGACAGCCCCGGGCGCAACAAGCTGCAGGCGGGCGTCGACGAATTCTATCTCGGCCGCATCCAGCGGGGGCAGCAGGCAAGCGTCGAGGCGGGCGGCAAGACCTATGCGGCCAGGGTCACCAAAATCTATCCGCAGGTGAAGAACGGCCAGTTCCAGCTCGACCTGCAGTTCACCGGGACCGAGCCGGTCAACATCCAGCGCGGCCAGACCTTGCAGGCCAAGCTGACCCTCGGCGATCCGGCGCCCGCGCGGCTAATCCCCAACGGCGCCTTCTACAACGAGACCGGCGGCAACTGGGTGTTCGTCGTCGCCGATGGCGGCGGCAGCGCGGTCAAGCGGCAGGTGCGGCTGGGCCGGCGCAATCCCGATTCGATCGAGGTGCTCGACGGGCTCGACCCCGGCGAGCGCGTGATCACCTCCCCCTATACCGGTTTCGCCGACAAGGATCGGCTGGACCTGACGAGCAAGTGAAAGGATCCGACATGCTTCAGATGCGCGCCCTCACGCGGACCTACCGCAGCGACACGATCGAGACGACCGCGCTCGACGCAATCGACCTGACCATCGACGACGGCGAGTTCGTCGCGGTGATGGGCCCTTCGGGCTGCGGCAAATCGACCCTGCTCAACCTGATGGGCATGCTCGACCGGCCGACCAGCGGCTCCTATCTGTTCAACGACCGCGAGGTTGCCGGCCTGTCGGAAGGCCAGCTCGCCGAATTCCGCAAGGAAAGCATCGGCTTCATCTTCCAGAGCTTCAACCTGATCGACGAATTGTCGGTGCGCGAGAATGTCGAGCTGGCTTTGCTCTACCACCCGGTTTCGGCGGCCGACCGCAAGCTTCGCGTCGAGGCGGCGATGGACCGCGTCGGCATCGCCCACCGCGCCCGCCACCGGCCCAACCAGCTTTCGGGCGGGCAGCAGCAGCGCGTCGCGGTCGCCCGCGCGCTGGTCGCCGAGCCCAAGCTGATCCTGGCCGACGAGCCGACCGGCAACCTCGACACCCATCACGGCGAGGAGGTGATGCGGATGCTGCAGACGCTGAACGAGCAGGGATCGACCATCGTCATGGTCACGCATTCGCCGGCGCACGCCGATTATGCCGGGCGCGTGGTCAACATGCTCGACGGCCGCATCCTCCAGGAACGCCGCCGCGCGGCTTGAAACCCCCGTTTTCGGAGAACCAGCCATGTGGCGCAATTATCTGACCGTCGGCATCCGCGCACTCGCCAAGAACCGCGTCTACGCCGCCATCAACATCGCCGGGCTGGCGCTGGGCATCGCCGCGTGCCTGCTGATCCTGGGGTTCGTCCGCTACGAGTTCACCTATGATCGCTGGTTGCCCGAAAGCGACCGTGTCTTCCAGCTGCAGGCCTGGTACAAGGCCACCGCCGAGGGCGGCGAAGAGATGAAGCTCCAGCAGACAAGCTATCCTTCCGGCCAGGCGCTCAAGAAGGATTTCCCGCAGGTCGAGCACGCTGTTTACGTCAGCCGCGCCGGGGTCGTCATCCAGAGGGACGGCCAGCCGCAGCTTGCGCCCAACGCGGTATTGACCGACGGCCCACTTTTTCGTGTGCTCAAGATACCCTTCATCTACGGGGATCCGGTGCATGCGCTGGACGATCCGCACGCCGTGGTGTTCAATCGGACCGAAGCGGAGCGTCTGTTCGGACCCGGCAATCCCGTTGGCCAGACCGTTACCCTGGTCAGCGGCGACATGACCGCAGATTACCGTGTCACCGGCGTGTTCGAGGATCTGCCGAAGAACAGCTCGGTCCTGTTCAAGACCGTCGCTCGCTTCGTGCCCGAGCAATATTACGCCAAGCAGCTGCAGGCATTGAACGGCTGGAATAACCAGAATGGCGGCTATTTCGTGCGGCTGCGCGAGGGCGCCGACGCCAAGGCGCTCGAAGCACAGTTTCCCGCCTGGGAGAAGCGCAACATTCCCGACGAGAATGACGGTACCACGCGCTACAACGCTGGCGACGATCAGGACTGGAAGCTGGTCAACATCCGCGACGTGCATCTGAGCGAGGGCCAGAACGGCGCGATGACGCCGGGGAACGATCCCCGCACGATTTTAACCTTCGCAGTGATCGCGCTGCTGATCCTGGGCATGGCCTGCGTCAACTTCACCAACCTGGCGACGGCGCGGGCGACACAGCGCGCGCGCGAGGTCGCCCTGCGCAAGGTGCTGGGCGCGACGCGCCGGCAGCTGATCCAGCAGTTCATCGGCGAATCGATGATGCTCGCAGCAATCGCCATGCTGGTCGCGCTGGCGATCGTCGAGCTGGTCCTGCCGGGCCTCAATGCCTTTCTCGATGCTGAGATCACACTCCGTTATTTCGCCTGGGACGGGCTGTTGCTGCCGGCGATCGGCCTGACCCTGCTGGTGGGGCTGGCCGGGGGCCTCTATCCCGCCTTCGTCCTGTCGCGCTTCGAGCCCGCGCGCGTGCTCAAGGCCAACAAGTCTTCCGCCGACGCCGAGGGCTCCGGGCGGCTGCGCAATGTCCTGGTGGTCGCGCAGTTCGCGGTGTCGATCGGGCTGATCATCTGCACTGCCGTGGTCTATGCGCAAACCGTGTACGCGCGGAATGTCGATGCCGGTTTCCGGCGCGACGGCCTGTTGCAGATCGAGGGCGTGTCGCGGCCGCAGGTCGATGCGGCTGGCACATCGCTGACCCAGGAGCTGAAGCGCATACCGGGCGTAACCGCCGTCGGACGCACGCAGATCGGCGTCGATGGCGGGCGCAACTCGGTCACCACGGTGCAGATGCCGGGCAAGACCGATCAGGTGGCGCTGGGCGTCTATGGCATCGATCCCGGCTTCTTCGATGCCATGGGCATCAAGCTGATCGCCGGCCGCAATTTCAAGGACGGTCAGGTGATGGACGACGCGACCACGCCATCGCCCGTCGATCCCGCAGCGGAGCAGGCGCTGGTGCGGCGCGGCATCAACATCATCCTGAGCGAGAGCGCGGCCAAGCGCCTCGGCTACGCCGATCCGCGCATGGCGGTCGGCAAGCAGATCATGACCAGCCTCACCCTGCCCGAATATGGGCTGGTTCCCTCCACCATCGTCGGTATCGTCGCGGACGCGCGCTTCCGTTCGGTGCGCGATCCGCTGCAGCCGATCTTCTATTATGGCCTGACCGAAGGGTTCGGGCAGTATGAGGTCCGCTTCCAGGGCGTGCCGCCCAAGGCGGTGTTCGACCAGGTCGAGACGGTGTGGAAGCGGATGGTAACCGACATTCCCTTCCGCGCGCGGTTCGTCGATGATGTCGTCCGCGAACTGTACGATGCGGATGCCGCGCGCGCCGCGTTGTTCGGGGCGTTCGCGCTGCTGGCGGTGGTCATCGGCTGCCTCGGCCTGTTCGGCCTCGCCGCGTTCACCGCCGAGCGGCGCACCAAGGAGATCGGCATCCGCAAGGTGCTGGGCGCACGGACGCGCGACATCGTGCGGCTGCTGGTGTGGCAGTTCAGCCAGCCCGTACTGATCGCCAACCTGATCGCCTGGCCGGTCGCCTGGTGGGTGATGCGCGATTGGCTGAACGGCTTCGATACGCGCATCGCGCTTACCCCGGTGCCCTTCCTAATCGCCGGAGGTCTTGCCCTGGCCATCGCCGTGGCAACGATCGCCACCCACGCGATCCGCGTTGCGCAAACCAGCCCCGTCCGTGCGTTGCGTTACGAATGAGACCCGAAAGGCGATGGAGGCCTGCCGCCAGCCTTCACCAGATCACAATGTCCAGACGGTCTATTTCGAGGGATTCCAGCCGAATTCGGCGATGACGGGAAAGTGATCGGAGGGGTAGGCGGTTCCGTCATGCGTGGTGAGCGTGCTCGTACTGTTCGGCTTGATGCCGCGGGCCATGATCCAATCGATCCGGCGATCGGGCTTGCCGGTGAAGTTGTGAAATGTGGCGTCGGGCCCTTGCTTGACCGGCGCGGCGGCACGGACATCGACGAGGTTCCGGGCCAGCGCCGCATGCACATCCCCGTCGGGATCGGTGTTGAAGTCGCCTACGAGGATCACCGGCACGTCTGCGGGAAGCGCCGCGATGCGTGTCCGAATAAGCTCGGCGCCCTTGCGCCGCGCATCGCCGTCCTCTTCGCGATAAGGGAAATGGGTGTTGTAGAAATAGAAGCGGCGGCCGCCGTCGATCGTCTCCATCAGCGCCCAGGTCACCATCCGCGGCAAGGGATGGCCCCATGTGATGCTGCCGGGAACCGTGGGCGTATCCGACAGCCAGAAATTGCCGGACTCGACGACGCGAAGGCGGTCGCGGCGATAGAACACGCCCATATGCTCGTCACCGTGCCCGCCGCGCCGGTCGATCCCGAACCAGGTATATTGGGGCAGACGCTCGACCACATAATCGCCCTGGAGCTTGAACAATTCCTGCGTGCCGATGATGTCGGGCCGCGCGTCTGCGATCGTCCGGACCAGCAGGTCGCGACGATGCTCCCAGGCATTGGGCCCGTCCGACGCGATCGGCAGCCGGACGTTGAAGGCCATCACCCGCAGCGGTGCGTCCTGCGCCAATGCGGGGGCAGACGCGGCCGCGAGCGCGCAAAACGCGGCCAGCAACAGCCGAACCATGACCGTCAGGGCGCGGCCTGCGGTGGCGGTGGCGGGAAAAACAAGGCGCATGAAGGCGATCCTTTGATGCAATCGTTCCGGCTTGTCACAAAGACTCGGGCGGCGCTGACATAGTATGCGTCTTTGGCCGGCAAAGCCTCAATCCGCGCTTTCCGCGCTGAGCTTCGTGCTCATCGCCTCGAGCGACTGGCGCTTGGTCTCGGGAAACAGCCGCCACACCACCACCGACTGTAGCAGCATCGCCGCCGCGAACACCCAGAACGGCAGCGCCTGGTTGAACTGGGCGATCACCGGGAAGGCGAAGGAGAGGCCGGCATTCGCTACCCAATGCGTCGCGCTGCCGATCGATTGCCCGCGCGCACGGACATCGGTCGGGAATATCTCGCTCAGGAAGACCCAGATCACCGCGCCCTGGGACATCGCGAACGCGACGATGAACAGGATCAGCAACGGCAGCAAAAGCGTGTTGGGCGCGGCGCCGGAATAGACCAGCGCCACGCCCGACAGGGCCAGCGCCGTCACCAGGCCGCCCATGATCAGCAGCGGCTTGCGGCCGATCCGGTCGATCACCAGCATCGCCGCCATCGTGGCGACCAGATTGGCGGCGCCGACGGCGACCGCCTGTGCGTCTCCCGACAGCCCGGTAAAGCCGCCCGCCGCGAAGATATCGTTGAGATAATAGAGGATCGCGTTGATCCCGGAGAGCTGATTGAACAATCCCATCGCGATCGCCAGCAGGATCGGGCGGCGATGTATCCGCCAGCGCAGTCGCCCTTCGTGAACCTCGTCGTCCGTCTGACCGGTCGTCTCGATACCGAGGCGCTCGGCCGCCGCCGACGCCTCCGCGTGCCTGCCGCGTGCGGTGAGCCAGCGCGGGCTGTGCGGCGTGCCGATCAGGAGCAGCGCGAACACCACCGCGGGCACCGCCGCCGCCGCCAGTTTCCAGCGCCAGACCAGATCGCCCGGCGCGATCTGCCCGATCAGGAAGTTGCTCAGATAGGCGACGAGAATGCCGGTGACGATATTGAACTGGAACAGCCCGACGAGGAAGCCGCGCCGATGGGGCGGGCTTATCTCCGCGATATAGACCGGGATCAGCACCGACGACCCGCCGATCGCGATGCCGCCGATGAAGCGGAACGCCGAGAAGGTGATCAGATCGCCCGCGAGCGCGCACCCGACCGCCGAGATGACATAGAGCAGCCCGATGGCGCGCAAGACAGCCAGGCTGCCATAGCGATCGCCCGGGCCGCCGCTCAGCATGGCGCCCGCCAGCGTGCCCCACAATGCCGCCGATACCGCCACGCCGAGACCCGCCGCGCTCAGCGCGTAATTGGAGCGCAGCGCATCGGTGACCCCGGAAATGACAGCGGTATCGAAACCGAAGAGCAACCCGCCCAGGCTCATCGCCAGCACGGCACGGGTGTGCACCGCCGTGGTCACGCGACCGTCGCCCTGCTGCGGATGGAATGGTTTCGCCGCGGCTTGGCCGCAGATATCAGAGCCGCGTGCAGTGTTCCTGGGCCGCCCTTCACGATGCCTCTCTTCCACGCCGCGTTTCGCATTGGTGCGTACCGCGGGCTGGTGGAGCTGAGGGGAATCGAACCCCTGACCTCTGCAGTGCGATTGCAGCGCTCTCCCATCTGAGCTACAGCCCCGCCCGGCGTTCCCGGCTGCCCGGGAGCCGTTCCATTAGCCCTCGATTCTGCCCGATGCAACGCCCCTTTGCGCGGTTGCAGCGCCTGGCGCAGACCGCGCACGGCTGGTCGAAACCGCTGGAACCTTCATGTGATTTCTCCTTTTGGCTCAAAGGGATTGCTCGCGTCGCGGCCGTCGCGGCGCGCAGTTTCGTGTATGCATGGATGGAGAATTGACATGGGCTACGAACGCACCCCACGCGACCGTTTTCGTGACAATGAAGACATGGGTTACGGGCGGGATACCGGATCGGGACGCGATTATTCCTATACCAGCGGACGCGATTATGAGGCGTCCGCCTACCGCGATCGCGACGATTCGCCGCGCGGCGGATATCGGCGCGATGGCGGACGCTTCGATCAGCGGCCCTATGGCGGCTATGGCGGGCGCGAGGCCCAATCGCATTACGACCGCGAACAGCCGCGCCAATATGGCGATTATGGCTATGGCCGGGGCCGCCCGGGCCAGGGGCAACGCTTCGGCCGTCCGCCGCAGGGCTATGATCAGGATGATCGCGGCTTCTTCGCGCGCGCCGGAGACGAGGTCCGGTCGTGGTTCGGCGATGAGGAGGCGGAGCGCCGCCGTGAATTCGATAGCCGCTACGACGATCGCTACGGATCGCACACCGACCGCGATTATGGCGAATGGCGCCGCAGCCAGGTGAGCGAGCTCGACCGCGATTACGACGAATATCGCCGCGAGAACCAGGCGAAGTTCCACAATGAATTCGGTTCGTGGCGGACCGAGCGGCAGGGACAGCGTTCGCTGCTGCAAAAGGTCACCGAACATATGGAGGTGACCGGTTCGGACGGGCAGCATGTCGGCACCGTCGACAAGGTGCGCGGCGATCGCATCATCCTGACCAAGAGCGACCAGGATGCGGGCGGCCATCACCATTCGATCCCGTCGCGCTGGCTGCGTTCGGTCGATGACAGGGTGACGATCACCAAGTCCGCCGACGAAGCACAGCGCGAATGGAAGGATGAGGAACGCCGTACCGCGTTGTTCAGCGATGAGGATCGCGAACGCGAAACCGGCCCGCACATGCTCAACCGCAGTTTCTCCGGCACCTATCGCAGCTGATAGGCCGGAGCCAACGGCCACCCGGGCCGCCTGATCACCGGCCCAACGGAAGGGGCCGGGCGCAATGTCGCCCGGCCCCTTTTCTTTGCCCGTGCGATGCGCCATACCGCATATTCTAAAATACCGGAGGAGAGTATCATGGCCCGCGCCTGGCACCTGACATCGCGCCCTACGGGCATGCCCACCCACGGTAATTTTGCGCTGCGGGAGATCGAATCGCCCATGCTGGGCGAGGGGCAGATTCGCGTGCGCAACCTGTGGCTGTCGGTCGATCCGTACATGCGCGGGCGGATGAACGACGCGAAAAGCTATGCCGATCCGTTCGCGCTGGATGCGCCGATGGGCGGCGGTGCGGTGGGCGAGGTGATCGAGAGCAAGGCCGAGGGCATCGCGGCGGGGGACAAGGTGCAGCACATGGCCGGCTGGCGCGACGAGGCGGTGCTGGACGGCAAGGCGGTGCAGAAGCTGCCCGCATTGGGCGTGCCCGATCAGGCGTTTCTCGGGTTGCTCGGCATGCCGGGGATGACCGCCTATTTCGGGCTGCTGTCGGTCGGCGCGGCCAAGCCCGGCGAGACGGTGTTCGTCTCCGCCGCCGCGGGTGCGGTGGGATCGACCGTGGTGCAGATCGCCAAGGCCAAGGGCATGACCGTGATCGGATCGGCGGGTGGCGCGGAGAAGTGCGCCTGGGTGCAGTCGCTCGGCGCGGACCGGGTGATCGACTACAAGGCGGAGGGATCGCTGGTGAAGGCGCTGGCGGGGGCTGCCCCGAACGGCATCGACGTCTATTTCGACAATGTCGGCAGCGATCATCTCGACGCCGCGCTGGCGGTGGCCAATCTCCATGCGCGCTTCGCGGTGTGCGGGATGATCGACATCTACAACCGCGCCGATCCGACATCGCTGCGCTATCTCGCCCGTGTGATCGGCGCGCGCATCCGGATCGAGGGGTTCCTGGTCATCGACTTCATGCCGCGTGCGGGCGAATTCTACCGCGACATGGGCGACATGCTGGCGAGCGGTAAATTGCAGCGGCAGGAGACCGTGCATGAGGGACTGGAAAGCGCGCCCGATGCGTTCCTCGGGCTGTTCTCGGGCGGGAATACCGGCAAGATGCTGGTGAAGATTTAGGGCGCCGCGGCTTGACCGGACGATGTCCGGCAGGCGCGGCTGTGCGCTCGCTGGGATACGAGGGGGAAGGAGACCGGTGCGGTCCTGCCACGGGCATCCGGGGCTGGACGACTTTGGCAACTGACGTTTTCTTCGAAGGCGTCCAGGCTTTCGAAGATCGAACCCCCGCCCGCGCGCCGATGTGGCAGTGGTAGGTTTTGGCTCTGTGAGCCGGATGGATCGCTCCATCCGTCCCCGCGGCCTGCGGGCGTATACGGCATTAAGGGCCGACCAGATTTATGCTTGCGAAGCTTCGGCTTTCTCCGGATGGCTCCGCACCGGTCCTTGCATCGGCCGCCGGATTTCTCCTTCGGCATCCGCATCCCATCATCCCAATCCGCTGGCCAAGCAGGCTGTGACGACGGCTACGAGTTTTAGCCTATATGGTTCTAAATATCAAGAACAAAAAGATGAATTGGGTTTAGTTTGGTGCTTATCCCGCTCAAGCAAGGGAAGGGCGTCACTCCCCGCAACCGTCACCCTGAACTTGTTTCAGGGTCCATTCCTCCACGGGCGAGGGCCGTCCTTGTGGCACGATGGATGCTGAAACAAGTTCAGCATGACGAAGATGGGAGAAGCCTTGTCTCAAGGGGATAAGCACGAACCCCCGCCTCCGCGGGGGCAGGCAAGTCCGAGGTGAGGTTGGTGGGATGGTGCGAAAACCGGTTGTTCAGCCCGTCCCGCCCAGCACCTCGGCCACCAGGTCCTTGCGGCTCAATTTGCCGATCATCGTCTTGGGCATGGTCAGCCGCACCACCACCGAATCGACCCGCTCGTGCTTGCCGAGCTGCGGGTTGAGCCAGCTGGCGAGCGCGTCTCCCTCGACCAGATGACCCTCGTTGAGCGTCACATAGGCGCGGGGGCGTTCGCCGGCATAGGCATCGGGGATGCCGATCACCAGCGCCTCCTTCACCGCCGGGTTGGCGTAGAGGATCGCCTCGATCTGGCTGGGGAACACCTTGAACCCGCCGACCGCGATCATGTCCTTCAGCCGATCGACGATGCGGATGAAGCCGTCCTCGTCGATCGCGCCGACATCGCCGGTGCGCAGCCAGCCGTCCGCGAAAGTGGTCCCGTCGGTATCCGGGCGGTTCCAATAGCCGGCCATGATCTGCGGGCCCTTCACCACGATCTCGCCGGGTTCGCCTTGCGGCGGGGGCCTGGTCGGGTCTTCCTTGTCGACCAGACGGACGCGCGTGGCGGGGATCGGCTGGCCGATCGTGCCGGGCTTGCTGTCGCCCTCATAGGGATTGGTCGAGACCACGCCGGAGCTTTCGGAAAGACCATAGCCCTCGATCAGGGTCGACTGGGTAATGCCCTCGAACTTGGTCTTCAGCTCCTGCGGCAGCGGCGCCCCGCCCGAAATGCAGATGCGCAGCGAGGAGAAGTTGGTGGTCGCGATCTTGGGATGATCCATCAGCGCCTGGTACATCGTCGGCACGCCGGGCAGCGCGGTGGCCCTGGTGCGTTCGATCGCGGCGAGGACCGCGGCGGCGTCGAAACGCGGCAGCATCACGATCATCCCGCCGCTGATCACCGTGCGGTTGAGCACGCAGGTGTTGGCGAAGACGTGGAAAAGCGGCAGCGCGCCGACGATGCGGTCCTCGCCGTCCGGATCGGGATCGACCGCATCGACCTGGCGCGCGTTGGCCGACAGATTCTGGTGGGTCAGCATCGCGCCTTTCGGGAGCCCGGTGGTGCCGCCGGTATATTGGATCAGCGCGATATCGGTTTCGGGATCGATCGGGACGTGATCGCACATGCCGCTATTGGCGATCAGCGCGGAGAAGGCGGTGATGCGCGGATCGTTCGGGCGTACGGCCACCTCGCTGCGTCTCAGGACGCGGTAGAGCGCCGATTTGACCGGCGACAACGTGCCGGCGACCGAGCCGACGATTAGGCGTTCGAGGCTGGAGCCGTCCAGCACCTTGAGCGCGGTCGGCAGCAGCGCCTTGGCCGAGAGGGTGAACATCACCTTGGTCCCCGAATCCTCGACCTGATGCGAGAGTTCGGCGGCGGTGTAGAGCGGGGAGAAGTTGACCACCGTCGCGCCCAGCTTGAGCGCCCCGTAATAGGCGGCGAGATAGTGCGGGGTGTTGGGCAGATGCAGGCCGATGCGGTCGCCCTTGGCCACGCCCATCGCCTTCAGCCCGCAGGCGACGCGGTTGGCCCCGTCCAGCACCTGCGCATAGGAATAGCGGCGGCCGAGGAAATCGACCAGCGGGGCAGAACCCATCCGGCGCGCCGACGCCTCGAACAGCTCGACCATCGATGCCGGGGGGAAATCCCGATCCCAGCTGCCCGGATGGCGGTAATGGTCGGCCCAGGGGGTGGGGTCGTTCACTTCATTCTCCTCAGCGCCCGACAGGGGGGCTCCTCAACGCCCGGTTGGCGCGCTGCGACACGCCATGCTCTGACCCGCCTGGGGAGACGCGCGGCCGGCATGATTGACATCAGTGTAAGTTGCTTGCCGCGAACGTCAACCTGCATGTGGTGGGGGTAAACGTCGCCCCTGCGCAGGCAGGGGCCTCAGTCGGCAAACGCGGTTTCGGATGTGCCACAAACCCAGAGGCCCCTGCCTGCGCAGGGGCGACGGATGTTAGCCCTCCGCCGTGAACCACCACACGCCGTCTTTTATCTCGCGCCGGGCACGGCCGGTGCATTCGAGGTGGCGGAGATGCGCCAGCGCCTCGCCGGTCGCGAGGCCGCGCATCGAATCGTCGATGACGCGGCGGAAGAGAAGAGGAAAGACATCGACCGCGCGCGAGGGCGTATGCGCCAGATAGGCCTCCAGCGCGTCCAGCCTAGTCAGATGGTCGTCGCGCAACGCCGCGACGCGCGGGGTGAGGCCGCGGAACACCTCGCCGTGCGAGGGGCAGATCAGTACATCGGGATCGAGCATGTCGAGCATGTCGAGCGACGCCAGCCATTCGCCCAGCGGATCGGCCTCGGGCTCGGTCACGCCCAGCGAGACGTTGCTGCTGATGCGCGGCAGCAGCTGGTCGCCGGCGATCAGGATGTTGTCGGCCTGGGCGAGGAGGCAGGCATGTTCGGGGCTGTGGCCCGATCCCACCACCACCCGCCAGTCGCGCGCGCCGATGCGGATGGTCTCGCCATCACGGATGCGGCGATAGCCCAGCGGCAGCGGCGCGATGATCTGGGCGATGCGGCCCCAGCCGCCTTCCGAGGCGGTGGCGATCTGCGCGTCTTCCCAGCCGGCGCCGCGCCAGAACGCCTTCATCTCGTCCGGCACTTCGTCGCGCGCGTCGGCGGCGAGCATGCGGATGGTCAGCCATTCGCCGCGCGTCATCCACAGCCGCGCGCCATGCTTGTGGCAGAGCCAGCCGGCCAGGCCGACATGATCGGGATGGAGATGGGTGACGATCACGCGCGACACGCGCTTGCCCGCCAGCGGCCCGGCGAACAGCGCGGCCCAGCTGTCCTTGCACGGCCTGGCGCGCATGCCGGTATCGACGATGGTGACGCTGCCGTCGTCCTCGTCGAGCACCCAGATGTTGATATGGCCCAGGCTGCCCGGCATCAGGATGCGCGCCCAGCCGATGCCATCGGCCAATGCGACGATCTCGCCGGGCTGGGGCGCGCGGTCGCCCAGCGGATAGACGATGCCGCTTGCGCCGGGATCGGGCGTCAGTGCGGCATCGGGGTTGCGCGGATCGGCGGGGACCTTGCCGGTCACCGCTTGAACAGCGTCTCCGCGGTGTGCTGCTGCGCCGGAGCGGCTGGCGCGTCCTCGCCATTGGCTTCGGCTTCGGTGGCTGCGGCGGCATCGTCGGCCATCTGCTTGCGCTGGGCGCGGAGTTCTTCGAGCAGCGCCTCACGGTCGCCCTCCAGCCTTGTGTCGGTGGGGGCTTCGAGGCCCGCCGCCTTGGCCGCCTTGGCCACCGCCGCATCCAGCTCGCGCTGGGTGGTCAGGCCCAGCGTGACCGGGTCCTTGGGCGTGATGTTGGCGATGTTCCAGTGGGTCCGGTCGCGCAGCGCGGCGATGGTGGTGCGCGTGGTGCCGATCAGCTTGCCGATCGCGCCGTCGGTGATCTCCGGATGGTTGCGCAGGATCCAGGCGATGCCGTCGGGCTTGTCCTGCCGCTTCGATACCGGCGTGTAGCGCGGGCCCTTGGTGCGGCGGACCTGCTCGGGCCCCTTCAGCATCTGCATGCGGTATTCGGGATCGGCCTGCGCCTTGTCGATTTCCGCCTGGGTCACCTCGTGCGCGCGGATCGGATCGCGGCCGGTGAGCTTGGTCGCGGCGGTATCGTCGGCGATCGCCTGCACCTCCAGGATGTGGAGGCCGCAGAACTCGGCGATCTGCTCGAAACTGAGCGCGGTGTTGTCGACCATCCAGCTGGCGGTCGCGTGGGGCATGAGCGGCTGGGCCACTGCGTATTCTCCAAAAACGATAAGGGCCGCCCCTTGCGGAGCGGCCGTGTACGGGATCGGTCTAGTGCGCCGGGCGGCACGAGGCAAGGATTTCCCCGATCAGGCCGCCAACGCATGGTGCGGCACCGGCGCGAGCGCGGCCAGGAACTCGGCAACCGAGGCATCCCAGGTATAGCAGCGGGCATCGGCGGCGCAGGCGGCGCGGCTGCGGGTGAGCGCGGCGGCGATGGCGGTGTCGAGGTCTTCATCGACCGCGCCGGTCTCTGGCGTGACGATGTCGATGGGCCCGGTTACCGGATAGCCCGCCACCGGCGTGCCGCAGGCCATCGCCTCGATCATCACCAGCCCGAAGGTGTCGGTGCGGCTGGGGAAGACGAAGACGTCGGCGGTGGCATAGGCGCTGGCGAGGTCCGCGCCGAACAGCGGGCCGAGGAAGACCGCATCGGGGAAACGCGCGGTGAGATCGGCGCGCGCCGGGCCGTCTCCGACGATGACCTTGGTGCCGGGATGGCTGCCCGCAAGAAAGGCCTCGATATTCTTCTCGACCGCGACACGGCCGACATAAAGCTGCACCGGGCCGGGCAGCGCCGCCATCGCCGGATGCCGCGGCACATCCGGATTGAATGCGGCGAGATCGACGCCGCGGCCCCAGTGGCGCAGCTGCGTCAGGCCGTGCGCGGCGAGCGTGGCGCGGATGCTGGGGGTGGAGGCGAGGATCGACTGGGCCGGCGCGTGGAACCAGCAGATGTACCGCCACACCCATTCGGCGGGCACGCCGGTACGGGCGGAGACATAGTCGGGAAACTGGGTGTGGTATGCAGTGGTGAACGGCACGCCGCGGCGCAGGCACCAGCGCCGTGCGGCGAGGCAGATCGGGCCTTCGGTCGCCAGATGGATCGCATCCGCCTGGAACTGCGCCAGCATCTCGCCCACCGTGCGCGGACGGGCGAAGGCAAGCCGGATTTCCGGGTAGGTCGGGCAGGGCATCGACACGAAGCGATCGGGCGAGATCACCAGCACGGTGTGGCCCATCGCCTCAAGCCGCGCCCGCGTTTCGGTAAGCGTACGGACGACGCCGTTGACCTGCGGCGCCCAGGCGTCGGTCGCTATGGCGATTCTCACGCCGCCAGCACCTGCACATCGGCGCTGGGCCGTGCTGCGATCTCGTCGGCCCAGTGGAGCACCTCCATCCGGCCGTCGAAATGCTCGACCAGGGCGGTGCAGCCCTCCACCCAATCGCCGTCGTTATAATATTCGACGCCGTCGATATCGCGGAACTCGGCGGTGTGGATATGGCCGCAGACCACGCCGTCGACGCCGCGCGCGCCCGCCGCCTTGGCGACGACCTCCTCGAACCGGCCGATGAATTCGACCGCGTTCTTGACCTTGTGCTTGGCGTGCTTGCTGAGCGACCAATAGGGCATGCCGAAGCGGCGGCGCACCACGTTGACCAAGTGGTTGGAACGCATCAGCATTTCGTAGAGGAAATCGCCGACATGGGCGAGCCAGCGATGGGCGAGCATCACCGCGTCGAACTCGTCGCCGTGGAGCACCAGCAGGCGGCGGCCGTCGGCGGTGGTGTGGATCGCCTTGCGGCGGATCTCGACGCCGCCGAAATGCAGGCCGCTGAACTGGCGGAACATCTCGTCATGATTGCCGGGGATATAGACGATGCGGGTGCCGCGCTTGGCGCGCTTGAGGATGCGCCAGACGACGTCGTTGTGCGCGGCGGGCCAGTAGAATTTCTTCTTCAGCCGCCAGCCGTCGATGATGTCGCCGACCAGATACATCGTCTCGCTGTCGACATGATCGAGAAAGTCGATGAGCATGTGCGCGTTGCAGCCGCGCGTGCCGAGATGGATGTCCGAAATCCAGATGGTGCGGTAGCGGCGGCGTTCGGTGACCGTGGTCTCCGGAATCGACGGCCGCGACCGGGCGAAGTCCGCGAGGTCGGCGATATCGGCATCGAACGGCAAAGTCGCGACGGCGTCCATGTCTTCTCCCTCCCAGGGGATGTGGCTGGATGGGAGGGCCTATGGACTCCGATTGTTACAAGATGAATCGTCGCCGCCGCTAATTGTAATCTTGCGCTAAGCTGTTGCTATTCTGCCGCATCGAGATGATCGGTGTCACGCAACTGTCGCTTTTTGGGTGCGGTTACGGCCGGCGGTGTCGTAATAGCCGGCTCGGCCGCACCCTTGACCAGCGCGTCGAGCGTCTGGCCGTCGAAGCCCAACTCCTTCATCAGCCCGTCGATGACAGGCGCCTGCGCGCGGTAGCGCAGCGCGGCGGACACGGCGGAGCTGGCCAGGTTGCCGTCGCCGTCATTGGCCGCGCCGCCGATCCCGCCGCCGCCGCCCGTGCCGGTGATGCCGTCGACCTGGACGATGCGGATGCTGTCGATCGCCTCCAGCGGCTTGGCCGCCTCGCGCACCAGCTCTGGCATGACCTTCAGCAGCGCGAGCTTGGTCTGCAGCGAAATCTGGTCGGACGAGAGCAGGTTGGCGGCTTCGTTGACCGCGCGCTGGCCCGCCGCCTCGACCTCATAGCGGACACGGTCGGCCTCGGCGCGCAGTTTGGCGGATTCTGCGTCACCGCGCGCCGCCTCCAGCACCGCCTCGGCACGGTCGGCGGCGGCCTGCTTTTCAGCCTCGGCCTGGACGGTGACGCCGATCGCCTGGCGCTCGGCCTCCTTCGATGCTTCGATCAGCTCGATCTTCTTGGTGCGCTCGGCGATCTCGCTGTCGCGCGCGGTGGTGACCTGTTCCTCGGCGGCGACCGCGGCGGCGCGCGCCTTGTCGGCCTCGGCGCGCGCCTGGCTTTCCTCGCGGCTCTTGTTCTGGACCGCGATCTGCTGTTCCTGCCGGGCGATCTCGATCGCC